>Ga0154384_1170_pt2 | contig 14973 bp, 18 predicted proteins | sample RifGroB1_FD_115896 | JGI IMG/M metagenome (GOLD analysis project Ga0154384, IMG submission 115896) | Spirochaetes bacterium GWB1_59_5 | reverse complement strand
GATCTCCCTGCGCGCCGACATCACAGTTCACGATGTCCGTGCAGGCCGTGTAGGTCTTGAGCCGGCTGGAAGGATCAGGCTGGCCGACGTCCGCCGGGTCACTGACGTTGTCCATCCCACCGAAAGTGAACACCGATGCGATCGCCATTGGCGCGCTCCTTTAAACGAGGTAGATGGGGTTGGGGGCGAAGGTCCCATGTCCTGCGCACAGACGGCGGAACGCCTGCTTGCCCTGCGGAACATAGGTCTCGTAGGTGCGCTTGTGATCCGCCGCTTTCACCGGGTCCTGGATCTCCCGGTCGTGGTCGCTGTAGAACAGGAACGCCGCCCACTCGACCATGGCGAGCTGCAGATCATCAGGGATCTCCGGGTCGCCAGAGGTCAGGAAGGCGATCTTGCTCTTGCGCCAAACGTGGAGCGCCACCGTGTAGACGGCGTCCGGGGTCGGGTGCAGAGTCACCATCCCGGTGTCCTGGTCCGTCTGCCAGGCGCAGGGGGTGCCCTCGTCGACCAAGGGGGCGTCCCCGGTGAACTTCTTCAGCCATGCGCCGGCGATGCTCGCCTTCAATACCTCGATGACCCTGGCGGGGATGGCGTAGGCCGCGGTGCCTGCCACTGTTGCGATCGTGTACGTCGCGGTGTCGCGGAAAAAGCCTGTGTCCTTGCAGAATTGGTCCTGCCCGAGCGACAGGGCGCGGAAACAGCGGGTATCACTCCAGGCGTAGGGCTGGACCTTATCCCTTACCCGCTCCCGGAACTCTGCAAGGATCTCGGCTCTATTCATCTTTTTTGCGCTCCATGTAAGGGCCTTCGACGATGCTGAAAGGGATCGCTGCTACGGGGCGCCACGCCTGCAACTCGTCTCCGGACCCATCGGCCTTCTTGGAGGTGAAGAGCTTGCTGGTGACTGCCTGCCGCAGCACGTTGACGAACGCCTGGGGGATGTTCGTGACATCGACCCCTCGCGTGACCTGAATGACCTCGCCGTTGACTCCGATCACCTCGTACTCCGGCATGTGCTCGACATGCTGGACGTTGATCGTGTAGAACGGGGGTGCGTACTCTATCTTCCCCTTGTGAAACTTTGCGGCCTGGGCCGGGGGTGCAGTTACTTCTCCGATAGCATCGAGATTCAGGTCTGCGCCTTCCATCATGTCCTCCCTCTTACTTGGTGAGATTTGCGTCCCGGAGGACGTTGTAAATTTGTCTGCCGACCTGCTGCCTGCCCTTGGGCAACTGCTGCAGCGCGCCGTTAATCATGACCGGCATGGTGTCGGGGAGATCCACTTCGAAGACTTCGGCCCGGAGCGCGGCCAGCGGTGGATCGACCGGCTTCACGGCTTTCGGGACCCTAGCCATTGTCGCTCCCTTTCATGTCGGCGGTGGCGGCATCGAAGGCCTTGTCGAAGTCCTTCTCGTTGTCGTATTCCTCTTCCAGCATCGGCATGAGCTTGGCGATGAGTTCCCCTACTTCCTTGGCGTCCTTGGCGATGTACTGCTTCTCGCTGGAGCCGGGGTAGTCGCAGCACATGATCCTCGCCTCGGCCTTCTTCGCGGGCTTGATTTTGCAACGGCACTCAATTGTGAAACCGTTCTCACAGCGGCCGACGGACAGCATATTGCTCATGTACATAAAGATCTCCTCCGTTCCTCGCGCCGCTTACTGCCTTCGCGCATATTCGCTATCGCCTCTGGGGTGTGCTTGCGCCCTATATTCTGGGTGCGCAGTTTCTCTGCATGTGCTGCGGAGGCGACAGGTTTGCCTTTCCGTGACGCCCTGAATTTATCGAGGGTTTCTTGAGATGGGTTCTTTTTGGACGCGCTTATTCGTGCGCGAGTCTCTGCGCTCAAGATCTTACCTGTATGCACCCTACGAACCATTTCACCGAATTCATCTGGGCGCTTCAGCCCCAGCGCTCGCTTGTTTCCTACATTGGCGGCGCTCATCTTGGCTCTAGTTTCATCTGATCGCTTTGACCCTAGACAATTTCCCGCAGTCGGCGACATATTATATTTTGATGGCATCTGGTCAATGAACTGCTGCTCGTAGTGTATCAAGGTACTTATGGCACAAGTTATAAGTGTCTCAAATACAAAGGAGGCTTCTCCGTATTTATTCCAAGCTCGTTGTAACTTCGCGGAGTGGTGTACACCCTTCCGAAGTTCTCTGCGGTGTTTCGACCACCGAGCGCTGATGTTCACGGCGCTGCCTACGTAGCACTTATCTTGCTCTGCGTGCTTGATTTGGTAGATACCGCTGGGCATAGGCCCCTCCTACTGGAAAAGCCCCACCCCTGTGAAAGGGTGGGGCAGCGTCCGGTAGTCCCTAAGCGTTACGCGAGCGCGGTCGGCGCGCAGGATAGGTTGACGTAGGTGGTGGTGATGCCGGCGGCGTCCAGGAGCGTAGTGGCCGGGGTGAACGCGGCGGTGGTCACGATCTTCAGATAGCCCACGGGGCAGACGCCGGCAGGGCAGTCGGGCAGGGCGGTGGACGTACCCGGGGTGATGGTGGCGGCGCCGGAGGAGTCCAGCCCGAGTAGGTAGTACTTGGTGGTGTTCGCCGCCTGGACGGTAAGGTCGGTGAAGACGAAGAGATCATCGGTCGCCGCCTTGACGTACATGATGCCGTCAATGCAGAAGTTGATGATCGAAGCGGTCTTGACCTTCGACTTGGTGGTGCCGATGGCGATGGCGCCGGACGTGAAGGCGCGGGTACCAATGAGGAACCGCTGGATTGCTGTGACGAGATTTCCGATGCTAGGGAGCATATGCTACCTCCTAAAGATTAGAGTTTCGTTTCGCCCGGAGGCGGTTATGGAGAGCTTGGTGCGCTGAACCTGTCATTATCTGCAGGTTCTCGATCCTGTTATCATCCCGGATCTGGTTCTTGTGGTGAACCACAAGGTCGGGGTCCAGGTACTTGTTCCCGCCCACCTCCACTAGGCAGCGTGAAGTAGGGTTCGTGTTGAGTAGGTGGCGCTCAGCTACAAGGCGGTGCTGAAACACTTGATTGCTGGAGGAGAATGGGTGGCCGTAGCAGTTCTCGTACACATACCCATCTGGATGTGGTGTGAGCCCTCCTCGCCACTGGCCGTTCTTCTCTCCGCGACTCAGCCCCTTGCGTTTTGCCTCCCCGCCCATGTGGCTGTTCTTGCATGCGTTGGAGCAGTAGACCCTAACTGCTGCGTGACTCCTGTGCCCAAATGATACAGTGCCACATGCGATACAGGTGTATGGCTCCTTGTCCCGCATCAGCCCCTGCGCCCTATACACCACCGAGCATGCATGTGAGCATGTGGTGGCCTTGTGTGCACGGTTAGGCGGTACTCTGAAAGAACCACCACAGATCAAGCAGACAAGTTCTGCACCCCGAAACTTTGCCATCGGTGTTACCTCCTTTGTTGCGAGGCACATTACATGACTGGTGCAGAACTTGTCAAGCTTGAATTTTCAAAGACCCGAAGTTACTACTGTTTTTAAAGCTCGGTCGCACCCACTTCAGCCCTAGCACCAAAAAGTTGGTTCAGGATGATGGCCCCGAAGTAGGCTTTCCAGCCCACATGCCCGCGCTGGCCGAGCTTGTCGGAGTCGGAGATGGTGCCCGGGTTCCTGACGATGGGGGCGGTGATGGCGCCCTTGCCCTTCAGCGGGGTGGAGGCGGCGAAGTGGGCGCCCATGTAGATGACCGGGTAGACGTCGGCTTTCACGCCGCTGGTCGAGATCATGGTGCCTTTGTTGCCCCCGGCGTCCGGGAAGGACTCGAAGATGGTGGAGCGGATGTAGCGCACATCCTCCACTGAGCCGATCTCGAAGGAGTCGACGGGGACTTTCGCGCCGTAGTCGACGGCGTCCTTGAACCCTGCCATGGCGCGGACGTCGTTCTCGTTGTCCGGGTGGATCAGGCCGATGTAGCCGGCGCGGACGGCAACGGTGCCGTAGTTCGGGGTGGATGCGGTCTGGGAGGTGATGTAGCCCACGTTCTGGCGCTTGAATGCGCGGGTGACCTTGCGCTGCAGGGTGAGGGTGAGCGCGGTGTTGACGTCGGTGCGCTGCGTGCCGTTGGCGTAGAAGACGTTGGTGCCAGCCTTCAGGACGTTGTAGCGCAGGGTTTCCAGGGTCTGGGCGGCCTGCTCGGCGGTGATGGTGATGTACTCCTGCAGTACCGGGTCGGTGTGCAGGTCGACGATCTGGTCCGTGAGCTGGACGAAATCGCCGTACTGCTGCAGGGTGACCTGGACATCGGTCTTCTGCATGCTCTTGCCCTGCGGGGTGACGCCCTCTACGAGGGGGGTGAGCGCCTTGGCCAGAGCTTCGTACCTGCGGAAGATCTGCACCTTGGTGCTTTTGGACGGGAGCGGTTTCATATCCAGATACTTTTCGAGTACCAGATACGGAAGCGCTCTCATCAGGAACTGCGGGTTGGCGTACCCCGCTACCGCCGGCGAAATGTCGCCATAAACGTTAAGGCCCATGTGTTACCTCCTGGTGGGTGCTCTCCCACAAAGGTGCTGAATTTTCCCCGGCGGAGCGGGGGGAGTACGGGCAATGCCCAGTTAAGCGCTTAATGCTTTTATGCTTGCCTCGAATGCGGAGTCGTAATCCTCCGGGTCCGGTTCGGCTGTTACTGAAGTCCTCCTTGCGATAGGGGTCTCCATCTTGTCCAGCTTGTCCTGCGCGACCTTGGCTGCCGCCGCTTTGGCCTCGTCGGTCTTGGTATCCGCTGCGGGAGCTGCACTGCCGGTGGCGGTCTTGAAGGCGGTAAGGAACTCCGCCACGTCTGCTGCCGTCCCCTCGTCCAGGACTTTGTTGTAGCCGTCCTGCATGAACTTGGGCTGTGCCTCGATCCACTTCTCCACGTCGGGGAGGATGGTGAAGGCATCGCTGTGTGCTGCGAGAAGTTCCTTGGTGAACTCGGCCTGCGCCATGCTCTGCTGCGTTGCGACCACCGGAGCCATCTGCGCCATGATCGGTTTCAGGATCTCCTCGAACTCGCTGCGGAGCTTCTTCTCCTGTTTCCCGAGGAGCGCCTCGATGGCTACCTTGTGCGTCCCCCAGTTCTCGGAGAGTTCCTTCAGTGCCTCGACTACCTCCGGCGGATCTACTTCTTCAACCGGTGCTGCCGCTGCGGCAGGGGTCTCAGGCTTATTGAGGGTCTTGACTGCGTCGACTACGGCCTTGGCGAAATCAGCGGCGGTAGCGGCAGGGGGGTCGATGGATGCTGGTTTCTCGTCCGCAGGCTTTTCATCTACAGGTTTCTCGTCTGCGGGTTTCTCGTCCGCAGGCTTTTCATCCGCCGGCACCTCAGGGGGCTGCTCACCCCCCTCCGCGTAAGAATCAAATGCTGCATTGAAAGCATCATCATCCAGTACCCCGGTAACCTCGTCTCCCACTGTCGGACCCTCCCTAATGTTAAAAGATTTGCGAGTGAGTATAAAACTCACTTACACACTGTGTCAAGTAAATACTCACTTTTTAGAGGGTGGTGGTTTAAATAAATCAAGGAGTTCCTTCATGGCCTTGGCCACCCCCTTGTCTACATCACCCCCTTCTTTGGTGAGTGCTTCCCGCGCCATCTCCTGCCGGATGGCAAAGAGTTCAAACAGCGCATCGTTTACGCTACTTCCCGGCAGCCTTTCGCGCAGAAGGTTTTCCAGCTCCCGCTCCCGGGGCTTCAGGTTTTGTTGCTTCGAGAAGTAGCTTGACTGCTTGTAGAGCGGCTCCATCTTTCTCTCCTTTGGCCTTGGCCAGGTTGGCTACGATGGCGGACAATTTTTCGCGGACCTTGGACTCGACCATGGCGGTCATCTCCTCGGCTGCGGCTGCGGACTTAGCGGCATCGGCGTTCTGCTTGGCGGCCTTGCTGATCTCCACGTTCTGCTGGATCTCGGCGGTCTGCGCCTGCTGCGCGTCATAAGCGTCCAGCGCGGCCTTGGCCTCCTTGCCGGTCTTGACCAGCCGCTTGGGGAGGTCCCGGGCGATGAACTCCTCGGTCAGGAACGCCTCGTCGTCGATGAGTACGGCCTGCCTCGGGGTGAGCATCTGCTTCATCTGTGCCAGTGCCATGCCCCTGACCTCTTTGGCCACCAGCGACAAGTTGCCCTTCGGCAGCACGGCGAAGTCCCCCTTGATGTCCGTCTTGGGGTTGAACTCCATGTTCCAACGTACCAGCGACCCGATCAGGCTTTTGACGAACCGGTCGAAGGAGCGCACGTCGTCCTTGGTCACCATGTCCCCGCCGGAGGCCATCATGCTCATGTTGTTCGAGGTGCGGAACGCCTCGCCCAGGGGCTGCGCGTTGCCCATGCGCCAGGAGGGGAGGTTCGACTCCACATCGAAGACCTCAAGCACGGCCTTGCGGAGATTCAGCAGTTCAGGGATGTGCGAGGGGATGTCGTAGGTGCGCACCGCCGGATAGTTGGCCTCCGCTCCCTCACCCCCGCGCCGGATGGTTACCCCGCCGGTGATGTCCATGCCCTGGCTCTCAGGCTGCAGGAGATCCTCGTTGACCTCCACGATGGACCTGCAACAAGAGGCCATGTTGTCCATGGTGGCGCGGTCGATGGCGCAGAGTTTCATCTGCGAGTCGCGCAGGGTCTCCACCTTGGCGGTGCCGGTGAGGGGGCCGTCCTCGTCCTCCTCGGGAATGAATGCGTGGAACATGTCCGAGACCTTTTCCCCAAACGGGGCGGTGTCGGCCTTGATCGGGGTCTCATCCAGCATCCACACGTCGGCCAGGATGTCCTTGCCCAGGGCTGACTCCGGGACGTCCGCGCCGATGTCCTTCAGTACTTGTGCGTCGATGTACCCGTAGTAGCGGATGATCTCGTACTGCCGGCTCTGGTCAGGCTGGCTGTCGCTGATGTGCTTGATCTCGTTCAGCTCACCCTCGAAGCTGCGCAGCTTGTAATTCCCGCCCACGCTGGTGCTGAGATAGGTCTTGATGGCGTCCCCGATGAAGTCCTTGCGCTCCGCCAGCTTCAGCAGTGCGTGCTTGGGCAGGACGGTGCGAGAGAAGAGTCCCTCCTGGTCCTCCCACCGGGGGGCGGAGAGGTCCGGGTAGATGTCCCACACCTGGCGCGGGAGGTAGTAGGGGCGCTTAATGGCATTGACCACCGCCTTGAATCCGCCGGGGGCGGTCTCGTCGGGCTCCCACTCTCGCGTGGTAGTGGTCAGGACCAAGGGGCCTTCCGCCACTCCATACCCATAGATGCCGCCGCGGCGCAGGACCTTCTTGCAAAGCTCGGGGTAGTCCAGGTTCGAGTCGGCGAGCTGATCCTCGCACTCCATGGTCATGCGCCCGGCGCGCTCTTTCGCAAACTCCTTGACCGCTTCCTCGATCATCTCGGAGGTGACCGGAGCGGGCTCCTCCTGCTGTGCCTGCTGCGCCTGCTGCGCCTCCAGCCCCTCGATTATACCTTGCAGGTCCTCGATGGCGATGTCCGGAAAAGGTGTCGGCTCCAGCGCCCAGTTCTTGTCCTGCGCCGGGAACATCATCTCCATCATCTTGGCGACCCACCCCACGATCTTGGTATGGGTGTCCTTGGGGTAGACCTTGGAGCGGCCCTCCAGCTTCGCCAAGGTGGTCGAGTCGTAGACCCCCTTGTACTGGCGCAGGTTGGCCAGCCACTGGAGCTCCAACTGCCGGCGCTCCCCCACATAGGTGTCGAACTTGGCTCGCATCCTGCTTCCGAGCTGCGCCAGCTTTTCCTTATCGAGAACGATCATAGCCCCTCCAATTTAATATCCTGCATAGGTGTCCGCTGCGGGTGCCGATCTCTGGACCTTGGCGCGTTCGGTGCGGCGGTAGTCGTCCGGGTTGTACTCCTTCCCCAGAGCGAACAGCGTGCCGTATTGGTCGGCCTCCACGACGTGGGACCACTTGTTCTTCTCGGGTGCGTCCTTGAGCGCCCCGGTGGCGCCCTTGATCCGTACATATCGATACTTGCTCCGGAGGCCCTCCACGCACAGGCGGCATTCAAGGTCGTACTCGATCCCGGGCTCGCCGTCGGGCCACAGATTTCGGAAGGGCTCGTCGAGGGCGTTGATGCGGGAAATGGGGTCGTTGGTCCGGGCTGCCCGGACCTTGTTGCCGCTCCCCTGGCGCTTGGTGACGTAGTGGTTCTTCAGCTCCTTGAAGGTGCTGTTGTCGTCACCGTCACCGCGGCGGGTCCACGAGGGGTCGCCCACGAACACCAGCGGGTTGTTCCTGAACCAGGTGTTGACGATCGGGTCGCACTTCTGCTGGATGAAGGTGCGCATCCCCATGTCGAAACCGCACGCCTCGCGGAGTTTTCTCAGCTTACCGTCATGCCCTACCTGCATGAACACCATGGCCGGATTACGGGCGCCATCGACCCCGATGATGACGGGGAGCTTCGGGTCGATACGCAGGTCCTTCTTGGTGCGGCGGTCGTACTGGAACGAGGTCTCGTAGACGGGCTTGCCTGACATTGATTTGGCGTAGAGGCCGTGGACGTAGACGTCTATAAAATCACGTTTTTTGCCTTTCGCTAAATCCTCGTAATAATTGGGTCGAAGGTTCTCAATGTTCTCTGCCTCGAGCGAAAGCCCTGACGGCTGCTTGAATACTGCCACGTCGATAATGGAGTTCTCGTTGTCCTCTTCCTGCGGGAGGTGCTCCAGCAGCTTATAGTGGTCGGAGTCTATCTCCGGGGGGTTGGTAGTGTAGATGATGCCGGAACGGTACCTGAAGCCTCTAGCTTGCGATGGGTACCGCCCTGTACGCCCTTCTATGTGTGAAAGAAGTTCGACTGGCACCTCCCTTGCTTCTTCGACCCAGGCGTTTGAAATCTCCAGCGAGAGCACTCTTTGCACATCTTCGGGTGTATCTAGGCTACGGAACAGCCAGTCTGATTCTATCTTATGTCCTTCACCACTGGTAAACGCGAAACGCATAATCATCTCCGACTCGCGCCACTTGTATAATTCCACAGGTAGTAAGCCTACTACACTGGCTAAAGTTGTGTCCTTGAGTTGTTGCTTCGTGTTGCGCACTATTAGTTGTCTACTTCGTCGTACTCCGTCCTCTTGTGGAGTCATTAGTATTGATTGTCGCAAAAGCTCTACTATTGCTCCAGAAGTTTTCCCAGATCCTACTGGGCCGCAGATAGCTCTGACCTTAGCTTCTGAGAGTATAAATTGCCTGACAGTCTTCGCTGGTGTGTAGATTAGAGACCCTGACGCCATTATTTTTTCCCTCTGCGTGGTGTGGTCAACGCATCACATAGGAGCAAACCTCTTTTTAATCGTCGTGCTAAAGTTATTCTGCTCATGTTGTACTCGGCGGCCCAGACCCCCATCGGTTTGAATTCTCCGAAGCACTCTAGCTTCGCTGATCTGCTTTTCTTATTGACGGCTTCTACCAGGGTCATACCCTTATTCATACGTTTGCGAATTGTGGTGACAGCAACCCCTGCAATTTTTGCAGCTGCTTCCTTAGTAACTTTCGCCTCGCCTACATCTACCAATTCCTTTTGGTTGGGGGTGTTAAGTGCTTTTTCTAAACTCCACCCACTATTAAGCCGGTGTCGCACTAAATGGGTGTTAACACCTATGGCTTTCTTCAGCTTGGCTATTGTAGCTGTGCCCTTACGCTGTGACGGTTTACTAAACGTTTCATCTAAGCTCATCCCTTGGTTCAGCCTGAATAGGAAGCAACTCGGGTACGCCCCCAGGTGCTCTGCCCACTCGGCTAAGGTTCTGGTGGCTCCATTGGCGGTATATTTGGTCGCTTTTTGCTGTGCGCACTTCACCTTACTTATTTGTAATTTGGTGGCTTCTGTATGCCGCCGCCCAAATGTGCTGCCCGCCGTCCTGCATGTATTGTATTCAGGGTTCCATTGATCTATAAATTGCTGCTCATAGTATATGAGCATGCTTGGCGCGCATGTAATCAACGGCTCAAATACAAAACTTTCGGCTCCATGTTTGTTCCATGCCCGCTGCATGTATGTTGAGTGGTGCGTGCCTTTTATGAATCTGTGCCGATGTACGGCCCATCTCCGCTTTAATGTTGTTGCACTGCCGATATAAATCTTACCGTTAACTGTGTTTCTGATTTGGTAAATTCCACTCTGATTCAGCATTTCACTCTCCTCTCAAGAGCCTCTAAGGTAAGGCGTGGAAGGCTGGTAGAGTTCCAGCTTTGTCGGGCGCCCCCTATCCACGTTGCACGGAACTTTACACCATAAAGCTCTAGTCACAAAGGAATAAATCCACTACGTCTTCCAGTGACAAAGACTTCTTCCGGAAGCTGTTCAGCTTCAGATCCTCGCCGGAGCCCGGGCAGTCGACACAGTCGGCGCAGGCCTCTTCCATGGTCTCCCGTCGCTTCTTGCAGTAAAACGGTGGCATCGCGTTACTCCTTATGGTTCCGGCGCTGCTACGCAGCCACCAGCTCTTCAATCACCACATCCCCGCTGTTCCAGTTTTTTCTACCAAACATCCGCACGGCGCGGTAGGCGGCCTGCCGGCGCCACCACTTCACCCCGTCCGCTTCCATGTCGAGCAGGAACTGCTTGTCGGCGACCTCCCTGGTGCCGATGCCCTTCTTGTACTTCCAGTCGTGCTTTACCGGTCCTACGTCGCCGAGCTGCGTCGGGCTGATGAGGTTCCAGAACAGCCGGGGCACCGAGGCAAAGTCGAAAACGAAGCCCTTGGGGATCTCCTGCTCCCCTGCGCCATCGTTATAGCGAAACGGAGCGCAGAGAATCCAGTTGTTCACGTTGCCGGGATGCTGCATGACAATGGGAGCGTTAAGACTTATCATCGGCTGGTTCCTCCTTTCCCTGTTCCTGATACTGGTCTCTCAGTACCTGGCAGTGTCTTAGGACTGATTTGCTGGGGCAGTCCTTGGTGTTGTTGAACTCACACTTTCCGCCGGCGAAGCTGCAATGCGTAGGTTCAGCCATGAGTCACCTCATTAACATCTTGCTACCCAGATGTCCAGATACTTAGCTTGGGTTGGGTTCTTTTCTACGATGCGCTGATACTTGGCGATACGCGCCTGCTTGAACTTCTCGGCGAGCTGGTCCCCGTTCTGCTTGTTCGCCAGTGCAAGGGTGATCGGCCCTATCTGCCCGTCCGCTGCGGCGCCCAGAACCCGCTGGAGCAGGACCGCCGCAGTACCGGTCCCCTGGTTGACCCCGGCGTCATAGACCTTGTTGGCTACGGCCTGGCTCTTGATCTCGTCCAGCCGGAGCGCGTCCCAGAAGTTGGTCTTGTAGAAGGACCGGACCAGCTCCTGGAGCGCCTCATTCGCGTGGAGCACGGAGTTCAGCTTCTTCACCCAGGCGCGATAGAGCGCGGTGCCGAACCTGGGCTGTGGGGACAGGTCGAGGATCACGTCCGAGATGATGCTCCACCCTTTCCACCCCGGGTGGATGCGGGAGGCTACTCCTCGGTAGGTGCCGAGCCCCGATGCGGCGTTGCCGCGATCGTTTGGATCATTTTGCCAACCGCCCTCATTTGCCCGTGTGATCCTGTCCGCAATTTCAAAACTTGCCATTTATAGTCTCCTTATGGTGCCGGATACCTGATAGTGTCAACCTCGATGTCATACCCTGCTCCACCCTCGTAGGTCAGCGTTAAGGTCGTGGTCCCTGCCGGATAGGGCCCGAGCGTGACTTGGCCCCATGATCCAGATCCGCCAATAATGTTACCTGCCGAGCCACCCGTGTAGGTAACGTTCCAGATAAAAGTCCCGTTGCCGGTGAAATCATGCCAAAAAGTTATGGTAACTGCTTCGGAGTGGGCGAACGTCTTAGTGATGTACTGACTCGATCCGCCTGGAATCCTCACGGAATAGCCGCCTGCCGGTTGCGAATCGTCGGTGGTGCGCGTGACGCTTGCGCTGGCAGTCCAGCCGTCAAAGCCCGACTCGAAACCGTTTGTGATGTAGAGGGGCTTGTTGTCAGCCCTCATGACGCCCCGCACCCCCGGCCCCGCAAACGTAGGAGCGGCTGTCAGCAAAACCAGCATGATAACCCAAGCTCTCATTACCACGTCCTCTCATCGTACCTAAGCCGCCAAGCCGCCGTAGAGGTCACTGAATAATTTGTCGTACTCGCTGAGATTTCATGGCATTTCCCCGAGGTGAATGTAGGCGCTCCCGTATCGCCCCACGTCACGGAGCCAGCACCCGCCGCCCATGCTACGTTAGGCACAACAGCGGTACCGCAGACCTCGATCAACTTGGTGGTCATGCCAATGTTGGCAACAGCGGGAAGAGTGACAGTCCTCTGCGCGGTTGTAGTCACGGTGAGCTTTGAATATGCTGCTGTGGCGGTCAGGTTGTTTTCGGTTACGGGGGCTTGGACTGATTCTAGGATGTCGCCTGATGCTTTGATGTTGCCAGTCACTTCCAGCTTCTCACTGGGGGTGGTGGTGCCGATGCCGACGTTGCCACCGTCTGCTATGCGAAAAACCTCAGTACCGCTATCGCGACCAATAAAAATTGGTGCAGAGACTGCGGCATTGTCAGCGATCAACCCTGCCTCTACATATACGGGGGTGGTAGTATTAAGGCCGAAATACCCGCCAACTCGCGTAGGAGTTGTACCACCATTTACTGCAAACCCAGCTACACCAACATAAACCGCGTTGTTCTTGGTTGATGTACCCCCTAACCCGATCAACCCATAGCTAGTGTCCCCATTGTAAGCCATCCCGACTATGCCTGAATTGGTTCCAGTGGTTGTACCGTTGGCAAGATTCCTCAGTGCGATGTTTCCTTGATTCCCCGATCCAGTGTCAAAAATGTTGGTTGATGTACCTGCTGCCCCATTGACAATGTTTAGGCCGTAAGTGCCGCTGGTTCCGGTGTACCCGCTTAAGAGTTGTATTAACCCCGCCGCCTGACGAAACGATGCGGCCCCTGCTGATGTAATAGCCACGTTTATGGGCCAGACTGTTGCGCTTGGGGAAGACGGAGCAGTTGCTGTGATTTTTAAGGCTGACTCCCCACTGGATAGAGTAGGATTAATGAACAGGTAAGATGTGGATTCGGCGACGGCCCCAATACCTGCTTTGGCGAATTGGGGTGTGCCTGAAGGGGTTAGATTTTGCCCTGGCTCAAGCGCCGTTGCTCCTGCGTTGACTTGCACGACTTTGCCACCATTGCCGGCCAAGGCGAAGGCGTCTGTCAAGTCAGAGAAAGCAGACGCCCCCCCGCTTGCAGTCGCTGAAACAGTGACGTCATTCTCATTATTGGTTACTGTGACATTGCTACCGGCTTTGATGGTTTTGAGCCTAAATTGCCCATCCACACGCTCCTTAAATACGCTCCCTTCACCTGTGCCTACATTGGCTATCGTGGTAATTGCGGAGTCATCTACAATAAGACCTCGTTGCCACACACCGTCATATTTATTGCCAACTAAGATTTTCCCCGCGCTAAATTCCGATGCAAACCAAATTCCCTCACCAACGGCCAGCGAATCAAGCGTCCGTATCAGATTCCAGGTAACCCCATCATCACGGGAAACATAAAGCCCCGCGAAAAAATTCGTTGTGGCAGAAGGGTCCAGTTTAAAACCTGCGTAAATGTTGCCTGTAGCTGGGTTTCTCCGCAAGAAAAAACAATTTTGGTAGTGCGTGTCAAGCGTGACCGCGTAGGTAGTATCATTTGTTGTGCGGTAAATCCTCCCTAGTGGAGATTTATCTGTGCCAAACAGTCGCGCAGTAGGACTTGCTACCATTGCAGTCATCTGTGGCAAATCAGACATTATCACAGCGAAGCTTGCGCCACCATTTGTTGATCTCAGTATTGTGTCTGTGTAACTGGTATCTCCCATCGCCACGTACACATAATCGGTAGATCTATCCACCGAGACCGAATGCACATGACGGTATGAACCATCATAAACGGTTGACCATGTGCCCCCGTTGTCGCCGGATTTATACACAGTGTCATTAGTGGGGCTGGTTGCAAGAGTGTAGGCCCCTGCGTATATATTGCCGGTGGAATCCTCATCAAGGCCCCATATGCACTCCGCCTCACCGAGCGCGATGACGCGGGTGAAATTTGTCCCGTCAACCGATCGCCACAAACCATTTAAGGATGCGTCCATAAACGGTGCGCCGTAAGAGTTCATTGCTGAAGCGTAAATGTAACCGTTGGACGCAGCATATATGGCCCTAAACTCCGAGGCATTGGCAAAAGATTTAAGGGTAACCCACGTAACCCCGTTATCTGAAGAGCTTTTGAGGTCGGAACCTACACCGGCATAAATGACTCCGTTTGGGGCAATTGCCGATGATGATATGGCTACGTTCATCGGCTGTACTGCTGCATTATTCGTTGTGTAAGTACGTGTTCCCTGCGCCGCCGTAGCCTTCTCACTCGCCAACTCGTCAATAGCCCCCTGCACGTTCGTAGCTGCTATCGACCCTGCCGGGGTGTTGGCTATGAAGGTTGCTGGGGCGCCGGGTTGGAGGGCTCCCGTGATCCTGTCATCGTCCCCTGATGCGACAGTACCCGCCGTGGTGCCGGTGTTGAGGTAGGCGGCGGTGCCGAGGGAGGAGGTGTCGGCTTTTAGATCAAGAGCATTCTGAGTTGCTGTAGAAACAGGCTTGGCAGCGTCCGAGGTGTTATCCACTGACCCCAGGCCGACCTGGGCTTTGGTCACGCTGTGCGGGTTGGCCGTGCTGCCGATGTGCGACTGGATGTTTGCGTTGGCAGGCTCTTTCCCCGTGAGGGCGTCCCCCAGGCCGGTGATGTCAATGACTGCGTAGTCCCCCGCCGTCGACGTGACCGCCCCGGTCCTGGAGTTGAAAGACGAGACCCCCGCGGAGACCGTCGAGGATATGACCCCGGCTCCGTCGATAACGATGCTGGACCCATCCGGCTTGACGCCCCCGAGCACCGTCGTGGTCGCGGTGGGGAGCGTGTATCCCGCAGGCTTGTTGGTGAGGTCCGTGTAGCTCCCGGTGCCGGCGACCGTCGACAAAATC
>Ga0154384_1370_pt3 | contig 15906 bp, 42 predicted proteins | sample RifGroB1_FD_115896 | JGI IMG/M metagenome (GOLD analysis project Ga0154384, IMG submission 115896) | Spirochaetes bacterium GWB1_59_5 | reverse complement strand
CCCGAACAGCAACTCAACCACCCGACGATTCAGCTTCTTCGCCGTGAACTCCACCGTGTGCGTGTAGTTGCGCTTGATCGTGCGCGTGTACGACTCCATCACGTCATCAGTCAACCGAACCCACGGAGCTCGCGGAACAGGCATGAGAGCGCCGTTGTCAGGTTCGAAACCGTCAAGAGTGCCGATCTCGGTCCATTCCCCGCCGTCTACTGCCCTGACGTGCACGACACCACCAGTAGCGAACTTCATTCGAGGACTCCTTCGGGAAGTTCGCAGCCCAGAGCCGCAGCCAATAGGCCGAACCTGGACGGGTCCCAGTACGTTTCGCACTCCGCGCAGACGCATCCACTGGAGTCGACTTGCAGCGCGGCCTGACGCTTCCGCTCGCCGCCGCTGTCGATGACATAGGTGTATCGGGCAGAGCATGCTGGGCAGGCTACGACTAGGTCGAACTTGTGTTTGGTGTCGCCGTCGAGAAGATTGTCTGCTTTCGCCACCCACGACCACAGGAATCGCGTCGCATCCTTGAGCCACTGCGCATCTTGCGGCCTGAAACCAAGCTCCGCCAGCGCATGAAGCCGATTGACGGTGGCATGATCGGGGCCGGTGCCGTCGTGGTGCCAGGTGCGGACTTCACGGTCTACATCGTCGATCCATTGTTCGGCGTCGAGCCACAGGGGTGGGGTGGATCGCCAACCCTTCGAACCTGTGGTGTCCCGCACCAACCCGGCCACTGAGTCGCGCATGGTTTGGTAGAGACTGTCACCGACCACCCGGCGCTGTCCGGTGTCGGTGTCGATCACACCGCTCCGTGTGCCGACGAGGGCGTGCACGGCGTCCCTGAATTTGTCGATGACGAAGGGTAGGCGTTCCACAGTCTCCACAATCACTCCGTATTCAGTTGTCGATGCGGCGTATGTAGCCGGCGTTTTCGAGTGCGGCCACGATGTCGTGTGCGGTGTCGGCGTAGGACGTGGTGGTGGTGGTGAGTGCACCCAACACAACCTCCGTCGCAGTCAAAGCGCTCACCAGTTGTCCCATCCTGTCGTGTATGCGGATACGCTCGGCAGTTCGTAGTGCTTCGGCTTCTCATCCGGCAGGTCCACACCGCACGATCCGCACCGCACCGTCAGATACTCGTGCATCACATAGCGAGTGGCCTCGCGATCCCCGCTCTCGTAGGTGCCGTACACCGTGTACTTCACGGGCGGCAATGACTCCAGGACTGTCTTGCGTGTCCCGTATGTGCGCGTCAACCGAGACTGTTCGCCACATACTCGGCATTCCGTGGTGGCGCCGAAATCGGGGACGGTTTCGACGTATGCGGCATTGGCCTCGTCGATGGCTGCTGCAATCTCCGCGTCGGTGGGATGCGCGGGCTTGGGTGCGGGAGGAACGTCTACGTGCGCTCGTTCCACGGCCGCAGTGGGTCGCGCAGTGCGCTGGAACCAGCTCATGCGGCGTTCTCCTGGTTGCTTGTTGTGTGCATGGTAACCAGTTTAGCAGCAGCCATAGGTTCGTTGAGCAGCCACAAATGCCCTGCATCCGGGATCGTCACCACAGTCGAGTCTGGGATGCGCTCGCCCAGGATGTGTGCGTTACCGACGGGGGTTAGGCGGTCGTCTTCCCCGCACGCAATCAACGTCGGCGCATGGATCTCACCGCAGCCGTTCCAGGTGGCGACCGCTGTCAACTGATGCGCATACCCAACCATCGACGGCGCAGCACTGTTCACCTTCCCGCCGCCCGCGCCGTACAAGATCGGTGCCGCCCACTCCCCAAACCGCGGCCACACATACCGCAGTGGCGTCGATGCGAGCATGGTGACGTGCGGTGCGGGCATCACCCCACCCACACCCGCCGACGTAGACACCAACACCAGTCGATCCACGAGGCTGGGATGGTCGGCGGCGAGCTGCTGCGCCAACACCCCACCCCACGACAACCCGGCGACATGCACCCTGCCGAACCGTTGCCGTACTTTACGGGCCACATCCGCAGCCAACGACCGCATGGTGTACGGAACCCACCGTGCCGGCGCATCCCCACACCCGGGCGCATCAAACGTGATCACCGTATGCGACTCCGACAGGGTCTCTGCGAACTCGCCCCACGATGCTTGCGCTGCACCAATACCGTGGCACAACAGAATCGGGGAACCAGAACCACGCACATGGAGATTCATCGCGCGCCGTCCAGTGCTCGCAGGATTGCCTCGCCAACCCTGTTCATTCCCTCCGCCTCATCGACAGACAGTTTCGGGGTGCGCCGCCAGTTCACGGACGCCGCCTTGTCTGCGATGCCACGGATACGGTCGAGCAGTTCGTGGGTGAACACAAGGTGTAGCGCGTCATCGGTGCACGCTTCTGTGGCTGAGTCGGTGTTGTCTTTCGAGATTTTCAGCGCGTCGCACAGCAGGTCGATCTGCCGGTCACGCTTGTCGAGTTCGTCAAGTAGCGCGGGCATGTTGTTCCGCGCCCACACGATGAATCGAACATCATGCGGCGTCACATCCTTCGCAATCCACTCAGGCTCAGGTTCCCGCGGCGCGCAAATCCACGTCCTACCGAAGCCCGCGATGCCCTCCCACGATCCAGGGGTGGCCGCGTCGAACAGCCGACGCCCTTCGGCAATACGTTCGTTGACGCTCATTCCGTGTCTCCGTTCACGATTTCCACGGGCACATCCACCAGCAACGACAGGGCAGCAGCCACCCTTCGATGCCCATCCACCACCCGAAACCCCGACTCGGTGGAGGTGACGCGGATCGGGATCGTGCACGCACCACGAGCGAGAATGTCGTTGCGGATGGCTTCGATGCGCCAGCCGTCGTTCCAGTGCAGGTCATGCAGCACTTCGGGCCACGTGTTTTGTGCGGGTTGGCAGCGTTGCACGATATCGAGTGCTTCCCAACGCAGCTCAGACACGTCGACCACCGTCCATCCACAGGTAGTAGCGACCGTTCGATTGGCGTTCGAAGATTTCGCCGGCGTACACGGTGGCGCGCGTGCGATCCGGGGCACGCAACCCGAGTTCCGTCTGGCTGCGACGACGCGGCTTGCCGTACGGGCGCGGATCATCGTCGTCGAGTGTCCAGGAGCCGAACGGTGCGAACGACCACGCCGGATACATCACGTCATCGGGATCGGGGTGCTTGAACTGCTCGCGGGCGCTACACCCTGAATCGTGGGATGTGCGCATGATGTCGACCTCCCAGTCGAAGAGTGTTATGCCATTCCAGTACGTTTCGTCGCAGAGTTGGCAGGTGAGGGTCATGTTCATGGGTGGTCCTTTCGAGTGCGTGGTGGAGGTTGCGGAGGTAGTGCAGGCGCCTGGCGCGGCGTTTCAACGCACGGTCAGTCACCGTTCCCAACCCTCCGAATGTTGTAGGTTTCGTGGTCGATCTCGATCACATAGTCGGCGTGTGTCCACTGGTGAGCGCGCCACACCTCAGCCAACTCCAGCCCGCTGAGTACGCGCCCGAACCAATACGTTTCGTAGCAGTCACGGCACACCAACCGCATCGGGGTGAAGCCGATCATGAGGCGTGCACCACGCCAGCGAGGGCACGTTGTGTGGCCTCTAAACGGTCACGGATCGCCTGCAACTCCACATCCCGCAGAGCGAGTGCGATGAACGACCACTTGTCGCCCAACGGAACCGTCGGATACGTGACCGTCGTTTCCACACCCGTCGAATGGGTGACAACCTTCACGAACTGCCGGCCGTCCTCGTGCCAGGCTTCGAAGGTGCCGTGTTCGCCACCTGTCGTGGTGAGGGTGAAGTAGAGCCGCACAACGCCTCCCGGTTACCGTGATTGTTTCTAGTGTACAGCTCGAACAGGATGGTTGCTGAGAGCAGCGTAAGTATCCCGCTGGGATTTGATCTCATCCAACTGGGCGTGCAACGTGTCATTCTCGTGCCGCAAACGGGCAACCTCAGCCCGCAGAGCATCTATTTCGTCCACGACACCACCCCCTCCCGCACCAACGCCAGGGTTTGCAACCCCACCGCAACCGGCATGAACACCAACGACAACACCACAAGCGGCTTCACGACACGCATTCCTTCCAGCACTCCACGGTGGACTCCACGTCCCGTTCGCACACGAAACACCACACGATCGTGGGCGGCTCATCAAACAACGACACATCAAACATCAGTACGTTCCATCCAGGATCTTGACCAACTCCCGCCAGATCCAGTGGTGCGCCACGAGCAGATGTTGCGCGTCGGGGCGATCGCAGTAGTCGAGTGCGCGCGTTTTCAGGTCTTGGATGTTGGATTCCATACGATATAGGCGGTCGAGTTGACTGCGGAGGTATTCGCTTTCTCGCGCGAGTGCCGCGTTGTAATCGAATGCGCCTTTGAGATGCAGGTTTTCGGCTTCCAGTGCCTCGATCCGATGCGACCGGTTCTCCAACTCCACGGTCAGCTCAACAATCTCAGACTTGTCATCCTCGCGCAGATACTTGAGTTCGTGGTTCTCCTGCTCCAACTGTGCGATGTACTGTGTGGCGCCGGCGATCGTTTCGAACGACACACCCGCACGCTCACGCCTAATGTCTTGACTCACGATGCACTTCCGTTCCTATAGGTTTCGACCAGCCACTCATTCGCTGCGGTGTAATCCGCCTCGCCAGCCCACGGCGATTCCGGTTCCACGACGAGCGAACGGTAATGACGCCACAAAGTGTCGCGCTGCGGATGGTTCAACACCCAGTGAGCGGCCTCGGATATGACGTAACTGCTCATGATGCACGCTCCCGTGATTCCCGCTTCACAACCTGATCCACCGTCAACCCAACCCGCTCGAGCGCCTGCTCACGCGGCACACCGAACCGCATCAAGTGCTCCGCCTCACGCAGCGCGTGCCGGTAGTCCTGCACAGAATCCCGCACCTTCATCTCCACCAACGACAACACCATGAGCGGCTTCACTTCACGCATTCCTTCCAGCATTCCACAGTCGATTCCACGTCCTGTTCGCACACGAAACACCACACGATCGTGGGCGGCTCATCAAACAACGACACATCAGACATACGGATTCACCGAGTCGTACACATCGGCGTACGCATCCGAACGTCCAGCCAGATAACCCCGGTCCCACCCCTGGCGACCAACGAACCGCTCTGCAACCTCTCGAACATCGTCGATGAAGTCGCCAATCTCACGCAGGAATACGCCTCCCTGCCAACGCTCCTCGTTGTTGGTCACATCCGCACCGTACTTGTCCGCGATCTCGAACAACGCCTCATTCAAGGACTCGGCTTCGTCGATGCACTTGTTGATTTCGCGATCATCGGGGCGTGCGCCAGGCGGAACGATCGAACCGACGCTCACCTCGCTGGCGAGGCTGTGCACTTGCGCTTTGAGCCGCTTGTTTTCAGCTTCCAGTTCCGCGATGTATTGGGTGGCGCCGGCGATTGTTTCGTATGCCACCCCGTCACGCTCCCGCCGCAAATCCTGACTCATGCCACAACCTCCCTGTAATAGGTGCGTGTTGCCATGTCGTAGTCCAGTCGGCACGGTTCACGGCAAACGTAGGTGTCGTAACCACCAGAGAAGCCTGTGCAGCCCGTCGAGGCGTGGTTGAGACATCGGTTCGGGTAGGTTTCCCGCACTGTGCGGCTCATTCGTCATCCCAATCGTCTGGGCTGCAACCGCATTCGCAGCCAGCCATTCCGCAATCGTCGTAGATCACATACTCGTCGTTCATCAACAATGTTCCTTTCGATGGGGGTTCGGGGCGACACCCACACGGATGCCGCCCCGAAACGAACTAACTGATCCAAACGACTGGACGAGTATCCTCACCGAGATGCCTGTACTGGCTCACGGGAAGCACGTACCCGTAGCGCGAGGTTGCGCCATCCTCCACACGAACGCGGGGCATGTCGGAAACGCCAGATGACTTGGCTGGAATGAGTAGCACCTCGGTGTCCAGGTCGAGCCCTGACAGTTTTTCGAGAAGTTCCCGAACCTTCATGGTTGTCTCCTAGTTGTTGGGGAGTCGGACGGGCATGAGCAGGTACACGAAATCGGTCTTGAGTGGCTGATACGGTCCGCGGGTTGTGTACCGAACGTCCTCACTGACGGGTCGCAGAGTGGCGGGCCTGTTGGGGGTGGTGAACCCGAACAACACCCGCTCCGTGCCGATCACATTCAGACCGTCGAGGAGGTAGCCGGGGTTGAAGCCGATGGTCAATGGTTCGCCGGCGAACGTGGCAGCCAGGGTTTCCTCAGCGCTGCTCTCCCCGTCGGTTCCTGCGGTGACCGTGAGCGAACCCGCGTCGAATGTGAGGCGGATCTGGGCGCCCCGCTCCGCAACCAAACCGACACGCTTCACCGCACCCGCAAGCTCCTGCACGTCCACGCTTGCTACCGCGCTGTGCTCGGTCGGGAGAAGCTGCCGGAACTTCGGGAACTCCGCATCCAGGACTCGTGCCGTCGTCCACACATTGCCCGTGTCCGCACCGAACAGACCATCATGGAACCCGACATCCACGTTGTCGAGGCCGGTTGGAACGTTGCGGGCGACCTCGGCGAGGGTTTTCGCTGGGATGAGGGCGTTCACGTCGCCGCCCGCCCAGTCGAGTGTGCGGATGGCGAGCCGGAACCGATCCGTCGCAGCAAGCGTGAGTTCCCCGTTCCCGGCTTCGACTTTGATGCCCGTGAGCATCGGCAGAGTGTCATCCTTACCCGCCGCCGCAGCAACCTGGCCGATCACGGTTTCGAACACGTCCGTCGGCAGACTGCCCGTGGTGGCGGGGAAGTTCGGCAGGGCCGGATAGTCTTCGACGGGCATCGTGGGGAGGGAAAACTTGGCGCTACCGCACACGATCCCGACACGGGCACCATCGACGCTGACTTCTACGGGCTTCTGCGGGAGGGCTTTCGTGATGTCCGCCAGCAGCTTCCCTGACACCAGGACACTGCCTTCGTCCAGCACGTCCGCGACCACGTGCGCCCGCGTGGATGTTTCGTAGTCGAAACCCTCCACCCGCAACACCCCACTGTCTGCGGTGAGCTTCACGCCCGCCAGCACAGGCGTCGGGGGCTTCGAGGGCAGGGACTTCGCTACCACGGCGATGGTGTCTGCGAGGGCTTTACGGTCAACACGAAACTTCACAGGGTTTGTCCTTCCAGGTTGGTGAGTCGGATCAGGTCGGTGTAGGGGATGGCGTAGGCGATCACACGACCGTTGCGGGTGATCGGGACTCGTTCGCCTGCTGCGGCGCGGTCGATGATGTCTGTGGTGTGCCGGCGCAACTGCGTCACCGAAACATCCGTCATGCTGCCTCCTGGTAAATGGGTTCGATGAGGATTTCGATCCGTGGGTTCGTACGGTCGATCTCCACCCGCATAGCTGTTTGGCGGACATACCTGGAATCGTCATCGCATAGCACACCTGCTTCGACGAGCGCATCCAGAACGGCCTTGCAGTACGGTCCGAGCGAATCCGAGTCGCGGCGACGTGCATCGGGTGCGAACCAGATGACTGTCACGTCCACGCGGTCCAGCATGAACGGAATCCCGTCGCGTTTCACGAGTGTGATGATCTGGCTGGCGGCTTCCGCTTTGGCGTTGCGGACTTTCGTCCAGTGTGCGCGCCGCTGATCGTTCGAAGTCAGCGGGGGCCTCGGCATGTCCACGGTGATGCGGTAGGTCATTGGTCTGCCTTGGGGGTGTGTCGGGTGCCGGCCCAGATGCCGGGGTGTTCGCCGTAGTGGGTGGTCATCAACGTGTGTTCGTCGGCGCACGAATCATCGTGGTAGTTGGGGCAGGTGCGGCACAGTTGCGCGGCGAGGGTGTGCCGTTCGGCTTGTTCGGTGTCGGTTTCGTCGCCGATTTTCCAGTCCCACAGATTCCCCCGACGCGACACCGCATCCTCAAACCACACCGACTGTCGGCATACTGCGTTGGTGAATGGGTCACGCCCCACGATGAATCCTCCCCCGTTTACTAGTCACGTTCATCGTATATGGGTTTAGGCAATGACACAAGACGATGCAGGCATCCACACACCGATCGTCACGATACGCCGCACCACGACACCGTCCCGACACTCACGTTCGGTTGCCATGCGGGACAGGTACGGCTGGTGCCACACTTCCCCACCCTGCGTCACCCGTTGCACCGCGTATTCGACGCGCTCCACGCGGCCACCTCACTTCACCGCATCGAGCACCGCGAACAGCCGGCGGGCATGGATCTGATGGATGTGCGAGCCCTGGTATGCGGCCCAGTGTTCGGCGAGTGCCCGCACCTGCGCGAGTGCCGCCTCTGCACGGGCGAGACGATCGTCGTTCACCGTCCCTGCCTTTCGAACCGGGTCATGTGGTTGACCGTCGTGTAACCCGACACCAGAATCGCCGCAAACACCCCAAACAAATACCGCATCATGCACTCCATCCGTGTGTGTCGTAACCAGTTCAAGCATTCAAAACATCAGCCCAGGCGCGGGCTTCGTTGTAGTCCGCGAACGCCGGATTCACCGTCAGGAGTGCGGCTGTCGCTGCGGCCTGCGCAAGTGTCGCATGAACATGGGCGGCCGCCACCAGTTCGGCACGCTCCGAACCCCGCGCCTCCCACGAATCGTCCATGAGATCCTGCGCGTGCTCGTAATGCTCGGCACCGTTCACGTGTCCGCCTTCCACCTGTGATCAACTTCGCCATGCTCGTTCTCGTGCTCACACCAACCACCGTGCCCACTGTCGCGGGTGCATGGGTAGCCGTCCGCACGTTCCTCACACAAACCGTTCACGCCGCCTCCCTCAACAACGCCAACCGCGACTCACGCTGAGCCCTAGCCTTCGCCCGACGCTCCGCACCACGAGCCAACGAACACGCCCGACACAACCGAGCACCGTCCTTCCGCACAATAACGTTGTCGCCCACCAACTCATGATCACGATCGCAATGCGTACGCGGAACCGCCGCCTTCTCCTGAAGCTGATCAACCGACAACCCCAACCGCACCATCAACCGCCGGCGCGCCGAACCAACCTTCACATCAGGAAACGCAATACCCGCCCGGATCACACCCCGCGTGTCATACTGCAACGCTTCCATGCCGCATTCCCGCCACACGGGGCACGGACCGCACAGTTTCTCCACGATCCGTGCCCGCATGGTGCATTCGTGTCGAGCGGTCGGCTCGGGCAGGTTGTCTGTCGTGTACGCCTCCACGTGTTCGGTGGCGCAGTACGCAGCGTCCCGCCAATCAAACATCAGTCCACACCTCCAGGTTGCTCATGATCAACGTGCGCGCGTAATCCAGGGCGGCGTGCGGGTCCTCATACAGTTCACGGAACATCTTCGACGCCTGCTCCGCATTCAACCCCAACGCTTCCGCCGCCCAAAAATCCACGGCGATCGGATCACCACACGGACCCTCGATACAAAACTCGGCCAGCTCGCCCTCACACCACGGCATCCCCACCACCTCCGCCGTCCACCCCGCCAGATCGAACGTCACAGGTGACACGTCCAGGTCGCGGTAGAACGCCGGATTATACTGCTCGGGGTGTTGTTCGATCGCAGCCACAACCTGCTGTAACAACACCACATTCAAACCTGTATTCAATTTGTGCTCCAAGTTGAGTTGTCGGGATTCAACGGGGTTTGAAGCACGGGTTAGGTGACGAGTTTCAGTTCACGCCGCGCGAGTTGCGCGAAGGCTTCGTCGGCGTCTTTGATGCTGTGATCGGCGATCGCGAGAAGGAGGGCGTGGGTTCCGCGGTGGATGCCGGTGTGGTCCGGCGCGTCCCGCTTCACTGGGCACCATCCACAATCTCAGTGAACGGAGCGTAGTTATCGGCGTCTGACAATGATTCAGTCCAGCGAATGAAGTCGTTTCCTCGACGGCTGAACACGAGTTGTCTTTCCTCAATCTTCCAGCGATCGCCCTCCTTATCGGAAACGACCACATCGTCAGGCACATCCTTGATGCGGTCCCACTGGCGCGGCTCGTCGTCCACAACCTCCACATCCACCTGATCATTGAGCGCGGCCAACACAGCCCGAATGCCGGCGCGGATCGCTTTCGCCCCGCTCGCATCCTGAATCTCATCCCACACGGACGTTTCGCCGTACCATGCCTGCCACGCATTCGAGTAGACGCGGGACAGCTCCTCCACGCGCTTCTCGTCCACGTCTGCCTTGGTGGCGTCGTCTCGGAGTCGACTCACCAGCACATCCGTGCCGGGCTGCCTGTCGTACCAGTCGGCGACAGCTCGCAGCACATCGCCCGTAATGTTCGTCATTGTTAGTTCTCCTGTCGGATGAGGGTGTAGCGCGCCACAATCGCTTCAGCGGCGGCGATCGAGGCGGGCATGGTGTTGCGGTGGGGGTAGGCGGGGTTGTGGGCGCGCATGTCGATGAGCACAGCCAACTCTTGCACCAGATCACTCACTGTCTGTCTCCTTCACGGTCTTCCGGTCGTGCTCGTCCAACATGTCCGCCAGACGCCGGCGCGCATCCGCTGCGGCAGCCCACCCGACCCGCTCAATCGCATGAGTTTCGGGTTCGGCCAGTTTGCGGTCGTAGCAGCCTTTCTGGGCGAGGAACAGCGACACGATCGCCCAGCGGGCCTCACTGTCGTCCAAATCGGTTTGCAGGCGGGTCGAACGGGCCTGCTCCACCTCCAGTGCGCGGGTGGTGGACCGGAGTTGGGTTTGGGCCACCGCGAGGGCGACCTCCAACTCTTGCACCCGATCCTCAGCCGATACTGCGGTTGTCATACGGTTCCCTTTCGTCGGGGTTGAAGTCGGGCGGGTGCGCTATCCCCCACGCACCCGCCCGAAGCATTAGGCTGCGAGCTGACCCGTGTAGAACAACCACCACGGCGACACCGTCACCGTCACGCCATGCTCGGGGTCGAAGCCGTCCAGCAGGGACATGGAGTGGAGTTCGTCGCCGGCGCGCTCTGCGTCGTATTCGATTTCGGTGCGGTCGCCGTCGAGGGTGACGTACTCAACCCACACCACGGCGGGCTTGCCCGTGTCGGGGTCGTAGCTGCCTTTCCAGTTGGTGTCGTCGAACCGGCCGACAGTGAAGGTGAAGCCGTCGTAGGTGCCGTCGAGGTCGAGGGCTGCGAGCAGGTCGCGGCGGGTGTAGTCGCTCATGGTGGGCCTCCTGGTTGCCGGTTGCTGATGTCGTAGACGCTACACCGCCAGTTTGGGTTTGGTCAACACGCTCCAACGGTTGATTTACGGACACATGAGAGTTACGGTGTACCCACACACCTTGTTGATGGGAGCCACCACATGAACCTCTACGCCGCTTCGCTCGCCGCCCGCATCGCCCAAACCGAAGCGTTGCAGCAGCGCACCGAACAGCAAGCACAGCAGCCCGGCGCCGACCTCCCCGCCCTCCGCATCACCTGGAAGGAATACGCCCACACCCTCGCCGTCCTGCGCGCCACCGACATCGCCCCGCCCGCCGATGTGCAGGGCGCCGGCTACCACAACCCCGAAGACCCCTGGACGCGGCAGCAGCCCGACCAGTGGCTCGGCGATTGGGTCTAGGAGAAGAACATGGAACACCGGCACGAATACACAATGCGGCCGACTGGAGTCCGGTGGTGCGGCGAGTCGGTTCGAGAGATGCGTTGCATCTGCGGCAAGACGACAGACGGAGAGACCGTCGTCGGGACGCCAGACATACCTGGTTCATTGTTCTGGCGTGACAACTAACCGCTAAAGACGTGTAAAGCCCCCGAACCACACGGTCCGGGGGCATTACGCATGCGCGGAGATCAGTCGACATTGATGCCGAGATCCCGCAGAACCTCCGCCATCCGCTCGCACTCCTCATCCGACATCGGGCGCCGATACGGGGCACGCGGAGGCTTCCCGCACACCACATCCACCATGCGGTAAAACTCGCGTGCCTGAGCCTTGAACGCATCCTCAACGGCACGATGCCACTCGTTGTGCCGATCACGCCCGAACTCCCACACAGCCGCGCCGCAGAGCGTGCACACGATCTGATCGTCCACGGCCTCATTACTGCAATAACTTCCGTCAGTCACAGTTCCACCAGCTCTGCCCGGTCGAGGCTCACATGCTCGTCCAGATCCTCACCCGCGGGGAAGCGTTGCCCGCACACACACTCGTACAGGTCGAACGTTTCCACACAACTCCACACCCGATGAACACTCACCTGGAGCTCCTCACGCTCTTCGCTCGTTCCACGTTCGCGGTCATCGCCGCCAACCTATCCGCAGCCCCAGCAACAATCCTGCGCTGCTGCATCGGCGGCTCACCGGTCGTGTCCCGCACCACCTGCGCGAGGAGTTGTTCCCGCCACCACCAGCGTTGGACAGGACCCAACCACCGCACCCAAAACACCCGAGACATCGACCTCACCACCAATACTCGTCGCCATACTTCGGCTGCGGTTCACGGCCATTCCGCAAATCCTGCGCAGCACGGTTACGTTCACGCTGACGCTGCGCACGGTTCCACCACGACGGCGTGTAAACCGACATCCAATGCCTCATCTTTGCTTCGCGTCGGTCTTTCCAGGTGCGCGACATGACTTCCCCTGTCTATGTGTGTGGGGTGCAGCAACGCCACACCCCACAACAACCCGGCTACCTACTCGGCGTCCGCCGGCACAACATCAATCTCGAAGCCATACCCGTAATAGAACGGATTCCCCGCAGACCAGCCGACTTCAAGCTCCAGCACATCACCCATGTCAGCGAAGATGTGCCACCGCGTGTACTCCTCGGTCGTACCCACGCCCGTGATGATGTGATCCACCCGCTCAGGATGCAGCAGAAACGACTTGAGTTCCGTGTAGGCGCAGCAGTCGGAACCGCCCACCAACTCGACACGAGTCCCGTTGTCGAGAGTCAGGATCAACCCATCCTCACTGCCGTAACGCTGGGTTCTCGGCAGCTTCTCCGCGGACACGATGCGATGCCCGACAACAGCCTCCGCGAATGTTTCCACGTTTTCGGGCATGGTGCCGTTGTCGTCGTATTCACTGAGGATTTCGATCGGGTAAGGGTTGGTGCTCATTCTTCCTCCTGGTTGGTTGTGCGCGTGACCATGCGCGCCCCGGGCGAGCAAAAACATCAATCGTGGTCGTAGAACTCCACATCAAACCCGCCACGAGTCGCCGTCACCTGCGCCGGATCACCGAACAGCTTCCGCAACTCAACCTCATAGTGCTTCAGACTGTCGCTCAACGCCTCAAACGCGGCAACAATGCCGTTAGCGTCGTTCGCCTCGAAGTCCGGGATGAAGTCGGTAGGGTCATAATCCGGCTTCGAGTCATCCCACCGCGAATGAGTCTGATAGTAGCCTTCCGGCCAATCACCCAACTCGTACGACGAGAGGAATCCATCTCCATTGTCACCGGCTTCCTCATCGCCGCCGACGAAGCGCACACTGAGTTCACCGAACCCGAACTCACACGCGTCACCATCATTGAAGTACGGGGTGTACTGCTCCCACCGGATCGACTCCACCTCCGGGTGCTCGAACAGGGCGTCGAGCTGTTCGATGAACTTTTCGGTCGGCCACTGCTCGGCGAGAGTCTTGCTGCCGTAGTGGGAGATGTCGCCACGAATCGGTCGGCCATGCAGAGTGTCAGACATTAGATTCCCTCCTTGTAGGACTTGTTTGCCGGTGGAACAGAGGAATTGAGTAGTTCTTCACGTCCGAGGAACTTGTTTCGTTTGCCGCCCATCCACACCTTGCAATTGAGGTGAGCGGACCAGTCTGCGGGCGACGGTATCCAGCCGAGGTCTTCCACGATGTGGGTTTCCACGATGTCTCGGACGATGACTTCTTTGCCGTCCGAGTTGGTGATGGTGCGCCCGAACACCTGTTGGGCGAGGAACGGCCCCATTGTGTTGTGCAGGTATTGGCGGTGGGAGATGTCGCCGACGATGCCTTTGTACTGGTCGATCCATTCGTGGATGTCCACGTAGTCTTCGGGCTTACCGCCGTAGCGTCTGACGGATGTTTTGCAGTGGTCCCAGGATTGCGACATGAGTTGTCTTTTCTACGTGGTTGGTGTGCGCGTTGTCCAGCCGCGCCCCTGGACGAACCGTCAGGCAGCCTTGGAAACCGACTCCAAGTACGCCTGATCGGACAGCGTGACCCCGCGGAACCTATCGACGTACGGGCGGAACTCCACCTCGATGTCACGCCCAACCGTGACCGTGAACGAATCGAGCGACCAAAGGAACTCATCCGTTGAGTTGACGGTCGCCGTCTTCACGGCAGGCCCATCGCCCTCGATGAAGTACTTTGCAGCCTCGTGATCGATCGGGATCGTGAACCCGCGATCGAACGGCGCGACGACATAGGCGAGGTCCGCGAACTGTTCGCCGCGGAGCCGGATCACGTCGTGCCCCTGGGGGATGCTGGTCATGATGTTTTCTCCTGGTGTGTTGTTTGTGATTGAAACATGCGGGTGGTGTGCGATCCCCCGACGACACCGCACACCAACCAATCAGCGGTCAGAAGGGAGGCTGATTGGGATCTGCTGCTCCGCCTCCGAAGCCACCCGACTGCGGTGCCTGCGCCCACGGATCACCCGCCGACACCTTCCCGCCACCACCGTTGCCGCCCGACTTGACGACCGTGGCCGTAGCGAACCGCAGCGACGGCCCCACCTCATCCGCCTCCACCTCAAACACCGTCCGCTTCTCCCCATCCTTCTCGTAGGTGCGGGACTTGAGCTTCCCCGACACAATCACCCGCTGACCACGAGACACCGAGTTCGCGATGTTCTCGCGAGGTCGCGGAAGGCGGACACCCGCAGGAACATGGTGTCACCATCCACCCATTCCTTGCGGTCCTTGTCGTACTGGCGTTGCGACACCGCCACAGTGAAGTTCGAGACCGCGACGCCCGACGGCAGAAAGCGGGTTTCGGGATCGCTGGTGACGTTCCCGACGATGCTGATTTGAGTCATGATTACTCCCAGATAGTGAAACGTGAATGCGGTTACGGGCAGACGAAAGTGATCGGCTCAGCACCAGGATCGGACTCGTCGCACCAATCCCAACTGACATACCCGTCGTAGTCGTCGTGCGTGCGAATGTTGTTCGCCCACCGCCGCTGAATACCGTTGACAAGGTCGGCCACGTCGAACGCTTCGTGCAGCTCTTCGGTGACACCGTTGTCGCGGGACAGTGCGTTGATTGCGGCGACGATGCGACTGGGCTCGTGGTGGCCGTATGCGGTCCATCCCCAGTCGTCTTCGTGGTCGAAGATGTGCACTCCGTGGCGTGCGGGTCCGAAGTCGATGGGGTTGAGGGCTTGGAGTGTGGTCACGTTTGCTCTCCTCTGGTTACCGTGAACATGCACAGCATACAGGTGTGCCGGCATGATGTCTACGGGTTTGGCAAACCATTACGATCGTATGGCTTGCGGACCACTGAATGATAACGATTGTCGATAGTGTTGGAAACCGTTTTCATTAACCGACACGGGACATGTGCGCACGCCACGGCAACTCAATCGTCGTCTGCGCACCAAACCGATTCTTACCCATCGCCAACTGAACCATCCCAGTCGGCGACCCATCCGCCTCAGTCTCATGATGAATCAAAATCACCGCATCCGCATCCTGCTCCAACGAACCCGAGCCACGAAGATCAGCGATCGTCGGCGGACGATTGTCCTTCACATTCGACCTATTCAACTGGGCAGCGGCCACCACCGCAATGTCGAGATCCATCGCCAACAACTTCAACTCACGCGAGATCGCCGTCAACTGCTCCTCCCGCGACGCCCGCTTATCGTCACTGGACACGAGCTGCAAGTAGTCCACGATCAACACCTGAATGTCGTGCTGTTCCTTCATCGCGGTCGCTTGCCGACGGATCGCCTTCGGGGTGATGGTGGACTGGTCGGAGATCCACAACGGCTTG
>Ga0154384_1152_pt1 | contig 15995 bp, 19 predicted proteins | sample RifGroB1_FD_115896 | JGI IMG/M metagenome (GOLD analysis project Ga0154384, IMG submission 115896) | Spirochaetes bacterium GWB1_59_5 | reverse complement strand
AGGTCGTTGGCGGTGGTCATCGAGAACAGGATCGTGTCGCCGTTCTTCTTGTTGCGCATCTGGAGCCTGGCCGAGTAGCCCGTGAGGTCCATCGGTGTGTTGTATTGCAGGTAGCCGCCGGAGGTCCAGGGTTTGAAGCCTGAAGCATCCACATCGTTGAACTCGACGGTATCGGCGTCGATTATGGTGACTGCGTGGTAATCAGACGACCGGAGTGCGTTCGCCTCGCCGTTGATTTCGGTCATACCCTTGGCGTTGGTGACTGCCCCGCGCCACCCGTTGACCATGCCGTGGCCGACTGCGGTAATGCGGATCGGGGCTGTCTGCGTAATGGCCGAAATCGCCTTGTAGGCGATCACATCTGTCTCGCAGCGCAGGACTATGGGTTGCGTCTTGCCTTGCTGAAGGTAGAGGTCTTGGGTTTTGTCGGCCATCGGTTCACACCTACTTACGCGTAACCATATTATACATCAATCGCCCAAATCGAGGTCGTCCAGCTCGTCGTCTTCGACAACCGGTTCCACTACCGGCGCTTCAACGGCCGGACCCTTGACGCCCTTTTTCTTGCCGCCGGACTTCTTCGGCTCCGACACGATGACGGCGTCTTCGACGTTCGGTTCCAGGTAGGCCTTGCCTTCCGGGGTGACGTGAAACGTGTCGCCGTGCGCCTCGGCAACCAGTAAATGCTTGTAACTGTCGACTCCGACTGTTTGCAACACGATGATGCCGCGAGCTGTCACTTGGGCTTTGTCGCCGAGCTTGTCCAGCACTTCCTTACACGTCCAACTCATTTGTTTCTCCTAGTTTTGGAAATGGGGGCCGAAGCCCCCGTACTGCATTGATTAGCCGCTGACGACTCGCGTCCAAACATCGCTACCCCAACAGATGAAGATGGCGTGCTGGGTCTTTTCGGTAGTCACCGCGAGGGAGACAGCTGCGCCAGCGGAACCGCCTGCGATAGTTCCGGTAGCCGAATTCGGGTAAACGGCCAGGGCGTTGGCGCCGCTGTTCTGAACAATCACCATATCACCGGCGTTCGCCACGGGCAGAGAAACACCCGTAGACGCCGCGGCAGTAGTGACTTTGTTGAACTTGGCCCGGAGCGGGGTGGCCGTGGCCAGGGTGGTGCCGGCGGCGGAAACCGCAACGGCAGAGGTATCATTGTAACCGAGCATAATTTTCTCCTGAAGATTAGGGCATGTCAGGCCAGTGGCGGTTTCGCTTTGCGAGATTCGCCTTGGCTGAAAGGATTTGCAGATTAGCGGGAGTGTGAAGGCCGCAGACCAACTTACTGTTAAGCGGAACGACGTGATCCACATGAACGACCGGCTTCGTGAAGAAACTGTTGAGTTTGCCAGCGATGATGAACATTTCGGCAATCTCGTTTTGGTCGGCCCTTACGGGCGTCGCTTGCTTAACTGTAACTCGCCGAGAAGCTGCGCGTGCGAAGTACTGATGCTTGTTGCGCTGGTATTCAGCTTTCACCGTTTCAGGGCGCGACAGCTTGTTCTTTCGCTTAGTGGCTTTTGCGCGTTCTGGATTGGCGTCAGCCCAGGCTTTTGCCCGAGCTTTCACCGATTCCTTGTTACGCTCGTACCAACTGCGCTGCTTAGCAGAACGCTTCTCTTTGTTATCTACGTAGTACTTAGCGTTGCGTGCCGCAATAATTTCCTTGTCTCGAACACGCTCTTGGCGCTTCTGCTCAAGAATTTTTTCGCGGTTAGCTGCCTTGTACACCTTCACTGAGACAGCCACGCACTGCCTGCAAACTGGGCGATGGCCACCTTTGCATGTCGGACTCTTGTGGAAATCCTCAACGCTTTTTTCGGTGTCGCAAGTTTTGCAAACAGGCATGACCGTTATCCGCTTACAGGTTAGCAGTTAGTATACGATAGCCAAGGCCAACGCACCATCCTTCACCACCTTGCGGCCGTATACGTTTATGCCACGAACATAGTCGCCGAAATCCGAGGGGTTGCGAACAGTCTCGGTCTTGGTGAACTGCGAAGCGAACGTGATGGCCGACTTGTGGCCGGCGATGATGACGCGGTTCTTCTGGGCATGGGTTGCAAGAGCGGCTTTCGTCTGCGAACCGTCACCGGAGGTCCAGGTCGTGCCACCGGATTCGCCCCGAGGCAGGTTGTTGGTGACGTACACATCGAAGCGGTCAATCATGCCGATCTTGCCGTTACGCAGGATCGACTGGCTGTCGCCGGTCAGGTAGGCTTGTTGCAGGTTGCTGTTCATCAGAACTTGACGGGTCACCGGGTCAACCAGCAGGAAGCGGTCGGTTTCCGGGATGTTCTGCTCGTCCAGCACAGCGGCCAGGGCGGTGATGGTCGACACCGCGGCGGTGGCACCGGAGATGTTGACCGGGGCTGCGACCGTACCGAGGTTGAACGAAAGCGACTTGACGCCAGCGGTGGCACCCTGGTTGGCAGCAGCAGCACCCGTGAAGGTGGCGAACAGGCACTCGGAGTCAACCGAGACCTTCATCTGCATACCGGCGTCGTTCGAGAACACGTCGAGCAGTTTCGGCTGCGACTGCATGGACAGCAGATCGTTGACCTGGAAGGCGTAGTACTTGCCTTGGTCGATTTGCAGCTCGATGGTGCTCGGGGTCGGCACCTGATAGTTCAAGCCAGCGCCCGGCGTGTAGGTGCTGATGGCGATGTCGGGAATCTGGTTGATGACAACCTTGTCGCCCATGCCGCTGATTTCGCCTTCCCAGTTGGTGTTGGCGATGGCAGCGAAGGTCGATGCCGTATAGAACTTGGCATTGAGCTTGGACGACCAGATGGTCGGGATGAACGTACCGGAGTACGCCGGGGAGGTGTTAAACGGGGCGGCAACCGGAATGGTTGCGCCAGAGGTAATGGTAGCCATGAGCTATCTCCTAGTTACGGGTAAACACGTTGTTCATGGCCCCGGATCGCATCAGAAACGCACTCGACCTTCAGCAAGCGCCAGTTCGGCTTCCGCCACATTGCGTTCGTATTCCTCGCGGGAAATCCGTTGCAAGTTGCGGTGGTCCAAAGCGGCTGCATACTGGTCACCAGTCCAAATCTGGCTGGTGGATGGTTCAGTCGGCGTAGACGCCCTGCTGGTACTCGGGGCTACTTGAGCGTTGAGGTTTTGCTTAGGCTTGGTGGACTTCGGTGCTTCTTCGACCGGGGGTGCAATCGTGCCCTTGAACGCGACGAGCTGCTCGATGAGCGACTGATCGTCCAGGGATTGAATGGCATCCTCGGCTGTTGCACGACGGGTGAAGCGGGTGCCTGGGATGCGGGCATCCAGGAAAGTGAACCAGCGCGGATCGTTGTTGATCGCCTCGAATTCGGGAACCGTCTTCAGCACGGCATCCCAGAACTTGTCGGTATCGGACTTCACGACACGCTGCTCGGTCTGGGCAACCTGCTCGGCCACCTGGCCAAAGCGCTGCTCCAGCTTGTCCACCAGCTTCTTCGCCAGGGAGTCGAATTCTTCACGCGACGCCCGACGAACCATATCCACCAAATCTGCGCCATACGCCTCAACGTCGGCATCTGTGACGAGCTTGGCCTCTTTCTGTGGTTCCTGCGTCTTGGCTTCCATCGCTTTGATGGCGTTGTCCAGACGGTCGGAGAGTTCTCGGTTCTGGTCCAGAAGGCGCGGGATTTCGGCCCGGTACTTCCCTTCAATGACACGGAACTTCTGTTCCCAATCCACAGACGGCGTTTGCTGCGTCACCTGAGTTTCTTGCACTTGAGTCGGCTCCACCTGCTCAACCGGGGTCTCGACGAGCTTCAGGTCAACGGGGTTCCCTGCTTCGGGAGCCGTTTCACCGGAGAGCTGCGCTTGCAACGCTTCCGCTTGGTCTAGTTGGGCTTGAACTGCTTTGGGCAATGCACTCACAAAAGTCTCCTTTTCGTGCCGACTACGTGCTTACGTGTTAGCAGGTTGCTAGGATACGTTCCACGATACGGGCTACTACTTCATGAAAATGGGGTTATCCCCGGTATTTATCGGCCAGGCTTGGCGCCTGATCCAACAAGTCCAAAATCTCTTTCAACTGCTGCGCCCGACCTTGGGCGCGGTAAATCTGTTCAGGTTCTTTCATGGATTCCAGCATGTCGCGCCATTTGTCGCGTTGCTCCTGGAGCATGGTCCTGAACGGGGAGAAATTGTCCAACCCGCCAATTTGCAGCAGGTTGGCCGCAAGCAGTTTGTCAACAACCACGCTTGCCCTTCACGGCCCCACCCTTGGCGAACGGCATGGGTTTGCCCTTCATCTGCTTCTTGTCGCAGGCTTCTTCCTTCTTCGAGCCTTCCTTCATGCCGCGGGGTTCCTTGTCGGCTTTGGACTTCTCGAATTTTGCGAACGTATTAGGTTTGGCCATAAAATTTCCTTATGATGTGATAAACATACTTACTTGTAAGCACATTGTCAAGCTATCGTGCGGGGGCACCCATCGTGTCAGTAACCGGTTCACCGGTCATCAGGGTCTGCTGGTTACCTTGCGCTGCCTGCGGCTGACCGGGTTGCCCCGGCTGGCCCATCATCGGCGGGTTCATCAGCATCTTGAGCTTCATCGCCTCACCGGACGGGACGATCTCGTCGGCGTCCATGTCGAGTGTCTTGGCTTGTTGATGGAGCAGTGCGGCGATCCCCTCCATGCCGACGATCTGCTGCGCAATCGGGCTGTTCAACGCGGTTTGCAGGAACTCGTTGCGCCGGACCTGCGCTGCATCCTTGACCACCAAGCTGTTGGCGCCGCGGGCGGCGATGTTCACGTCACCCTTCAAATCGGGGTCGTCGCTGTTCATCATGTTGTGGAAGTACAGGCGTTCGATCAGTGGCTGCATGACGTGAGTGTCGATGTTGAAGATCACCTGCTTGATGGTCTTGCCAGCGTTGCCCATGAGCATGGACATGCCCGAGGCCGTGCGCCCCGCCCCGCCGATGCCGGCGTTCTCGCCGGTAATGTAACGGGGGATACCGGTGTCTTCGTCAGCGCGGGCCGAGAACTTGTCGAAAATCGCCATCAACTCACCTGCGATGCTCTGCGGCTGGAAGAAGTCGATAGCGGGTGCGGTAGACCCCATCGGGTCGCTGGTGAACTGCCACGTTTTCCAGGGGTACATCTGAGTCAGGTCTTCGCCGGCCGGCAGGCGGTCGATGTTGAACCCCACCTGCGGACCCGAGGCGATCCCCATATTGTCGGCGATGGCACGGGCGGCGTAGTTGCACATCGACTGATTGTCGCGCATCAGATCGGGCGGGGCGTTACCCCAGAACGAACCGGGGATTTCCTCGAAGCTCGCCTTGAAGTACGGCTTGCGGTGGAACGGGTCGTAGTTCAGGATCGCCTTGATGACCCAACTGCCGATCTTCCACACTTCGCAGTGATACTCCTTAACGGGGTCGATCTCCTGCTCATCCTTGTTCATCCCCCACTCGATCAGCATCTTGCCCTGCACGGCCCCCCATAACTGCAAGGCGTCGATTTCAGCCTCCGGGTTGGACATCACCGAGGAAACGGACTTCCCTTCAGCCTGAGCCTTCGCCGTGTCGATGGCGAGCCAGTCGCGCAGCCCGCCCTGGCCATGAGCGTCGAGAACCGCCTTGATCGCACCGTCGTCGTATCCATCAACCCCAATCAGCTCGGACAGGGACTGGCGGCTCAGACGATGGCGCTCGATCAGGAACCCGTCGTTGGGGTGTGTACTGTTCGGTGCCGGGTACAGGTTGAACGGATCGCAGCGCTCCCAGGTCTCCACCAACTGGTCGATAACCACCGGGTCGAACTGACCGACGACCGACTCTTTCCACACCAGGCGCGGCTTCTTGCGAATGATCGGACCTTTGATAATCGCCGCCGGGAAGGTCACCAGATCGTCGATAAAGTTCGCAAACGCCTCGCGGAAACCCCCTTCGGTGAGCTGGTCTTCCATCTTCAGCTCCATCCGTTCCGCCGCCTCGCGAGCCATTTCCTTCATCTCGACCATCATGCGCGACTTGACCTGCTGCACCAACTCGTAGGCTTCCTGCTGGGAGAGCGCCACACCCTGCATGGCTTCGATCTGCATCGCCTTCTGATTGGCTTCCTGGAACACCGCTTCGCGCAAATTTGGCGGCAGGTCAGGGATCGGTGTTGGGTCGATGGTCCACGGTTTCTCGTCCTTGACACCCATCAGGGTGTCCCGCAACCAGGCGCTGGCAGCTCGACACTTGGTCGAGGTAATCATCATGTAAATCTCGGCCCCGCCGGAGGCCTTGATGTCAGCCAGCATGTCCGGCTCGTACTCCCCGCGGCGCTGGCGCAGGTTGCGCAATAGTCGAGGCTCAACGGTCTGCTGCTTGGCGGTACGCGCCAACTCCCAACAGCGCTGGACGTGTGACGCCAACGACTGGATATACGGCTGATGCTGCCGGACTTCCGCTTCGCGGCGTTCCGTTTCCAGCATGTCAGACAGTGATCTGACCGGGAGGATTCCGTTGAGGTTGAGTCCGGGCATAGGCTTTATCCGTCGAGTGCGCGATGCTTACATATCACAATGAAACGGATTGTACAACACGCTTACGCGTAAGTATATTGCGATCATCGACACCCCCAACGGCGGGGTGACGGTTTCACTTCGACGGCTCGACGCTGTGTACTGGCCCCGAACAGTGCCCCACCGTCATGGTGCAGGCACGCGTACTGCAACGCATCGCAGTTGTGGACAAGCGCCCCGCCCGCGTAGTAAACGTGAGTTCTATTCGTTGTCATGTTGAACACTACGCCGCCTTCCGAGAGGTAGACCACGCGCTCTACGGTCAGCCGCGACCTTGAGGCCGTGCTGCCTATGCCACTCCTTACCTTCCGGGGAACTATGCCACGACTTAGCAGCTTCCCGAGCTTTCTCCAAAGAAGCCGCGGTGTCGAGCTTCCCTGACCGGATACGTTCGAGCAAGTGTTCCCTACTGTGGTCGACTGCGATGATGCACTGAAGGTTACCGATGTCGTTGTTGGCCGGGTCACCGTCGATATGGTGTATGTGGTGGCCATCAGGTACGACCCCGTTGTGCTTCTCCCATACGTACCTGTGTAGGGATACTGTTCGGTTGTCAGACCGTTTGTGCCAAAAGTAGTTGTTAACCCCTGTTCTAGCGAACCACAAGCCGTCGTACTCAACGCCGTCATGCGCTCTACTGCCCAGTCGGTAACACGATTTAGAGCAGTACTTACCTTTACCTTGAGCCACGCGCCATGCAGGAGTTTGAAACGTCCCGCCACACTGCAAGCACGCACAATCCACTGAAGACTTCCGAGGGTGCGCCACCGTCCATTTGCCCATTTTCCGTGCTCTGTAGTTGCTAATTCGTCAGCACATTTTAGGGCATCCGCAGGAAGTACACAAGTGTTAGACAAAATAAACGGATGATTTGGTGTACACACGAGACTTTCGCCGTTAGACAAATCTACCCGAACCAGTTCGTGCGCTTTGGCGCTACCTACCGCCGTGATGTAGTCAACCCCATCTGGGACGCAAACAGCGTCACCAAGTCGAAGCTGCTCAATCGGTTTGTCACCGAACGGAGTTGCCACCAGTGTGCCAGCAACAAAGCATACATCGCTCCATGGGTGGCTTTTCTCGGGGCTGTCGGCGACCTCACCTTTCGTGTTGACCTTGTAGCGGTACTTCCCGGCGAGCGCTCTGCTCAGCAGGTCAGCCTCCTTGGCGATCAGCATCCCGGATTTCCCGTCGACGGTGCGGGTCAGGTAACTCTCCACGGCTGCGAGGCGTGCCGCCAGTGCGTTGGTCCTTGCTGGTTTAACCGCGAACCCCTCGGTCTTGAACATGTCCGCCACGCACTTTTCGTCAGTCTGCGCTCGCTGGAACGCAGCCGGGTCGATGACGATGGCCACGGGTTTCCCAGGGTACTTGTTCGCCAGGAGTGGCTTCAGCTTCTCGCGGATGAAGCGCAGCGCACCCATGCCCCCTTCGTTACCGGTGATCGCATCGTGCACCACCACGCGCCCGTCGTAGGTCTGCTGTGTGATGACCGCCGTCGGGTTAAGCCCCGCATCCACCCCGATGACCAGCGTGCTACCCAGGATGTTCAGCGTGTCTTTGGCGATGTGCGTATCGCGGTCGAAGCAACGGAACACCGGCTGGCCGGAGAGGCTCTTGCCCCACTTGCCATGGATGTACACGTCGATCCAGTCTTCAGACTTCCCGATGGCCAAATTGAGATAATAATCGTCAGGCAAGTACGTGGTCCAATCGGCCTCTGGACTCAAGCCACTCGGCTGGATCGTGACGTGACAATTCTCCGGCGCGTTGGTCAGGTGTTGTTCCCAGAAGGTATCCATGTCAGGCGGGTTGGTTGCCCCCCACACCTTGTGTATCTGCTTCCCGTCATCGTCGCAGCACCCAACGCCATTCATGGATTTATCCGGGTAGCGCCCGAGACGCCCGGTCAGCGCGTTAAAAATGTCCGGGTTGATTTCACGGAACTCGTCCATGACGCCAAACGACAACTGGAGCGAGAGCAGTCGACGAACGTCGTTCGTGTCATCCAGGCCGCGGAACAGGACTTCGCACTCCACGTCGTTGAACTTCAGGATGAACTTCAGTTCTGTCCGCATGTAACTGCCAAAGTCACCTTCTGGATACCACTTCAGCCAGTCGGAGATCGTCGAGTCCAGCAGCATCTGACGGGTGTTACGAACGATGGCGGTGCGTGAACGACGTATTCCGTCGCGGCATGGTGCCACGCGGGCAGCTTCGCGGGCCACTTTCATCAGACTGGCGGTTGTCTTGGTTGAACCCACCGGGCCGACAATGAAATTCTGGAACATGTCCGACATCAGGAACGGCTCGACCGACCCCGGCGGGGTGTACTCCAATACCGCGTTACTCATCGCTCAGGTCCATGTCGTAACTCTCGTCGTCCAGTGTAGACACCACCAGGTCCGAGATGTAGCTCGGCACACTGTCCAAAATATTTCCCGTGGAACATTCTAACGCGTCAGCAGGTTCCGCCTCGATGGTTTTGGCGGACGCGCCGTTACTGACCGTGAGCTGTTTACCGCCACTGAGGTTGAAGACGATGGTGGCGCCCGTCGCCTGCTTCTGCTCCTGCTTGCCCGAGAGGCCCGACACCTTGTAGGTGAACTCTGCCGCGTCCTGAACCGCCTTGGCAGTTGCGCTCGGGTCGAGGGCTTTTTCCACCATGATGTCCAGGAGTTGCGGCAGGTAACCTGCGGCTTGAAGTCGGGCGCGTTCCAGTGAGGCTTCCGCGAATTTGCGGTCGGCATCGGTCGGCGTGTATGGGGTGTGCGCGGCGATCTCGTTCATGGGCGAGATTTACCACGGGGGTCAGGGTTCCGTCAAGTAGAGCGTGACGTAGGCTTCGCGCATGGCTTGGATGTTGTTGACGGCGTGGGTTTCCAGCTCGGTGAGCGTGATCGGCGTGTCTGACGGGTTAGGTGCGGCACGGGCCAGTGCGGTGGCCAGGATGGGGAGGCTGGAGCTGGTTAAGGTGTCGTTGGTGCGTGTGGCGAGGTTTTTAGCCACGGTGAGGTGGTGCCAGATTTCGTCGTAAGTGAGTTTTGCGTGTTCCATGGGTGGTGAGGATAGCGTGGACTTGGCGGTGGGGTCTACTGGGTGGAGCGGTATGTGTTTGGTATATTAGCGTTTTCTAATATAAACTAAAAATTACCTGTTCGCTGTGCGCATTACGTTAGGAGGGGGCACGGGGTGGGGTGGGTGGTGGGCCGCATATGGGGGGTGCGGGGTAGCCAGGCACGCGTGATTACCTGTAAGCATTTGACAGCGTGCCATGTATGTAAGACGGCGAAGCGGCTGCCGGCGCGAAATAACGCGAATTGCCTGCGGGGGTTGTGGCCCCGCGTTAATAGCCGACGAAAAGCGGACGGCTTGCGACATATTACATGTCAGCAGATAGGGGGAATTGCGCCCTTGATGCGAGCGAGCTAGTGGATTATCGCTAAGTAGGTCGCCAATATCCGGCAGAGCGGCGCCGGGGGGAACCATGGAAACATGGAGCGGGTAATCTGTTGCCTCCCTGACGTAAGTCACAGGTAAAACATACGCACCGAGCGCATCGGCAAACACGTTAAGCGCATGAGTAGCTCTAGACTGGCACTGGGTATCAAGCCGGCCTTATTGCGTTGAATGGCGACGCACTGTGTAGGTTTAGAGCGCATCATAAAGCCGCTTAGTCTTAGGCGGTTTTTCATGCCAACTTACTCAAGGAGACTTATCATGTCCGACGTTAAAAAACTCAACGCCCAAATTGACAACCTGGGCAAGCGTACTGCCAAGTGGCGCGACGATGTTCAACTCGTCCTAATTCAATGCGCCCAACACGCTTTCGACGGCTCGAACGTTGATCCTTGCACTCGCTTGGTCAAAGTGCTTCACGGTTCCGACATGACGGCGCTCATTCGCTGGATCGAAGCCCATATGCCGGCTTACTGGGTCAAGGCGGAAAACAAGTTCAAGTTCAACAAGTCTTTCCAGGGTGAGTACGATGCTATCACTCTCATGGCGTCGCCGTGGTGGGAACTGGCCAAGAAAGCCAAGGAGGTGTCCAGCTCGTTGGATATGCTGGATTCACTGCGCCACTTCATCAAGCGTATGGAGAAAGAAGCCAGCCGCGAAATCGACGGCAAGCCGGTTACGGTTGAACATGCCGAGTTGCTCACCAAGTTGTCGGCCATCGCCAACGACAAGGAATACGACGCCAAGTAATCCAAAACCAAAAGCGCTTTCATCCACCCGAGGGTGCTTTATTTTGGGTCAGGTTTTGTTGGGTATTGTATGGTATAGTATTGTTAATTCTACAATACATGCATGATAACGCGTTTTAAGCGTGTTATTTTCCAAATGTTGCGATTAGAATCCAGTAACCACGGGGGTTCTATCTCTATTTATATCTATTATATATACAATATAACAGCAAAAACATCAGCCCGCTGGTCTGAATCTGCTCCTTGGCGATGTGACGAGTATTGTAAGTAATACAATACATATACGTAACACGCGTTCAATTTCCCAGACAAATCTTGTTAGTCAAAAACGTGTTATTTTGTAACGATATAGGCAAAACCCTTGTGGCACAACGATCTCAATCGAAACATGATTTGTTTCGTTCCACCGATTTTGTAACTTTACCTTGGCTTTACAATAAAAGTATTAGAAAACGTACAATATTTGTTGACCGCTAGACATGCTTACATGTTATAGTATTGTACGTTTTCTAATACAGGAGTAATGGATTATGCTTACACTTTTCGAAAGTGACCGTGAAGCCCTGGCGTTTCTTGGGCTAATCACTACCGAAACCTCGCCAGATTTATTGGAAAAGTATTGTACGTATTGCTGGACGGGTGAAGAACTGCGTGCCGAACTTGGCATTAGCAAGACCGTTCAGGCTCGTCTGTATATCAAAGACGTGGACCTTTCGTGGGGCGAGCCAATGTTCTGCCCCGTTGTGGTGGCGAGATACGTTTTCAATCTGCTAAAGAAACGGGGCCGGAACGAAACGCTGCAAGACTTCGCAGCACAGGTGGTGGCGCTGAACCGCTCAGCACGGGTAGCTGTTACCGCAAAGGCCAAAAGGGCAAGTGGCAGCGTGGTTATTCCGCAAGATGCACTGGACATACTGCGCCGCCAATCCGCCGAATACAATGTGCCAATGACTAGGTTGATTGCTAATGCGCTCCACATCGCAGCAAAAGTCTACGCCAAAAAAGGCTTCTTCATCCCCAACACGAAAGGAGAACCCGATGACAAAGATGATAAAAGTCAGTGACGATGATGGCGTTGTGTGGCAGCAGATCGGACTCAAGAAGGCTCAGATCATGTTCGGGTGGAACAAACCCGTTCGGGTTGCGCTCAAGACTGCCGACCCATTCAACCCTGATACGTCGCGGTTGATCCACGACAAAACAGGCCACACCTCGCTGCCCACTTCGATCATCGAGTTCAACCTGGACCTGGGTCTTAACCCTCGGTGGGATCGTCGTTTCAATTACTTCATGCGTGAGGATGATTTGAAATGACCCACAAAAAGCGCGTCATCCCAGCCGCGACAGTGCGTGACAACGCCGCCAACATCGCAACCCTTGGCGTCACCCCCGTGGATATCTTGAACGAGGTGGCGACCGCCCTGCGGTGGTATCCCGAGGCACGTGATGAAGTCAAGCAACGCCTGCTGCGTATCGGTATCAAGCTGCCTTATGCCAAGGTCAGACCGAGCACCGTAGCATTGGTCAAGTAACACCCACCCCACGAAGTCCGCAGCACCCAGCCAATCCAAGGCTGGCTAGTGTCGATTTCACCAACAAGGAGTATCACCATGTCCGACGCCATGCAAGACCTCGAATGTCTGACCGAACTGCTCGCTACCTTTTGGGTAATGGCAGATAAAGCCGGTCTATCTTTCGACGCGACTAAGGAGTTGATGGGCGACTTCGAGAACATGTCGCTCACCGTGTACACCATGCAGCAACGTAAGGCGGTGGCTTAATCATGACCATCAAATTCCTCAACGTTCCCGAGTGGAATGGCAAGTACATCATGGCCATGCTGCTGGATATCGCCAGCCAGGAACTCACCCTGGATGATGCCATTGGCGTTTACATGTGTGGCAACCCGCTGTAGTCTACCAAGATGCTTACATGTAAGCGCGCACTGAATAACAAACTTACTAACTGGAAAGATCATGAATAAATACGAATTCACTGGCGAAACAAAAGTCGTCTTCGACGTAACGCTGCGTCAGATCAGGGCACTTGTCACTATAGGGGAGGGTGTAACCGCTGGGGATACTGGCGGCTGGATCGAAGCTGAAAAGAATCTCTCACAAACTGGCAATGCGTGGGTCTCTGGTGATGCGCAGGTCTATGGCAATGCGCAGGTCTATGGTGATGCGTGGGTCTATGGCAATGCGCAGGTCTATGGCAATGCGCAGGTCTCTGGTGATGCGCATGTCTATGGCAATGCGTGGGTCTCTGGTGATGCGTGGGTCTCTGGTGATGCGTGGGTCTCTGGTGATGCGTGGGTCTATGGCAATGCGCGGGTCTATGGCAATGCGCAGGTCTCTGGTGATGCGCAGGTCTATGGCAATGCGCGTGTCTCTGGTGATGCGCAGGTCTATGGCAATGCGCGGGTCTCTGGCAATGCGCAGGTCTATGGCAATGCGCGGGTCTATGGCAATGCGCAGGTCTCTGGTGATGCGCAGGTCTATGGCAATGCGCAGGTCTATGGCAATGCGCAGGTCTCTGGTGATGCGTCGCTATTCTGGGTATCAAAAGTTGGCACTGAAAACGGCACGCTCACTGTGTTCAACAACGCGTCGGGAACGCTCACTGTAACCCGTGGCTGTTTCATCGGGTCAGACGTGGAGTTCCTGGAAAAGTCCGAACGCGTGCACGACGAGAAGACACACCGAGAGTACTGCCTGTTGATCGAATTCGCCCGCTCACGAATCCAGTGCAAGGCCTGCACCACCGAGCACCAGTCATAACACGCGCCAACTACTGTGACGCGCCACCCGTGGAGAATTGTATGCCAAGCCTGTGGTTAGACCGAGACACTATTGACAGCCTGTTTAATCAGGGCACATTTGGTGCAACAACGAGCGCCCGCACGGAACCACAAAACATGACAGCAAGTGAAGTCATGCTGCGAATGCGAGCCGCTCAGGTGTAGATACAGACGCCGCGAATGTGGATAGATGAAGCCGCCGACTATATGACTGACGCAGTGTCGTTGTTAAGGCACGTTCCACCATCAATCCTAAACGATCTTAAAACGTACACCAACTAACTTACGGAGAAGCACATGTACTCTGACAGCACGTCTGAACTCATGGCCTACGAGAACGCACTGGCCGACCTGTTCATCAACCACGACGCGGAACGGCAGCTTCGTCGGCCGGAAGACAGCGCCTACACCAACGTCCAAGACAACTACGTCAGCCGCCGCGGTTACGAAGACATCAGCGTGGGGGTTCGCGATTTACAAGGCAACTTCACGTTCGTCATCGACGCGGCCCTGTCCAACCAGTTGCTCAGGGATATTGAGTCGGCGAGCGAACGGCATTACGATTGGTTGAGCGCAGTCCAGCGTCGCAAGAATGGAGCCCGTCGCCGTTTGTATGAAAAACTCACGCCGCGGGAGGATTATCGCCCGTTCGCCTCACCGACAGCCAACGTCTACACCTACAACACCCGTGAAAACATGCGGAAGTTGATCCACGCCACGATCAAGAAGCATGGCGATCCGCGGCGCCTCGAAGCTGGCAGCGTGCAACATACTAACGCGTTAGCGGCGCTGATTTCAGCCGCGCGTGTGATGGGAGACACTATCCCTAAAAACCTGCGCGTACCGGTGGACAGTTGGTACACCATTTCAGGCGCCATGATTGAGCAGCAGTACAAGCTCAACCGCGCGTGGATGGAACCCGTGTGGAAACACGAATCGTGGTTCACGTCTTCGCCGTACAGTTACCTCCACACGGTGCACGTCAGTGAGAAGAACCCCGAACTGATCGCCTATACGCAGAGCGGTGACAAGCTGCTCAAGGATATCCAGACCGCGACGCGGCCGGGGAAGTATCTCATGCAGTTTTTTGGCCCTGGTTCTGAGAACCCGGTGCTGACCGAAGCCGAAGTCCGTGAGTGGGCGAACAAACAGGCGTCACTTACCAATACCGATGACCTGCGCTTCGTGCCGAACACGGACCCTGACGGGTGGGTGTGGGTCTACGAGAACGGCAGTAGGTTTAATAGCTGCATGGTGTACAACCATCCGAGCAATCGGTATCTCGACCACGCCTTGTACGGTGAGCGCCACCCGGTGCGTATCTACGCCAACCCGAACAACGACCTGGCCCTAGCCTATATCGGCGATGATCTGAAGTCGACAGGTGGTCGGGTGTATGGGCGAGCCATCGTCAACACCGCGTCGAAGAAGTGGGTCCGCCTGTATGGGGATGACCGCTTGAAACACATGCTGACACTGCACGGTTACGGCCACGACTCGTCATGCCTGGATGGTCAGGTGCTTACTTGTAAGAAGCACAACGGGGGGTACATCATGCCCTACCTCGACGGTGATGTTTGCCGCGTCCGAATGTCATACAAGGATGGCGAAGACGTGTTCATCGTCGATGTAGAGGGGGACTACAACGCTCAGCAGTCGAGCGGCCTGATGGGTGATGCAAAAGACGACACCTGCGCATGCCCCTGCTGCGGCGAGCGTTACGACGAGGATGACCTGTATTACGTCGAGGCTCGCGGTGAGTCGATCTGTGAGTCGTGCCGTGATGATAACTATCGCTACGCCTACGGCCGGCGCAATCAGGACTACTACTCTGCGGATGAGTGTATCCATTGCGAGTCTGACGACAAGTGGTATGTCGAAGAGTATGCCAGCAACCATGACGTGTATCAGTGCCAGCAGTCCGACGAGTGGTATGACATCAACGACCTGGTGATGCTGACGGCGGGTGAGCAAGAGGGCGACACGGTTCACGTCGACTACGCCAAGCTGCTCTCGGACGACACGTGGTGCCTCGAAGAAGAGTACGAGGAACTGCAAGCAGCGCTCGATGCAGAAGACGAGGACGAAACCTCCGACACTGAGGACTTTCCTTGCGCACCAGTCATGACCACCACACGCCAGCGCACCCCGCCCGTTGCACGTATAACCCGCAACACGTTCAAGCCAGGTGACAAGGTGATGATCGTTCGGTCGAAGGAGAGCTATACCTGCGGATGGAGCAACTCGTGGGTGGATTCAATGTACGACAATGTCAACGACGGCGAGGTGTACACCGTCAGAGCGGTGGACCTTAGCGGGGTGAAGTTCGAGGAAATCGGACTCGGCTGGCCGTGGAAGTCCCTGATGTTCGCCGAGGATGCGGCGACTACTATGACGCAGCCGCACATCGTGCCAGGTTACGTGACCGACGTTTCAATTGCAGCATAACC
>Ga0154384_1072_pt3 | contig 16102 bp, 14 predicted proteins | sample RifGroB1_FD_115896 | JGI IMG/M metagenome (GOLD analysis project Ga0154384, IMG submission 115896) | Spirochaetes bacterium GWB1_59_5 | reverse complement strand
CAGTTGCTCAAAGACCGTGGGCGTGGTTCCATGGGAGCGAATCACGACGATGGAGCCGGCGAGGCCTCCCGGCGCCAGTGTATCGGTATCGTCGATACGGGCCATGCCGAGGGACTCAAGCCTCGCCGAGACGCGCGGGTTGTGAACTATCTGGCCGAGCACTAGGCCATGCTTGCCAGAGGATTTTGCGTAAGCGGCTGTCTTTTCAGCAAGCGCGACGGCGCGCCTGACGCCCGGGCAGAAGCCCAGAGTCCTTGCCCGTATGATTTTCACCCTGCGCGCCCGGACCTATGCCAGCTCGAGCGCCACTTCCATCATCGCCTTAAAGGTGCTCTGGCGCTCCTCAGGCGTGGTGGCTTCGTGCGTTACGATGCTGTCGCTGACGGTCAGCAGTGTCAGCGCGTGCTTGCGGTACTTGGCGGCGATGGTGTAGAGCGCCGCCGTCTCCATCTCCACGGCCAGCACATTGTACGCGGCCCACATCTTCCATGAGTCCGGGTCGTCGCCGTAGAACGTGTCGGAGGTCAGGATGTTGCCCACCTTCAGCGTTATGCCCTTGGCCTCGGCGGCCTTCCATGCCCTCTGCATCAGGGCAAAGTCAGCAATCGGCGCGTAATCCAGCCCCGCGAAGCGGACGCGGTTGACATTGGAGTCGCTGCAAGAGCCCTGGGCCATGATGACGTCGCGCACCTTGACGTCGTGCTGGATGGAGCCGCAGGTGCCTATGCGTATGAGGTTCTCGGCGCCGTACTCGTTGATAAGCTCGGTGACGTAGATGGACAGCGACGGAACGCCCATGCCGGTACCCTGCACCGAAACGCGCTTGCCTTTGTAGCTGCCGGTGTAGCCGAACATGTTGCGCACGGTATTGTAGCAGACGGGGTTCTCGAGGAAGGTTTCCGCGATGAACTTGGCCCTGAGCGGATCACCGGGGAGGAGAATAGTTTCGGCGATGTCGCCTTTTTTTGCCGCGTTGTGGGGGGTGGGCATGGTCGGACTCCTTTATGCGCGCTGTCGCGCCATGAAAATTTCAAGTTCAGCCAGCGGCGGTATCGACGGCTGGGCTCCCAGTTTTGTAGCGGCCAGGGCGCCGGCCGCGTTGCAGAATTCCAGGTCTTCAGGGCTGAGTGGTCTTCGAGCTCTGTCCCCATAGACCTCAACACCGCGCAATCTCGTAGCCAGAGCTCCACTAAAGCTGTCGCCAGCCGCCGTGGCGTCAACGGCGCTTATCCTGTACGAAGGTACCGTAAACGAGCCCTTTTCGTCCATGTAGAAGCAGCCCTTGCTCCCGAGCGTAACGACGACCGCTCCGACGCCCTTGGACAGGAGTAGCCGCGCGCCTGCCTCGATGCCCGCAGCGCCGGTCAGGAGGTCGAGTTCAGTCTCATTGGGCGTTACGACGGTGCACAGGGCTAGAAGCTCGTCGGGCAGCTGCCGGGCGGGCGCCGGGTTGAGCAGCACCGGCACGCCGGCCCCGGCCGCTATCCGCGCCGCTTCTAGTACCGCTTCGAGTGGAGTCTCCAGCTGGAGCATCAGGCAGGAACTGGACTCGATGGCTTGTGCGTTGGCGCGTACCCAGCCCGGAGACAGAGCCGCGTTGGCTCCCGGGTAGACGACTATGGTATTGTCGCCGTTGGCGTCTATGTTGATCATGGCCACGCCGCTCGGGCCGGTTGCGACCAGGAGCCCCGCGGCGTCGATGCCGTTGGCCTCGAGGTTGCCGCGCATGGCGACGCCGGTGGGGTCAGAGCCGATGGCGCCTATCATGCGCACGGGTGCGCCGAGCCTCGCGGCCGCGACGGCCTGGTTGGCTCCCTTACCGCCGAATGCGGTGACGTGCGATTGCGCGGTCAGCGTCTCGCCGAGTTCGGGGAGCCTGTCCAGGACGCAGATGAGGTCGTAATTGATGCTGCCGACCACGCAGATCGGCTTGTCGGTTTTGTTAGAATGCAAGGTGTGTTTTTCCTTTTCCTTTGCGGAGTATGCCGGCCGCCCGTTCCCCGGCCTTCGCGATGATGGTGTTCACATCGAGTAGCAGCGAGCCGTTCTTCTTGAGCCAGCGGCCTGCAACCATCGAATGTTTCACGTTGCCCGAGTCGGCACTGTAGATCAAGGCCGCGAGCGGATCATAGAGCGGGAAGGTATTCGGCTTCCTGAGGTCCCACAGCACCAGGTCCGCGGGTGCGCCAACTTTTATGTGTCCGGTGCCAAACGGTAGGGCGTCGTGGCCGCGCATCAGCATCTTCCAGACTGCCTTGAGCGTGAACGTCTCCGCATCGTTGGTGTGCAGTTTGCCCACCAGGGCGAGCAGTCGCGCCTGTTCCAGCGGCGACAGGGTGTTGGAGCTGGCCGCGCCGTCGGTGCCTATGCACAGCGGCAGTTCTTCGGGGCGCTGCCAGACCCGTCCGGGGCCTTCGCCGAGTTTCATGTAGGTCTTCATGCAGACCGCTATCCAGGCTCTGTCCCCGAGCAGTTCCCGCTCCTCGTCCAGTATCCAGTAGCCGTGCCCGATGATCAGCGGCACGTCCAACAGTCCGGCGTCCGCGACGACGCGCAGGGGTGTTCGGCCGTACTTCTCCACGCTCGCGGCTATCTGCGGCAAGGAATCCTCCACGTGGATGTGCGCACCGACTCCCAGATCCCCGGCGGTTTTGGCGCAGGCGGCCAGTTCGTCGGGCGAGCAGGTATACGGCGAGTGCGGTCCGAGCCTGAGCGACAGTCTTTCTTCGCGGCCGTTCCACTCGCGCACCAGGTCTGAGGCATGCGTCAGCTGGCCCTCAAAACCGCCGGCCATGCCGAACAGGGTGGGCGCTATGTCCGCCCGCATGCCGCTTTCAAGGACTGCCTTGCATATCCGGTCAGCCATGAAGTAGTGGTCAGCGAACGCGGTTACGCCGTTGTCCAGCATCTCGGCGATCGCGAGGTTTGCGCCGGCCTCCACGTCGTCACCGTCCATGGTGCTCTCGTAGGGCCATATCTCCTCGTTGAACCAGCGGTCGGGCGTGGCGTCCTCGGCTATGCCCTTGAATATGTTCATAGGCGAATGCGTGTGCAGATTGACCAGTCCCGGCGTCAGGTGGAGCCGCGAACAGTCGATGATTTCGTCGCCCGATTTCCGCTCAACCTGGCCGGGGCTTTGCGAGCTGGAATTCTTTGAGCTCTGTCCCCCGACGGGGTTTCCGGTTACGGCCGCTATCAGCCCGCCCTCGACCACGACGGTCCGGGGCGCGCTCAGGTTGCCGTCGCGGTCAAGTATCGTCGCGTTTTCCAGGATGATGCGGTTCATCGGCCTGCTCCGGGATCCTTGGCTGAACCGGACTCGTCGTACGAGCGTAGCAGTTTCGTCATCAGCGCTATGAAGCGCTCAGCGTCCAGTTCCACCCCGACCATCGCGTTGGCCGAGCGCTTGAGTATGCCGTGCAGGTCGACGACGGTCTTGCCGGTGGTGTAGCGGCCGTCGGTCTCCACCTCGACGAAGTAGGGCTGCAGCGTCACCAGCGACGGATCGAGCAGCCAGGCGACCACCAGCGGGTCATGGAGGGCCAGGGTGTCGCGGCCGAAGCGGCGGTACGCGGCCAGGTAGTGGTCGAGCATGGCGCAGGCTGGTGCTATGACCCTGCCGCCGAAGGCTCGGATCGTTTCAAGTCCAGCGGAGCTCAGGGTAGCCCGGTTTGTCACGTCCAGCCCGAACATGGTAATCGGCACGCCGGACTGAAACACGGCCGCCGCCGCGTGCGGGTCGGCCAGGATGTTGAACTCCGCGGCCGGCGTCGCGTTGCCTACACCCGCGGAGCCGCCCATCAGGTGGATGGCCTTGATGCGGCGCCTGGTTTCCGGATAGGCGGACAGGGCCATGGCCAGGTTGGACAGCGGGCCTATCGCCACGATCTCCAGCTCGCCGGGGAATTCCGCGGCTCTGTCCCTGATGAACTCCCAGGCCGTCGCCTTTTCCGCCGCGTAGGCTGGTTCTGGCAACCGCACGCCGCCCAGGCCGTCGGTACCGTGCACCGACTCGGCCCGCTTCGTCTCGGCGATCAGCGCTAGGTCCATGCCGCGGGCAACGGGTACATGCTTGCCGGCCAGCGTCGCCAGGGACAGCGCGTTTCTCGTCGTAGCCTCGAGTCCGACGTTGCCGCCCACGCTCGTGATGCCTATAACATCCAGTTTAGGTGCCGCCAAGGCCATCAGGAGGGCTATCGCGTCGTCGATGCCGGGGTCACAGTCTATGAGTATCGTCCGCTTCTTCATGGTTATGCTTTCTTTCAGTCCAGGCGGCGCAGTGCGCCGTCCAGCATATCGATGAACCGTTTCAGGTCCAGCCCCGTCACCACATCGACGTTCATCGGACCTGACTTGCCGGAGAAGTCGACTACGGTCGCGCCGACGGTCAGCCGGCCACGGCACTCCACGTCGACATGGGCCTTGCGGGCGGTGAATATCGTAGGGTCTATGAGCCAGGCCACGGCGCAGGGGTCGTGCAATGGGCTGCCTCCGAAGTTGAAATTGGCCTCGTGGAACTTGACGAAGAAGTCCATCAGCTCCGCCACCATAGTCGAGCAGCGCTTGCCTATGGCCCGGAACCGCTCCGTGTCTGCGCGCGTCACCAGGGCCTGGTGGGTCACGTCCAGGCCGCACATCGTCACCGGGATGCCGGAATTGAACACGAGGTGGGCCGCTTCAGGGTCTACAAGGATGTTGAACTCGGCGGCAGGCGTCCAGTTGCCGCCTACGGCCGAGCCGCCCATCAGGCTTATCCGTTCTATCTTGTGCTTCAGTTCGGGGTAGGCCAGCAGCAGGGCCGCCACGTTAGTCAACGCGCCGGTCGGCACGAGCGTCACCTGCCGGTCGCTCTCCCGTAGCGTCTTCGCCGCCAGCTCCACCGCCGACAGCAGTGATTCAGGCAACCTGGGCTCTGGCAGGGTAGGGCCGTCCAGCCCCGATTCGCCATGGACCTGGGGCGCTATGATCAGCTCGCGGAACAGCGGCTTGGAGGCTCCCCTCGCCACCGGCACGTCGGAGCCCAGGAACGATAGCACCTTGCGCGCGTTCAGCGTCGTCTTGTCTATGGTCTGGTTGCCCGCGCTCGTCGTCACGGCCAGTATCTCGATCTCGGGACTTGCGTGAGCCAGCACGAGCGCAATGGCGTCATCATGGCCCGGGTCGCAGTCCATTATCACCGGAATCGGCTTCAACAGAGCGCTCGCCATAGTGCTCATTCCTTGTTGGCCGCAGCGGCGTCAGCAGCCGTGGCTGCCCGCGAGGCCGCGCCGGCGGACTCCAAGGTCTTCCGTTCGCGACGCTTCTTCTGCGAGGCGTATACCACGAGGCCTATGACCGTGGCGGCGTACGGTATCATGTTGACGAACTCAGACGGTATCTTCATCAGCTGCAGGGTATTGGAAAGCGCGTCGAAGAAGCCGAACAGCAACGAGGTCAGCATCGAGCCTATCGGGGTCGCGCCGCCCATGGCCTCGGCGGCCAGCGCTATGAAGCCGCGGCCCGCCGTCATGTTCTTGCTGAACCACGACACGTAGCCCATGGACATGTAGGCGCCGCCGAAACCGGCCATCATGCCGGAGAGGGTCAGAGCTAAGTACTGTATCTTCGTAACGCCGATGCCCACCGAGGCGGCGGCATTGGGATTCTCTCCGACCGCGCGTATGCGCAGTCCAAGCGGCGTTCTATAGAGGAATATGAACGTGGCGGCCACCATGATAAAGGCCACATAGGTCAGCACGTTGTGGCCGGACAGTATGGTTCCGAGCACCGGAATCGACGAGATGCCGGGTATGTTCAGTTTCGGCAGCACCTTTGAGGCCAGCGACGAGCTGATGCCCTTGTCGCCCGCTATCAGGAACAGCGCGAACACCGTGCCGCCGGACGCCATCAGGTTTATCGCTATGCCCGACAGTATTATGTCCGTGCGGAGCTTCAGCGCGCAGTAGGCCAGGAACAGCCCCACGAGGCCCCCGGCTACGACCGCGGCGAATAGCCCGACGCCGGCGCTGCCGGAGAGCGCGCTGAACACCACGCCCGACAGCGCCGCGATCAGCATGATGCCCTCCAGCGCTATGTTCATGACGCCGGCCTTGTCTGAGATAAGCGCGCCCAGCGTTGCAAATAGTATGGGCGTGGAGACGCGGAGCACGGAATAGCCGAATTCAGCGTTCAGGATGACCGAAAGGATCTGGTTCATCGGCGGGCTCCCTTCGCGTCGGACTCTAGCGCTTCCTTGAATACCAGCCTGTGCCGGTACTTTGCCAGGAAACTCGAAGCGGCAATGAGTATGATGATCGTACCCTGGATGAGGGTAACGAACTCGTTAGGCACGTCGGAGTAGCGCGACATGATGTCTGCGCCAATGCGCAGGTAGGCCAGGAAGAACGCGGCCACAGGCACGTAGAGCGGATTGTTCCTGGCGAGTATGGCCACGATGACGCCGTCCCAGCCATAGCCGGGCAGGCTCTGCCAGGAGAAGCGGGTGTACATGCCCAGCAGTTCTATAGAGCCGCCCATGCCGGCCACGAAACCGCCGATTACCTGGCTGTAGACCACGACGCTGTTCGTGTTGATGCCTGAATACTGAGCGAACCGGGCGTTTGCGCCTGTCAACCTGATGCGGTAGCCCCAGCGTGTCTTCGTCATGAAGGCCGCCGCGGCGACGACCAGGAGCACGGCGACTATCAGCCCGTAGGAAATCCTGGTCTTAGGCACCAGCCTCGGCAGCAGCGCCGTCGGCTTAAAGGTGTACGAGACCATCGCGCCGGCGTTCACGTCTCGCAGCAGGTAGTTTATCAGGAACAGCCCGAAGAAGAACGCGATGTAGTTGAACATCAGGCTGGATACCAGTTCGGACGCTCCCCACCTCACCTTGAGCGCCGCCGGAAGGCCGCAGAACAGCGAGCCCACGAGGCTACCGAACAGTATGGCAACGACCGGATGGATGACCGGCGGCAGGTTGAACTTGATGGCCACGAAGGCCGTCGCTATGGCCCCGATGAAGAATCCGCCCTCGGCGCCCAGGTTGAACTGGGCCGCGGAGAACATGATGCTGATGGCTACGCCCGTGAACACGAGCGGTATCATCAGTTCTATCACGTTGCCGAAGTGCCTGAAGCTGTCCAGCGGCCCCAAGAGGAATTTGTACAGCGCGTCGGCGGGGTCTTCGCTGACCGTCAGCACGATGACGAGCGCTATGAGCAACGCTATCAGTATCGCGAGGCCCGTGCGCACGACCTCGAAAAGCCTCTGGTTCCTAGTCATGGACGACCCTCGCTATTTCTTCCGGGCTCTGTTTCTTGAGGCCGAGCATGAACAGGCCCAGTTCCTCTTCGCCCACCGACTTCGCGTCGGGCACGTAGGCTCCTATCTTGCCGCCGTACATTACGATTAGGCTGTCTGACAGCTCCATCACCTCGTTTAGGTCGGCCGAGACGAGCAACACCGCCGCGCCTTCGTCGCGCAGTTCGACCAGCCTGGCCCGTATGAACTCCGTAGCGCCTACGTCTATGCCGCGCGTCGGCTGGTCGGCCACGATCAGAGACGGGGCTGACGAGAATTCCCTGGCCACCACCACCTTCTGGATGTTGCCGCCCGAGAGCATGCCCACTTCCTGTTCCGGTGACGAGCACTTGACGTTGTACTCGGCGATCAACCTGTCGGAGTTGGCCCGTATAGCCTTGCCCTTGAGGAACACGGGGCCGGTGAACTGTACGGAATCATGGTTGTACGACATCAGATTGGCCTCTACGCCGAGCGTCGCCGCGCAGCCGTCGGTCATCCTGTCTTCGGGTACATGGCAGACGCCCGCGTCGCGTATCTTCCGTATGCTCATGCCGGCCACTGACCTGCCGTTCACCTCTAAGTCGCCAGAGGCGAAGGTGCCCAGTCCGGTTATGGCCTCTACCAGCTCCCGCTGGCCGTTGCCCTCGACGCCCGCGATGCCGAGTATCTCGCCTTTTCGCACCGAAAAGGACGCGCCGTTGACCGCCCGTTTGCCGAAACGGTCTAGCACCACGAGATCGTTAACCTTGAGCACTGTCCCCATAGGCCTGGCGGCGGTCTTCTGCACCTCAAGGATCACGTCGCGGCCGACCATCAGCCTCGATATGTCCTTTTCGTCGACCTTCGATACAGCGAAGGTACCCTGGACGGCGCCTGAACGCATAATCGTCACGCGGTCGCACAGTTCCTTGATCTCGTTGAGCTTGTGGGATATGAACACGATGGTGTTGCCGGCCTGCCTGAGCAGTTTCAGCTGTACGAACAGCTCCTCGGTCTCCTGCGGCGTCAGCACCGCCGTCGGTTCGTCCAGTATCAGTATCCTGGCGCCGCGGAACAGCGCCTTAAGGATCTCAAGCCGCTGCTTTATGCCTACGGGCAGGTCCCGTACAGCCGCGCGCGGGTCGACCACTAGCCCGTATTTCCTGCCGAGCTCCTCGGTCGTCCGTATCGCCGCCGCTATGTCCAGGTAGATGCCCTTGCGCGGTTCCAGCCCCATCACGAGGTTCTCCGCCGCCGTCAGCGACGGTACGAGCATGAAATGCTGATGGACCATCCCTATGCCGTGCCCGATGGCCGCGTACGGGGAGTCTATCCGTATCTCCTTGCCTTCGAGCAAAATACGGCCCTTTTCAGCCTTGTTCAATCCAAACAGTATCTTCATCAGCGTGGACTTGCCCGCGCCGTTCTCGCCCACCAGCCCGTGGATCTCCCCGGCCTTCACCGAAAAGTCTACGTTCTTGTTGGCCACGATGCCGTTCGGATAGACCTTGGTGATGCCCTCCATCCTCAGCAGTTCATCCATCCTCATCCCCCGGTTTCGAATGTTCAACATCAGGAAAAACGCAGAGGATAAGAGAATAAGAGATAAGAAAGAGAGAATGAGAGAAGGAGCTCTTGTCCCTGTTCTCTCCCATTCCTCTTTCCTGCCTCTGCCTCTCTTATCCTCTTTGTTAGTCTTTGTATCTCTCTTGGTTTGACCCGGCTTACGGCTTGACGGCGTTGCGGATCTTGTTCAGGTCCTCGGTGGACAGGCTGAACGCCGTGCCGACCTTGATTTCCTTGGCTATGATCTTCTTCTCTATCTCTTCAAGCTTGGTTCTCATCTCCGCGGGAACGACCTTCATGTAGATGTCGTTCTTGGCCAGGCCCACGCACTCTTCGGCGAATCCGAGGGTTTCCTTCTTGCCGTAGGGCGCGGTGCCCTTCACGTGCATCTGGATGGCGCGGAGTATGGAGTTGTCGATGCGTTTGAGTACGCTCGTCGTTATCAGGTTGGCCTTTTCAGCATCGCTCGTGGCGAAGATGGCAGCCTGGTCGGAGTCTACGCCGATTGCGTAGCGCTTGGCGTCCTTGGCGGCGTCCAGCTGGCCGAGCCCGGCCTGTCCGGCGACGTTGTAACCAATATCAGCGCCCTGGGCGTACTGGGCCAGCGCCATTTCCTTGCCCTTGGCCGAGTCGTCGAACGAGCCGATGTACGAGATCGCGACCTTGACGGCCGGGTCTATGTACTGGGCGCCTTCGATGTAGCCAACGAGGAAGTCGTTGATGACGGGGATGTCCATGCCGCCGAGGAAGCCTATGACCTTCTGCTTGTTGGCCAGCGGCATCGTCGATGTGGTGACCATGCTGCCCAGGGCTCCGGCCAGGAACGAGGCCTCGTTCTGACTGTACTCGATGGAGTAGACGTTCGAAAGCCCGAGGCTATAGTCGACCGACGTGTCGAAGATGATGTAGTTCTTGGTAGGATGGTCCTTGGCTACCTTCTGCAGGGCCTCGGTCATCTGCCAGGTACCCAGGATAACTATGTTCCAGTCGCCCTCGGAAACGTCCAGCAGGGTCGGTTCCCACTTGCTCTGGTCGTAGCCCATCTCGATGACCTTGGTCTCTACGGTTTCGCCCAGCTCTTTCTTGATGAGAGCCATGCCGTCGGCGGCGGAATCGAAGAACGACTTGTCGCCGAGCGTTCCGTTGAGTATCAGAACGACCTTGAGCTTGGGGGCCTCGGCGGTCGGCTTGGGTTCTTCCTTCTTCGCGCAGGAAGCAAGGACGATGAGCGCGGCAAAAAGCAGCGCCAATGTTTTCTTCATGATATAGATCCTCCTAGGGGAGCATCCTAGTGTGATTGCGGCGTTCTGTCAAAGAACAAACCGGGTGTTTTTACTCGCTTCTGAGTGGATTATTCTCGCCTTTTTGAACGAACGCGCTACAATGCTTTCTATAAAGTTTTGGAGGTACCTTACGATGCTTACTCGAAAACGGATGGCCGTCGGGGTCGTCGCACTCACGGCGCTTGTCATGCTCTCTTCGTGCTTTTCGCTACCCGGTATAGGAGGCTTCAACCCGCTCGGTGACCTGCAGTCGTCTTTATCCGACCGCGCTTCGGCCGAGGTTTCGTCTGCCAGCGGCCTTACCGGCATGACGCGCAAGATGATGTTCAACGTCCTGTATTCGCAGATCTTCTTCATCGGGGGCTTCGGAGCCGACTACTACAACCTGGAGGAAACCCAGGGTACGGTTTGGCGCATCCTGAGCACCGACGATGACGGCAGCTTCAGCTCGGTTGAAGCCGAGCGGGCCTTCCTCAAGACCATGCCCACAGGCGAGCAATGGTGGTTCCTGGCCTGGCGCGCTGACGACGAGGTCTGGGAATTCGAGGCGCTGATGGACAAGGACCTGATGGCCCGGAAGATCCGCTACTTCAACGCCGACGTCAAACGAGTTGAAGAGTCAAAATTCGACGATCCCGCCAAGGCCAAGGCCGGTTCCGAGACCGCGCCGCCGCCCGAGGCTTCCACGAGCGGCCTCGATCCCAAGGACCTGCCCAAATACGTCAAGGCCAAGGAAACCGTCAAGGTGGGCGGCGGCACCTACCAGGCCGAGCGAATTGAATGGACCTTCTATGATTCTGAGGAAAAAACCACCTACAAGTATACCTGGTGGGTCGATCCCAAGGCTCCAGGCGGATTGGTCAAGTACGAGTGGACCAGGAGCGGTTCAAAGGAATCGGTAAAAGGCGAGCTAGTTTCCCTTAAAAAGGGCTATAAAACGAAATTCGCCTCGTTCTGAGCTGCGTCAGGCCGACGGGCAACCCGTCGGCCACCAATTGTCCGGGGCGGTGAAAACATCGTATACTGAACCTTACTTCGTCGCGGAACTGTGGCGCATCGCGTCCGATGGACCCGCGGCGTAGCGCCCTAAAAAAGGAAGGTCCAGTATGCACAAGAAAACGATCGTCGTCGCCCTCGGCGGCAACGCCCTCATCGAAGAGGGATCAGAAGGGACTATCGAACAGCAGTTCGAGAACACCCGCAAGAGCATGGCCGCCATAGTCGGCCTGGTCAAGGAAGGCCATCGCGTCGTCCTGACCCACGGTAACGGCCCGCAGGCCGGCGTTCACCTGATCCGCAACGAGGCCGGCGCATCCCAGGTAGCTCCCAGCTCCCTCAACGTTATAGTCGCCGACACCCAGGGTTCCATAGGCTACATGATACAGCAGTCACTGATGAACGCCCTGCTCAAGGCCGGCGTCAAGACCGACGTCGTCACCGTGGTAACCCAGGTCGTCGTCGACAAGAACGATCCCTCCATGCTCAACCCTACCAAGTACGTCGGTCCCTTCTTCAAGGCCGAGCATCTGGACGCCTGCAAGGCCAAGGGCTGGATAATGAAAGAAGATCCGGGCCGTGGCTTCCGCCGCGTCGTTGCCTCCCCGATTCCGGTGGATGTCGTCGAAAAGGCGGTCATCCACGAACTTCTGGACACAGGCAGGGTCGTCATCGCGGTAGGCGGCGGCGGCGTGCCGGTATGTAGGTCCGCTGACGGCATGCTCGAAGGCGTGGACGCGGTTATAGACAAAGACAGGGCGAGCGCCTTGCTTGCGGGCCTCATCAAGGCCGACGAGCTACTCATACTGACCGGCGTCGACAAGGTAGCCATCAACTATAAGAAGCCCGACCAGAAGGTTCTGGACTCGATGACGGTGGCTGAGGCCGAGCGATACATGGCCGAGGGGCAGTTCCCAAAGGGTTCCATGGGGCCGAAAATCGAGGCTGCCATAGACTTCATCAAGCGCGGCGGCAAGATGGTCGTCATTACCAGCCTCGAAAAGGCCCAGGCCGCCGTAGACGGCACCGCCGGCACCCGCCTGGTTAAATAACGTTCTGTATAAAGGATAACGAAGAGGAAAAGAGGATAAGAGGCAAGAAAGAGTAAGAGAAGAAAGTCAAGAAGGTTGGGGGATGCATTCATCTCTCGTTACCTTCTTGCAGTTTCTCTTTCTTGTCTCTGCCTCTCTTATTCTCTTTGTTTGACTTGACCAGCGCTGGCCTCGAGGTAAACTTGACGGTCTATATCTTATATGGTACCTTTGGCGACAATCTTTCCTAGCAATTGAGGACAACTACATGAACAGTTTATTTGCAGGTCTGAGCCTCTTCCAGGCCGCGCCCGCCGGCAACTCGACCGGTTCCATGATCTCGACCGTCGTCATGTTCGGCGCGGTATTCGCGATCTTCTACTTCCTTATTATCCGCCCACAGAACAAGAAGCAGAAGGAAGCCCAGAAGATGATCGCCGCCATCAAGAAGGGCGACAAGGTCGTTACCATTGGCGGACTTCATGGTATCGTCAGCGCCGTTAAGGACAAGACTGTCGTTATCAAGGTCGACGATTCGACCAAACTCGAGTTCAGCAAGTCAGCCGTAGCCACCGTGGAAGCACGCGGCGAAGAGACCGAGACGCCGGCCGTCGAGAGCAAAGAAACTTCAAAGTAACGCACTGCGTCTCCGCTTCAGGGCGGAGACGCGATTCCTACCCCCTTTCGACACCACCGGAGTCAACGCATGAACAAAACCAAAAGATTCATCATCGTGCTCGTAGTGTTGGCCGTCGCGTTCGCCTTCCTCTTTCCTTCGATACAGTGGTACGCCATGACTCCGAAGGAAGACCAGGCGCTAGCCCTCGGTTCGCGCGAACAGATCCGTGATTTCGCCTGGCGCATGGCGCGCGCGGACATCACTGAGATCGAAGGCCTCGCCGCCGATGCCAACCCCCTGTCTGACCGTTTTGATCCGATGGTCAAGCGAGCCAAGAAAATATACAAGGATCTCGGTCTCAAGGCTCCTGAGGCCTGGAACGCGAAGGCTTACCTCGCGGCCTTCGATAACAGGGGCGATGCTATCGCCGAGCTTGAGGATTATTATCGAACGCGCGTGCTGAACCTCAAGAATCTACACGGTAGCGCCGTCCAGCTCGGACTCGACCTTTCCGGCGGCATGTCGGTAATCATCCGTGCCGATCTGGACGCCCTCGAGACAAAAGTCGGTAAAACGCTATCGCCCGTAGAGCGCGACGACGCCGTTGTCCGCGCCCTCGAGGTGCTCAACAACCGCATCGACAAGTTCGGCCTCACCGAGCCTGTCATCCGCCGCCAGGGCGAAGACCGGATCTATGTGGAGATTCCGGGCGCGGCCGATCCCGAGCGTATCAACGGCATCATCATGGGCCGCGGCAAGCTGGCCTTCCACATCGTGAATGATGAGGCTACCGCCTCGCTCATGTCGTACCTGCAGACAAATCCTCTGGCAATCAGCGATGACCTCGTCCTCAAGGATCCCTCACTGATTCCCGCTGGTACGATAGTCCGGAAGTATTACACCAAGGACGCGTACGGTCTGGACGAGTGGACCGGTAGCTACATGGTAATCGCGGCTGATGCCGGACTCGACGGAAATCATATCGAGAGCGCCACGGTTTCATCCGATCCCATTACCGGGCAGCCTGAAGTGGTCTTCAGCCTGGACAACGAAGGTGGAGAACTCTTCTACGCCCTGACCAGCGCCAACGTTGAAAAGACTATGGCCGTTGTCCTCGACGACAAGGTCCGCACCGGTGCCCGTATTTCGGGTCCTATTCAAGCTAACGTCAAGATCACTGGTTTCGACGCGACCGAGGCCAATAACCTCGCCCTGCTTTTGCGTTCTGCCGCCCTTCCCGTGGAGCTCATCGTAGAGACGCAACAGGCCATAGGCGCGTCGCTCGGTGAGGATTCCATCCTCGAAGGCCGCAACGCAGTGTTGTTGGGCCTCGTCGCCGTTTTCGTTTTCATGCTCATCTATTATAAAGGCGCAGGCATCAACGCGGCGCTCGCCCAGGTGCTCAACCTGTTCCTGATGTTCTCCATACTGTCGGCCTTCAACCTGACGCTGTCCCTGCCGTCGATAGCCGGCTTTGTGCTGACGATCGGTATGGCTGTCGATGCCAACGTGATCATCTTCGAGCGCATCAAGGAAGAGCTTCTGGATGGCAAGGGGCGCAAGGCTGCCATAGAAGCCGGTTTCCACAAGGCCTTCTGGGCGATCATGGATGGTAACATAACCACAATCATCGCGGCGTTGTTCCTGTCCCAGCTCGGTACCGGTGCCATTCAGGGCTTCGCGGTGAGCCTCGCGATCGGCAACCTGTCGTCGCTTTTCACCGCCCTCTTCGTATCAAAGCTCTTGTTCGACTTCAACACCGATACGTTCAAGAATAAATCCGTGTCGATCAGCTGGAGGGTCAAATGAAGCGCGTGATACATTTCCACAAGGCCTTCCTGCCAGCGGTCATAGTTTCGGCTGTGCTGATGTTGGCCGGATTGGCGGGACTGCTGACGAAGGGCATGAACCTCGGCGTTGACTTTCAGGCTGGTATCAATCAGTCGGTTCAACTTGCAATTCCAGTAGCCGATATCTCATATTCCGGCACTGGTTCGCCTGTGCTATCCATCGGCGGCGATTCTCTCTCTGTCGTTTTTTCAGGCGCAGAAGTTGAATCCCGTACCGCAACCTGGGATCTCAAGACCATAGGCACCTTGAATGACCTCGGTACAGCGATGAAGGTTGAGGGCATTGACCTGGTAATCCGTGATGGTGCTGGTCTATCCGCTGAACTGCTGCTACCGACCTACCAGGGTAATTACACACTGAGCTCAACCCCAGTGCTCATCCACCGAACTTCCGACTCGGAAGCGGAAATGTTTGGCTCGACTGAGGCTATACGCAAGGCTGTCTCAAGCCTTGGCTCCGTCTCCGTGCAAAGCATAGGCGCTGATTCGTCGATGCAGTATCTGATCCGCATCAGCGACAATGGCGAGGACAAGGCTTTCAGCGAGAAGATGCCGGGTCTGATCCGCGCCGCTCTCGAGTCTGCCTTCGGCGCCAGCAAGGTCGTTACCATAAAGACCGACTATGTTGGTGCCCGCTTCTCCAAAGACCTCGCTGACAGTGCCTGGAAATTGACCCTGTTCACGTCATTGGCTATCCTTGCGTACGCGACTATCAGGTTCAAGATGCAGTATGGCCTTGGGGCCGTACTCGCAATTCTTCATGATGGTTTGATCATGGTCGGTTTCATGGTCTGGACAAGAATGGAATTCAACACCACCTCCATAGCTGCCATCCTGACCATACTGGGATACTCGATCAATGATACGATTGTTATCTTTGACCGTGTCCGGGAAGACCGCAAGCTTGATCCTCATTCGAAGCTGTCGAGCATCATAGATAAATCCATCACCGAGACGCTCAGTCGTACCTTCATTACGACGATCACGACGATGCTTGCCGTATTTTCACTGTATTTCTTCACGTCCGGCAGTATCAAGGATTTTGCCCTCGCGTTGATCGTCGGCATGATTTCTGGTACCTATTCCACGATTTTCATCGCCACTGGTTTTGTGCACTTGTGGGAAAACATCAAAAACAAGCGCCAGCCTAAGCCTGTTGTCGCCAAGAAAGCGACCGCTGCTGCCAACTAAGGGCTGGTCATCAAACAGACAACCGCGATGCCCGTCCCGCAAGGAACGCATCGCGGTTTGTTTTTTGTTAAGTGGTTTATACTGAGTACTTTACAAAGCATTCCGCTTCCGGTATATTCTTTCAACGCAACATGCGCCGAAGACGGCGCATGAGATTGTTTTAAGTTCAGTTAGTATTCTGGCGCCGTACCCAAGCGGTAAGGGAGAGGTCTGCAAAACCTTCATGCGGCGGTTCGATTCCGCCCGGCGCCTAAAAACAAACGAGCCACCCTCCTTGGGTGGCTCGTTTGTTTTGATAGGGCG
>Ga0154384_1148_pt1 | contig 16662 bp, 26 predicted proteins | sample RifGroB1_FD_115896 | JGI IMG/M metagenome (GOLD analysis project Ga0154384, IMG submission 115896) | Spirochaetes bacterium GWB1_59_5 | reverse complement strand
ACATTGATATTGCTCCTTATCTTGATCTGGCCGATGGCCTCGGTGATTTTGTTGGTTAGCTCCATCATGGATTGAGCGTCTTTTAGTTGCACGGTCAGGATGCTGTTATCCAGTCTGAGCTGGTCCCGTTCGGCAAAAACATGCTTGATGTACAACCCGGCAGCGACCAGCGCGACAACTAACAGGGCCACAGCAATCTCACGCCAGTATTTGACGATCATGGCTATTGCGGTCATCTCTTTTCATCTCCAAGCTCACAGCCATCCCAAGGCGCGCGAGCGCTCCAGTCTTTGGCACAGCGGCGTTTTTTAGATTCCCACCTAGGGCAGTTTTTGCATTTCATGATGACACCTGGCCCGGTTCTGTTTGGGCTTTCTGCCCGATGCCGAAACCACCCGCCCCCAGGATGGCCGCCGCAGATATACCAAATGCCTGCAAATCAACCGGATTGCCCTGTACAAGGCAGGTGACGACTGTGGCTATCAAAGTACCTAAGGCCGCGGCAATTCCAACCCGGATCTCATCATAGGTTTGACCGTCTATGCCGGTCAGCAGATCCTTGACAAACTTGCCCATCAGGACACCTCCATCATATGCCCGTAGGGCGGCTCGAAATCATCGGCCACCCAGGCCTTGACATCAAAGTCCGGGCAGGTCTTGGCGACGCCAGGAAAATCGCAATGGCCGATAATGGCGGCGTGCTGGTATTTGGCCTGCAGCTTGGCCACCAGCAGATGCAGCGCTGTCCACTGGGCGCGGGTGTACTTGCCCTTTCCGATCAGGCAGATGTTGATGCTTTCGGAGTTATGCCCCTGCACGGCCGCCGGGATCTCATCTTCATGGCGGCCAGTCCAAATATCGCCGCGCACGCCGATCACATACTGGTAGCCGATGGCCTTGAAATCAGGGTTGAAACGATTCCGCCATTCCGCCGAGCGCTTAAAGCCACGCTCCTGGTGCCATTGGTCAATATCCAGCGCAGTGAATTCCGCTTTGGACGGTTTCAACAGCGGCGTGTCGGCTTCGTGGATAACTATAAATCGGATATCTCGCATGAGTTAACCTCGTAAGGATGGGTTATTGCGGCAATGCTTACAGGATTGGCTTTTGCCGTGGTGGCCGTATTGCCGTAGGACCGGGCAGTACCAGGCCATCAGTGCTTCTCGCTTTCCAGTCGGTCCAGTCGGGACTGGGCGCGCTGGTCGTTGGCCTCCAGGATTGTCAGCTTGGCCTCGATACCGGCAAAGCGGCCCGACATGTTGGCCATTGTGTAGTTGAGGGCCTGAATCGAGGAATACAGGGCGGCAGTCGCGCCGATCATGACCGTGATCAGAATACCGAGCAGCCAGAGAACCAGGGTCATTTTCCCCGAGACTCCGACAATGCGCTCCTCTTGACCGGAATGGTCCGGACAGTTTTCGCAGTCATTAGCCATATCTGTGTATCTCCTGTGTATTGGCATTGGACCTGCCTTATATCTTGCCCTTGTCGGTGGTGTAGTTGATCGTTATGTCAACCAGGACGGCGGTGATGATGTCGCCGGTCTGGATGATGTCAATTTCGTGTGATTCCAGGTTGGTACCGTCGGCATAGCCGCCCCAGTTGTTGTAGGTGTCGATGCAGTGGACCAGGTCGGCCAGTGCGGTTTCGGCCTCGGCCAGGGTGACGCGGGAGCTGGCGTGCAGTTCGATACTGACCGGCAGCGCGTGCTCATCGTCGCTGACGTTGTGCTGCACAGTCGCCTGGCCGTCGCGGACATTGGCGGCCCAGCATTCCTCGGGGCTGAAAGGTTCCGCGCCGGTATCGCGCTGGCGGGCCACGGTGAGCAGGTCTGTGCCGTAGATGCTGCCCAGGCGGATCTGGCCCAGGCGGTAGAGCAGTTGATCGAGGATGTCCTTGCGTTTGGTGAGCGCCATTTAAAAACCTCTGGGTGGTGATGCGTTAATGCGGTAAAGCGATGATGTGATTAGATTATATTTTTATTAGAAATGCAGTGATTATGCCAAATCCATCGGGTAACGGCTTGGTGATGCGGGCGGCCGGATATTTCCCGGTTACGGTGATGCTGCCGGTTTTTAAATCAAGGTTAATCAGGTCTGCGTCGGCAATTACTATCTGCGGTTTGTCGGTCAGTACGCCCATGGTGTCCAGGCTGTTCAGGGCGAATATGATAGTGACCGGTTTGTCTGGTTGACCCGGCTGTTGGATGACCGCCGGGATGCCGAAGTCTGAAAAGAAGATGTTGTTGTCTGCTTCAAAGTTCATGTATTTTTCCTGTTCAGGTGCTCTGGAAACGGCAGCAACCAGGCTGCTGCCGTTGGTCACAACATCGGAACAAATCAGGTGCGCTTAGCCAACATCAGCACCTTGGGACGGGTGCAAATGGGCAGCGGGTTGGATTGCGCTTCCAGATCAACGAACTTTTGGAATTGCATGTCCGGGGCCACCTTGGCGTATTTCGGCAAGCCGAGGGTGTTGACGGTCTCCATGTAGTTGGCCGGGCCGAAGTAGGTTTTGAAAAGGCCGGGAGCGCCGAGCGGGAAGAAATGGGCTTTGTCGGTGTGGATGTAATCAACAGTGCCGACGCGGCCGCGATAATTGACAAAGGAGATGCCGCCATAATTGACTTGGCCAAAGGACTGTCCGCCGTTGACATAGCCGCCGCGAAGATCAGCGGCTTCCTGCTGGTTCAGGTAGGTTTCGCGGACCTCTTTGTGGGCGATCAGGTCGTCAAAAAAGGCATCGCCGCAGAGCGCGCCGACACCGGTAAAGGGCACTGCGCCGAGGTTGACCGCGATCTTGCGGGTGATGCCGGCGCAGGTCTTGCGCACCACACCACTGGCCGGGGCGGCGTTGTCCAGATCGAAATCGACCTCTGTTTCCTGGGTGACGCCGAATTCGGTAAACAGGTTGTAAATAACCGAGGAACCGTCGGAGTCGAGGATCTGGCCCTTGATGGCGCCGATGCGCAGATGCTCCAAGGTGGCGTCGAGGCTGCCGGACATGGTGGCGAAACGTCCGTTGACAACGTTCTCGATGGCCTTGGCCTGGTCCTGGCTGCCGAATTCACGGACACCCTGGATCTCATCGGCCTTGATTTGATCTCCAACCGGTAGATGGGTCAGGATCAGGGAGCGGGCCTTGCGCTTGTCGGTCTGGTTCTGCTGCGCTGATGCGCCGCGCGGCTTGTTTTCCACCAGATAAAGAATGCCGTCTTTTTCCTCGATCAGGACTGAGGTGGTGGAAACCGGCTGCTCTACGAAAAGCCCGAGGCCGCCGAGATAGCCGGGAATGAAAGGAACCTTGTTGATGGAATCGGTCAGCGACACAAGGCTGAACGGGTCGGAATTAAAGACGTCGAATACGGACATGATATGTTCTCCTTTACACTTCCCCCCTTAGTTAAGGGGGGATTGAGGGGGGTTGGATTTAACGAACGAAAATGCCCAGGGCCGCCAGTTGCGCGATGCCGGTAGTTTTCTCTCCGGCCTCGATATCTGCCGGCCAGGTGAGTTCAGAGCCGTTGACCTCGGCGTCACGAGCCACGATGACAACCTCGACATCCGCTGAAGTGGCGTTGGCGTTGTCGTAAAGGATACCGGCTGCGATTTCGGAGCCATTGACGCCATCCTGATCGTAAGCGACATATTTGCCGGAACCGGCGGCCACGGTAATGGTGAAGGCATCGCCGGAAACAAAGTCGGTGGCATCGGCAATGGTGAAGGTCAGACCGCCGCCGACAAACTCGACGGCTACTGTTGCAACACCCAGGGTTATGCCGTCAGGGTCGGTAACAAGAAACTTACCGGCATTGGTTCCTGGCTCAAAGCAGATGGCATGGTACACACCAGCTTTGGCGCCGGCGGCAACTGCCGGGGCGGCAGTGATAGCGCCGCTGCTGCCGGTGTTTCCGGCTACGGCTGCGCCGGTTGCCGCGCCCTTGGTGATCTTGCCCAGGACGGTACCGGCGGCAAGGTCGCCGGTATCAAGGGTGACTGTTTCCAGCGAGCGAGTACCGCATGCTTCGCTGTAAATAAATTCGCCGCGATAGCGGCCTTCGGTGATTTCTGACATGATGGTTCTCCTTTAGTGAGATGATCTTTATATTTTTATTGTCTCTGCCCCTGCCTGGCGGCGTAAATTGCCGAGGTGTTAATGGTGGCTGCTGCCGGTTGCGCTACCTGACCAGGCTTGAGACCGGACGCGGCGACAGCAGTAATGCCCTCCAGAATCGCGGCGCGGGTGGATGTGTCGCCACTATCTGCAGTAACGCCCAGCGCCTTGGCCTGATCAGCGGTAATGCCGCTTTCTACAAGTGCGGTAAGTTTTGCAGTTGCCTCAATCCCTGCAGCTACGGCAGATAGCCCGAGAATCCGGGAGCGTTCGGTAGTGGTTGCAGCGGTTACGGCCAGCGTCTGGCTTTCGGCGGAGGCCTGGTTGGTGATCATCCCCTCACGCGCAGCGGTTTCGATTTCCGCGACAGCTTCGGGGTGCTCCTGTCTGAGGGTTTGAGCATCCATAGTTGTTATCTCCTTGCTTGGTTTGTTCGATCCGGCGGAAGTGCCGGACGGTGAAATAATAGAGCGGGTTTTTGTGCGGGCATTGGCCAGGGCGCGATCAACGCGGGTGACTTCGTCGGCGAAACCAATTTCAACGGCCTTTTTGCCCTCATACATTCCGGCTTGTGTTTCGCGGACCGATTTGACGCTTTTCTTGCGGTTGCGAGCCACGGTCTCCACAAACATGCCGTAGGTTTCATCAACCATGGCCTGAAGCAGAGTCAGCGCTTCATTGCTCAGTGGTTGATGAGGGGAGAAATCAGCTTTACGAGCCCCGGAAAATACATGGGTGACGGTGATCCCTTCGGCATCTTCGGCGCGGGAAAAATCGGCATGGGTAGCGATAACCCCGACAGAACCGACTCCGGCGGTGCGTGGCAGGATGATGCGAGAGGCTGCGGAGGCCAGCAGATATCCGGCGCTGTAGGCGGATTCGTTCACCAGAGCTGTGCTGGGTTTGATTGATCGGGCCTCGTAGATATGATCCGCCAGATCAAAAACCCCATGTACCTCACCGCCGGGGGAATCGATATCGAAAATGATTGATTTTACTCCGTCATCGGACAGGGCGGTGTCGAAGGTGCGCCGAATATCAGCGTAGGTGGTTGGCCCGCCGCTGGGATAATCCGAGGCCAGCGCCCGGTGGACCAGCGCGCCGTAGATACCGATTATTGCAACGCCATCCTGCACCTGATAGCCGGCCCGGAAACGCTCGTCATTGGACAGCACGGCAGCCTGCTGACCGGGCAGCGTGCTCATCTCCAAGTTGAATCGGGGACCAAGGGCGTGCAGGATGGTGTTGAGCTTGCCTTCAGATATCAGCAGCGGCCGATTGAACAGCAGTTCGGCAATACGCATGTTTCTCATTGTTCACCTTCCTGTTTCTGCGGGTCATCCGGTTGCTCCGGTTTTTTCTTGACCGTGGTGACGGCGGTCTCGGGCAGTTCCATGTCTTTGGCTTGCTGCCGTTCGCGTTTGCGCTGGCGGTAAACATCTTCGTAATCCTTGCCGCGTTTAGCGCAGAAATCGGCATCGGTGGCGACGTTGTTCTGTTTGCCCATGACGTGAGCTACCATCTCCTTGACCGGGTCCAGGCTGGTGCGGGCGGGAACAGTCCAGTCAGCGGCGCACAATTCGGCGCGGAAGGTGTAAAAGTCGATACCCTGGGGCAACTTGACCCGACCACGCAGCCAGGCTTCTTCAAAGACCATTTCATATACCGGTTGGCAAAATGCCTTGATAAGCCAGTCCTGGGTAAAGCCGAAGACGCGCCAGGCCTCTTCCAGTGCGGCGCGGGCGCTGCTGTAATTGGTTTTGCTGAAATCCTTGGCGGTGATTTCGTAGGGCATTCCGCCGCCACCCGCGCCGATGGCGCGCAGTACGGTTTCCAGGAAGGCAGGCAGGTTGCCGGAGGGGCGGTTCGGACTAGGGAAATATGGCTTTTCACCGGGGTTACCGTAATGGACTTGGCCGGGGGAAAGCTCACGGTAGTGGGTGGTTTCATCCTGGCCGGTGCTGATAGAGCGCACGCCGGGCAGGGTGTGGGCATCATAGGGGTTGGATTTTTCAATCCATACCGGGAAGTTGGCGGCGACAATAGCGGCTACCAGCTCGAAGTCCAGGTAATCACCTTTGTCGCGAAACAGTTTCATGACCGGCGCGAAGATCGGCACGCCGCGTACCTGCTCCGGTTCTTTTGGAACAAAACCGTGCATGACGGTCGGTCGGTGGCCGCGACGGGGCGGGACCTCCTGAAACTGCGACAGGTCGAGGCCGGGAACCAGCAGACCGTTTTCCGGGTCAGCCAGGAAGTACGATAGCGGCTGGCCGGTGGTGCCCAGGCGGATGCCGTCGCGCACATCCGCTGCGGAGGTGTAAACGCCGGGGGTGCGGAGCCGGGCCGGGTCTACTATCTGCAAGGCCAGGGAATAGCGGCGGCCAGGGTTGCGCAGCATCAGGGGAAGGTTGATAAATTCACCCTTGACCAGCATTGACCAGACGTTTTGTGTTTGCAGGCCGTAAAAATCGGTTACGCCGCGGGCGTCGGCTTCGCGGGAAAATTGTTCAAATTCCCATTCCATGGCCTCGGCCAATTCGGCGGCCTGTTCCTCGCTGATGCCGAGACGTTTGTGGTTGGGAGTGGAACGCGGCCAGAGACCGGTCCCGACGGAATTGATCACGATGGAGTCAACAATGCTGGCGCCGTGGGCGTCGTTGCAGGCGATATCGGTGGCTCGCAATGCGACCTTTTCGCGCTGGTTGCCTTCCTCACGCCAGGAAAGGCGGCGCGGGCTCCAGTTGCTCATGGTGCCGAGACCACCGGCGGCGGCGCGGGATACGGTGGCTGCTTGTTGTTGCGGAGCGGTATAATGGGCGGACGGCATGGTCCGGCCAATGCGGCAGTTGGCGGTGTTCATCTTGCAGGCCTCCCGATAACGGCTTGCGGCCCATGGCCTATTTCCAGGGCGGCGCGTTGTCCTTGCAGCCAGTTGAGATGATCCTGGAGGTTTTTTACGGTGTCGCGCTGGACACGGCGGTCGGTGCCGTTGGAGTTGAGACCGGATGAAAGCGCTTTGCGGGCGGAGGCCAAGTCAAGCTTGGCCTGGGTGATTTCGGCATCGATTTCAGCAGCCGTATAAAGGGGGGTAATTGACATGACCCCGATGGTACGGGGCAAAAAGGCAAAAGTCGTGCACGCCATGCGCTACGTGCACCACGTGCGCTACGTGCACAAGTTTTTTTTGTGGGGGAGTTATTTTTTATCGTGCGGAAGTTCTCTCATCTCGCTTGCCTTGATCATTTCTTCGGTATGTATCGTGCTGACAATCGCATCCAGGTGCATGTTCAATTCATCGGAGGTTTGGTAACGCTGCAACTGGTTGATGCATGCCAGCCTGATTTCACCGGCAACGGCGTTATCCAGGCCGATCATGCGCATGGCCTTCAGTGTGTTGCTATCCGCATCGATCAGCATCAGGTTAACCATGTTGGCCGCGCTGTGCAGGTATTCCTGATAGGGACGGTCCTTTTCCTTCTCTGCCAGGATGTTGATGGAGATATCCAGCGGCCATTTGACATCCACGAAGTAGAGCAGGAAGAAGGGGATATCGTCTTTGACGTATGCGCCATAGCGCAGCCAGCCGCGCTTCCACGCCTGGACTTCCTTGGAGTTCACCCCATCGATCCAGCAATAAATATCAAATGACTGGCCAACCACGGCGGCGATTACGCAATCGTTCTTACCGTGCGGGTTTTTGATCGGGAACGGTTTGCCGACTTCAAGCGTCTGGATCATCGTTTTTATCCTCCTTTTTGCCCCAGCGCTTTTCTGACATATTTGTTGCTTCTTCTTTGGTCAATACACGTTTTGACTTGCGGCCGTTAATGCGGGACGCTTCCTGCATGATGATGCTTTCGGCAATATCTTTGCTGCAGTGTGGACACTTCATAGTCCCTCCTCAAGATGATAATTCATTCCTGATTCACTTATTTTTTTTACGAGCACTGACAGGCGGCGATGATTCAATTCCGTTCCGACAAATCGTTTACCGTTGGCATGTGCGTTGATGCCGACCAAACCCCGCCCCATGCATGGGGCGGGAGTCGCCGTGATCGTAAATCTTAATTGTGATTATACATAACAGTTAGGCATTGTCAATAAAATTATTCACACCCCCACATCAATCACACACCGGCTTTTATACCTCATCACCGCATCACGAGGCACACAGGTGCCGCGGCTACCGGAAAAACGATAGGCAGGGGACAGGGCGCCGCGCTCGATCAGGTTGTAGATCTGCCGAAGCGAGATCTTCTTGTCCAACTCCTTCCAGATCTGCTTGACGGTAAGCAGGGGTTCTTCCGTGCGATACGGTTGCTGCATGACAACCTCCAGGGGATAGGGATGAAATATAAATTATGAAATATAAAAAAACCATTATCGGTTGTTGAACCACCCAGGCCGGTTGTTGGCCGGTGTCTGCTGGTGTTTTGCGGGTGCGGCAGGCGCTTTTTTCTTTTCGCTGACAGCGTGTTGCCAGCCGAGCCATGTTACCAGGGCCAGGCCGTTGCTTTCGCAATCCCAAAAATGGTTGGCCTTTTTCTCCGGGCATTGCCACAGGCCGCGATCATCGCGGTATTCTGCGCACATCTGTTTGGCATAGTCCCCCAGGTTGTGGCTTAATTGCTGGCTGGAATCACGCTCGAACGCCTGAATCTGATCAAAGGTGTGGCCGCTGTGCAGGCGAAAGGCGCCGGGGTCGGTGGGGTCAATCATCAATTTATTGGCCAACCGATCCTTGTGGTGATGGGTGTCGATGTTGTATAGGGCCAGACCGCCGGGAATGGGGCGGCCGGTGCCGGGAAAGCGGTCTATTCGGCTGACTGTAACCGGCTGTGTCTTGCGGCCGGGCGCTCCGGCTGCGGCAATGATGCCGGTGCGACGGCACCAATCATAAACCTCGGAGGTGCGATGGCCTCGGGTATCGATGATGCCGGCCATGATGCGGTGCGGTTCGCCGTTTTCGTCCGGGTATTCGGAGGCGAGCAGATAATCGAGCGGTGAGAAATCATCGGCAGTGGCGCTGGGGACATATCCTGCCTTGACCAGCCAGCTGGTAAGATCCAGCCCGTAGCGCCAGGCGCGGATGACATACCAGAAGCCGTGGTCTTGGGTATCGATGGAGATTTTCAAGGCGTCGGCCTCAACGGGAAATACCCCGGCAGGCCTGCTGTCACGCAGGCGCAGGATTGCGTCTTCCTCGCGTTCCTTGATTTCATCGGTGTAGTCAATGCACTTGATACCGTGGGCCAGGTCTATCCTGGCGTCGATATCACCAGCGCGGGCCTGGAGTATCGTGACGGCGATGTCGGCCAGGCGCATGTCCGGGGTGACAAAGCCGGTGAGGTGGACGCCGATATCTACCGGGTTGGCGATGTCCGCACCTTTGAGACAGAATTTGTCGCCGTAGCGGTACGCCTGCAGGCGTTTTTCCTCATCCCAGATCGAGCCGCAGGCGTTGCAGGCATAACCCACTGCTTCGGGATCGGCCTTGATGCTGTCCACCGTGGCGCCGTCCGGTATGGCTAGATGTTCTTCGTCCATGACGACCAGGGTGTTGCAGTCGGGGCAGCGGGCGGCGTGGGTCCAGATCTGCTGGCAGGCGAGCATGCCTTTGTGGACATACTGGCCGGCCGGGGTGGATGACCAGAAATGTTTGTAGGTGAGGGGATAGTTTTTGGTTCTTTTGCGGATGCGGCGGACCGGGGAGGTTTCTTTGCCGACACGTTGCCATTTGTCAACCTCATCATTGAAGGTGTAGCGGGCGGAAAAGCTGGCGGTGGAGGCCGGGGAGTTGGACCAGGCGGCGCGGATGGTGACGCCGTTGTTCATGCGGACCTTGCTCATGCCGGTGTCATCGCTTCTTTTGGAGAGGCGTTTGCGCAGCCGGGGGGATTCGCGCAGCATGCCGATTAGTTTGTCGTTGACGATCTCTTTGGTTTTATCCTCATTACTGGCGGTGTAGAAGATGTTGCCGGGGTCCTGGTCGATGGACCAGCCGATGCAGCCGAGCATGGAGGAGGTTTTGCTGGCCTGGTCCGGGCCGCAGAACCAGAGTTCGCGCACGGAGGGGAGCGCCCAGAGGTCCATGATCCAGGCGGCATGGGGGGCGATGTCGCGACGCCATTTGCCGGGGAAGGATTCGGCGGCGGGCATGACGCGGAAGCGTTCGTTCCAATCGGACGGTGGGATGCGCTCGGGGGTGCGCAGGCGGGCGCGGACACCAGGCGGCAGCAGTAGAGTAAGGCGACGGCCGGACAGGGAGCGGCGGCGGGATTCCGGCAGCCAGGCGGGGAGTTTAATTTTGCGTTCAGGGAGAAGGGTCATTCGTCGGCCTCTTCCATTTCAAATTCAATGTCGATCTCTTTGTAGTTGGCAATATCGTTGAAGCCGCGATCTACAAACGATTGCAGGGCGAGGGCAAATTCGGCGGCGCGGGCCGGGTTGCCTCCGGCGGCGGTGAGCAGGATCTGATGATCGAGGTAGACGCGGTGGCGGAAAATGTCTTCGGCCAGTCCGGCAAAGGCGGCCATGTCATCGTTGTGGTCTTCCCTCAGCATCCACTTGGCATCCCGTTCGCGCTCGGCTTCATCGGCCTTGACCGTGGCGGTGCGGACATCGGCCTCGGCTTTTTCGGTGTCGGCTTTTTCCCGGCGGGCGGTGTAATCGCCGCCGAGCGGGACGGCGGAGGGGCCGTTTTTGCTTTTGAGTTTGAGGACGTATTCCAGCACCGAGAAGCGGCTGACGGTTTTGTCGGGGTAGGTGGTCGGGTTGCCGTTGCCGCAGTCCTGGTAGAATTTGCCGACACTGACGATGTTGCCGTGGGTGGCCATGATCCAGACAAAGGCGGCTTTTTTGTTTTTGAAGCGTTCGCCTTCCGGGGCCTGGACCTCTTCGGGGAAATAGCGCGCGGCCAGCCGGTCGAGGGTTTCGTCGTAATAGGCGCGGGCGGCGTCCAGGTCGGTTTTGGTTTCTTTGCCCGGTTTGTTTTGATACGAGCGCATGGCCTCGATCTTGCCATTGTGGGCCAGGCCGAGTTCTTTTTTATCGTCGGCGGTTACTACGGCGAGCAGTTTTTCAAAGCGGTCGGCGGTCATCAGTGTTTGTACCCGAATGTGACTGTGGCGGTGATGGCCAGGGCGGAGGGCCAGTAACAGACATCGGGCCATTTGCGGTCGTAGGCCCAGCGCGTGGCGTTGAGCAGGTAGAGGGCCATGATCAGGTAGCTGAAGAGGCGCGGGTCGGTGATGATGCGGATCATTGGTAATATCCTCGCTCCAGATTGTTGCTGATAACCGTATCTCGGGCCAGATCCACATCCGCGCCTTTGCCGGAGAGGATGCGGTGCAGCGTTTCGCTGCTTTGCTTCACATCCCAGGTTTCGGCGGCGGCGTGTTGGATATTTCCTGTCAATAAGGCCCCGCCGATTTCAATAACTTCAGAAAGCATATGCCACCATTGACGCCATATGGAATTGGAGACGAAACGGGTGGCGGGAAATTGGTAGAGCTGGGTCGATTGATTCACAGAATGCCCCCTTGGGCGGCCATTTTCAGAACCTGCGCGGCGGCTTCCGGTTGGGTAATGCCGAGTTTTTGCGCAAAACATACCAGCCAGCGGTGAACTTCCTCACCAATGGTGACCGGGATCTGATCGGAACCTAAGCCGAGCAGACGGTCGAGCGGACTACGGACGCCTGCGGCCTGGGTGTATTGGGTGTAAACCATGGTGGTTTCAACTTTTTTGTGGCCAAGCAGTTTTTGCAGGGTGCGGATATCAACGCCATCTTCGAGCATGTGCGTGGCAAAACTGTGGCGCATGCAGTGAGGGGTGGCAGGTTTGCGGATGCCCGCGGCAATACGTGCAGATTTGAACGCCTCTTGCACTGCAGTGACATGGATGTGGCACCGCCCTTGTTGGCCGGTTTCTTTGTTGATCCAACGGGTGGTGGCCGGGAAAAGATATTGCCAGCCGAGCTCTTTGACATAGCCAGGGTATTTTCTAGCCAGGGCATTTGGGAGTTCGATCACCCCCCAGCCTTCAGCCAGATCCTGATCATGCAGGCGTTTGACCTCGGCAATCTGGATGCGCAGCGGTTCAATCTGCGTTCGCGGAATGGGTACAATGCGGGAATTATGATGTTTGCTTTCGTGGACGCTTAATTGCCCGGTTACCAGATCAACATCTTTAACGCGCAGTTCGAGACAATCGACTTCAATACGCAGGCCACAACCATACAGCAGAGAATTGATCAGCTTGTATACACCTTTCGATTTTTCGAGGTGAGCAGTTATTTCCTCGCGGGCAAGGATGACATAGACGTGTTCAGAGCGCTTGGCTCTACCAGCTTCGATCTTACCTGGTTCTTTTTTCAAGACATGGCGGCAGAAAAAGAGCAGGGCATTAAAGTCTACATTCTGAGTACTGGCCGCTATATTATCTTTTTCTGCCCGCATGGTCAGATAGTTGCGCATGGCAGCGTCAAAATCATCCATGCAGCGGTTTTTTATCTTCCAGAGGATAAATCGCTTGATGACATTACGATAGGCATCGCGGGTTTTCGGTCTGGAATGATGGAGTGAAAATTCCTTTTCCAGATCGCAGAGCCAGCCAACAACCCGACTGCTTTTCAGGATTTCATTATCACGTTGTGAATAGTTGGTATGGGCTCTATTTTCATTGGGTTGCATGGTATTCCTCCTTTAAAAGTCTTTTCTGTTAGGCAGTACAAGGGCCTGTATAATCAGAAGTTATAGTGCTAGGCACAATTGCTGCTGTGCCGCCAAAATTCGCTGACAGGCTGTGTCAAAGTGTTTGCTGTCGATTTCACAGCCGATGTATTGCCGTTTTGTGTCCATACAGGCGACCCCGTGGCTACCGCTCCCCATGAAAGGGTCAAAAATCGTTTCGCCTTCGTCCGTGAAGTCCAGTAACAGCCGCTTGACCAACCCCACCGGCTTCTCTGTCGGGTGGTTACTCGGCCCGAAATTGCCGTAACGGGTGGTGCCGTGATTCCATACCGCCGCCCTGCCGCCGCCGTTCCACCTTTTCTTTCCAGGAGGGTGCATTATCAATACGGCTTCCCAGCCCGTCCCCGGCCTGTCACCTGTCATTTGCGGCATGGGGTTACTCTTCACCCACACTCCACACCGAACCACCGGCAAACCCTGTTTTTCGGCCTCTGCTGCATGGCGCCAGTCACAGAACATAATCACCCAACGTGGCACCAGTTCCAGCAGTTGCCGGGAAACGTCAAGGAATTGCTCCTCAGAAAAGGCGGCAAAGTCAACAAGCACGGTTTCACCTGCTCCACCTCTTGCCCCTTCATGCGTCCGGGCAGAGAAAGGCGGATCTGTTAAAACCATATCGGCCTTGATTTGCGGCATTATCTCCCGGCAGTCGCCAAGATAAAGGGTTGCGTTTCCGATCACCTCTTTACGCATTCGCCCGAACCCTTGCCGTGAAGTACCGGCGCAAGGCGTAGCTTCTCAGAATCGAGATAGCCGTGAAATAGAGGCCGATCAAGATATTGTCACGAAAAGCAACGTGAATCCCGAACATCGGAAATATTGCAAGCTGACTCGCCAGTGCCACGAAATACCCAATCAGAACGTTAGTGCAACTCTCAATGAAGCTATGCCGCCTTGTCTGTCTCATCACCTCTCCTTATGCCGAAAACGCCCCAACCGCACTATAACAAGCCGCCCGACACGGACGCGATAAACCCGCGCCGGTCAGCTTGATCGTTATAATCCTAAATGTAATTGTTGCTGTGCTTGCTCGATCCGTTTACAGGCAATGTCAAAATAACGCGGTTCCCTCTCGATCCCGACGAAGTGCCGTTGCATGTTCATTGCCGCCACTCCGGTTGATCCGCTTCCCATGAAAGGGTCGCAGAGGTTCGCAACGTCGCCAGCCAGTTGTATGCACCATTGCATTAAGGCAACCGGTTTTTGTGTAGGGTGTCCAACTCTTTCCGCGTTTGTGGCCGCTATTGTCCAATCAAAAACACGGGCATTTGCGTCAAAGTTTGTCCACGCCAGCTCACAATCAGCCATAGTCCTAACTGAATCCCGCTTGTACCAGACCAGCCAGCAACGAGACGGCGGCAAAGTCATGTAGTTTCCACCCCATACGATAGCCTTGCGGAAATTTGCAAAGATATTGCCGTCAGGCGCGGAAGCGTCCCAATCTTTGTACTTTCCTTCGTACTTTTTGCCCCATGTCCCACCCTGGAGCTTCTCAGCCAAACCATACGGCGGGTCGGTAATCACGGCATCCATGCCAAAAAGTGACGGGAGAATGTCGAGGCAGTCACCCAGATAAAGTTCAGCATTTCCGATTACAACTTTTTCCACGATATTTCCTTTATGCGGTGGTACGGATTATAACCACCGCATGCACCTGACCAAAGACCGTCAGGTGATGCTTGAACCGTTAAACCGACTCTGCCAATTTCGCCTTGATTTCAGCATCGATAAAACCGGAAACCTCTTCAGGCGTATATTGTCCGTTGGCATCGCGGAGCCGACAGAACATCACGTCATGCTCAATTTCGAGATTCTCATTTCGGCTGACTAAATCCTCTACTTCATCAGCCATCGCGTGCCAATCACAGTCGGACTCCCCATCAGTTTTGGATCGGCCAAGCGCCAGGGCGATTGCCTTCATTTCGTAGCGCAAGGGTTCCACGACAGCTGATTCCGGGACTATGGCCAACCGGAAACCGTCCGGCACAACTGGTTGAGCATTCCGCCACAGATGTTCAAGTTTTGCCGCGACTTCGAGAAAGAAAGCGCCATGTACTCCGTTTTGATAGCTCCTCAGTCTGCTAATCATTTTTTCCATAAATGTCCTTTCGCTGGTTTAACCCTTGCGTGGAAACAGGCGCGATACACCCGCGCTGTTCACGCAAAGGCCGTTAAACGGATACCTGCACCGGTGTCCACATGCAGCGCGAACATTCGTGAGTGTCCGGCATGTCTGGCTCAAACCAGTTTTCCCGCCCGCATTCAGGACATACCGCGTTTGCTTTCGTACATTCCCGGCACTCACAGCCCCAGAGGCACCATCTTTACCGATTCGCTTCTTGCCCACGTCGCCCCCTTCCAGGACACAGCCGGAAACCGGCCTTTGCCTCGATCTTCGCCAGTGTTAGAATTACCGGCTTGAGTTCCACCGGCGAATTCTTGTAACCGTGAAGGTTTGCCGACAACAATTCATTACGGCTCACCAGTATCAAGTTGCTCAACTCAAAATTACGGCTGTTGCCATCCTTGAAAATGACGGCGGTGCTTTTCGGCTTTTTACCGTTGGCCTGCTCCCAGATCCAGACATGCTTATGCTTGAAGCGGGTTTCAAATCCTGTGTGCGGGTTTCGCTCCGGCACGGACATTTCAACGTATCCGTTCTTGTCAATCCGTTCACTCCACAAAGGCCGGTGGTTGTGCGGCAGGTTGCCTTTTTTAAAGCTGGTTGCATTGGCTCCCATGTACCCCTTTTTGCCCTTGTTCCACACTTCGGCACCCTTCTCGAAATGCCCCGTCCGGCCACACCGGATGCCCGCACGGAACAAAGTCCCCTTGATTGCATCATCAGTCCGCGACTGCCCGTACTTGGCGTTGAAAGTAGCAGTCAGTTCCTTGGCAGGCATTAACAGGTAGTGCTTGCGCAGCCAGTTTAATTGCCGCTTTGTGTATGGGGCTCCAGTGCTCATTATTTCGCCTCAATTCCCAACATGGCCGGTGCGCCCTTGCCTGCACCCAAAGTGCGCTGCGCCTCCAGTGCGAGTTTAGCGTTCTCGATAATGTTGTTTGCAACATTGGACATGGCCTTGGCCCGGTCAATTTCCACCCGGAGGTTGTCGCCCTTGGCGGTGGTCAGTCGATCCAGTTGGCCGAACAGATGATCATTGAGGCCGCCGAGTGTGTTGGCTGTTTGTTCTGACATGGCATTATTCCTTTCAGGTTGTTTTTTTGTTTTTAATGACAGCGCTTTTGCTACCCAATCAAGTTTTTGTGTTTCAGCCGTAGGCAAACACGGGGCTTCCGACCGCTCCAACATCCATCCACATGCTTTACAAAAAACCCGCTCCGGCCCCGCTGCGCTCGCTGGCTCGTAATCAAGAAAACCTTGGCAGACTGGACAATGTGGACGTTTCATACCTAAAATCCCGTTTAACAAGCCGCAGCAGACAGACTGCGCTTCGCTTGCTGCTGTGCTTGTCCGTTATGGTGCTATCGACATGATGCACCAGCCGTCCACTAATCCGTAAATTGGGCCATTCAGGATGTAAATGACGGTTCGTGATATCATCCGCCCTGTGTACTCCAATGGTTTGCCGAGGACTGTCTCGCCGGGGAATTTCCCGTTCCAACGTGGTGCCATTTCTGCCCCTGTGTAAACCGTCTCTTTCAACCAGAGTTCATCACCTACTTGAAAGTTACGGTCGTTCTTGCGAATCTCAAAGTTTTTGCCGCCTTCGTGGACAGCTTGAAATACTGCCGGGTCTGTTTTCAGTTCATGTACCATTTGATCCTCCGA
>Ga0154384_1053_pt4 | contig 17269 bp, 24 predicted proteins | sample RifGroB1_FD_115896 | JGI IMG/M metagenome (GOLD analysis project Ga0154384, IMG submission 115896) | Spirochaetes bacterium GWB1_59_5 | reverse complement strand
TCTGTTCGAGCGATCCCTCCTCGATCTTCTGTTCGCCTTGACGAGTCAGTTCGATGGCTACCCAGGTTGGTTCATCCCGGCGATCCACGTTGACTCCGCAGCTCTGCCAGTGACAGGGCCAACAGTTTGCAGAACTCCTCGGCCGGCAACTGGTAGTTCCCCGCCGGCCGAACGTTCTCGATGCCCTGCGACTCCTTGGACCTCGCCACGGTCTTAGCATAGTACGGGCTCGTGGGGTCGTCCATCATGCACTTCGCCTTTACGGGGGGCACGGGAGCCGGGGCCAGCGCAGGTGCCGGTGCAGCCACCGTGCTACTCGGCGGTGGAGCCGGTGGCATTGCCGAGGCAGCCGGCGACGGGGCCGCTGGCGCTTGGATCACCGGGGGCGCCACAACCGCCATCTGCACGACCACTGGGATGCTGGTATTCCCACCCCCGCCGTAGTGCAGGACCGCCAGGTCGCACAGGAGCATAGCCGGCGTGGGCCGTCCTGGGCGAGAGGCGAAACGGTCCACGTAGCTCAGGAGGACGACGCCCTTGGTGGCCAAGGGCTGAAGTCGCTCCTGGGGCCAGTGTGATGCCTCCCGCACGCCCAGGTGAACCCGGAAAGCGGACATGGCGGCATCGGCCAGGCGCTCGTAGCACACGGAGGGGGACGCCTTCTGCATTGCTTGCCGAGCCAGGTCCAGTACCTTCGGAAGGTCCTGCCCCAGGGCCGACAGGATGTCGAGGTAGGCCGAGTTGAGATCCAGGTGCAGGTAGGCGGAGACATGCGCCCGGTCCACTTTGCCCAGCATCGAGATGCCTTCGATGGCCTTCAGCGCATCCCGGACGTGGCACTCGGTGATCTCGGCCACGAGCTGCAACGCCTCGGGCTCGAACTCGATGCCCTCCTTCGTACAGATCTCCGCCAGACGCCCGGCGATGACTTCAGGGGGCTGGGGCTCGATGACGAATGCCGGGGCACACCGGGAGAGCACCGTGGCTCGCATCTTCTCGGGCTCGGTCGTGCAGAAGATGCACCCCAGCCACTTGTTCTCGCTCCCAGGGATGTTGTCCTCGGTGGGCTTGAGCAACCCATCCAGGGCCTTCTCGGTAAGCTGGTGGGCCTCGTCGAACAGGTAGATGCACTGCCGGCCCGAGAAGCTGTTGTACTGGAGGGACTCCTTGATCCGGTCGATCTCGGCTTTGCCGCTGTTGGTAGCGGCGTCCACCTCGATGAAGTCCACCGAGGAGCCGTCCCTCAGCAGCGTCAGGCAAGAGGTGCAGTGGTCACAAGGTTCCCCCCGCACCGGGGCCTCGCAGAGGAGAGCACGGGCAAGGATACGACCGCAGGTGGTCTTGCCCTGGCCCCGCCCCCCGCAGAACAGGTAGGACTGCTGGAACCCCCGGCCGGAAACGACGAACTGCTTGAGGATGGTGATGGTAGCGTCTTGCCCCAGCACGTCGCTGTAGACCTTGGGACGGTATCGAATGTCAAGCGACATGGGGTGGGTCTCCCTGGCTCAGGTTCACCTGATCTACCCGCTAGGTCAGGGCGTCGGGGCGGCCTTCTTGCCCTTGCCCTTGGCCGGGGCTGCCAGGGCTGCCGGTGCTGCGGCCGGGGCGACCGGGGGCGGAGCGTTCACGGTCGGGTTGCCCGCCGAGGGGGGCTCGCCACCGAACAGCTCCATGATGTAGTTGGGCTCGGGCGTCGTGCCGCTGGTGCGCCAGAACCCGAACTGCTCGACCTCCTCCCGGAAGAACTGCACGTCCGCCTGGCGCACGTAGAACTTCATGTCGCCGGTCTGCGGGTTCTCCTCGGCGCCGCAGGCGCAGAGGTGATGGAACAGGAGCGCCCGCTGGCACGTCCCATCGAGCCGCTGCCACTCGTCGGCGCCCAGGGTGATCGTGAACACGTAGTCCCGTTCCCCCACCACGGCGAGCAGCGGACTGGCCTTGCCGGTCTTGCCGAGGGACACGGAATCCCCAGCCCGACTGGCCTTCTCCTTGAAGACCACGAGGATCGCTTCCTCGATGGTCGCCAGCTTCGGGAAATGGTTGGCGATCAGGTCCTTCACGGTCGTGACAACGTCAGGGCCGGCTTTCCAGAGGTCGCTGCTCATCGACTGCCCTCCTACCCCAGGGTGAACGCTGCTCGGACGGCAGCCGCACCACCTTGTTTCCAGACCTCACCGGGGTCTTTCCCCCGGTACCTCACGTCCAGACACCGTACCCCTACCCTTTTCAGGCGAGCGAGAGCCCCCGGGCGAGGCTGCTTCGCCTCCTCGTCATACCAGCCCTCGACCCCCCGCCGGCCGGTCTGATCGTTGTCGTAGACCATCCGCACCCAGCCCCGGCAATGCCGGCGAAGGAACTCGACGTGCTTGGCCGTCAGCCGGGCCCGCTCTGATCCCAGAACCACGTCCTGGGCAGACACGGCCCACTCCAGCGGGAACAGGTCGAAGATCCCCTCCACGACCCAGATGTCCGCCCCGTCCCAGATGCGGCGCATCCGCTCCGGGGTCATCCCCGTCCAGATCGGGTTCCAGGCCGCCTCGGGCAGCAGGTACCGCTCGATGACCTTCACGTCAGTACGCCGGGCGGCAAACCCGATCACCCGACCCCGAGGAGAGAGCAACGGCCAGGTCAACCAGCCGAGAAGTTTCTCCCCGCAGGGGCCGTACTTCTTCAGCCAGAAGTTGCGGGCGGGCCCCTCCAGCGGTGGGGGCTCGTTCAGCGGTTGCCAGGTGGTCAGCCCGATCTCCAGGATGCTCGCTGCCTTGGCCCCCCGCCCCAGGGCGTAACCCTCGTCCGCCTCGGAGAGCGAGCACTGATTCAGATGATCCGCCAGCCAGCTCACGCTTGCTGCGACTCCAACTCCTGAATGATCTTCTCTAGGGCGGCCAGAACGTCGATCAGCGGGATGCCGTTGTAGGACAGCATGCCGAACAGGGTGAACAGAACATCGGCCGCTTCCTTCGTGGGCGGGTCGTTCCCCTTCCCCCGCAGGGACTCGATAAACTCCGACGCCTCCAGGTGCAGGTAGCAGCCACCTTTGGACCAGCCCTTGTCCCAGCCTTTCGCCCGATTGATGCGCCCGATCCGGTTCAACAGCTCTTGGTCCATCATGCCGCTACCGCCTTCTTCCGCTTGTGGGCCTTGGTCGGTTCCGCCGTCAGGATGGCAATACTCCGAGCCGGGTTGTGGATGACCCCCGCCACCTTCTTCGAGGTGAGCCGGCCGACTACCCCCACGAAGGTGCGATCCTTCGGGACCAGCACCAGCATCCGGCTGGGGAGCCAACCGCACGGTTGGTAAGACTGCTCCAGCACCTTGAGCAGTTGCCGGGCCGAGTCTTTCTCGTCCACCGGAGCGAGGATGTCGGTCTCCCCCAGGTCGTAGAAGGCGAGGTGCTCCCGAGCGGCCACCAGGCCCTCGGCCGTCAGCGGGTGGACGTTCCCCCACTGCCGCTTCCGCCCTTCCTGAAGAACCTGCTCCACCACCTGGGTGAAGATCTCGTTGGGCGTGGTGTCCCGCACGGCGGCCCGCACGAGCGGCTCGGCCTCCTTGGTGTCAGCGTGCCCGACCGGCTGCTCGATCCACAGAAGCCCCTGGCTCGACGTGACGAGGTACGGGGCGGTGTCCGGGTGGACCGGGAACTCGATGATCAGCGGCAGACCACCCCGGGTCACGGCCTCGAACTTCCAGCGGGTGACGTGCAGCAGATGGCTCATTTCGGCGTGTCCCCTTCAGCGGACGGCTGGAACAGGGCCAGGGTGGTGTCCACGGCGTCATTCAACACCGGGCTATCGGTCTCCGGGTCCAGCACCCAGAGCAGGGCAGCCACGTCGGGGAACGCCACCCCGAGCAACCCCCGATGCGGGTCACCGAAGATGACCCGGAACTCGGCCTGGATCTCGTCCTTTGTCTGCCGGGGCTCGAACCAGGGACAGGCTTTGGCCACGGGGATGCCCTCGTACCGGGCGTCGCACAACGTCCCCCGGAGGCGCCCCTCCACCGTGACCATGCACACGCCGACGTTCGAGTCGCCCACCTCTCGGTTGTGCCGGCACGCCTGGGGCACCAGTCGGAAGTTCGCCCGGAGGCGCTTCTGGAGGTGCCGGTAGAGGACCTGCTTGAGCTTGTGCTGGACCGTGCCCTCTCGCCGCATGATCCGTCTCCCTAACGACTGACTGGTCATCCCCGCAGCACCTCGAACCGGGCGGCGCCCTTCTTCACGATGGTGTACGCCTTGTGCGCCGTCTCGACGAGCGCCGGGTTGTGGCTCACCAGCAGGGCGTCGATCTCCATCTTCTGGCAAAGGAGCGTCATGAAGCGCCCCATCGCCGTGACGTAGTTGATGTCAAAGGCTGGGAACGTCTCGTCCAGGAGCAACAATGGCCGCAGCCCCCGGCGGAACATCACGACGATCCGCAGCAGCGCCGACTCAACCGTCGTGACCGCTCCCCCGAAGGCGTCCGGGGCAAGGCCCTCGGTGACGGTGCCATCTGCCTGCTTCTGCACGGTGAGGAGGTCCACGACGACCTTGCCCCGAGAGACCCCCACCTCGGCCCGCACCGAGAGGTCTTGGTCGGAGAACACCGTCTGGAGCCCCTCGGTCAGCAGGCGCTCGACGGTCTTGACCGCCGTGGTCACCTCCTGATCGATGAGCCCCCGGAACAGGACACCGACGTGGTCGAGCACCTCGATGTCCCCTTCGAGGCGCTTGATCTCCTTGCGGGTCTGCTCGACCTGCCGCTGAACAGCTTCTCGCCGACCTTTCAGACGGTCGAGCGTCGAGCGGATGTTGGCCACGGTGGCCACGGATCAGCGGAGCCAGGCGTGGATGGTCAGGAACTTGTCGCCGTCCAGCTCGTTGGCGAACCGGAGGTAGCCCCGCAGGACGGACTTGCCGTTCTGGGTCTGCTGCATGAGGTTGATCCCCACCCGCACGTCGTCCTGCGTCTTCCAGGCCGACAGGATGCGAGTGAGGCACTCGCTGTTGAGCAGGAACCCCGACGCCGGCAGGGGCGTCGCCGTGGCGTCCGAGGTCATCTCCTTCGGGTCCAGGAGCAGCTCGGTGTCGTCCCCGGTCTGGTTGGTCATGGCGAGGACCACCTGACCTCCCCGCTGGTTGACCCGCAGCCGGGTGTCCTCGTCGGCAGCACCGGCCGTCAGGAAGCCGATACATTCGAGAACATCCTCCCGCCCGATGGCCCAGGAGTGGTGGTTGGCCTCGTCCATGTTGACGTTCAGGTCCGGGAACCGGGCCTGGAACAGGGCCTCTCCGAAGACCGCCCCGTCGCCCCGGCGCATGAACACCGAGCGGTCGTGCTCCAGGATCGACACGTCGGTGTCCGAGGGGAACGTCCCGAGGAACGTCTGGAACCCACCCAGGCTCTTGCCGTGGATGCGGAACCCAGCGTTCTCCAGGCCCGCCGCCCGGACGAGGGTGATCGCCCGGCGATCCGTAGCGTACAGGAGGCCCTTCTTCACCTCGACCACGCACAGGTTGGGCTCCGTCCCCTCCTTGTCAGAGACGAACCGCTTGGCGTAGTCCAGCGCCACCGCCAGCCGCTTGGCCGACAAGGTCGCCGTGACCTTGGCCTCGGCAATCTGCTTGTCCCAGGGCGGGAACTGGGTCGGGTCGAGCGACGGGAACTTCTGCGTCCCCCGAGGGGCCTTGGCTGCCACCACGGTGCCGTCGAAACCGAACTCCAGGGCGGCGTCAGGGACCACGGCCAGCCACTTCTTGAGCCGACGACCCTCGATGCTGAACGCCGTCTGCGTCTGGTCGAGCACCTTGGCCTTCACTGGCGCCGACGAGAAGATGCGCCCGGAGTAGGTCAGCACCTCGACCACCGGATCGGCGCCCGCCGGCAGGTCCGGCCGGAAGCGGAACAGGAAGTGCGTCGAGAGGTCGCTGCCCGAGGAGGACAGGCTGGGGAGGACGACCTTCAGTGCCTCCTCCAGGTCCCGCTTCGCCACCTGAAACTTCATGGGGTCTCCTCCGCATACGGGGCCAGGCGCTCCTCGGCCCCTTTGATCTGTCCTTCAAGATCAGTCATGGAGCTGTCGTACTCGTGCTCCAGCTTGGTGATGACCCGGTCGAGGTCGGCCGGGTCCACCCCCTTGGCTCGGCACGCTTGCTCTACCCTAGCCTGCTCCTCCTGCGCCTGTTGCAGGCGCCCCCGGAGGAGCTGAAGCTGGCTCTCGGCCGTGGTCAGCCGCTTCTTGGCGGCCCGCAGGCGCTCGTGTCGATGGTCTGGCTGCTCCGTCGTCATGCCCCTCTTACTCGGCACGGTGACCGGCATGGTCCCCCCTAGAGCGTGAACTCGGTGATCCCCTGCATTCCGTCGAGCAGCTCGTTCGGCTTCTTCGACCGAGAGTTGGCTTGCCGTTGCGCCTGGCGGGGCGGGCACACCGTCTCGTAGTCGCACATCTTGCAGTGGGAAGGAACAGGCTTGGCGTCGAACCGCTCCTTGTCCATCCCCTGACGAGTGTGGATCGCCCGCTCGGCCAGCCCCTTGAGGTCCTCTTTCGTGTAGGGCACCCACTCCACCCCGTCCTCGACCTTCGGCGTACCATCCTCGGCCAGCACGGGCTGGCCCTTGTCGTCCAGGATGGGCGTCCCGCAGGGATAGCGGTAGTAGACGAAGCCCAAGCGATCCACGAGCTTCTGGTAGGCGATGTAGAAACAGAGGGCGTACCAGCGGAGCTGATCAGGGTCGGTGTACGTCATGTACCCGTCCTTGGTCTTGTACCGCTGGCCGTTTTTCCCGTCGATGATGGTGATCCCCGTGTCGTCCCGCCGGATGATCGTGTCCGCCCGCCCCCCGATGGGCAGCCACTTCCGCAGGTACCCGGTCAGGTCCACCTCCGCTCGGGCGTAGGGGCCGACCAGCCGGTGCTGCTTCAGCGTCTTCAGGTAGCCGGTCACCCCGTCCTTGATGACCCGCCACAGCTCGTCTCGGGTCGGTGACAGCCGAAAATCCACGTAGCTGTTGTGCAGCTCCAGCTTCAGCGTCTTCTCGGCGATCTCCAACAGGGCTTCCAGCAGCTTCGGGTGCCGCCACAGCTCGTTGTTGTAGAGCGCCTCGACGGCAGCCTGAATGGCGATGCCCATGATGGCGTGGTGCTTGGACTTCTCGAAGGGGATCGGTTTCTTCCGGCCAGGACCGGCGCCCACGTCGAGGAGCCCCCAGCCCTTCGACCAGAGGAACTGCTGCGGACACGCCTCAAACATAGCGAGGCTGCTCCAGTACAGAGTGAAGGATCGCTGGGACAAGACAGGCCCCCGTCGCAGGTGGTTCGCCCCACCATCCTACCCGCCTGCACGGAAGGTGCTAGCCCTTAGCGACTGCGCTGATGGATCACCCGAGGGATGCGGCCGAGCGTGGCAATCAGGGCGATGTTCTCGGCCCGTTCCGCCTCGGTCAGCCGGTGGGAGACCTTGCGGTAGTAGCCGGTGCCCAGCCACTCGGCGTAGTCCTTCGGCCCCCGCTCCTTGTTGCAGCGCCGACAGGCCGCCACGAGATTCTCGACGATGGTCGGGCCACCGGACTCCCAGGTGACGAGGTGGTCCACGGTCAGGGCGCAGTCGTCGTTGCCGCAGTAGCGGCACTTGTCCCCGTCCCGCCGGAACACCTTCCACGAGATCCCCTGGTCCACCTGCCGCTGGCTCTTGCGGATGATGGCCTTGACGATCTGGCCGTCGGCCGCCCTGGTCAGCGCCTCGGTCTCCAGCAGGTCCGTCTGGCGAAGGAACCGCTGCCACTCCTCCACCGACATCTCCAGGTCCACCTCGTTGGCGTCCACGTCGAGGCTCTCTCCGGGGAGCGGGATCATCAGGCGGATGCCTTCACCCTCGTAGACCACAGCAGCGAGCTGGATGGTGTGGCCGATCTTGTAGATGTCCAGGTCGTCGAGCTTCATCGTGGTTTCCCTCGCAGAGCGTAGGTTTCCAGGGCGTCTACGAGAAGCCCCATGTTGGCCTCGTAGAACCCGGCAGAGTTCAGGTTCCCAGCCTCGATGACGGACAACCCGTTGCTGGTCCGGGCCACGTCCAGCACGAAGCAGTCCGCCGGCCCCCACTGGTCTACGGTTCCCTGGGCGAACCTGAGCACGTCGTCGTCCACCTGGGCGAGCTGGTGCGACCGGCGGTCGAGCTTGTAGAGGCTACCCGTGACGACCCGGCCGTCCACCACCCAGATCCGGTACTCCTGGTAGATGTTGGTCGCCTGGGCCGTCATCACCGGCGTGTCCCCGTCGAGGATGTAGCCGTCCCGCTTCCCCTCGTCCACCACCTCGTGGCGCCACTCCTGGTACTGCTTCCAGGACATCGCCCGGCCGTTGAACGCCTTGGTGTCGTGGACCGGCCGGATGAACATCATCCCCCGCCACGCCTTGGGCAGCGACGGCACGTCGGCGAAGGAGCTGAACCGGGCGTCGGCGTTGAGCATCCGGCCCGGCCAATGCGCCATCTCGACCTGGTAGTCGAAGTTGGCGTTGAGGAAGCTCCCTGGCCACCAGCCCCGCTCCTGGGCGATGCGGGCCATCTTCAGGGCCCCCATCACGATGCGGGCCTCACCCTCGGCTGGGGGCTCGATCTCGGGCCGCAGGTCCATCGTGAAAGGGATGATGTCGTGGACGGAGTGCGGGAGGTCCAACCGCTCCAGCGTGTCGAGCAGCCGGCGGAATCCCTTCTCCTGGAAACAGTCGCTCTGAAGTATCCACTGCATTAGCGGCACTCCCGGCACCAGGACTGATCGGTCAGCAGGTCGGTCCCCGCCGGCCCCTGCCCGGCCATCCGGCGGATGCCGAAGTGATCGAGCGGCAGCAGCCGACCGCACGGTCCGGGACACCGCTTGTGGGCCACCCCGTCGATGATCTCGTCAGCGTGGATGCGGACCGTGTCTCGTTCCTGCTCGGCCATCAGTTGCTCTCCTTGGGGGCGGATTTCGCCCCCCAGATGCGCTCCCAACCCCGGTCGTAGGCAGCGGTGGGCGTGCGAGCCGGACCTTTCCGAGCGGCGCCCGGACGGTCGGGGCACTCGTAGAGCGTGTGCATCCGGACATGCGGACGACCCCGCTCCCAGTCCGGACATAGGGCCACCAGGTCTGCCCCTGGAGGGATCGGCGCCCCATCCGGGGCGGGGACCATCCGGCCGCCTACCACATCACCGTTCTTGTCCTCGGTCAGGAAACGCATCCCCCGCTCGTCGCCACCCAGCAGGATAGCTTCTCGGCCGGGGTCGTCACTCTTGTCGTCGATGTCAGCCATGATCAGTCCTTGACCCCGTTGAAAACCGATGGTAGTATCGGTTTTCGGGAGGTCAACATGAAATGGTGCAGCGGGTGTAAGACTGAGAAGCCCTTTGCGGAGTTCGATGAGGACAAGCGTTACCCTGGCAAACTGCGCCCGAAATGCCGAAAATGCAGTGCTCGCCAGAATGTCTACTACCTTGCCCACCGAGAAGAAAACATTGCCAGAGCCAAAAGAAGCCTTCAGATTCAAGGTCGAGATGCTGTCAATGAGTACAAGCGAAAACGTCACCGGGAGCGGCCAGAACCCATTTTGCTTCAGGGTGCCAAAACTAGAGCCAAAGCCCACAATTTGCCATTTGATCTGAAGATCCAAGACATCATTGTTCCTGAAAGATGCCCGATTCTCGACATCCCACTGAAGATTGGAGAAAAGACTGCCAGCCCTAATTCCCCCTCGTTGGACCGAATTGACCCTCAAAAAGGATACGTTCGAGGGAATGTGCTGGTGATCTCGCATCGGGCAAATACCATCAAAAGTGATGCCACTCCCGAAGAACTCCGTAAAGTGGCGGATTTCCTCGAATGCCTTCAATCTCCGAAATAGTCTTTTGCCCAAGCAAATTGAAAGCCTGCTCGCTCGGCAAAAGTACGATCCGACTTCAAGTCCCCCACCATCAAACACTTGCTAGGACACAACTTGTACCGCTCCACGAAGGTAACAGCCATTCCAGGCAGCGGCTTGCGCCGGAAACTCTTGGGCACCCCGGCCTCCTCGGCGGCGTACTCGTAGTCCATGGTCACGCCCAGGAGAGCCAGCGTCCTCCGGAAGCAGAGGTTGGCGTTCTCTTCGCTGACGTAGAACGGATGGCTCGGCGACCGGGCGATGCCCGACTGGTTGCTGGCCCCCAGCAGCAGTACCCCCGCCGCCTGGAGGGCCTGGAGCTTCTCCGCCCGTCGGGGCAACACCACCACCTCGTCCGGGTGCTTTGGGTACAGGTCGCCCGTAGTCGTGTCCCGGAGCGTGCCGTCGAAGTCGAACAGCACGGCCGAGTTGGCATACTCGGGTCCGAGGTCGAGCTTGAAAGGCACCGCCTCCACCGAGGCGAAACCCTCGTCGGTCGAAGGCGGCTCCATCCGTTTCCAGTAGGCGTACTGCGCCATCGGTGGGAAACAGTTGGGGTCCGACTTGTAGGGCACCTGACCGCAGTCATCCGCCCCGATGACCCGGCCGTACTTCCGCATCTGGCGCAGGGCGGCAAGGAACTGGGCTTCGGCCTCGGTCGTCTGGAGCCACTTGGCGTGGACCGGCAGACCCAGCTCGACCCCCAGAGCGATGATGGCCTCCCGGCTCGCCTTGTTGGCGTAGGTGTTGTCGAGCACGAAGCGGCGCTCGCCCCGCTGGAACAGCTCCCGCAGCAAAATGTGCAGCCGGCTGTCCTGCTTGGCGCAGGTCCCACCGATCTCGTCCCGGTTGAGCCGCTGGTAGCCCAGGTTCACGTACCCTTGCACGGTCGTGGTCTTCCCACCGGCCGGCGGCCCCATGACCAAGATGATGGCTCCATCGCTCATTGCCCCATGACCTCCTGCATCCGGCCAGGGGCCTCCGCAGCCGCCCCCGAGTTGAACACGTCCCACAGCCGACCCATCACCAGGCGCACCGCCCGCGCCCGCCCCGGCCGGCGCTTGATGGCCTGCTCGAACACGGGAGCCGCCACAGCATCCCAGGCCGCAGCCCGACCAGAAGGCGCCCGGTCCCGGAGCTGGGTGAGAACCCGATCCGCTGTACCCTTGTCCCGGAGCACCCGAGCCAGGTCAGCTCGGAGGTTCAGGGCCTTGGCCTTCCAGGCGTTCGGGTCCATCGTTCAATCCTTCGGGGACTTCGGCCCCCGGTACCGCTCCGTGCCTGTGCCCTCGCACCCCCCACACGGGGGCCCCCTCCCCATCGTAGTGCCCACTACCGGAGCAGGCCGTGCAAGGCCGGATCTTCCACCCGTAGACGAACCGCAGGTAGTAGTCCCGGCGCTGGGCCTTGCGTTCACGGTAGCTCGACACGACTCCCTCCTTCGACAGAGGGTCTACGCTACGGAAGCGACTTCTGAGCGGGGATCAGATCTCGATGGTGTGGGCCAGGCAGTGCTCCGCCCCGTTGGCGAAGTAGATGCCCATCTCGGTGGTGGACGCCCCACCCGCCTCGTGGCAATGACCATAGAAGTGGGCCTTGATGTGATGCTCGCTGTAGCACAGCGCCGAGGTCAGCGCCCGGCAGCCGTAGCCGTTCGGCCCGTCCAGGATGCCAGCCGGCGGGCAGTGGGTCACCAGCACGTCCGGGTTCGTGGCCAGGGCCCGCTCGACGTGCGGGGCCAGGTCGTGGACCTCCCCGGCCCACTCCCCGGCGATCCACTCGACCTGCCGGAACCCGGCGAACTTGACACCCTTCACCTCGACGCACGGCGTCGAGTCGGTGATCTCGTGGACCTCGACCCCGTAGTGATGCAGCCACTTGGCGGGGGAGATGAAGTCGTGGTTCCCGCAGACCAGGACCACCGGCCGGTCGCCGATGACCTGCGCCCACCGCTTGGCCTGCTTGTGAGCCCAGTAGTCCTGCTTGCGGGCTTCCCGCCCCCACTGGATGGTGCCATCGATCCGGCCGACGTTGTCCAGGATGTCGCCCGTGAGGATGATCACGTCGACCACCAGGAACGCCAGGCCCATGAACAGGCCGGGGTTCTGGTGGGTGTCCGAGATGTGGGCGACGTTGAGCTGCATCGGGGCGTCTCCTCCTTCCGTAGAGGCTACGCTCGATAGGCGAGTTCTGAGCAGGGAATCAACCGTCGGTGGCTTCGGCTGTCTCTTCGAGGTAGAGGATGGCCCGCTCCCGCACCCGATCCGGGATGTTCGGGAGCTTCTGCACGTCCTCCAGCAACGTGGCCTTCTCGGTCTCGACCAGGGCTGCCCGCAAGTTGTCCACGAACTGCTCGACCGAGAGCTGCCGGGACTCCTGCCGCACCCGTCCTTCCAGGTCGAAGACCTGGTCAGGGGGTTCGACCGTCAAGGGCACCGGCTCCACCTGGACGCCGTGGCGGGCGGTGAACCGAAGAATGACCGCCTGGGGCGTCCGCTTCACGTCGTCCTCGGACAGGGCCCCCCGAGAGAGGCTGCCGACGTTGACGACGAACTTCCCCTTGGCCGAGATGCGCTGGATGCCTTGGTCCTTGTGATAGTGGCCGAACAGCCACACGTCGGCGTCGTGGTTGGCCAGGTCAGCGTAGCGGAGGATGTCCTCCTTCTCGAACAGGGAGCCGCCGAGTGGGCTGGCCAGCAGGTGCGCCACCACGACGAGGTACGTCTCCTTGCCCCGCACGATGCGGGAGAGCCGGTTCTGGTCGTACTGCGACCCGTGGTAGGGGATGCCCACCACCCGGACGCTGACCCCGTCCCGCTCGAACCACGCCTCGTGCTGGTCGTAGAGCCGATGGATCACCCCGGCCTTGAACAGCGTCCCGAGCGGGGACTCGTCCAGGAACCGGAGGTCACCGTACTTCACGTCGTGGTTGCCGACGCACCCGTAGGTCGGACAGGGGTAGCCGGCGTGCAGATCAGCCATCAGACCCACGGTCTCGTGGGTGTTGCGGCTGGGAGTCTTGACGTGGAACAGGTCGCCACCGTCGAGGACGGCATCGGCCTTGGCCGCCTGGGCGATCCCGCCCACCTGCCGGAGCTTGCCCAGCACCGTCTCCCGCCAGTCGTCCTTGCGGGACTGTGGTGCCTGGTCCGCCAGGTGGGCGTCGGTCCGCCAGACGAGGGTGATCACGTTCCCTGCCCCCACCGCTTGAGATCCAAGATCGCCACCGGCTTCGGGACCCGTTCAGCCAACCGGGCCTTCAGCCGGGCTGTCATGTGAAGTACCCGCTTGGCCCCCCGGCGCCCGCCGGGCGTGCAAGTGTTACCCGCCTGGAAGTGGCAGATGGCCTCCTCCTGGCTCTTGGGGTAGAGCGCCAGGTAGGTGGCCAAGGCATCAAGACCCGCCTTGACCGGGTCGCAGCCGCCCTTCTTCTTGTCGGGGCACCAGAAGTAGGGTTGCACCTGAAGCGGTCCCCAGCACTTCGTCCGGGTGTTCTCGGCGTGCAGCGTCCAACGGGACTCGGCCCACGACAGCTCGGCCACCAGTGCCGGCGGCAGCCCTCGCTGCTCGGCCTGGTTGACCACCAGGGAGCAGATCGTGACCCGAGCGACTTGCACCGCCTCGGAGTAGGCGGTCAGCCTGACTGCGGCGGCCTCGCAGGCCGGGTGCGGGGTGATGTTGGTCAGGAAGGTCAGCACCGTGGCGATGAGGTACGTCATTCGGCCTCCACAGCGTGGCCACACAAGGGACAACTGCCCACTTCAGCCAACGCTTCGTCGAATTCTCGGCGTGCCTCGTCTACGTCCACCTCGCCCGTCCTAAGTCCCACCTCCGCAGCGAGCACCTCGGCAGTGGCTTGACTCCGCTGCTGGCGCAGGTCGTTCCACTGATCCCGCTCCTGAAGCAGCGACTCGGCCGGAACCGAGCTGACTCCTTGCAGAAGGCAGGTCTGTCGACTGTAGCAAGTCACCGCCAGAACGCAAATTTCCAGCCGATGACGCAACCCTCGGGTCGCCTCCAGCTCTTGCAACAGCGTCTCGGCAGGCTGGGCCCCCTCCGAGGGCACCGAGATGCCAGCAACACCAGCGAACCGTTGCACCCGGTCTTGTGCCTGCTGCTGGCGATCCCGCAGCTCCCGCAGCTCCCGGATGCGAAGCCCAGCAGCGTCGAGTGCCCCTACCGTCGGCAACTCGATCTGTCCGACGCCCTGGTAGAGGGCCACCGCAGCCGTCGCCGTCCGCCAGCGTTCCCGGAACGAGGCCAACAGGTCGCTGGCCTTCCGCAAACGTAGCGCCCGCTCCTCCAGCCGCTCGATGGTCGCCACCAGGGTCTCGATGAGGTCGAGACCCTGGTAGAACGCCAGGTGGGCCTCCTGCTTGGTGCGATCCTCCTGGCGCAGCCGCAGATCGGCGGCGGCCTTGTTCTGGTCGGAGGCCACCCGCCGGAGCGCCCGGTTGAGATGGCCCACCCGCTCCACATCGGCCACGGCCTCGGCCAGGACGGAGCCCGGCTTGTCGATGAGGAACACCTGCCCCGTGAACTGCGGGGCGATGTTCGGCCACACCTCCTGCCCGCCGGCCTGGATCGGCCGGACGCCCAGGGCCTTCACCTCGTCGGGCACTTGCCGGCCCGGGTAGACGGGCTTGCCCCCGTCTACCCGGTAGGCCGGCTTGGAGGTGGTCCCCTTCTCCCAGGAGACCGAGTGCCCGTCAGAGAACTCCAGGTCCACGCTGCACTTCGGGGTGCCATGCCGAACGAAGGCCGTCCCGCCGGTGTTCTCGAACACCCCCCGCACCGCCCGCTGGAGCGCCGTCTTCCCGCTGTTGTTCGGCCCCGTGACGACGGTGAACCCGTCGATCTCGATGGCGGCGTCATGGATGCTTTGGTAGTCCCTTACTCGGACCTTCACGGCCATGGGGCACCTCCCTGGCCATGCTACTCGTCCGAGGACGGGTCCGCAGCACCTCCCGGCCCATCGTCCTCCTCGGCAGGCTTCGGCTTGGTGCCCAGGATGTCGTCCATGTCCACGGCCGGCTCTTCTTCCTCGACGACCGAGGCCGCCATCTCGATGGCCCGTCCGCTGCTCATGGACCGCACCACGCCTGCCTTCAGCTCGTCCCAGCCACCCGCTGCGGCCATGACCTGCTTGCGGAGATCCTCGACCCCCTGGGCCTTCAGGGTGTCCCCGTTGCCCCGCTCCCAGGTGTACCAGGCGCCGCCCTTGTGGATGAGGCCGTGCGCCGTGGCGATGTCGATGACCGACATCATGTCGTCGATGCCTCGGCCGAAGGTGATGTAGAACTCGGCTTCCGCCTGCTGAGTGGCCGCCACCTTCGACTTGATCATCTTGGCCTTGATGATCGCCGAGGTGAACCGCTCCACGTTCTTGTGGGTCAGGGCGTCGTAGTCCCTGGTCTTCAGGCTCTTGATCCGGTGGAAGTCCATCCGGACGGCGCTGTAGAACTTCCAGGCTTCCCCGCCCTGGGTGGTGGTGTCCGGACCGTGACCACCGCCCGGAGGTCCGCCCGTGTTGATCTTCTTGCGGAGCTGGCTGATGCCCATGACGTGCGTCCCGGAATCAGACGCCAGGGCCATCAGCTTGGGCAGGAACACCCCCCAGATGCTCGCCAGGAGACCGACCCGGCCCGTGCTGCCCTGCTCTTCCAGGGATTGCCCGAAGACCGCCTTCGGGACACCGGCACCGATGGAGTCGAGGATGACCAGCTCGACCCCGGCCTTGGCCGCCAGCCAGAGGATCTTGAGCCCGTCCTCCAGCGTGTTCGGCTGGTACAGGGCGAACTGCGCCGGATCGGTGATCGGCACCCCGATGGCAGCGGCGTAGTCCGGAGAGATGGCATGCTCCCAGTCGATGAACACCGTCTGGCCACCCCGACCGCACGTCTCGGCGCTGGCCGAGAGAGCCACGGTGGTCTTGCCGCTCGACTCGGGCCCGAAGATGTTGCTGATGGCGCCCTTCGGCCACCCAGGGCAGGGGGCGATCCCGAACCGGTTGGGGCGCCCGCCGATGAGGTAGTCGAGCACCGTCGAGCCCGAGGGCAAGTGCGGCTTGGAGTGGCGCAGGCTGGCGGCGTCGATCTCGACGAGCGGGGTGCCCTCCTTGGCGAACACCTTGCTGGCGATGGCGTTGATCTGGGCCAGCCGATCCACGCCCTTCCGCTTCGCCCTCGTGGGCAACGGCAGGGGCAGGTTGTCGACACTGGCCATCTCTGCCACATCAGCTACGATGGTCTCGGCCTCGTCGGTCACGTTCTTCTTCTGTCGTGGCATCGCTTGCCTCCTACACGGACCACCGGAAGAACCGCTCGTCCTCCCGGTACAAGATCCCCCGCTTGACCGTCTGCCCCTGACGGCTGCCTCGGGAGAAGGTGTGGATCGCCATGAACTGCTGCTGCTCCTGGAGAGTCAGGTCTGCTTCCTGTACTACTCCGTCGTGCAGCCCCCAGAACCGGGCGGCCAGGTAGGCCACCCAGTAGGCATCGGCCTCGTCGCTGCTCCAGCGCCCCTTGCCTCCCGTGTCGGCCTTGGCGGCCTCGATCATGTCGGGCTTGGTCATCTTCCAGCCCTTCGGCCGGGCCAGACGGTGGCGCACGATGGACTTCGTCTGGTTGTTGGCGAAGAACACCACGTCCATCTTGGCGAGCTTCAGGGCCTCGCAGACGAACAGGAACAGGCCGTACATCCCCTCGGAGTACAGGTCGTTGAAGATCGGGAACTCGACCCCGACCCGTTGCACTCCCACGTCCTGCACCAGCTTGAGCACGCTGGCCCGCAGGTCGATGTACCGCTCGATGAACTCGGTTTTCGCCGTGGTATGGAAACGGCCCCGCTGAAGGCAACGAGCGGCACCATCGGCGTCGCTGTCGTGGAGTGCCCAGCCGAACGCAGTCAACGAAGGGTCAAGCCCAAGGACCTTCATAGGGTACCTCAGAGACAGGAACGCCCCCGCCACGGGGGGCGGCGGGGGCGTTCCCAGGATGGTCGCAGGATCAGCCGAGGAGGTCGTCCACCAGACCGTCGATGTCGTCCGTGGAGGACTCGCCACCGGCCGGGTTGGCAGCACGGCCGCCGCCGCCGCCGCCGCCGCCGCCGCCGCCGACCAGCTTCTCCCGGATCTGGTCGATGGTCATCACCTTGCCGATCTCGTCGGAGAGGGTGGCGGAGATGCTGCCCACCTGGTCGACGATGCTCTTGATGATCGCCTCGGCCCCGGCGCCCTTCTCCATGAAGTTGCGGAGCAGGCTCTCCTGGCAGGGGGAGAAGGTCATCGCCTGGAACTGGCTGTCCGTACACTTGATCTTCAGGTCCCGGAGGCCGAGGTTCCACTCGTCGTGGACGGGCTTGATGGTCTCGTACTTGCGGTCGTCGAAGACCCAGGGCA
>Ga0154384_1113_pt7 | contig 17297 bp, 16 predicted proteins | sample RifGroB1_FD_115896 | JGI IMG/M metagenome (GOLD analysis project Ga0154384, IMG submission 115896) | Spirochaetes bacterium GWB1_59_5 | reverse complement strand
GGATTCCATCCAGAGCATCACCCAGTCGTACAGGGCCGGCGGGTAGCAGATGACGTCGGAACAGAACCAGTCCACGGGGCCGATATCTTCGGGCTTGATGGTAAAGGCGTTGTGCTTCATGAAGGTGACGCCGGGCATGGCGGCCACCCGTTCGTCGATAGGCGCGCGGTCTATGGCTATCACCTCGGCTCCGAGGCCCGCGAGCGCCCAGGTCCAGCCGCCGGGACAGGCTCCGGCATCGACGCAGCGTTGTCCGGGGCCTGGCATCGCGTCTGCCATCACGAGGGCTTCCCAGAGTTTGCGGTAGGCGCGGCTGGGCGGGCCTTCCTTATCCTCGATGAACTCGAACTCGCCGTTGGGCCATGGGGACGAGCATTCAGCCGAGGCCATCAAGGTATGTTCGTCCAGCAGGGTAAACGCCCCCATCGGCGAGGCTGGTACGGAGAACGGAAAAGCCTTGGGCTTGTTGGGCAAGGATGGCAGCGCTTCGGCTATCAAGGTTGTTCGGCGGGCCAATTTTGCGGGGTAGGGCGCCCAGTTGCGCTGTATGCCGCGCAGTATTTTTGACGCCTCGGAAATGGATCCGAATTCGGCGGTAAATGGTTTTTTCCAGACGTTTCTGGTCCAGTAGGTGTGGCGTAATGGGCCCATGATCGTCAGGAGCTCGTCGTCGCGGCGGTAGGGTTCTGGCAGTTCGCCTTCAAGATGGTGCGTGAAGGAGGGCGCCGCGTGGTAGCAGGCCGCGTCGAGGTAGTTCAGTGTATCGCTCATATGAATTTATGTATCCTCGCGGCTTCGATAAGGCGTTTGTTCCAGGCGTTTTTTTCCATGTATAATGCGCGTTGCGCCCGGTCCTCGATGCGGCCGGCACGTTGCTGGAGTATCTTAAATGAGCGTGAAAGCACTGTCTGCTTATCGATGGGCGGATCCTGAAGCCGTTCCTCGAGTAGATAGCAGAAGAAGCTGTACGTGCCCATGCCGGGGTCGTTCTTTGAGCCGTGCTCGGAGCGAGTCAGCGCGTGCAGGTCTACGGCGCACTCGGGATTTCGTTCATCGAGGCCTCGAGCGAAGAGGGCCAGGGCTTTCCTGAGTTCAGCCAGCGGGGCATTGGCCGCGTCGAAGCCTATGCAGCGGCCTTCAAACTCTGAAAAAAGGCTATTCCAGTCGAATGAGTCTGAGGGATCGAATTGTCGAGCCATAGGGATGACAGGCGCTTCGAACCAGGGCCTCGCGTCCCGCGGGCGGCCTCTGAGTATCTCGAGTTCGCCCCTGAAGGTGCTGGCTTCAGCGTCATCCTGTTCAGCTTCCAGCAAGGTCGCGGCTTCGTCGAATTCGCCCGCGTACGAGAGCGCCCTCGCGCGCCAGATGCCCGCTCTTCGCGCGGCGCCCGCTACCGCGTAGGTGGTAGCGAGTTCCGCCAGCGAGGTGAAACACCTAGCGGCCTCGTCATACGAGCCGAGTTCCATATCTATCCGCCCGCGCAAGGCCACGATGGCGGCGCGGACATCCATTCTGAAGAGCCTCGAGGCGGATTCCTCGGCGCAGTTCAAGGCCTTAAGCGAACGAACGAGAGCGCCGGAAAGGAATTCGACTATGGCCTTCGTGTAGGCAGCCATCATCCGCTCGTAATCGTCACCCGCGGATTCTGAGAGTTCCTGCGCGTTTGTCAGGTAGTCCGCGGCCTCGGCCTGCCGGTCGAGGGCCAGGGCAGACAATCCCATCATGCGTTGCGACCGCGCCTCCAGCTTGGGAGGCGCTCCCTTGCCCAGCGCCAGCATCGCTTCCCGCGCGCTCTTTGACGCGCGCTCGGGGTCGCCGCAGGCATACGCGAGTTCAGCGTGGATGAGGGCCGCCACGGTCCGGGCTCTCGGGCCCGAGATCATGCTATTCGCCGACAAGGCTGCCGCTTCGCATGCGGCGCGATCTCGAAGGCTCAGCGCCGACCAGAACCGGTACACGCAGGTAGAGGAAGCGGACAGAAAGGCAGGTTCGCCGAGTTTTTGCCGGTCTGGCCTCATGACCTCTTCAAAAAGGCAGTCGTACAGAAGGCGCTCTTCGGCCGGCTGTTCGCCGACGCGCTTAAGAAACCCTATGCTCGGGCGTATCCTGCCAGCGCGATACAGCTCGATGAGGTATCGAGTGAAGCGTCTTTGAATGACTTCAGCCGCTTCCGGGCCTATCTCGAGGGCTATCGAGGCAGAGTCCACGGGTTGTATGGGAGTCCGCGATGATAGCGGTTCGACGAGGCCGGCTCGTGAAAGTATTCCGCGGAGCAGTATCTCGCCCTGGGGCCGGAGCCCCAATCTGCCTACGAATTCCGACAGCTCTGTCGCGGACAGCTCGTTCTCGATGATGGCCAGGGTAAACAGATAGAGCGAAGCCTCGTGCGGCAGGATCCGAAGCAGATCCGGAAGGCCTCTGCGAGCTTCGGCGTCGAAACCAGCGCCTGCTATCGAATTGAAGCGGGCGGCCAGCGCGTCGCGAACCCTCCCGGTCGCTGCGCCGAGCGCTTTTCCGACCGCCGCTGGTCTGTCGTCGGCATCGGCAAGACCAGCGGGAACGCGGGCTGCCCAGGCGCCTGACCAACGGTCGATGAGACCGCCATTGGATATCGATACATAGCGTTCCGATCCTCGGCCCTCGGACAATCTTCGAGTTATCAGCTCCAGGGCCTCCTCGGAGAAGCGCGCCGGGTCGTCGCAGGCGACAATGCCGCCCTGGTTTCCGAAACTGTCCAACCAACCATCCAGATACGCGGCGCAGCCCTTGGATACTGATTCAGGCGCTCCCCCAGAAAATGACGAGGCGGCCACGAAATCAAAGGCCGTGGCCTCGTTTTCTGTGGATGCCGGCCTGGCTCCGTCGGCGGTTTCGTGCGCCGCTACCACCTCCACGAGGGGAGAGAAAGGCAACGGCCTCGTCCGGGCGCCGTCAAGCACGAGAACCTGGTTTTCGGGGATGCCAACCGCTTTGGACAAGGCCTCGATGGAGCGTGCACCCGTTCCAGCTTCCAGCTGTACCAACCTGGGACCCCGTCGCTCCGACTTGGCTATTGCTCTAGCCAGCGTGGCCGCGAGTCGGGGCCGGTCAAAGAGCAAGGCCGCATCGGCGTCGCCTAGGCTGGAATTATGGAAAGGAGGAGTCCATTGATCGTCCTGCGCATCGAAATACTGGGCGAGGGTTTCGCTGGCCTGCGGGCTGAATGTATACGAGTAGGCGGCGCAATCCCTGTAACGGACGCTCGAAGCAAACGCGAGCGCATCCTCGCCTGAGGCGGCATCATGAACGGCCAGACTGCCGCCGCGTAGAAACGGCTGGTATCGAGAGAATGCGTCGACCATTCTGAGGAGAGCTTCAGAGGTCTGGATGCCATCGAACATGCCGCCGGAAGGAAATGTAATTAAGAGCGGCGCTTTCCTAGTGCTGACTGTCGCCCCGAAGGCGACCGCGACCCTTCGAAGCTCGTCGATGAAAGCACCCGCTTCGAGTACTCCGGATCGTTCCAGCTGGGAGAGGTAATCGATGGTGATACAACAATACAGCATCCGTCCGTCCGTCCTCCGCGCGTTTCAACGTGTGCCCGAGTATAGTGCATGCGGGTCCGATCGGGAAGCGGGACCCTCCGTCCGTGCGTGTTTTACTTTTTACCTTGACGTTATTTTTTTTGCCATGCTACACTTGCACATAAGCGGGTACGAGCGGTTCCGCGACCTTTCGGTCCTAGCATAACCTCAAGGGAATCCCATGATCATCAATACAATGAGTCAGGTTATCGAATCACCGCTCCTTTCCACGCTCATCATGCTCGTCTGCGCCAGCGCTCTGTTTTTTACGCTTCGCCGCAAGGATACGGAAGGACAAGCCGGGGCGTTCATTACAGTCATAGGATTCCTGTGCGCAAAGGAACTGTTTCTCGCTATAGTTCCTGACCCTGTACCGGGATTTCTTCTGGACCTCGTCTATTTCAGTTTCATCGTATTCCTCACCATGGCCCCGTTCGGAAGGGCTTTATGGAAATGGCTCGCCGCCGTCCTTGTTCTGAATGCGTTTGTAGCGGGGGTCTATGCCGCCTGGGCCTTCGCCGGCTTTGCGACCTTTCTACCCTCATGGGTCTTCGTGCCGACGCTGGGTCTGGATATCGTAGTCATCGCGCTGACCGGCGCCCTAAAGCGCGACGATAAAAACGACAGCGCCAGACATCTTGTAGCCGAAACCTGGTTTCCTCGCGTCGTCGCCCTGCTCGCTTACTTCGTGTTCATGCTGATGCTTGGCCGTGATAGCGTGGTCTTCCAGCGACTCGTGGCGCCGCTCTCGTATGCCTGGCTCATCGTTACCGGCCTCGTAGGACTTCGGATTCATGACGACGAAACGCTCGCGGCGGTGGCGTACTATGAAGAATCCATAGACTCGCTCTACAACTTGTCTTTCCGCGTCGGAACAGTGTTCAAGGGCAGCTTCTCCACGGAAGATGTGCTTGGCAGCATGAACGAGGCCATGATCGCTGAAACCGGCGCAGACGGAGGCACGATCTACCTCGTCGACGAGTTCGACGACATCATCGTCGCTAAGGCCTATGCGGGCCTCTTTCCGCCGCCGTTCGCGTTGCCCGAGAGCCTGCCCCGCAAGCCCAATAGGGTGGAATCGTACATGAAGCACGCCCAGTTCAGGCTCGGAGAGACGATTCTTGGCGAGGTCGCCAAGACAGGCAAGAATATTTTTGCTCCCGCGGTTGCCTCAGACGGCCGCTTCGTCGTCAATGGAGACGAGAGTTTTCTGCGCCTCTCGTCCTTCATGGCCGTGCCGTTAATGGTCGAGGACAAGATCATCGGCGTGGCGGCAGTGGCCAAGACTCGCCCGGGCGCTCAGTTCGACGAGTCCAATTTCGACCGGTTCAAGCTCCTTGCCAATTTCGGAACCCTGGCCGTCAGCAACTTTTTCACCTTCCTCGAAGCCAACGAACGGAGCGGCCTAGAACGGCAGGCCGGCATTGCCGCGGAGATACAGCGCACCATAATCCCCAAGAAGCTGCCGCAGTTTCCGTCGTTAGCCCTGGGCGCGTTCTCCGCGCCGGCGAGAGGCATCTCCGGTGACTACTATGACGTCATACGCACCCGTGAAGATCGCCTCGTAGGCGTTATCGGCGACGTCGCCGGCAAGGGCGTCCAGGCGGCGCTGATCATGGTCATGATACGGTCCATTTTGCACCTGATTACCAACACCAACAAGGACATCGCCACGGTGCTCGACTGGGTAAACCGCGGCATCACGGGCAAGATCGACATGGACCACTACGCGACCCTCGGAATCATCGCCATCAATATCGAGACCGGCGAACTTGAATATGCCAACGCTTCGCACCAGCCCCTCCTTATATACAGGCGGGCTACCGATGCCATAGAAATTTTCGATATCAAAAGCGTACCCATCGGCGTCGAAAAGGCGACGAAATACCAGCGCAAGGCGCTCCGGCTCTATGACGGAGACATTGCGGCACTGTACACTGACGGTGTCGTTGAAGCGATCAACGAGCAGGGCAAACAGTTTGGGCGCAAAAGCCTCGGCGAGGCAATCGCCAAGAACAGTTCGCTTTCACCCAAGGAGATAGCGGGAAAGATCAAGACCGAAGTTGAGGCTTTCATGGGAGACGCCCATCAGCACGACGATCAGACCATCCTTGTTTTCAAGATGAAACTATAGGCGAAAGGGGCGGATGCATGGAGCTTAAGATCCGGAAGAACGGCAATAATTATATAATAGATGTCAATGGCGAGATGGATCTTTATAATTCATACAAGCTCAAGGAGCTCGTCATGAAGATGCTCGAGAAGAAGGTGGAACGTTTCATCATCAACCTCGAGAACGTTGATTATATAGATTCGAGCGGCATCGGCGCGCTCATCTATATCTGCTCGACCATCAAGAAGATGAGTTTCAGGCTGATCATTACCAACATACACGGCTCGGTCAAGAAGGTCATCGAACTTACAAAGCTTATGGGCTACTTCCCGATTACCAACAGTATCGAGGAAGCTATCCTGCAAATGGAAGACTAGGAGATCGGAACCATGGCAGACCTGACCTACCTGAGCGAGATCAAACAGATCCGCGTCAACGAAAACAGCCCGCTGTTCGACAAGACCGGTATGCACTACAAGGAATTCCCCTCTGATTTCCGCCAAATCCGGTATTTTACCTTGCTGATCGTGCAGTCCGCTCCGCTCGAGATCAAGGAGATAAACCTGCTTGAGCAACAGATAAGCGAAGTCATAAAGAACGCCGTAAAGCACGGCAACCGCTGCGCCGTCGGCAAGAAGGTTCGGGTGTGGTACTCCTTCGACTCAGCCCACGCCCACTTGATCGTTCAGGACGAAGGCGACGGCTTTACTGATCTGGAGAAGTGGAACGACTTTAACCGCAAGCGGCTGGAGATACTGTCGGCCCAGGATTTCGAACGGCTGGCTGACTTCGTTTCATGGCGCACCATCAAGAGCGACGACAATGACGGCGGCAACGCGCTGTTCGCCGCCCTGGAGTATTGGGACGGCGGTTTCGTTTTCAACGATGCCAGGAACGCCGTGGCCATGCTCAAGAGCTTTCCCCAGAAAAAGCACGCTATCGGTTAACGATGCGCACGCCTTCCACCGAGTCGGAATCATCGTCGGTGAAAGGCCTGCCGTAGAGGTATTCGAACAGGAACCTGAAGTCTTCGGGCGCCATCATGTGGAACTCAATGCCGAAGTAGGCCTCGCCTGAGTCCGCGTAATGTCGGCGTATGGTGCCGCCGGCGTTGACGCCGCGTTTTTTGGCCTTGAGTCTGACGCTGACTTCGGTGCCTTCCTTGAGCGCCTGTACGAGCCTTGGATCACGGCACGCGAAGAGCAAGCCTCCGGCTGAAACGTCGACGACCTGTGTCCTGTAGTTCTCATCAAGCGTAGGCGCGTCCTTAAAATACCCGTGCAACTTCAATGACCACGAGAACACCCTGGCAAAAGCCAGAAAGGTCTCCACCGAGCCCAAGTCGAAGTGCGGATTGCCTGGTTGCTTGTTCACTATGGTCGCGTATCCTATAGCGTAGTCCTGGAACAGTATTGGCACGACGAGTTCCGAGAGGACCTTGGCCGTTCGCCTGGATCGCTCGAACCTAGCCACTTCGGCTTCGGCAAAGTCGTGATCCAGGCCGGTGTCGATGAAATGTTGCAGAAAATCGTCCCGTGTCAGGATGGTCCGCTCGGCGAAGGGATCGCTTTTCGGGATGCCCGAAGCGGAAGTCGGCAGATAGAAACAGCGTCCGGTTGCGGTTGCCAGCTTTTCCTCAAGGCTTTCGGGCTTTCTATCCTTGAACATGACGATGCCGCGATCGCTGGCTATGGACAGGGCCTTGCGTTCAAATTCAGCCATCAGTCCCCGTAAGTCCGAAGCGTTGAAGTCCGGTGACGGTTCGGGCTCCTTGGCGGGATTGTACGCGGCGCTCGGCGGAAAATCCAGGTCATAGCGTTCGCCCGCGAATGCAAAAGAGGCGGCAAGATCTCCGGGCGGCGGCATGCGGATGAAGCGGCGACTCAGGTTCTTGTAGACCTTTTCGGGTAGTGACACGCCAAAACGCTTGTCGCCCGGTTCGAGCATACTGGCCCTGAAGGCTATGCTCTGGCCCCTGGTGTTGTAGCGGAAGTCGTATGTCGTGCCTTTTCCGAGGAGGCCAAGCGGCACTTCATGAAGGAAGGTCACCATTGATCGATCTACGGCGATAATCCTGACCGTCCATTCTCCGCCGCCCGCGGCCATCGTTACAGGGGTGCGCTCGCGTAGGGCTGTAGAAAGAAGGAACTCACGCTCTATACTTTTTACCAATATCGCCATCCGGAAAGGCCTCCGCAGATAGTGTGACGCAGCCTCGGTCTCAGTTCAACGTTTTTCTGGATGTTAGTGATGGAATCGAGTTTTTTTCATTATGGTTTCTGCGGGGTACTGTATGGATCCCAGCTTTCTATCCGCTCTAGCGGAGTTTTGAGCGCTTCGACATCCAGCTCGAAGTGTTCCACTCGCCAGGCGCCGGCATCCGCCTGCGCAAGGAGGGCCAGACCTGTCGCCGTGCTCTTATCGGATGACCCGGCGCCGGACTCGCTGGCGCGACGGGCAAATACCCTGATTCCGATGCTCGCGATACCGCCGGGCTCGGTCCGGGGCGCTGAAAAGCGCGCGGCGACTATTCCCCGCAACATCGGTTCGGCGTAGATGACGCGGGTTATGGCCGCGGCTCCGTTGCTGAACAGCTCGTAGGGAAGGGTGCCCGCGATGAGTCCGCGTTCCAGCGTCTCCAGTGCGGTACGCAAGCCAGGATCGACGCTGTTCGAAGCGAGCGTGCCGAGTTCAAAATCTTCGGCGAGGATCGCGTCTAGGGGACGCAGTACGAAATGCCGGTCATGGCCGCCCAGACTCGATGCGGCGCTGGCCGTCGTCGCCGCCGCCGTTTCTGGCTTGGATATAGGTTTCATGGGTATCGGAGCCGCGACCCCGATTTTCGGTTCCTGTTTTGCGGCTGGTTCGACTGTCCTATCCGCGGCTGTCTTTTCCGCCGTCGGCTGCACCGCTGGTAGCGCCGCCGACGGCAGGCCGGGAGCTGGCGTCGGTCGGACGCAGGCCGATCCCAGGGCGGCAAGTAAAACCGCGGTTGTGGCCATGTTGGAGAATACATGTATGCGAGAACGTTTTCGCTGCATCGTGCTATAGTATCCCGCAGATGGCGCTGGTCTATCAACCTGCGGGACGGAGGCTTCATGGATGATATCTGGGTGCGATTGGGAATATCCTTCGATGAACCGGTCAGGGATCCGCTTTGGCGCAATGTCATGGTTCCATCGGAGTTTTCGGCTATTCTGTCTAGTCCCGAGTTCATAAAGCTTTCACGCATCCTACAGCTTGGGCCCGCCCATCTCGTCTATCCTGGCGCTACGCATACCAGGCGCGCCCATTCCATCGGCGTGTTCGAGCTGGCCAAGCGTTCGCTCGCGGCGCTGGCCTCAAGATCGACTCTCGGAGCCGTAGACGCTACCGAGGCGCGAAGTTTTCTGGTCGCGGCGCTGTGCCATGACCTGGGGCATTTTCCGTATGCGCATTCGCTGAAGGAATTGCCGCTACGCGACCACGAGAGCCTGACCGCCGATGTCGTCCTGGGCCCGCTTTGCCGCGCCGTTACTACAGCCGGCGCCGACCCGGAATTCGTGGCTGCCATAGTAGATCAGGACCTGCCCGCGACGGGCCAGGCGGACGCCCTACGGCTTTTCCGAAATTTGCTGTCCGGCGTGCTTGATCCAGACAAGCTGGACTACCTCAACCGCGACGCCTGGGCCTGCGGCGTGCCGTACGGCGTCCAGGATGTAGATTTTACCCTGCAGCACCTCGGGCTAGATGAATCAGGCCGCCCTGGCATCTCGGAGCGTGGCGTCATGGCCATAGAGGCGGTACTGTTTTCGAAGTACCAGATGTACCGGGCCGTTTACTGGCACAAGTCGGTGCGCGCCGCTACCGCGATGATAAAGAAAGCCGTCGTGGCGGCCCTTGGCTCGGGAGCCATAGCGCCTGAAGACCTGTACGGACTCGACGACCACGGGTTCTACGCACTGATGGGCCAGCGGGGCAGGGACGGACAGGGTCTCATAAGGTCCGTTTTCAACGGAGATCTCCTTAAGTCCCGTTTCGAGCTGCCCTTCGACCCTTCTAATCCGGCCCACCGGCGAGTTGCCGACCTGTCCTTGCGCCCGGGGATAGAGGCCGACTTGGCCAACCTCTCCGGCGTCAGCCAGGTTGTGGTCGATGTGCCCGAGCCTATATCGTTTGAGTCAGACCTGCCTGTTATCGGTTCCGGCGCGGGCTTTTCCGCGTACGCGACTGTGTTCAGGCCCGAAGTGGTGGACTCGTTTACCCGCTCGCTCCGCGTGCTCCGTGTTTTTTCCAACGGGGATCAGGGAGGCCGACTTGCAGCGGCTGCTTCGGAGCTTCTTGCGTAATGTTGTAAAATCTATACACTGATATGATAAGCCAAGTTACGGGCCGCGAGGCCGCCGGAGGAAGAGCCATGGAAATCCATAATCTGATGGAAGATCTCGTCGTCGAGACGGTCGATGAATTGTTCGACGCCGGCGCTAAGGGTTCCTCGGGAGAGTGGTGCGTCTGCAGGCAGTGCCGCATGGATGTGGCTTGCTTCGTGCTCAACCGGGTCAAACCGGAATACGTGTTGTCCAGCAGGGGAGTCGCGTACTCGGAAACGGATTACGGAGAGAAGCTTCAGCGCGGAGCCGATGTGGCCTGTCTGGTCAAGGAAGGCTGGGCGCAGATCAATGCCGCGCCCCGTCCAAACCACGCGCGACTCTCCGGCGATGAATGCCAGGACGTTCCATCAGGCCCGGTCTTCAACGTCAGGCCCATCATGGGGCGTCTGTTCAACGGCGCTACCTTCGAACCAATAGTAGACGCCAGGGTATCGTTGCTTGATGAGTCGGGCCTAGTCAAGATGATGGACTCCAACTGGACCAATCCCTATCCTCTGGCTAAGAATACAAGCGGCACATTCACGTTTTGGCCCTTTCCGATACCAAGCCGTGAGGTCGGCGAGCGCAGGCTTTTCGCCTTTACCATATCGGCCAGACCGGACGGTTTCGAGGAGTTATCCCATTATGTGGAACTCGAGGCCGTCTCCGAGGCCGCCGCGGTTTGCCAGTTTTCGCTGCAGGCGGTCCATCGCCTGCAGGATCTGTACGTGTTCGCCAAATAAGGCAAAGATGTTCTAGAACCGTAGTTCCCGTAGTTCCGCGGCGGGCACGAGTTCCAGGTATTGGAGCACGTCCAGTTCGCCTCGCTCCTCGACGCGCCTGATCTTGAAGACCCTGTACGCTATCATCCTCTCGCTGGGCGGCGGCATGGCCAAGGCAAAGCCGTTCATATCGACTATATCGTCGACGCGGAGCAGTTTCTGCGTTTCCTGGCGATCTCCGTCGGGGTAGACAATCCAGCGCGTTTCTGTGGTCATTGCCGGATTCTATCCACGGCGACCGCTTCGCGCAAGCGACGCCTGAAATATCGGCACAATTTTCCATCCGCTGAACCATCAAAATACCTCCAATCGCTAAATTCTTGTCGGTACCACTACACGACTGTGTAGCACTTTTTGCTAAAAATAATTCTGTCGAGTAGTTCTTTCATGGAGATTCCGTTGACAATAAGTACCTATACGATAAGATATAGGAGAATTGTGGGAAAAAGTGGGAAAAAAAGGGAAGCAGTGGCATGGAACTGGTAACAGGCGAGTTCAGGAACACCCTCGATGACAAAGGACGCCTCTCACTGCCTGCCAAGCTACGGGCCGGCCTTGGCGCGAATGTTCTTGTCGTTACCCAGGGTGTAGACTCCTGCCTGTGGCTCTTCACGCCTGAGCGCTGGAACGCGCTGTCCGAACAGCTTTTTGCCACCACGAGCCTCTTTCATCAGCAGGCGCGTATCATCCAGCGCCGCATCATAGCGCCGGCCCAGGAAGTAGAGATTGACAAGGCCGGGCGTATCGCGATTCCGCAGTCGTTGCGGGAATTCGCAGGCTTGACGAAGGACTGCATAGTCCTCGGCATTACCAAGCGGCTGGAGATCTGGGACGCTGACGCGTACAAGTCCTGGATCGATTCCACGGAGGCCGAATTCGCGGCAGCCTCCGAGGCGTTGGACATACAGAACCTATGAGCGACGCCAAACCGACCTTCGGGCACGTTCCCGTGATGCTCAGCGACACGCTGGACTATCTTGTGCCTCCAAGGCCCGACTGCCTGATGATAGACGGCACGCTAGGCCTTGCCGGGCATTCCAGCGCCTTCCTCTCTAGGTATCCCGGGCTGCGTCTTATAGGCGTTGACGCCGATACCGAGGTTCAGGCTATCGCCCGAGCCAGGCTCGAGCCTTACGGCGAGCGGGTCAGATTTGAAAACCGGTATTTTGACGATTTCTTCATTGAATACGCGGCTCTGGTAAAGGCTGGCGCCGCCGAGCGGCCTGGCCTCGTGCTGTTTGACTTCGGCGTCTCCATGTTCCATTTCAGGGAATCCGGTCGAGGATTCAGCCTGCAGGGCGACGAGGTTCTAGATATGAGGCTCAGCCCCAACGCGCCGCGCACCGCCGCCGATCTGGTCAACGACCTTGACGAACGCGAGTTATTCCGCATTATCTCCATCTACGGCGAGGAACCGTTTGCGTACAAGATAGCGCAGGCCATAGCCCGCGAGCGTCGCGCCGCGAGGATAGATTCCACGGCTAGGCTCGCGGACATCGTCAAGGGCACGGTTCCCGCGAAGGTACGGTACGGCCGTATCCACCCTGCCACCCGTACCTTCCAGGCCCTTCGTATCGCGGTCAACGACGAACTCGGCCGCATAGAACGCGGCCTCGCGTCCGCAGTGGAATGCCTGGCTGAAGGCGGCCTCGTGGGTTGTATAAGCTTCCACTCGCTTGAAGACAGGATAGTCAAGCTTCTGTTCCGGTCGAAGGCCGTAAAACGAGAGCGCTCGTACTTCAAAGATGAACCAGAAGCGCCGATACCTCTAGGAGAGGCGGAACGCGGTCTCGTCGTCCTGACCAAGAAGCCAGTAGAACCGGCTGACGACGAGGTTGCGGCCAATCCCGCGTCCCGAAGCGCAAAGTTCAGGGTCGCGAAGGCCGTGGGGGGAGGGCAATGATGACCCCGCTGCGACGCCATGGAAGGCTGTACGGTGAAAAAATTCTCACGAGCGCTTCTCATCCTCTCCATACCGTGCATGGTATCGCTGACTGCCGCCCAGGGAGCCAGGCACTATGCCGCGACCGTGGAACTGCGGCGACTGGAAGCCGCGCAGGCGGACTGGATAGAAGACAACAGAAGGCTCCTTGCCGACATAGCCGTTGCCAGGTCGCGGTCCAGAGTGGACGCGGCAATGGTCGGCGCGGAGGGCTATCGTATGGTAAGCCCCAAAACGACCTTGCGTATTCGGGTCGAGCCCGGGTTGGAGAAGCGTGATGGTTGATAGAAACGGGGCCTGCGGCGCCGCATGGTTTGCGAATGCCGCTGGAGGCACTATCGCGTATGGATTCGACACGCCGTTCGAGCGGGTCGAGACCGATTCGCGCAACGCCGGCCCCGGTTCTCTGTTCGTGGCGCTCGCAGGCGAGCGCAGCGACGGCCATGATTTTGCCCGGAAAGCGTCCGACTCAGGCGCGCCGGCCGTCCTTGTTTCTGCCGACTGGTGGCGCCGCTCGGGACGTGCGGCGTTCGCCGATACTAACTGTTGCGTCATCGTCGCTCCCGATACCCTGGAAGCCCTGCAGAAGGCCGCGACCGCCTGGCGGGCGCGTTTTTCGTCACTCCTTAGATTCGGTGTCACAGGTTCTGTCGGCAAGACCAGCGCCAAGGAATTGCTGGCGGCCATAGTGGGCGCTTCCCGCAACACCATAAAGAATCCTGGAAACCTCAATTCCGACATAGGCCTGCCCGCGTCGATGTTTCTCATACGGCCCGAACATCAGGCCGCCGTATTTGAGCTGGGCATCAACCGTCCCGGCGAGATGGACTTGCTGGCAGGCGTCTACGAGCCTGACTGCGCGCTCATCACGAACATCGGCACAGCCCATGTAGGCGTCCTCGGCGGCAGCCGCCTGGCCATCATGGCCGAGAAGAAACGCATCACCTCCAGGTTCAACGGATCCCAGACTCTCATCGTCTGGGAAGAAGACGATTTTCGTGATGCGCTGATGACCGACGTGCAAGGCCGTTGCATAAGCTACGGTCCGCGCTCCACCGACGGGTTTGAGGGCGCGCGCGACCATGGCCTTGACGGGTGGACCATTAGGTACCAGGGGCTCGAGGCTCGTCTCAGACTAGCCGGCGCTCACAACCTGCTGAATGCGCTCGCAGCCATTACTGCCGCCTCCCAGTTCGGGGTCAGCCCCGCCGAGGTCGTCGCCGGGCTGGAATCGGTGACGCCGCTTGAGGGGCGCACGAGCATACTTCGCGGCGACTATACCATCGTGGATGACTGCTACAACGCCAACGCCGAGAGCGCCATAGCCGCCATCGGTTTCTGCAACGCTATCGAGGTTCCAGGCCGGCGGATCTATGTACTCGGCTCAATGAGGGAACTCGGCGCTGAAAGCGCCGCGTCACACCAGCGAGTCGGACTTGCCGCCGCCGCCTCGGGCGCTGAAATAGTCGTGTTCTACGGCGAAGAAGCGCGCGATGCGTATACCGCTACCTTGTCGGCGGGGACTAACCAGGATATCCGCTACTTTGAAGAGTATTCACAGCTTGAAGAGAACCTCGTCTCGACGGTCAAGTCCGGAGATCTGGTGCTCGTCAAGGCCAGTCATTCAATGGCGCTCGAGCGCCTTGTAGGAAAACTCGCAGAAACAGGAGGGCCTCATGCTTCTTGAATGGCTGTATCCCCTTGTAAAATTTTTCACCCCGCTCAATGTACTGCGCTACCTGACGTTCCGTTCCGCCTATGCCGCGGTTACGGCCCTCCTCGTCGCCTTTCTGTTCGGGCCTGTCATTATCGAGCGTCTGCGTCGCTTCAAGTTCGGCCAGTCTGTCCGGCTTGACGGGCCACAGACCCACCTGGTTAAGACAGGCACGCCGACGATGGGCGGAATCCTGATTCTGGCCACGGTGGTCACCGCGACCTTACTCTGGGTTGACCTGGACAATCGCTATGTGTGGATCTGCATACTCTCCATGCTGGGTTTCGGTTTTGTCGGTTTTATGGACGACTGGCTCAAGATAAAGCGCAAGAATTCAGACGGCCTGCGGGCTAGGACCAAGTTACTCGGGCAGGGGCTCGTGGCGCTCGCAGCCGTGCTCGCCTTGTATTTTGATCCTTCCGGCGAGATGACAAAGCTGTACGTGCCGTTCTTCAAGAATCCCGTCGTTGACCTGGGCATATTCTGGATTCCGCTGGCCGTCGTTTACATCATGGGCTGGTCCAATGCCGTCAACCTCTCCGACGGGCTCGACGGCCTGGCCACCGGACTCGTCATCATGGCGGTCATCGCATTTTCGCTTCTAACCTATCTGACCGGACGCTCCGACTGGTCCGCCTATCTGGGCATTCCATTCATTCGCGGCGCGGGCGAGTTGACCGTATTCAGCTTGGCTTTGCTCGGGGCCTGCGTGGGCTTCCTGTGGTTCAACGCCCATCCGGCCGAGATTTTTATGGGCGACGTGGGGTCTCTGAGCCTGGGCGGCGTACTGGCCGTACTCGCGCTCATCGTAAAAAAGGAATTGTTATTTTTTATCATAGGCGGCGTGTTCATACTCGAGGAGGCCTCCGTCGCGATCCAGGTACTGTACTTCAAGGCCACCAAGGGCAAACGGGTATTCCGCATGGCGCCGCTCCACCACCATTTCGAGCTTTCCGGCTGGAAAGAGACGCAGGTGGTTACGCGGTTCTGGATACTGGGCGGATTGTTCGCAATCGTAGCCCTGTCCACGCTCAAGATACAGTAGGCCCAGTGATGAATAACGGATTCACGATGGAGAAGCCCTTTGGGCGTATCGGCGGTGATACCGCCTTGCTCGGAGCGTTGTTCCTCATCGTGGGCCTGGGGATGGCCGGCCTCTATTCGGCTTCATACGGCTATGCCATGTCGCTTGGAAAATCTGGCGGGTATTTTGCTTTTAGACAGCTGATATGGCTTCTTCCCGCGTCCGCGGCCTTCCTGTCGGGGGCGTTCATTCCCCTGGAGTCGTTGCAGCGTTTCATCAGCGTTATAGTGCTGGGATCAATCATCCTGCTGCTTTTGCCGTTCATGCCCGTCATCGGAATAAGCAAGAACGGGGCTTCGCGTTGGTTCGGTTTCAATGGGCTGATGTTCCAGCCCGCGGAGCTATTCAAGGTAGTTTTAGTCTTGTACCTCGCGCACATACTTTCCAAGAAGGCCGAGAAACTGGGCGATGTTATCAACGGCGTTATTCCGCCGCTATTGGTAGCAACTAGCGGTGTGGTCATCGTGCTCGCTCAAAACGATTTCTCCACGGCGATGCTGCTCGGCTTCCTCGCGATTATAATGTTCTGGATAGCCGAGGTGCCGGTTATGTTTTTCGCGGCACTTGCGTCCATCGGCGTGCCGCTCGTTTCTCTGGCTGTGCTGACGAGCGACTACCGGCTCAAGCGCGTGCTTGGATATCTGGCGCCCGGCTACGATCCCGCCGATCTGTCGTACCAGGTTAACGGCTCGTTGCGCGCCATCGGCGCTGGCGGACTCTGGGGCAAGGGGCTCGGGCAGGGCACGCTCAAGATTCGGAGCATTCCGGAAGTCCAATCAGATTTCGTGTTTTCGGCCTGGACTGAAGAGACTGGATTCATTGGCGTGCTCGCCTTCACGGCGCTGTGGGCTTTCTTCCTGTGGCGCGCGTTCAGGGCTTCCTTCTCCGCGCCAGACTCGTTCAGGAGCCACTTCGCCTTCGGCCTTGCCTGCTACTTGGCCATTCAGACCCTCATAAATGTAATGGTGGCTTCGGGCGCGGTGCCGGCTACTGGTATTCCCTTGCCCTTCTTCTCGTCCGGCGGCTCCTCATTGCTTTCAGTTTCCCTGGCCGCGGGCTTCCTGTTCAATGTATCGAGGAGCGCCGTATCCGTCGCCGGCAGAGAAAGGCTGGATAGAAATGTCTGAGCTGGTGCTTGTTGACCGTGACTATGCTTCTCTTCGGGAAACTTCCAATTCCAGGAATTTTACCCGCTTGTCTTCCCTTGAAAACGACCAGAATATTCCGCAGCCCAGCGCCAGGCCGGTTGCTTCTAGGATGTCCGTTAGGACGATCAAGGCGATGATAGCCGGCTTCCTGACCGTCTCCGCGCTGATCGCCCTGTTCTTCATCGGGGTGTTGCCCCTGACTGAAATTCATGGCCTTACAATGACAGGCGCCTCGACGATAGAGCAGGCCGAGCTTACTGCCTGGGCCGGGCTGCCCGAGCATGCCTACTGGTTTGCCGTTGATTGCGGCGCCATCGCGCGGAACCTTTCAGCCCACCCCCGGGTGGCGAGCGTTTCAGTTGAGCGCCGGTTTCCCAACGTCGTTTCCGCCGTCGTCGTCGAACGGGTGCCGCTGGCGGTCGTATATGTCCGCGGCGTTTCTGGCCGTATCGAGGCTCACTGTGTCGACGGCCTGGGCGTGATATTCGCTCCAGTGGCCGACTATCCATTCGCGGCAACGCTGCCGGTCATGTCAGGCCTCGAGATCAGGGGCCTGCGGTACGGACTCAAGCTGGAAGGAACGTTCGCCGCTCTCCTTGCCT
>Ga0154384_1107_pt2 | contig 17512 bp, 22 predicted proteins | sample RifGroB1_FD_115896 | JGI IMG/M metagenome (GOLD analysis project Ga0154384, IMG submission 115896) | Spirochaetes bacterium GWB1_59_5 | reverse complement strand
CCGTCATGTTCCACGATTACCGCCGTTCCCGGGCCGGAGACGTCTGGATTCCGCATCGCGCCGTTTCTTGTCCCTAACCCTCAGCGCCAGAAGTGACGACGCGGCGGCGAGGCTCAGGCCCGCGGCCATCGCCAGCCTGCTGGCGACTATCGGATGGTCTATCCGTTCGCCCGGGCGAAGCACTTCCACGAGCTCGGCGTGAATATCCATATCGCCCCCATGCTCACCGCACGCCCGGTGGAACGTACCCGTTACGCGCAGCTCGTCGCCCCGGAACGAGTACGCCCCGAATGTCCCGATGGATGCCGCGGCATCCGCGTCCATCCATGCCCCTATAGCGCCTCCCGAATCGCCGACGTTCACCCACGCCATAGATCCGCGCGCCAAGGCCTGCCCTATCGCCTCGCCCGAGAAGACCACCGTAGCCCCGTCCAGGAGCGCGGCGCCCTCTATCATATCGATCGACGAGACCGCCCGGATAGTCGCCCCGGACGGCTCCTGGCCGTAGGCCGCCGCCGCGATCGATCCATATGCGACGATCGCCGCGACCAGGAAAACGGCGGAGGCGCGCGCGCTTTTTCGATCGCTCACCTGCGCCTCCTGACGGCGGACACCACGAAGCCGCCCAAGGCCAGGACGGCCATAAACTCGAGCCGGCCCGCCCACATGACCAGTATATACGCGATCTTGAGGAAATTCGGCATGGCCGAGGAGGTGACGCCTATCGATAGCCCGACGTTGCCGGAAACGGAGGCGGCCTCGAACGCCGCATCGAGGATCGGATAGCCCACCGCGACGCCGGCCAAGGTCGCCATGGCCCACATGCCGACGTACAGTACCGTAACGAGGGCGAATCCCTTGACTTGCTCATCGCCCAGGAACCTGTCCTCTACCATATGAAGCTTCCTGGGGAACAGAGCGCCGGCAGGCAGGAGGAGACGGCGGGTCTCGTGCCGCGCCGCGAGCCAGATGCCTCCGACCCTGAGTCCCTTGACGCCGCCCGCGGTCGAGCAAGCGCTACCGCCTATCATCATGGCCAAGATCATGCCACACAGCGCCAAGTCCCCCCATTCGAGGGCGAATTGCCTCGCCGCTACGGTCATGAACCCGGTCGTCGTATGCGCGGAGATGGCGTGGTAGAAGCCTTTCCGCATAAGGGCGACGAAGTCCGGATACACGCCGGCCCGGGTCAAACCAGCGGCGATGACGGAGAACAGCCCCGTGAACGTTACGAAGAACGAGATGGTCTCGACGTTCTTCAGCATTTCGCGCCTGTTTCCCGTCAATACAGCATGATGCAGCGCGAAGTTCAGGGAGCCGGCGACAAAGAACGCAACGCCGACCGCGTCATACGCCGCGCTATGATAGTACAGAAAGTTCTGTGACATCGGGGCGAACCCGCCGGTACTCCACGCGGCCATGTAGATCCACGCCCCATGATAGAAGGCGGCCTTGATCGGCAGTCCGATCGCGACGCCCGTCGCCCATAACGCCGCGATGCCGACGGCGAAATAGACCGCGCTGATTTTCCATATAGTCTTGGCCGTATGCATGACGCTGGGGAACAGCCTCTCGTCCTTGGCTTCGCCGACGTACAGCTCGTAGCTGCCAGCCGATCCTCCTATCAGGAACGACAGCGCAAGAACGACGACCCCCTGCCCTCCGATGAACGTGATGACGTGACGCCACGTGTTGAGCCCCGCCGACAGGTGGTCGAGATCGCCGACAAGCGTAAGCCCGGTGGTCGTGAAGCCGCTCATCGCGTCGAACATGCAGTCGAGATAGGAGCCGTAGTGCCCGGAAAGCCGGTACGGGATGGCGGCGAGCGCCATGACGAAAAGCCATGCTACGGCCGTGGCGACCATCCCGTGCAGCCATCCTGGGCGTGCGTCGTCGGGCATCAGCATGGCCAGCGCCGCGCCTGAAAGGAAACAGGCGGTCGCGCATATGACGAAGTCGACGCAAACGGCCCACTCGCCTTCGACGACGGCCGCGAGCAGGGGAACCGCGCAGGCAAAGCCGAGTCCGATGGCCACCCGCCCGGCGTACGATGCTATGATGCGATAGTCTTCCGCTTTGGGCTTGTTACGCATGAATTACCAGGAACGCGACGCACACGAAGGCGCCGACCATCAGGAGCGCGGCGATGTACGCCAGTTCGGTCGCGATGCCGAGGACTATCTCGCCGAAGCCGTCCAGCCGGCCGCGGCCATCCCCGAGAGGGCGCATGCTACCTCCCCCCGGTGAGCGCGGCGCGGAATGCGGGGACGGTCTCCACTTTGGCGAGACCAAAGACCCTGTCGCCGAAGCGAATCACCGTATCGCCCCTCGGGAAGGTCACTTCGTCGCCGCGCATGACCGCCAGGAGCACGCAGGCGGCCGGCAGGCCGAGCGCCGATACGGCCACCCCGTCGGCGGGAGAATCCCGCTCGATGACAAACTCGTTTATCTCGGCGGCGCTCTTGCCTATGACCGACAGGAGCCGCATACCCCTGGCGGGCAACGCGTTTTCGACCATCTGTATCGCCATGCCCGTCGTGCAGATGGTCTCGTCAACGCCCAGGCGCTCGAACAGCGCCGCGTTGCGGGGATCGGAGACGCGGGCGATCGTCATGCCGACGCCGAAGCTCTTCTTGGCGATCTGGCAGGCTACCAGGTTCTCTTCGTCGTCGCCCGTGACGGCGATGACGAAATCCGCGTCCTTGGTGCCCGCGGCACGCATGTCATCCAGGTCGGTACCGTCACCTGAATATACGATCATATCGAGCTCGTCCGAGATGAGGCGGCAACGGGCCGGATCGCGATCCATGACGCTTACCCTGTAGCCCTCGCGGTCCAGGTCCCTCGCCAGGAAATAGCCTATCTTGCCCCCGCCTATCACGAGGGCATAGCGTTTACTCTTCATGTTCTCTCTCCCCTCGCCAGCAGGACGGAATCTCCCTGGCCGACTACACGCCCCGGTTCCCATCCATGTACACGCCCCTTGGAGACTATGCCTATGGCTTTCCTGGGCGATGGAATCGGCAGGCGGCTCAAAGTCAGGCCAACCCATTCCGGCGGCGCTATCATGGCCGCGACATTCGGGTCCAGCGTCCCGCCGAGCGGCGAGAACGCTTCTTCCTGGATGGTCGCCAGTATCTGGTTTATGCCGGTCAACGTCGGGCACACGGTCAATATGCCTTGCCCACGGTAGAATCGCTCTAGCTCGGGGTCGGACACCCGGGCCAGCGCCTTGCGTACGCCGAAGACGGTTACGGCCATCTGGACTGACATGATATTGCGCTTGTCGTCGCTCGTCGCCGCAATGAAGAGATCAGCCTTCTTCATTCCCGCCAGCTTGAGTACATCCTCATCTATGGGCGAGCCATCCACGATGAGTCCGTCGAAGCCTTCGCCCACCAGGCGACGTTCCGCGCCTACGTCGACGACCACGACGTCGTGACCCTTCGCCGACAATGCCCGGGCGACCCCTGAACCGAGCCGGCCACAGCCGGCAATTATTGCGTACATACGACAAATGTACGGATCCACGGGCGTTAGAGCCATAAAGGCCCTGTTAAGAATGCCGGATGCCACGTTAACGATCCGTTAAGATCGACCTTATACGATCACAGCCCCAGCACGCTGAACACGGCCGACCAGAATTCCTCTTCCTGGAGCCGGCCTTCGAGCCTCGCCTTGACGAAGGCCTTGATTTCAGCTGAAAACGCCTTCCAGTATTGGTCTTGCCATTGTGGAATGCCTTCCCACAATTCCTGTTGCTTCGAAGGCGGCATCAGGCCCAAAGAATAATCGCAAAAATCGCGGACCATCATCATGACGGCCTCGGGCGGCAACTCGTCGCTGATCTCAGGCCGCGAGGAGGCACCGTCAGCGAAACCGCCGGGGCCGCTTGAGGAGCGATCAGGCAAAATCTGGTCGAGCATAGCCTCGATCTGTTCGTCGCTGGCGTTGGGTTCCTTCTGGCGAACCAGGCGAGCCACGTAGTCGCGTACTGAATCCCTGAGGCCTGAGCCGCTTGAGGCAAGACCTTCCTGTACGGAGGCGGCCATCTTCTCGGCCAGCGCGCCGGGGTTGAGCCCCCCAAGACCCGCGTACTTGCCCATGTCGTGGCGCCGCCGCTCGCAGGCCTTGACTATGACCTCGAACTCGCCGGGTCCCGCCTTGTTGAGTATGTAATCCACGACCGTCTGAAGCTCGTTCTTTGCCATATCTCACACTATACCATGAGCGGATAGTTCCACTACTCTGGAATAATTGGCTGGTTCGTACTACCATGATGCAGGGCCCGCGGGTCCGGACCATCATACAAACGGAGGCCTTTGATGCCTGTAAAGCGTGATCTCGGAGTAACTCTCGACCGTCGCTCTCCTGTTGAGCGAGGCCGTCTCATAGCCTATATCAACCTTAAACTAGCGGCCATGGGCCTGCCGGTGTATTCAAAAGAGGGCACGACCTTCCTTGAACTCGCCAACGACATGCTTGCCAATTACCGTGAAAAGGAACGGCTCCTGGCGGATTACCTGCCGCCCGCCGATGCCCGCATCCAGGCATTCGTCGACGCATACCTTGCGGACCTGCCCCCGGCCGACCGGGCGCGCCTGCCTTCCAGGACCCTTGTTCTTGATCGCTATGGCATGGCCCGCGAGCTGGCGTTGCCGCCGGACGCTTCCGACTACAAATCGCCTACCCTGTCATCGTACCGCATACGTAACGGCGTGCTCCATAATCCCGCTAACGACCGCCGCACCACCCAGGGCGTGTTCCATATCGCCGAGGGCGGCTTGCCTATTCCGCTGGACAAGAAAGCGGTGCCAAAAATCGCGTTCGCGCGCCTCCTCAAGGCGGCCTTCGCGCCGCCTGATGACCTGCTCGTGCTTCCCTATACCGCCGGAGAACCCGAACCTGCCCGTTGCTTCCTGTCCCTGCTCATGCGGCCGCTGGTCAGGCCTGAAGTGCCGGGCCTCTTCGAAGAACTGTCCATGGAGACCAGATTCTTCGCGCCGGCTTCGCTCGCCGCCAATCTGGACTTCGTCGAAAGCATCTTCGGAAACTCGGGCGACCCCTACATCTCGGTCAATGACGGCGCCCTCGACCCGCTTCACTGGACCGGCCACACAGGCTGCGTCATCCTCGCCACCCACCTCGTAGGCATGCTCAAGAAGGACCTGGGCTTGCCCGCCTGGAGCGACGCCTCCGAGCGCCAGAAGCGTGACGGCATGGCCTGGAAAGACCCCGCGGAGAAGTACAACGAGGGCAAACCGTTCAAGCTCTGCGCGCGCGACGACCGCGGCGTCATCGTCACTATCATCGCGGACAATTATTTTGGGTATTCAAAGAAAGAAATTAAGGCGCACATATCCTACTCGTCAAACCTGCTCGGCCTCACCGAGGAAGAACACGCGGGCGGGGCCCTGGTCATACCCAGTTTCAACCTCGGCAACAGGTTCATACCCGATACCAACCTTCGTTCCAAGGGACAGACCCTCGACGATGTGATCCGGCTCCTCGGAAACCGCGTTGAAATGCACCCCGAGGGTTATGGCATGGATCGCATGTTCCCAAGCATCATCTATCTGCCTGAAGACGCCGTGATTTCACTTGAAACCCAGCGCGCGTCATGGAAACACGAGGGCGTCGAAAACAGCCTCCGCGTGCTCCCCAATGAGGTGTACGTGCATCCCACGGGTTATCGTATCCGACTCGAGCAACACACTGGCTCAGGCGCCTGGCGCTTGGTCGGAACCGCCGCGGAAGGTCTACTCTGCCACAAACCCTGCACTGTCTCCGGTGGAGGTAAGTCTGAGATATCAAAATCGATATGGGACGCCGTCACCTTCAGTCCCATCGTAACCGGCAACTTCGCCGCCGATATGATTGCGGTCAAGGCGGTCATAGACTATCCCTACGGCACCCGTTTCAAGGATCCCGCGGAGAACCACGGCGGTTCGAGCCGATCCATCCTTTCGGACAAGCGCTCCCTGGGCAGCGTCATCAAACTGCTGTCGCCGTCGCCGCTCTATACCGACGAGTACAATGCCTGGCTGGCTTCCATCCCCGAGCTGGTCAAGGCGCTCGTGTTCCTCGTCAAGCGTTTTTACCGGCCCGAGTGGGGCCAGAACTGGGCTAGGCATTTCGGCACCGACGTCGTCAACGGAACCGCGGGCAACGTCGTCAAATTCGAAGGCAGGGCCGTCCAGGCATCATACCTGCGCATCGGCACGACACCGGAAGGCGCTCGCTCCATCCACAAACTGCGCCAGGACTACCTGCCCGCCGACAAGATCCAGTGGGAAGATGACATTACCGCCTCGGTAACAGCCCCGACGGCGGCTCTGTCGGGCCTTCCTGAAGACATTCGCGGCGCCTCGGTCAAGTTTGCCCGCAACTGCGAGGCTCGGTTTTTTCAGCGTCCCGATGATGCGGTGTACCGCGGCTACGATAAGCAGGCCGAATCCGACATGGCCAGAATGGACAACTTCATCTCCAACTTCGAGCCGCTTTCCAGGTCAAAAGCCATTGAAATGGTCGAACGCACCATCGAACTCTCTGAATATACCGAGCCGATGCGGAATATGATCATCGAGGCGGAGAAAGACGACAACTTCCGCTGGTTCGTAGTGTCCTCAAAGCCGCGACTGGTGGACGGCAAGCCTTCAAAGAATCCCCGGTACCTCCAGCTCGATACAAATTACACGAGGCCGCTCGCCCGATATCTGGCCGATGTCGGCTCAAGGCTCTTCCGAATGGTCAAGGCTGAAGACCCTGTCCACCATCCCGTCGGAGCAGTGTTGCCTGGCAGGCGCAACAATCCGCCCGAGCCGGAGGCAGGCATCAGGCCGCTGGCGGTCTATGGCCCCATCCACTACCAGGAGTTGCCCGAACTGTTCATGGACTTCATCTGTTCGCTCACCGGCAAGAGTCCCTCCACGACTGGCGCCGGGTCAGAAGGCGCGCTCACAAAGGGTCCCTTCAATTCGCTTTGCCCCACGACCGACCTTAATAACGCCCTGCTCGGCTTTATTCTGAGCGGCTATGCCGGATACTCCACGGCGGCAGGCTATATCGGACACAAGTACAAGGTTGATCACGACATTTCTCTGCTCGTTCCTGAACTGTGGGCCCGGTTATCACCCGAAGAACGCGACCCGGCGTTCCTCATAAAGAACGGCTATCTGGAACGCATACACGATTTTGAGCATGCCGGTAAAACGATACCAGCGGGCCGACTGGGCTGGCGCATTACGCCGCTGTTTGCGTCCCATTTCCTGGGCCGCATCTTCGACACGCCTTCAGCGGTATTCCCCGACGATGTGCTGCGTCCGGAACTCCAGAGCATTGAGTATTTCGCCGACGGCATCCTCAACATAGCCGAGGCCCAGGAACGCGTAGCCAAGGATTACCTTGAAGACGGCTCAGTCCAGGCGGCCATCCCTCCCCTGCGGGCCATCCTGCACATCATGGCTGAAGGCACCTGGAACGGCAAAGGGCTGGACGACCCGACGCTCAGGCGCCTCTTTGATCGCGACTATGTGCTGGAAGCAGACTGGTACAAGGCCAGGTTGACGGCCTACGCCGAATCCGAGCGTGCGAGGCTGACTCAAGGCGTCGCCTACCTTGAAAAATTCCTGCGCTCTCCAGAAGGACAAGACCCTCTTAAGGTCAACAAGGCCAAACGCGATCTCGCGGTGGTCAAGGACAAGTTGGCAAAGGCCTTCTCTACGGCCTATTACAACTCGCTCATCGGTACAATCGGGTTAGACCCGCTCTTCCGATCATGAACAGGAACCTGGCATGAAAGCTACGCTTCTAGTTACCAACATTGGCGAACTGGCGACTCCGCTTGGAAGGAGCGCCAGACGCGGATCAGAGATGAACGCGGTACGCATAGTCCCTAATGCCGTCATAGCCGTCGATATAGAGACGATAGTCTGGGTCGGCCCCGCGGCTGATATGCCGCGTATAGAAGGCCCCGCGCCGGAGATCGTGGACGCGGGCGGTCGATCGGCAATCCCGGGTTTCGTTGATTCGCATACTCATTTCATATTCGGCGGCTACCGCGACGAAGAATTCTTCTGGCGCGCTTCCGGTGTTCCCTATATGGAAATCCACTCCCGGGGAGGCGGCATTGCCAATACAGTTAGGGCTACGCGAGAATCCAGCCTTGACGAACTCCGGGCTCTAGCTATACCCCGGCTCGAACGCATGCTTGAACTCGGCGTTACTACGGTAGAAGGCAAATCAGGCTACGGCCTCGACCTCGAAACTGAATTAAGGCAACTCGAAACGATGCGCCAGCTCGATGCGCTCCAGCACGTTGACATCATTCCGACGTACATGGGTCCGCACTCCATCCCGCAAGAATACAAAGGGAATCCCGCCTCTTACATCGATTTCATCATCGCCGAAGTCCTGCCCAGAGTCCAAGAAAAAGAGCTGGCCTGTTTCTGCGATATTTTTTGCGAGCGGGGAGTTTTTGAAATAGAGGAGTCCAGGCGTTTCCTCCAAGCCGCAAAGGCTGCCGGATTTGGGCTCAAGTTACATGCCGACGAGATAGTTCGCATCGGGGGAGCGGGCCTGGCGGCGGAACTTGGCGCCACTAGCGCTGACCATCTGCTCAAGGCAACGCCAAAAGACCTGGATGCAATGGCGACAGCAGGCGTTGTCGCCACCTGTCTGCCTATAACCGCTTTTTCCCTCAAGGAGCCATATGCTAACGCCCGCGCCATGATCGACCGTGGCCTGGCCGTCGCGATAGCCAGCGACTTCAATCCAGGTTCCTGCTATAGCCAGTCGATACCGCTGGCCGCCGCTCTTGGGGCGCTGTACATGAACATGTCGATTGAAGAAATTCTGACTGGCCTGACGCTCAACGGCGCGGCGGCCTTGGATTTGGCCGGCGACAGAGGTTCCATCGAACCGGGCAAGCTTGCCGACATCCTTATCCTGGATGCACCTTCATACCGGCACCTTGCCTACAACGTCGGCATGAACATAGTCAACACCGTCTTGAAGCGCGGTAAAATCGTCAGCGTCCGAGCTTAGCCCTTTTTACCTTTTAACCACAGAAGCCAGAGCCGCAGAGAAAATGAGGGAAGAAGGCGAGAATAGTCTAGGACAACGAAGAGGATAAGAGGATAAGAGTGAAGGCAAGAGGAATTGAAGGAAGTACATGGGATAGAAATTGAATTCTAGCCCTTCTTTGCTTCTCTTTCCTGTCTCTTTTACTCTTATCCTCTTTGTTCGTCCTAACCCGTCTGGCCCTGTGCGAAATTCTCTATTTGACTATTCTTGTCCTGGTCAGCGCGTAGACGGCAAGGGCGGAAAGGATGAAGGCGAAGGCTATGGCCCTTGGAGTGTCGAGCGTTTCCTTGAACACCAGCACACCGATCAGCAGTTGTCCGGTCGGCGATATGTACTGCAGAAAGCCCATTCTGGACAATGGTATACGTTTAACGCCCTCGGCGTAAAAAAACAGCGGAATCGCGGTAACCGCGCCTGAAAGCGCAAGCAGCACGGTATCGAGAACGCTTACCTGAAAGAATGCTCCGCGTCCCGCCGCGTGCTCAAAGACAAGATATGCAAGAGCCAAGGGAAAAACCGGCGCCGTCTCCATAGCCAGGCCAGACAAGGCATCGAGACCTACCACCTTCTTTATGAGTCCGTATAAGGCAAACGTGCCCCCAAGAGACAGCGCAATCCAGGGAACTCGTCCATATGAAATGGTCAATATGGAAATACCCGCAAGAGCAATTCCGCTGGCTACTAGAATACCCTTGTCTATCTTTTCACGGAGCACCAGCACACCGAGGGCGACGGAAATGAGCGGATTCAGATAGTAACCTAAACTCGATTCGATAATTCTGCCTAAATTCACAGCCCAGATGTAGATGCCCCAGTTTGCCGTAACAAGAAATCCTGAAGCGATTGTAGCAATAAGACGTTTGGGTTGTTTGAGCAGAACAGAAAAATCCTTGCGCTTGCCGAGCGCACAAGAAAGAATCGTAGTAAAGACAAATGCCCACACCACTCGGTGCGCGAGTATCTGGAGCGAAGGAACAGTTGAAAGTAGCTTCCAGTAAAGCGGAAACATTCCCCAGAGGCCATAAGCGGCAATACCGTACAGGGTTCCTTTGAAATCAGCGCTTTTTTCTTCTGGTTGTTTTGATATCATCATGGCCTCCGTAAAAAATACGGGAGGCCGCTTGTGGCGGCCTCCCGAGTCCAGGAATCGCTTCCCAGATATAAGTCGCAGAAAACGACTATTTCTTGTTGGCTATGGTAGCCTTGCACATCTTGCAGATCTTGGTCTTCTGACCTTCAATTTCCTGCTCGTACAGAAGCTTTACACCGCCACGCTTGCACACGGGGCATTCTCCGCGACCGCCAGACGGCTGATCAGCTATTCCCTTACCGCGATGGGCCTTGGACATATTCGTTCCTCCCCTTACTCGGCCGACTTGATGTCGGCAGGCTTGCCTTCAGCTGGCGCAGCGGCCTTCTTCGTGGCCCTGGGCGTCTTCGCTTTGGCTTTGGGCTCGGCTTTGGTTTCGTCCTTCTTGGCCTTCGAAGCAGCCTTGGGAGCCGCCTTCTTAGACTTGTCCGCTACCTTTTTCTTGTCGTCTTTCTTATCGCCCTCAAGCTTGTGGTCTACGAGTTCGAGAACGACCATGCTGGCGGCGTCTTGATCCCTGAAGCCGATCTTGAGGATGCGGGTATAACCGCCGTTCCTCTCCTTCATGCGGGGACCGATATCGGTGAACAGCTTGGCAAGTATGGCCTGGTCGGCAATCTTCTCGCCGACTACACGCCTGTTGTGAACGCTGTCTTCCTTGGCCCTGGTAATCATCTTCTCGGCGACCCTGCGTACTTCTATGGCCTTGGCCTTGGTAGTGACGATACGCTCGTGCTTGAAGAGGACGGTAGCCATGTTCCGGAGGAGTGCCTTGCGGTGCGAGGCGTTCCGGTTCAGCTTGTTGAAGCCCTTCTTATGGTTCATGGATCTCTTCCTTCTGCTTCTCCAGCTTCAAGTGTTCCCTGAGTTCAGCATAATCAGTCATGCCCAGTCCCAGATTCCATTCCTTGAGGCGGTCCTTGATCTCCTGCAAGGACTTCTTACCGAAGTTCCTCGTCTTGGCGATATCGTCCTCGGTCTTCCGCGTAAGGTCGCCTATCGTCTTTATATTGGCGTTCTTGAGACAGTTGGAAGATCGAACGGAAAGTTCTAGTTCCTCTACGGGTGTAGCAAGAACAACCTTGATGCGTTCGTCGAGCTCGTCGCTCTCCTCGTCCAGTCCCGGCTCTCCCTCATCGAAGTTAACGAAGATTGAGAAGTGGTCTTTTGCGATCTTCGCGGCTTCCGCGAGAGCATCTTCAGGCTTGAGCGTACCGTCGGTCCAAATCTCGAGTATCAACTTGTCGTAATCAGACCTGTGGCCTACCCTGGTGGGTTCCACAGAGTAACGAGCCTTGCTGACGGGCGAGAAAATAGCGTCCATAGGTATGGTGCCCACGACTTCGATGTATTTCTCATTGACTTCGCTGGGTACGTATCCGCGGCCCAAGTCTATCTGAAGTTCGACGTCCAGCTTTGTGCCGTCCATCATGCTCATCAGATGCGTACCGGGATTAAAGACCTTGAGGGTCTTATCCTTCATCAGGTCGGCACCCTTGATATCCGCCGGACCCGCGAACTCGTACAGGAACGTAGCCTGCTCCTCGTCATCGGGAAGCTGCAGACGCAACTGTTTCAAGTTGTTGAGGAGCTCGATGGTATCCTCGGAAACACCGGGGATAGTCTCGAATTCGGATGACACCACGTGCTGGGCGCCATCGGCGTCGTGCCTGGTAATGCGCACGGCGCTGATTGCGTAGCCCTGTATCGACGAGAGGAGGATGCGGCGCAGGGTGTTGCCGATAGTGGTACCGTACCCGGGCTCGAAGGGATATGCTATGAACTTTCCGTAATCGGTAGAGCTTTCGCTCTGCTCGTACGTAATGCCTTTCGGCCTCTTGAATCCCTTGAGCAGGTTCTTTCGCGCCATGTCCACTCCTTACTTCGAATAGAGCTCTACCACGAGCTGTTCGCGAATATCGGCCATGTCCACGATGTCCTGGCGCTGTGGGATAAGATTGAACTTACCTTCCAGCTTATCCATGTCCAGCGAGAGCCAAGGCATGACACCGCTCTTCTCGTGTTCGGTGAGCGACGCGAGGAGTACCTTATTCATTTTATACGACTGGTGTATGGAAATTGTGTCGCCGGGCTTTACAATAAAAGACGGCACGTCGACGCGCTTGCCATTGACGAGTACGTGGCCATGCAGAACGACCTGCCGAGCTTGCGAGCGGCTGGTGGCAAAGCGAAGCCTGTACACGACGCTGTCCAATCTGCGCTCAAGCAACGCGAACAGGTTTTCACCGGTCTTTCCGGGCATCCTGAGCGCCTTCTCGAAGGTCAGCTTGAACTGCTTCTCAAGGAGACCATACGACCTCTTGAGCTTCTGCTTCTCGCGAAGCTGGACGGCGTACTCGGACTGCTTCTTCTGCCTGGTTTTCGGATCCTTTCCAGGCGGCATCCGCTTGCGGTTGACGGGGCACTTGTCGCTCTTGCACTTGTCGCCCTTGAGGAAAAGTCTCTTGTTCTCGGTGCGGCAAAGCCTGCATCGAGGACCAATGTAACGTGCCATTCTTTTTCTCCCCCTACCTTACATCCTGCGCGCTTTGGGGGGGCGGCAGCCGTTGTGCGGAATGGGCGTTACGTCGCTGATGCTCTTTATCTTGAGCCCCAGCGCTCCCAATTGGCGTATGGCCGATTCACGACCGACGCCCGGGCCTTTTACGTACACGTGCACTTCGCGAAGACCCACGTTGAGCGCCTTCGATACTGCCTGCTCCGTGACGGACTGCGCCGCGAAGGGGGTGGATTTCTTCGCGCCGCGGAAGCCGAGGCCACCGGAGGATCCCCACGATATAGCGTTACCATTAAGGTCGGTTACGGTAATGATGGTGTTGTTGAAGGTCGCCTGGATATAGACGTTTCCTTCATATACGCTCTTCTTTTCTTTTCGTTTCTTGGTCTGAGCCACGAGCCCTACCCTCCTTAGGCCTTTTTCTTGTTGGCCACGGTCTTCTTCTTACCCTTGCGCGTGCGCGCGTTTGTCCGCGTGCGCTGGCCTCGAACGGGCAGGCCCTTACGGTGTCTGAGACCCCGGTAGCAGCCAATATCCATGAGCCTTTTGATGTTGAGGGAGGTCTCCGAGCGGAGGCGACCCTCGACTTTATAGTCGTTCTCGATGAGCTTCCGGAGCTCGTTGATCTCTTCATTGGAGAGATCATTGATATTCCGGTACGGATCGATTTTAACAGTAGCGCAAATTTTGTTGGCGCTTGTCCTGCCGATACCGTAAATATACGTGAGAGCGATCTCGACGTGCTTGTTGGGGAGGTCTACTCCCGCTATACGTGCCATAGGGGCCTACCTCCTCATCCCTGTTTCTGCTTATGCTTGGGATTCTCGCAGATAATACGGACAATGCCGTTCCGCTTGATAACCTTGCATTTATCGCATATGCGTTTAACGCTGGTCCTGACCTTCATCGCCGATTCCTCCGTAAGGTATCGAAAAAGTTTTGTACCACGCCGGGGCAGCCCTCGTCTACCATGCTACAGGTTGCGCGACTTGATATGCCCGCGCTTCGTGAGGCCGTCGTGGTGGTGCATCTTCAACTGTGCCTCAACCTGGGACATCGTATCGAGATCGACACCCACCAGGATGAGCAAAGACGTACCGCCTAAAAGGTAAGCGAGTTCGCTCGGAAAGTTGAAAATCCGTTGTACGATCGTGGGTATCAGGGCTATCAACGCTAGATAGAGAGCACCTGGCAACACGATTCTGTTAAGGATCTTTGACAGGTACTCTTCCATTTTTTCGGAGCGTATACCTGGGATAGACCCGCCGTTTTCACGGATATTCTTGCTGATCTCCTGCGGGTTCAACGACACCTGCGTGTAGAAGTACGCGAAGAAGATGATGAAAAGAACGTAGAAAATGTTGTACCACCAGCCCTCGGGGCGCAGGAAGTTAGCAACATTACGAATCCACAAGGCCTGTCCGCCCATGCTCTGGGCGATCTGCAAGGGAAACGTAAGGAGACTTGATGCAAAGATCACAGGAATAACGCCAGACGGGTTGATCTTGAACGGTATGTACGTATTCTGTGCGCCATACATCTTCCTGCCGACCACGCGTTTGGCATAGTTGACCGGAATCTTACGCTGGCCTTGCTGCTCGAAAATTACAAGCACAACGACCGAAACGAACAACAGCAACACAAAGATAGTAACGACCGCGTTGATCTCGCGATTGGCGACTTTGACCGCCAAAGAAACCAGAGCACCAGGCAAGCGCGCCACGATGCCGGAGAAGATGATCAAGGAGATACCGTTGCCGATACCGCGCTTGGTTATTTGTTCTCCTATCCATACAAGGAACATGGTTCCGGTGGTTACCGTGGTGATAGCCAGAAGCGTATATGCTTGAGGGCTAATCATCAGCACTGCCGGGTTTTCCTTGGCGATTGTCTTGGCGTACGCTACAAGAGCGAACGACTGGAGCACCGCTACCACGATGGAACCGAGCCTCGTGTAGAGAGCAATCTTCTTACGACCACCCTCTTGTTCCGCGACCTTCTTCAGGCTTGGAAACACGATGAGCATGAGTTGCATGATGATCTGCGTCGAAATGTAGGGCATTACGCCGAGCATAAAGACGGAGAAATTCTTGAACGCACCGCCCGCGAAGAAGTCGAGGTAATCGGTAATCCCGCCCTGAGAAGATGCCGAGGCAAAATAATCATTGAGCTCGCTGGCATTGATTCCAGGAATCGGGAGAAATACCCCGATCCTGAAAACGACGAGCCAGGTGATCGTATAGAGAATGCGTTCCCGCAGTTCCTTGATCCGGAACACATCTGCCAACGCGTTACCTGCCATAGACCGCTACCTTCTTTCTTGTCGCCGAAACCCGGTTCAGGGCGTCTCGACCTTGCCGCCGACCGCTTCGATTTTAGCCTTGGCGGAGGCGGATATCTTGTCCACGACGAAGGTGAGCGCCTTTGACAGCGTACCGTTGCCGAGAACCTTGACGGGTTTCTCTGCCTTGCGGACGAGGCCCTTGATCGCCAGGGATACGCCGTCAACGATCTCTCCCGCTTCAAAGCGGTTTTCGATATCGTTGAGGTTAACAATCTGGAAATCTACCCGGAAGTTCTTATTGTTGAAACCCCGGTGAGCCAAACGTCTGTACAGCGGCATCTGCCCGCCTTCAAAGCCCGGATAAGTCTTGCCGCCAGAGCGGGACTGTTGTCCCTTGTTGCCCTTACCTGCGGTAGTTCCTAGTCCAGAACCCTGTCCACGGCCCACTATCTTCTTGCGGTGCGTAGCGCCGACAGGGGGATGTAGGTTGAAGTCGCTCATTTCTTCTGCTCCTGACCCGGGGCGTAGGGTCTGACTTCCACGAGGTGCTTGACCGCGTGAACCATGCCCAGTATCGAAGGCGTAGCCTCCTTTACCGTGCATGAGCTGATCTTTCGCAGCCCGAGCGAGCGCACCGTAGCGCGCTGTTCCGGCTTGTGCCCGATGAGACTCTTGACGAGCCTGATCTCAATCATTTCGGCCATGGCATTAACCCCACATGTCCTTGAGCGCCTTGCCACGATTATGGGCAACTGCGCGGGCATCGAGAATGCTCTCGAGTCCGTTGAAGGTGGCACGGATCACGTTGATCGCGGACCGGCTTCCAATGCTTTTGGCCTGGATGTCGATAATGCCGCCGGCTTCCATGATTGCTCGCACCGCGCCGCCGGCAATAATACCGGAACCGGGGCAGGCGGGCTTTAGGATGACCCTGGAAGCCTTGTACTCACCAATGATGTCATGAGGAATGGTGCCGTTCTTCACAGGAAGCTTCACCATGTTCCTCTTAGCCTTGTCGATGCTCTTCCGGATAGCCTCGGTGACGTCATTCGCCTTTCCGAAACCATACCCGACGTTTCCGCTTCGGTCTCCGACGACGGTCAGGGCCGAGAACGAGAACCGGCGACCGCCTTTTACGACCTTGGCCGTGCGGTTCAGCTTGACGAGCTTCTCGACGTAGATATCGCGGGACGACCGATCGTCCCTGTCTCTCCTATCCACGAGTTCCCCCTAGAATTTGATCCCGGCCTTGCGGGTTCCGTCGGCGATGGCCTTGACGACGCCGTGATAGCTGTAGCCGTTTCTATCAAAAACGACAACGCCAATCTTAATCTCGTTCAGGCGCGCTCCCATGAGCTCGCCCAATTTGCTGCCGCCTTCTACGGTCGGCTTTGTCCCAACGAGCGCCTCTTCCAGGGTGCTGGCGGCGGCGAGCGTTACGCCCGCGACGTCGTCTATGGCCTGGACATAGAGATACTTGTTTGACTTGAAAACCGTGAGCCGCGGGCGCTCTGCGGTTCCGCTTATCGTCTTGCGGACGTGGACCTTTCGGGCCCCACGCCGCCTGATCTTCTCGGAAAGTTCTTTCGTGCTCATGGCCGTCCCTTACTTCACACCGGTCTTGCCGACCTTCTTGCGGATGGTCTCGTTATCGTAGCGAATACCCTTACCCTTGTAGGGTTCAGGCTTGCGTAGTCCGCGAATTTCGCTCGCGAACTGGCCTACGAGCTGCTTGTCGATACCCTGAACGACAACCTTCTGGTTGTTCGCTTCAACGGTAACGGCGAGTTCAGCGGGTATTCCAACATACACATCGCTCGAATATCCGAGGCTGAGCACAAGGAGATTTCCCCGTACTTCCGCCTTGAAGCCGACGCCGTTAATGACGAGGGATTTCTTGTAACCCTCGGTGACGCCGATAACCATATTATTGATCAGATTGCGGTACAGGCCGTGAAAAGCCTTCGTCTGCTTTTCGTCATCCGCTCGGTCCACATTGACCTCTTCGCCCTTTACGGACACGGTGACGAGAGACGTGGCGAGCTCTTCTGAGAGCTTGCCCTTCGGGCCTTCCACGTTGACCTTGTTTCCCTGTACGGCGATCTTCACGCCCTTCGGTACCATAATCGGCTTATAGCCTATCCTCGACATGGCGGTTCCCCTCTATTACCAAACGGTACAGATCAGTTCGCCGCCGACCTTTTTCTCGGCGGCTTTCTTGCCGGTGGTCACGCCCTCTGAGGTCGAGACGATCAGGGTGCCGTATCCGTTATGGACGCGCGGCAATCCCTTATAGCCGGTGTATACTCTTCGGCCAGGCTTCGAGACCTTCTCGATTCCGTGAAGGATTGGTTCATTCTCCTCATCGTACTTGAGGAAGATCCGAATAAAATTCTGGCCTTCCTGCACGAGCTTCTTGAAGTTCTTGATGAACCCTTCGGTCTTGAGAATCTTTACAATCTCGAGCTTAAGCCGCGAGGTAGGAATATCTACCTTCTCGTGGCGGGCCATGCTCGCGTTGCGGACCTTGGTCAGC
>Ga0154384_1179_pt1 | contig 17545 bp, 14 predicted proteins | sample RifGroB1_FD_115896 | JGI IMG/M metagenome (GOLD analysis project Ga0154384, IMG submission 115896) | Spirochaetes bacterium GWB1_59_5 | reverse complement strand
CTCTCGCTCTGCGATGCCGTCAACGTTGACCTGAAGGCCTGGGATCAAAATTTCTACAGTTCAGAACTCGGCGGAGACCTTGAAACGGTCAAACTATTTATAGAGACGGCATGCAAGTCCGGCGTGCATGTGGAGGCGACAACGCTGCTCATCCCCGGCAAGAACGACGAAGCCTGGCAGGTAGATAGCATCGCCGCCTTTCTCGCGTCATTGTCGCCCGAAATTCCCCTTCATCTGTCAGCATACCGGCCGATGTACCGGTATGCGATTCCAGCAACCTCCTCGACGACCATCCATAGGTTGACGAAAATCGCGAGACAGCGACTGCGGTATGTCTATGCCGGCAATGTGTCAGGAGAACGGTCTATTACAGAGTGCCGATCCTGTGGAGCGGTACTCGTTTCCAGACACGGTTACGCAGTTGATACGGACGGTTTGGTCGGCACGCGTTGCACCTCTTGCGGAATTGAAAGTCCGATAGTCAATGTGCTGAAATAATCTTTTAAAAATCCTGTTGACATTTTTTTCCGGGTTTGGCATAGTACGTCTCGCCAAGCGCACGGTGGGTGTAGCTCAGCGGTAGAGTCCCAGAATGTGGATCTGGATGTCGCGGGTTCGAACCCCGTCACTCACCCTAGCTCGTCGGAACCGGCGTACGGGACTGATGGTCGACGGGCGTTCGTAGCTCAGCTGGATAGAGCGACGGACTTCGAATCCGTAGGTCGGGGGTTCGACTCCCTCCGGACGCAGTTTTTTTTTGTGTTTTCTGTTTTTGATGAGTACCAGGGCCGTTAGCTCAGCTGGTAGAGCAGCAGACTCTTAATCTGCGGGTCGCAGGTTCGATCCCTGCACGGCTCAATGAGACAAGTTGTGTGAGTAATCGCGCTGCATTGTCTGACCTTGACAGGGTTTGTCGATTTCAGTTAAGGTTCGGTGCCTTATGGATCCGAGCGAGAGTGGTGGAATTGGCAGACACGCCAGACTTAGGATCTGGTGCCTTGCGGCGTGAGGGTTCAAGTCCCTTCTCTCGCAGTACATCGGACCAACCGGCGTCGGGCGATTGAAGGAACAGCATTGCGGGAATAGCTCAGTGGTAGAGCGCCACCTTGCCAAGGTGGATGTCGCGGGTCCGACTCCCGTTTCCCGCTCGATGCGAAGGCGGTCCGGAGAAAACCCGGATCGCCTTTTTTTTGTCGATAACGCCTCCGATACCCTAGTCGTATCCGGGGCGCTTTCCGTATACGTATGTTCGCGGTCCCGCGAGGGTTCGCCATCGAGAAGGGGTAGACACGTGGTCGTTACAAAGAACATCGAAAAGCTCGAGCACTCATCCGTCAAGCTCACCGTCACCGTTGGCAAGGACGATGTCCGTGCCGCGTACGAGGCAATCGTCAAAGACTATTCTAAAAATGTCCGAATAGACGGTTTTCGCAAGGGCAAGGTTCCGGCGACCATCCTGGAGCGCAAATTTGGCTCTCAGCTTAAGCTCGACGCGATGGGTCGCGTGATGGACGAGGCCGTAGAGAAGGCCCTTGAGGGAGAAACCCTGGTGCCACTCTCCTACGCCCAGCCGTCGCTTGCGGGAGAGCCTCAATTCGAGCTCGACGCCGACTTCTCGTTCTCTGTTATCTATGATGTCTTCCCCGACGTGACGCCCGGCTCCATAGACGGCGCCGAAATCGAACTGCCCCAGGTCGCCATTGCAAAAGCCGATGAAGAACGCGAGATGGACGAGATCCGTGAGCGCAACGCCATCGTTATGGACAAGGATGACAAGGCCGCCGCGAAGAAAAGCGACATAGCCACGGTCGACTATTCTGAACTGGATGCTTCAGGCGCACTCATCGAAGGATCGGAACGCCAGGATTTCGTCTTCGAGATAGGAACGGGCCACAACCTCTATAAGTTCGATGACGAAGTGTTGGGCATGAAGAAGGGTGACGAGAAAACTTTCGACAAGACCTTTCCGGCCGATTTCGAGTACGCCGAATTTGCGGGCCTCACCAAGAAGCTCAAGGTCAAGCTCTCTAAACTCAAGGAAAAGAAGTTGCCGGCGCTGGACGATGAACTGGCTCAGGACGTTTCAGAGAAATTCAAGACTCTCGACGACCTCAAGGCCGACATCAAGGGTAAGCTTGAGAAGCGCCTCGAGGACCGCCTTCGTTCGCTCCGAGAGAAGGCCATCATAGACCTGCTGGTCGAGAAGTCCTCGGTGGATATTCCCGCCTCGATGATCGCGGCTGAACTCGAGATGCGCCTCCGCAACCTCATGCAGCGCATGGGCATCGAGAACGAAGAAAAACTTACCCAGATCGTCAGCATGAGCGGCCGTTCTATAGACCAGCTCCGCGAAGAGTGGCGCCCCGAAGCCGAGAAGGCCATCAAGACTCGCCTGGTGATGGACAAACTGGTCGAAGAAGGTAAATACGAGGCTTCCGACGACGCTATTGCCGCTGAATACGCAAAGATGGCCTCTGAATCTAGCCTCTCGGTAGAAGAAGTCAAGGCCGAGTACGAGCGCCGCGGTATGATCGACTACCTCAAGGACAGAATCAAGGAAGACAAGCTCCTCGCTGATCTTGAGAAGAAGGTCAAAGCCAAGAAAGGCAAGAAAGTCGCCTTCGTGGACTTGTTCAAGGAAAATGAGTAATCTTGTCCCCGAGGTATAACATGATCGAGAAGATGCATAACCTCGTCCCGGTTGTCATTGAACAGACCGGCATTGGCGAGCGTTCCTATGATATTTACTCACGGTTGCTCAAGGATCGTATTGTGTTCGTCGACGGCGAGATCAACGACCTGACGGCCGATCTCGTGGTAGCACAGCTCCTGTTCCTGGCGTCGCAAGACGCCGAAAAGGACATCGACTTATACATCAATTCACCTGGCGGCGCCGTAACCGCCGGCTTGGCGATTTACGACACCATGCAGATAGTCCAGCCCGATGTTAAAACCATCTGCGTCGGCCAGGCATCCAGCATGGGCGCCCTGCTCCTCGCGGGCGGCGCGGCAGGCAAGCGCATGGCTCTCCCGAGTTCCCGCATCCTGATACACCAGCCCTGGGGCGGCGTGCAGGGACAAGCCTCTGACATCAGCATCCAGGCGCGTGAGATCATCCGCATGAAACGAATGACCGTGGAGTATTTCGCCCGGCATACGGGTAAATCAATCGAACGCGTGGCGCAGGACATGGAACGCGATTTCTTCATGTCAGCCCAGGAAGCCGTGGAGTACGGTCTGGTCGATACGATACTCGAACGGAGGAAGCATGGCCCGGTCGAAAGCAAGTAAGACCACCGAGGGAGATGATACTCACGAGTGTTCGTTCTGCGGTAAATCGGCTGAATTCGCCAAGAGGTTGATAGCCGGCCCCGGTGTCTACATCTGTGACGAGTGCATCCAGGTCTGTAATCGCATACTTTCCGAGGATGAGAGCGCCGCGTCGGGGGATTTCTCTACTGACGTACCCAAACCCAAGGACATAAAGGAATATCTCGACCAGTACGTCATAGGTCAGGATTATGCCAAAAAAGTGCTTTCTGTAGCCGTATACAACCACTACAAGCGCATTGCCAATTCCCGTACCCTAGCGGATGGCATTGAGTTGGAGAAATCCAATGTGCTGCTTCTCGGCCCCACGGGCACAGGAAAAACCTTGCTGGCACGCACTTTGGCCAAAAAACTCAATGTTCCCTTCGCCATCGCCGACGCGACCACCCTGACCGAAGCCGGTTATGTGGGCGAAGATGTGGAAAACATCCTCCTCAAGCTGATACAGAATGCCGGTGGCAATGTCGCGCTCGCCGAGAAAGGCATCATCTACATCGACGAGATCGACAAGATTGCACGCAAGACCCAGAACGTATCGATTACACGCGACGTTTCTGGAGAAGGCGTCCAACAAGCGCTACTGAAGATCATAGAGGGGACCGTAGCTAATGTGCCCCCTCAGGGCGGACGCAAGCATCCGCAGCAGGAATATATCCGCATCGACACGACCAACATATTGTTCATCTGCGGGGGCGCTTTTGTCGGTCTGGACAAGACCATCGAGTCTCGGGTCGCAAAGGCGGCGCTAGGCTTCGGCGCCGAGGTTCAGTCCAGGACTAAAATAGGTCTGCGCGAGCTGTTCGCCAATATTCATCCGGATGATCTCGTAAAGTTCGGCATGATTCCGGAATTCATCGGCCGCCTGCCCATACAGGTGGCCCTGGACAATCTCGAGGCGGCAGACTTGAAGCGCATCATCACCGAGCCGAAAAACGCGATACTCAAGCAGTATCAGGAAAGCTTCAAGCTCGATGGCGCCGACCTAGTGTTCTCGCCCGAGGCCATCGACGCGATAGCCGAACAGGCGATCACGCGCAATACGGGCGCCCGAGGGCTTCGTTCAATCGTCGAGAATTTGCTCGTCGATGTGATGTTTGACCTGCCTAGCGATGCCGAGAGCAAGCGCGTCGTGGTTACCCGTGACACAGTTGTTTCAAAGCACCCGCCCATCGTCGAAGGACTGAAGAAGAGCGCATGAGCATTCTGGATTCCTTGCGTCCCAAGGGGGACGCTGTGGAAATTCCGCTAGTATACGTCAGGGACGCGGTCGTATTTCCGCATACGATCGCTCCCGTGCTCGCCGCTACCAAATTCTGCATTGTAGCATCAGAAGTAGCGAGCAAAGCCGACAAACAGATATTCATCTCTTTACTTAAAAACTTGCCCCCCGATGGCGCTAATGATATAGACGTGCAAGAGATAGGTACTGTATCGCATGTGCTGCAATCAATAAAGCTTGCCGACGGATCCGTACGACTGCTTGTAGAAGGGCAACGACGGGCAAGGCTCAGGCGCACGGTGTTCCGCAAAGAATATCTTGGCGCTATCGTTGACCTGCTTGCAGATGACGACGAAATGCGACCCGACGACAAGGAATTCAGCGCTCTAGTACAGATTGTGCGCCGCGATTTCTCCAATTACGCCGAGCTCGTCAAGAAGATTCCCAACGAAGTGCTGCATGCTGTGCAGCGCGCCGAAGATCCCCACAAACTCTGCGATACCGTCACCAACGCCATGGGTTTGAAGACAGAACGTAAGCAAGATCTCCTGTCCGTGATCCCCGTCAGGGAACGGCTCGAGGCTACCGCGCAGGCTCTGTCACAGGATATAGAACTTCTCACTATACAGAAACGCATCTCCCAAAAAGTCCGCGCGCGGATGGACAAGACTCAGAAGGATTATTTTCTCCAGGAACAGCTCAAAGAAATCAACAAGGAACTCGGGCGCGAGGATGACGAGAATGAATTCGCCGAACTGCTCGGTAAGATAGAATCAAAGAATCCACCCCAGGAAGTACTGGATAAAGCTAAAAAAGAGATAGCGCGGCTTTCAAAACTCCAGCCCCTGTCGCCTGAAGCCGGGGTCATTCGCGGCTATTGCGAGTGGCTCGCGGATATGCCTTGGTCGTCAAAAACCGCGGAGGCGAAGGATCTTGCGGCCGCAAAACTCGCGCTCGATGAAGACCATTACGGCATGAAGAAGGTAAAGGAGCGTATCCTTGAGTTCATCGCCGTCAGGCAACTGAATCATTCGCTCAAGGGGCCGATACTGTGCCTGGTGGGTCCGCCAGGCACAGGAAAAACCAGCCTTGGCAGATCCATCGCGCGAGCCTTGAACAGGGATTTCGTACGCATGAGTCTAGGCGGAGTCCGCGACGAGGCAGAGATCCGCGGCCATCGGAAGACCTATGTAGGAGCCTTGCCAGGCAAGATTGTGCAGAGTATGCGCAAGGCCGGGTCAACGAATCCTGTATTCCTCCTCGATGAAATAGACAAGATGTCCAGCGATTTCAGGGGCGATCCTGCCAGCGCCCTCCTTGAGGTGCTCGACCCCGAACAGAATGGCTCATTTGTGGACCATTACCTGGAACTACCCTACGACCTCTCGGGCGTCATGTTCGTCACCACGGCCAATGGGGTGCAGTCTATACCGTATGCACTGCTGGATCGCATGGAACTCATAGAGATTCCTGGTTACAGCGAATATGAAAAACTTGAAATCGCCAAGCATTTCATTGTTCCAAAACAAATAACTGAAAATGGTCTTGGCGATTCCGGCCTGCGAATCCGCGACGATGCAGTACTTGAGGTCATCAGGCACTACACGATGGAATCGGGCGTACGTTCTTTGGAGCGTCAGATTGCCCATGTCATCCGCAAGACCGCGGAGCAAGCGGTTAATGCGGGTTATGCCTCAGGTGCCAAACCCATAGCAGAATTCAAACGAATCATCGGCGCGGCATCGTTGCAGAAACTGATAGGCAAGCGTCGGCATGAAAACGATCTAGTATTCTCCGAGCCAGGCCCCGGGCTAGCATGCGGGCTGGCCTGGACTGAAATGGGCGGCACGGTGCTTCCGGTCGAAGCCTCCGGTTTCGAAGGCGAGGGCGAGTTAATACTGACCGGCAACCTCGGCGATGTAATGAAAGAAAGCGCCAGGGCAGCGCTGACCTACCTGCGCGCCCATGCCTCCGATTACGGCCTGTCAACGAAAAATTTCTCCGGACGCACGATGCACATCCATGTTCCCGAGGGAGCAATCCCCAAGGATGGTCCTTCAGCAGGAATAACGCTCGCGGTTGCTATCGCATCAGCGCTGACCGAACGCCCACTGTCGCCCGGATGGGCCATGACCGGTGAAATAACGCTTACCGGTAGAATCCTCGCGATAGGCGGCGTCAAGGAAAAAATCCTGGCCGCCCACCGCAACAAGATATACAAGGTGCTACTGCCAGAAGCCAACCGCAAGGATATCGAGGACATACCCGCAGAAGTGGCCACCGAAATGGAGTTCAGGTTTACCTCGACGATTGCAGACGCCTTCACGATACTGCTCCCGGACGCCAAGCCTTCCTTGAAGAGCGGCAGACCGACTAGAAAAAAACTGAAAGCCTCTACATGAAAGGCGACGCGGCAAATCTGACGCGGGTTTTGCTCGCAAGGCTCTCCGCCACGTCAGCCTTGATATCGCTAACCTGCTTTCTTGTGTTCATCGTCGGTAACGTAGGTTCTCTGTCAGGCCGGGCTATAGCCGTAGCGTCGTTGGGCATGGGCGCCGCTGGTCTAGCGGCCCTGTCGTTCGCTCTTGCTAGTATGATAGCTACGGCGCTAGCGCCTGCCGCCGGCGCTCGTTTTTCTCTATCATTAATAGTCATAGCCCTGTGTTCGGGTATGCTCGGTCTTGCGGCTATTCTGGGCTCGAGCATCGCGGGAGCCATTTCCCGCGGCCTTTCCTTCTAGTTTTCTAGATAGGTACCAGGATCGAGCGCGAGAGCCGACAAGGCTGCCTCATTTAGTTCTGGCGGCTGAGAAAGCGCTTTTGGATCTTCTATGAGCTTTTTCATTATCTCCAGTCCCTTTGCCATGTAGACGCCTTCGGAGATTCTCTCATCACAGGTAATCTTGATCGTTATCTTCTTTCGTTGAAGCACTGTTCCGTCGGCTCCGAGTACGGAGACCAACCTTGTTTTGCCCACGGAGACGAAGAGCGGGCAATTTCCACGCTCATACAGATGGTGGAAAGGCGCATCGAGACCGAATGAACCGACGTTGGTAAAAAATACCGAACACCACATCGGATCGGTTTCTATGAGTTCTCCAAGGTATATTTTCTTTGCATCAAGCCAATCTATGCCTCGGGCTACGATTTTTATTGCCCAGTTCGGAAGCCGGTCAATGAAATCCACAATTTTTTCCGTTGTCACTCCGTCAGAGGATGTAGCGGTTCTGATGTAGTGTTTGGCCTTGATCGCCACGGTTTCGAGCGTCTCGTAGGGAGAAAAGGGTATTTTTACTGTTACTTCTTCTCCATCGTCGCTGATTTCTTTTTTTGCCACAAAGCTGAACTCGATACGGTTGCGCTGATAAAAACGATAATCAGAAACAAATCGGTTGATCCTGGGGCGCAGCACCAGGGTGCGCACCCCGGCGCACAAAATAAGCTCGAATAGCGTCAGTACTTCGCGTTTCTGTATCAGTTCCCTGTTGACTTCGTGGATGTATTCAAGCGTATCGGTAACATCTATTTCTTGCTCAAAAAAGACCAGGGCGTCATTCTTGCGTGGCATGATGAACAGCATCATGCGTGAAAATGACGGTACGTTTATCATGGTGCCGTCAAAACGCTGTCGTTTTTTCATTGTCGCTCTCCGGGCGTTCATGAGTATGGCGCGCTTGACGCGCGGAAATTTACGATTCGAAATATGGTAACACACGAAGGTGGAAACGGCCAAGGCGGCACGTAAGCTTCGCTATAAAGCGCTCAGCCGTTCGGCCATCGCTTTCTTGATGCCTTTCTTGGCGCCTGATGCGAGTTCTTTTAGAGTGACGACAAATTCCGGAAGCGATCCAGCGGCAATCTTGTTAAACCAGTCCTCGAAAAGCCCTAAATCTTCCTCGTAGAGGCGGTACATATCGATGAAGGCATTGTTGATAGCTGCCATATCAAAAGCGAGATAACTCTCAGAGAAAAAACGAGTCGCGGCTTCAGCATGGTATGTATCGGCGCGACGCATGATTATGGAGGACTTCTTCGAAAGTTTTTCTTCCGTCGTAAGTGATGTATCGCGGTAGAGTTCGTCGAGCATTATAGCTGTCTCTTTGAGAAAAACTACAAACGCCTCGCTATCAGAGCTACGCGCCTGTCGGAGGGCTGACTGTTCGGAATGTGGGCCATAGAGTTCTTCCAGGTAGCGCTCTGTGCCTTTACGGCCAACGAACGTGGCAAATTCTTCGTTGAACTGATCGGCCCCCTTGATGAACAGCGTAGCGTGCGCCGACTCGTGGATGATGAGTTCCGCTATGACGTCTTCGCTATATTCAGTCATAAACGAGTAGAGCGGATCGGTGAAGTAGCCGAGAGAGCTGAACGCCTCGACAGGACGGACTATCACGTCCAGGCCAGCTTTCTTGAGGCGGGCTGCTTCTTTCTGCGCGTCCGCTTTTTCGTAAAATCCCTTGTACGGTAAATTTCCGAGTATGGGGTAAGACCAATAATGGCGTTCAAAGGAATCTGCGGCGCAAGCCGATACCACATCGGCAACGTACTTCTTCTCTTGGGTCACGAATCGCGTGTAATTCTTCGTTGGCGAAAGGCCAATACTGGTGGTCGAAAAGTTCCTGACCTGGTCCACCGTGTTAAAGAAGGTCTGGACCGAGACGGAGACAGTCGGATCCGATCGTACCTTGCTCACTGGCTGGGCTCTGGCCCGTTCAGACAGGAAGTAGCCGGCTTGCTTTACGTACCAGCAGGACGAGAGGCTCAAGGTTAGAAGTATCGCGATGACGGAGGCTACAACAATGCGAGCGAGAGATGGACTCATAGTTTTATTGTAGCATAGACTCGCGACTATGAAACGCAACAACGACCATTCGCCGGCAGGTCGCTATGAAACGCTCCTGCTCATTACAGCCGCGATATGGGGCACGGGTTTCGTGGCCCAGAGGCTCGGGATGCAGAACCTCGGCCCCTTTTCATACAATGCCGCACGCTTCCTTGTCGGAGCGCTGGCGCTTGTTCCGGTTCTATTTTTTAGAAAAGTGACAATGACCCAGTTGAGGGCCGCACTGCCATCCGGCCTGGCCGCCGGAACGGTCCTGGCGGTGGCCGCTGGTTTTCAGCAATCCGGGCTCCTGTATACGTCGGCTGGCAAAGCGGGGTTCATCACGGGCCTTTACGTCGTGTTGGTGCCGATAGCGGCAATGATCCTGGGGCGCAAGACTCCGCCCCGAACTTGGATCGGCGCTGTCTGCGCGCTAGGCGGGCTCTATATTTTGTCGTTCTCGTCGGTATCGGGTATAAACAGGGGCGACGTTCTCGTACTCGTAAGCGCGTTTTTCTGGCCAGTCCATATCCTCATACTTGATCGCTGGGCTTCAACGGTAGATCCGTTGGCCCTCGCGTGCATCCAGTTTGCCGTATGCTCGGCGCTGTGCTGGCTAGGCGCCTTCGCAAATGAGGCTCCGGCGACCGCCGACTTTCTGTCTGGGGCGCTTCCAATACTGTACGGAGGAATTTTCAGCATCGGCATCGCCTACACGTTGCAAGCCGTCGCGCAGAGCAGGGCACATCCCGCACGTGCCGCCATAATCATGTCGCTTGAGTCAGCGTTCGCGGCCATCGCCGGATACTTCTTCCTTGCCGAAAGACTGGGCCGCCGAGAGCTGGCGGGCTGCGCCCTCATGCTCGTCGGCATGTTTGTGGCTCAATGGCCAACCGGGCCTGGAGCGCTTGCCAAACGCCGCCGAGCGGCGGTATCGTCAGCGCATGATAGCGACCATACCTCTCCTGCACGACAATCATAACCACGTAAGCCTGTACGCCGCTTTCTCGTCATGCATCGATATTTCGAGGCAAGCGCCGGGCGATGCGTGGACCTTGTTGTGCAAGCTGCCACGGAACCAGCTATCCGTTGTCAGGGGCTGGAAATCCTTTGAACTGCCCATGACCAGGGATGCGCTGGCCTCCCTACCGCCCTTGTTGCTCATTAATTTCAGCCTGCACGGTTTTGCCGTCAGCGACTCAGGCCTCCAGTACGTTGAACAGACTGTTCCTCAGGTTGCCGAACACAGGAATAATCAGGCCTGGTGCGAGGCACATGTGCCTGCGATATTCGCCGCCTACTGCGATCTGACCGGTATAGACGAAGGCAAGCTCGTCTCTTACATCGACGCGATGGTGCCGCTCGGCATCGGTTCCAGCGACGAGATGACAGTGCCGACGATGGAAGCGCTCGACCGCTGCGTCGCCTCATCCTATACCGAGAGACTTGGCCTGTGGATAGCGCCAGAACTGTATAGAAAAGTGGACAAGCCGAGGCGCAAGGCTGTTGTGGGTACCAAACTTTACCTTGACGGGGCTATAGGCGCAAGGAGCGCGGCCATACGTGGTCCTTGGATCGGGGCCGGGACGGCGATGTTCACCTACACAGACACCGCGCTCTGCGGACTGCTCGATGAAATCGGATCCTGGGATACCGGCGTAGCCATGCACGCGATAGGCGAAATGGCAATCGAACAAGCGTTGACCGCATTAGAAAAAGCCGTCGCCAATGGCGCGCGCTTCAAACTGATCCGACTTGAACACCTGCAGTTCATTGACGAACACCAGGCTCGAAGAGCCAAACGACTCGGCGCCGTATTATCGATGCAACCGAATTTTTCGAGCGATTCCAGGGATTATAAAGACCGTTTACCTGAATCATATCTGCGGAGAAATAATCCGTTCAGAATGCTTATCGATGAAGCCGGTTTCGAGCCGGGACGAGATCTGATCTTCGGATCGGACGGCATGCCGGACGGTATAGCGTATGCGGCAACGGAATCGTTGTTCCCTGCTTATCCCGCGCAGAGGCTGTCGCTCGACGAACTGATAGCGGGCTATGGGCCCGCACGCGGAGTGTCAGGAGCGGTGACGCTGGAAATCGACGAGGATAACGGCCGTGCGGTCGTAATTGCTACGAAGTTTGACTCTCAATCTCCCCGAAGACAGTAGCGGTGAACATGAATAGATTGGCTCCAGCCGTCTTGTAGGCGCCGCTTTCGAGCCCTGCCTTAGCGCACAACTGTTCCAGCAGCTCGCGCCGGTCCCAGCCCTGCTCTGAAGCTACCTGAGGCAGGAACACGCCCGATTGGTACCCCCTAGTCAGGTATACGCCATGCTCGCCGGGAATGACATCCTCAGGCGCGCATGGTTCAAAGGGCGACAACACCGATATCTCTATGTCGATGTTGCCGAGTTCGCTTTCGTTCAATGCAGGGAAACGGGGATCTTCAAAAGCGGCGGCGAGAGCCATATCGCGCACAGTTGTCCGAAGCGGTAAATCGGTGCTCATTCTGCCTATACAACCGCGCAATAGTCTGCGGCCATGCGGAAAGGTCTTGTGCAGGGTAACGAAGGCTCCATAGTGTTCTTCGGCTATCGAGGCGTATTCGGGCCAACAGGGGCGACGCCCCAGCAACCTGGAAGCAATGGCTTCGCGCGCGGTCAGAAGCAACGCCGTCTGATCCGAACGTTGCAGCACTATGCTCACGGTAGGGCCCCTGGATACCAAGCGGCTGCGGCATAATTGACGACACGCTCGGAAGACGGCGCGCCTGGTTTTTGTGAATCGAGACGCGCGAGGAGCTTGAAACGAGCTCCAATCATTGCGTCTATCGCCATGGCTGACGCGATTGCCGCCGAGCCCGCAAAATCGCGCTGAGCGGCCAAGTCCCTCCAACTCATGGCTTTCATGAGTTGGACCAGCTCATCAGAACGCCTAGATGCGTCCCCGGCGACCAGTGACGCGGCAAGGTTTGACGAAGCCACGATGAGCGTGCGGTCCAGATCATCGCCGAACACGACATCGATAGCGCGGGCGAGACTGGAGGCTACCGTAGCGTCACCGCAGACAAGCACCGGTACCAGGAGCGCATCCGGGAACAAAAAACGCATAAACGGCAACTGAACCTCGATGGCGTGGCTTTCAAAATGAGGGCCATCATTACTGGAAAAAAGCGTGCTACACGATTCTAGGTCGGCGCAGGCGCCCGAATCCACCTGGACATCACCTAGGGGCGTCTGAAATGAAGCCGATTCAGGCAGATAGGCCCCGGATTCGTCCGGCCGACGGAGAGGCGCAATGACGACGACTGTGTCCACGCGGTTTCCCTCAACTGACGCCCAGGCTGCGGCCTGCACATCGCAGGCATATTCAAATGCCGCGTGCGGCGAAAGTATGGCAACGGGTCTCCCTGACGCTCCGGCCGTAGTCACCTTGGAAGCCTTCTTTAATGCATCATCTATTCTGGCTTTGAGTACGGACTGGTCGTCGGGATAAAAAATACCCGCAACAATAGCCTCGCGCGTCCTGCGGTTTACTCCGTATGATTCCATGAAGTACAGTATAGTTGCTTGTGTTCAATGCATTCCAGATCAAACTGAATTATCGGAGTTATATATGCGTGTCATCGTTGCGGACGACGAGCCTAACCTGCTGAGCTCGGTAGGGGCCTTCCTGAAGTCTGAGTCAATCGACGCCGTTTTGGCTCCCGACGGCGCAAAAGCCAGGACGCTCCTGTCGGAAGAGTCATTTGACGCCGCGGTGCTCGACATCCGCATGCCGGGGCTCGATGGAATTTCCCTGCTTCGCTGGATCAAGGATGAGGGGCTGGCCCTGCCTGTGATAATGATGAGCGCTCACGGAGACGTGCGGGACGCAGTTGAGGCCATGCGTCTCGGAGCGTTTGATTATCTCGTCAAGCCGTTTGATCCCGATGAACTTGCAATCAGGCTTAAAAAAGCGGTACGCGACAGACGCTTGTCCGCGGACCGGGAAGTCTCAAAACGCCCGGCGCAGGCCCGCGTGCGCATGGTCGGCGAAAGCGCGGCTGTCAAGGAAGCCCTGCGCCTCATAGACAGAGCCGCCCCGACGCCATCGACCGTGCTGATTACGGGAGAAAGCGGTACCGGCAAGGAAGTAGCCGCCAGACTCGTCCATGATCGTTCCGGACGTCAGGGCGCTTTTGTGGCGGTCAATCTTGGCGCAGTTCCGGAAAATCTGCTCGAAAGCGAACTGTTCGGCTATGAGAAAGGCGCGTTTACAGGCGCCGCCGAACGCAAGCTCGGCCTGTTCGAACTCGCTGACGGAGGTACGTTGTTCCTCGATGAGATAGGAGAAATGCCCGCACATATGCAGGTGAAAATTCTCCGGGCCATTCAGGAGCGCAAGGTCATGCGGCTCGGCGGTTCGCAAGGCGTTCCCGTGGATGCCCGCATCGTAGCGGCTACCAACAGAGACCTGGAGACAATGGTGGCCGCGGGCACCTTCAGGGAAGACCTGTACTATCGCGTCAACGTGGTGAGAATCCATCTGCCCCCGTTGCGTGAACGGCCTGGTGACGCGGTCGCGCTGGCGCTACATTTCGTCGAATCACTCGCGCCGACCCTAGGCCGCAAGGGTGCGAAGCTTAGCCTGGACGCGCTTGAACTCATTTCATCATACCCATTCCCGGGAAACGTCCGCGAGCTTTCCAACGCGGTGGAGCGGGCTCTGATACTGGCTGATGGCGATGAACTACATGCCAGGGACTTTCAGCTTGGCGCGGGAAAGCGCCAACAGGAGGCGAAATCCATAACTCCGACCGGTGGAACTGGTTCGAACACCGAGATGGGTTCAATGCCCGATAGCAGACCTCGCTCGCTTGCCGAGGTAGAAAAACTCGCGATTCTGGCCGCGCTCGCGCACAATGAAGGCAAACGGGAAGCTACAGCGATAGAGCTAGGCATAACGCGCCGGACGCTACTCAATAAACTCAATGAATACGGTTATTCCGACTGAAGGGGAACGGTCTCAGCTGTCGAGAAGCAGTCGAACCCTGGCGGCAGGCACCTCGTAGCGTACTCTGTCTCCCGTAGCCGGCGCGATATCTTTGCTGAACCTCAGCGTAAAGCGCTCTCCGCCTGAATCCATCAGGCAATCTACCGCATCTCCAGCATAATCGGCCCGCAAGCACAAGGCGTTGAAGGTACCAACGCGTGCAGCTTTATTTTGACACGGTTCTGATGCCGGTTTTGCCGCCTCTGAACGCTCGAAGAACACGTGAAGGCCGCCAGACAAGAACTCAGGGTTGTAATCATTCCGTTCAGGAAGCGGAAAGCGCCCCTCGGCTGTTACAGCGGTCAGCGCAGCTTCAAACGGCTCCAATCGCAACACGGGCAGACAGGGACCGCTACCCATGAAGCGAGCCACAGAGACGGAGGCGGGTTCTGACCATACGGTGCGTGGGGACGCGCGTTGGAGCACACGGCCGGAATCCATTATTGCCAGGGAATCTCCAATAGCCATAGCTTCCTCAAGATCATGGGTAACATAGACGGCTGTAAAACCCAACCTGCGCTGTTCTTCGACGATATCAGAGCGTAGGCGTTTTCGGAGCGCTGTATCGAGCGAAGAAAGCGGTTCGTCGAAGAGAACGACAGCAGGTTCGACCGCCAGCGTCCTGGCCAGCGCCACGCGCTGACGTTCGCCGCCTGACAGCTCGTGAGGTTTCCTGTGCTCGAATCCCGCAAGATCGACGGCGGCCAGCAGTTTTGAAACCCGCTCCGCAAGCCTTAGCCGCCCCAGGCGCAGGGGATGTAGTCCATAGGCTACGTTTCCTGCCACATCGAGGTGGGGAAATAAGGCGTAGTCCTGAAAAACCATCCCGATACCGCGGTCGCGCGGTTCCGCCTCCGTTACATTCAAGCCGCCCACGATGACGCTGCCGGAATCGGGCTTTATCAAGCCTGCCGCCATCCTGAGCATCGTGCTTTTGCCGCAACCCGAAGGTCCAGCTACCGCGAGTATCGTGCCGGCCTCAGCCGTTAGCGAGGCATCGACCGTCATGTCGGGCCAGCTTTTTACGAGCTCCTTGAGTTCAAGCGAGACCATTGCGGGCATCCTTCCAGAAAAATACGAAGCCGGTGACTAAGGCCAGCAATACAGCGGCTGCACAGGCTTCGTTGAGTCGATAGGCGCCTGCCAGCCGGTAGAGCAAGAGGGCGAGCGTCTCGAAACCGCTTACCGGTGCGGCGATTATAGCGTTGGCGTCGCCCGCGCTCATGGCAAACGCCAGCGCGAAGCCCGACACTATCGAAGGCGCGGCCATGGGCAGGCGCACCCGAAGCGTGGCACCGAGGCGCGACGAACCGAGGGAACGAGCCGCTTCGACATAGCGCTCGTCAGAGAGTCCTACTGAAGACTGGATGGCCCTGAGAGCAAACGGATACGCGGAAACGGCCTGTACCGCGGCTATGGCGAATACTGAAGGAGTACCGAGCACTGCGTTCCAACCGTAAGCCAACACAACGCTCGAGACGCCTAGCGGCAGGAGCGGTACTATTTTGGCCATCACATTGGATTTAATACGTTTCAGACCCACGGAAAAAACAAAACCCATAGCCGCGGCAAGAGCGGCGCTGGAGAAGCCCAGCAAAAGCGTATTGAGCGCTGCCACCCCGAAGCCCCGTCTGGCAAACAGCGAGACATAATTCCCGAAACCAAGATCCCAGGCGCCGCGCGCAGCCGTTCGTACGGTCAAGGATTCCACGACTATCGAGGCGAGCGGCCCAACGAAACAGACCAGTATGAACGCACTGTAAAGCAGCGCCACGAACGTTTCCTTGGAGCTCCTGAAACCTAGCGGAGCCGAACGTTCGGCATCCCGCCTGTCGCCCGCTGCACGGCGCTCGAACGTGCTGTACGCATACAGCGCCAGCATGGCAACAAGCGTTTCGGCCAGGGCAAACGCACTGGCCAGAGGCCTGTCAAACTCGAAGCGCGCGGCTCGGTACAGCTCAACCTCAGGCGTGCCTACGCCAGGACCGCCGAACAGCAACACAAGTACGAAACTGTAGAAACACAGCAGGAACACTAGCGACATCGCAGCGCCGAGGGCCGGCAGTATCGAAGGCAGCGTTACCGTCAAGAATACGCGCGCCTCCGACGCTCCCAGTAGCCTGGCGGCGTCCTCGTGCCGTTTTGGAACGGAGGCCCACGCGTCTCCGACAAGCCGCATCACGACAGGAAAGTTGTAGAACCCATGCGCAATCACAACGCCTGAAAACGAGTACAGAAATTGCAACGGAGGCTCATCAAGGCCGAACGCCGACATCAACGTCCGGTTCAGGAAGCCTTCCCTGCCGTAATACAGCACGAAACCTATGGCGATGATCAGGGGCGGCACGCAGAACGGTACGGCAGATAGAGCCGACAGAAGTCTTTTCCCCGGGAATTGCCGTTTTGCCAGCAGAAAGGCTCCCGGTACTCCAACGAGCGTCGCGAGCAATGCGCTCACGGCCGCTTGGGAAATTCCATAACCAAAGGAACTCACAAACCGCTGCTCGGAGAAGGCGCGTATCAGGTTTCTAAATGCGCCTCCGGCGAGCAGGGGAGAGAAGGCCGCCGCGAGCGGGATAAGGAGGAGCAGTCCGAACGCCGGGAACAGTACGGCGCCGGGATGGACCACCAACCTGCGAAGCGGGGCCTTCATGAACATCAAGGCGACTGGAGCGCGTCCAGGGCAACCTTGACCGCTATATCGAGCCCAGTGCCGTTAGCCGGCAATGTCCGGGCGGGTTCCGGCGCGACCGAATAGCTGGCCGGTAATTGGATTCCGGGCATCACCGGGTACATCCAGTTGGTCAAAGGCAGAGCCGACTGGAATTCGCTCGTCAGCATGAAATCTATGAAGGCTTCGGCCGCTTTCCGGTGCCTGGCCTTGGCGACGATACCAGCGCCCTCGATTTGTATCGGGTGGCCTTCGGCAAATTCAAGCGCGCGGTAGCGGCCAGCGGTCTCATATTCGGCATGGTATGCCGCGCTCGTCGTATACGATATGACCAGCGGAGCCTCGCCCGAGGTGAAGAGGCCGTAGCCGGTATCCCATCCAGGCGACATCGTCAGGATGGACGGCTTGAGCCGCTTCCAGTACTCTGCAAGGCCTTCGCCGTACGCTGCCGCAGTCCAGGCCACGAA
>Ga0154384_1095_pt1 | contig 18291 bp, 15 predicted proteins | sample RifGroB1_FD_115896 | JGI IMG/M metagenome (GOLD analysis project Ga0154384, IMG submission 115896) | Spirochaetes bacterium GWB1_59_5 | reverse complement strand
CCTGGTTGCCTATCTAGCCAAGACCGACAGGGTGCGCATCGTCAGCCCGGGCACCGACCTGACGTTCTCCATCAAGGGCCTGCCTCCCGTCAAGTGCGACGGCACGATGAATATACCCGACGGCGAGGTCTACACAGCTCCTGTCCGCGACTCGGTCAACGGTGTCATCAGCTATAATACGCCCAGCGAGCACGAGGGCTTTACCTACGAGAACATTCGTTTCGAGTTTAAGGACGGCAGGATAATCAAGGCGACCAGCAACGACGATGCGCGCATCAACCGCGTTCTGGATACCGACGAGGGCGCCCGCTATGTGGGCGAGTTCGCGTTCGGCGTCAATCCGTACATCACCCGCGCGATGAAGGAGACGCTGTTCGACGAGAAGATTTCCGGCTCCATCCACTTTACGCCGGGCAACAGCTACGACGACTGTTTCAACGGCAACCGCTCGGCAGTTCACTGGGACCTCGTGCTGATCCAGACGCCGGAGTTTGGCGGCGGCGAGATCTATCTGGACGACCGCCTCGTGCGCAAGGACGGCCTCTTCGTGGTGCCAGAGCTCGAAGGCCTCAACCCCGCCAACCTAATGTAAGAACAGAAGCGCATGAAGCTTTACTCCAGGACGCTTGTAGCCTCAGCCTTGATGGTATTCGCCGGTATGTCTAGCTGCGCCAGTTACGGCAAGCTGGCCCGCTATCAGGAACGTTACTCCGGCAGCGAGGATTTTTTCGAGAGCCGTGATGTACCCTCATTCAAGGCCGGTTCGCCCGCGTTGTACATGGACGGTCCTGCTTGGTCGGACCGTGCCCTGGAGCTGATCGCCGAGGCCGAGGATTATATCCTCATCATGTCGTTTCTCGTTACCGCCATACCCAAGCAGGAGGAGATCTACGACGCGCTTGCCGCCAGGATGGCGGAAGGAATCGATGTCTACATCATTACGGATTCAGCCTCGTACTTTCGCACCTATCCCCGGGTCTCAGAACCGGTACCGGCCGCGGTTTCAATGGCATTGGATCGTGGTATACCCATAATCGAATATAATCCGATACGAGGAAGCCGCATTTTTACCTTCTTGGGCCTCTTCGACCGGGATCATAGAAAATTCTGGGTAGTCGATGGCCGAATCGTCGCTGTTGGGGGCCAGAATATCGATTATGATTCCCTGCGGGCTCCTGCCGATGCGGGTTGTGTGGACGCCATGATGGAATTCGAGTCAGCCGGCACAGCCGCGTTCCTTCGCGATTCCTTTATTAGGACCTGGAATGCCTATTCCCTTAAAAGGCTCGATCCCGATGATTTTCCGGCGCGCGAAGGCGCTCAGGATTTTAACCTGGCGATTTTTGACCAAGGATTGCGCGAGGCCGGCAATGTTACCGACATGTTCGATGGTTTTTTTACCTACGCCCGGGAAGAACTCTGGCTGGTGCAATGCTATACCTATCTGACGCCAGCCTTACTCGACAAGATTCGCTTTGCCGTGGACCAGGGGGTCAGAGTCAATATTGTACTGTCTGACAATCATGTGACCATACGTTCCGTGCAAGGCTCCTTTTATGGAATTAGGGACCTCATCGATGAGGGGGTGTCTGTCTATCTCTACGAATCCCCGACGGGCTCACTGCTGCATTACAAGATGATGATGGCAGATGGCACCTGGTCGGCTGTCGGTTCCGCCAACTTCAACCTGCGGTCGCAGACGACGTCCAGGGAACTGGCCTTCCTGGTCTCCGACCCCGAGTCGATGGCGCTCATCCGGTCCGGGCTCGACGAGATCCTGAAATACTGCCGCCCCGTAGGGCGCGAAGAAGCACTGACATACCGAGGGTTGCCGTACTACATGCAAAACCTGCTGATGCAGTTCTGGGGGTGATATATGTCCAAAATGCATCTGAGGCCGGTACGTGCTGCTTTGATTCTTTGCTCGTTGCTGTCGCTCCTCCCCGACACTGCCGAGGCTGCTCCCCCATCGCCATGGTCGGGCGGGTTCGTCACGTCGACCAGGGGGTTTTCCGAATCCTCGGGGCAGCTACCGGGAGAGTATCTCGATGTGGGTGTGTTCCTGGATCCATTTCAGCGCCCCTTCTTGAACCCGTCCGCTTCGATGCGCATGATCATACCGCTTTTTCCCCTGGATACTGGACGGTCTATGGTCGCGGTCGGGTTGGACCTGGACCTGATGAGTTTCAGGAACCACCCCCTGCGGTCCATCATGGCGCAGACGAGCGCTCTCAGCCCGGCCTTGGCCGCAGCCTGGTCATTCAGGCTCCAGGATGGATTCCTGCATGGAGACCTGTACCTGACCGCGCATCTGTTGCGACTCAGGACCGGCGATGCCTCCTATAGCCTCCTATCCCCGGAACTCATACTCGGCGATGGATTCACCCTAAGCGGCTGGGGCCTGCGGCTCTACGATTTTTCATTCTTCCTGTTCTAGGAGTCGCGTAAATGGCTCGTTATAAAACCGCAGTCGCCCTGTTTGTCTGCCTCCTGGTTCCATCGCTGGCCGTGGCCGCGCCGGATCTGGGCATAGCGTTTGGCCCCTGGTCCTTTGCCAGCGGCGGCCCTGGACCTGGAATCTATGCGTATAGCGGCCTGGCCCTCGGCGGCGTTTCCCGGCTGGAAGTGGAGGCTTTTGGCGTGGCGGAATTGATGCCCGCGCCAGGCGCAACCGTTCTGGCCGGCGCCAGTGTCGGATTGTCATTGGGTGGTCCCCGTATACCTACGTATTTCAATGTTGTGGTCGATCTGGGTTATATACAAACGCTGGTCGATGATGGCCTGCCCGGGTTCGGCCCCGCCTACCTCATGCTCAGGCTTTCGCCCTTGGTCATCGGGAATCCGCTGCATGGCCACCGTGACAGGATGTTCTCCCTGGGCCTTCTCTACGACCTCGAGGAACGCTCGTTGTCGATTGTCTGGAACGTATTGATAGTCCACTGGTATCCAGGAAACGATTCCGCTCATGAAGAAAGGCGACGATGAAGAAAATGTGGCTCTTGTCGGCGGCACCATGCGCCTTTGCGCTATCCCTTTTGTGCCGCGCTCCCGTAGCGTTGCAAGCCCAGCCAGTGAGCAGGGAGGATGTTGAAATCGCCGACAGCCTGCTTCTCGCGGCGACGCCCATAGTCTACGGCGAAGAGGCCTTTCTCGCGCGCATAGAGGCCCGAACGGGAGGCCTGCGTGAGCCGGTGGGCCTCGTGCTGTCGGGCGGGTCGGCCCGGGCGTTTGCCCATATCGGCGTGCTCAGGCGCCTCGAAGAGGCGGGCATCGTTCCCGACTTCATCGTGGCAAACTCCATGGGTTCCATAATCGGGCTGCTGTACGCCGCGGGTCTGTCCCCCAACCAGATATACGACCTGGTATCGGGCACGGAACTTGGCGCGCTGTTCGAACCGACACTTCCCATGGCTGGCGGCATTCTGGATCCCGGCCGCTTTAGCGACCTCATCCGGCTCTACCTGGGCGACCTTCGCCTGGAAGATCTGCCCATCCCCATACTGGTTGCCTGCGAGGACCTCAGGACAAAGCGCGAAATCCGCCTGGCCGCCGGTGACTTCATCACGGTTATGGAGGCGGCTTATGCGCTGCCGGTATTTTTTCCGCCCGTAGCGTATGGCGAGCATCTGCTCATTGACGGCGGAATTACTAACCTGGTTCCGCTCGGCGCCGCCATGGAATATACCGACCGGGTCATAGCCTCCAGCACCTTCTATGACGCCGAGGGTCTGAACCTGAGAAATCCGCTCGTCATACTCAATACTTCTATCGATATAGGTAAACGCCGAGCCGGAGTCGTCGACATCCTGCGGTATCCTGAGGCAATCTGGATACGCTGCGATGTAGAATCGTTCTCGTTCATGTCCTTTGATAGGCTCGCGGAGCTCGACGAACAGGGCTACCGTTCCGCTGACGCGCATGCGGACAGTCTTACCGCCTTAGGTAACGGAGGCCTCTATCCGGCGCTCGCGGAATTGCGGACTGGCTACGACCTCGCCATAGAGCGCGCCTCGGGCGTCTGGGCTCCCTTCGAGCGTGCGCCGGCGAAGCATGCCGCCTTGGCGCTGACCGCCAGGCTGCGTTCCACCGCATTTCCCGGAGACGACTATTACCTTCGCGATACCGTGTTCATGGGCGGCGGACTCGCTCTCCGCTGGAGAGCGCTCGATGCGGCGCTGGATGCCGGCGCCGACTGGTCGGCCTATACTGACGGCGCCTGGCGCCCCGCGGTCAGTCTCGCCGGCACCTTAGACCTCATGCCAGGGCTGAGGATCGAAACGTTGCTATCGGCTGATTTTCCGGCCGATTATTCGGGGGGATTCCCCCTTGCCTACCAGCGCACGGCCGTCCGGGCCGTTCATGCGTTTTCGGGCGGCAGGATGGAGTTGTCTTCCGCGCTTGAACAGGACGCGCTCTGGCTAGCGGGCCAGACCCAGCTACTTTCCAGTAGCCTCTCGCTGGCCCTGGAAGGAGACGGAATCCTGACCGGATTGTCCGCCAGCGTCGGGCACCAGCTGGCCGGCGACTGGGACGAACACTATGCCTTTGCCAATGCGGCCTTCGGGCTTCGCCCTTTGCCGGTTCTGGCACTGCGGGCGGCCGGCCTGGCAAGGGCGGCGCTGGATGAGGACGGCAAGGCGCCGTTGTATCGTTCTGATCCGCTGACCGTCGCCGAGCCCTCCCGAGTGGATGCCGTGGGTCGGGCCGTATACGGCGCTTCGCTGTCAGCGGGTTGGGAGCCGACCCGACTGGCCATATCGTTTGCCGAACTCATAGTGATGCGCAGGATATCGCTGGCAATGTTCGGCGATTCGGTCTGGGCCGATGACGAGATCAACCCCGCTTCGCTCGTGGTAGGCGCGCGCCTGGGTTGCGATCTTGTACTGATGGGACTCAAGACGGCCCGCTTCCTCGTCGAGCTTGGACGCGACCTGGACTCTGGCGCGTTTACCGCCCGGCTGTTCCTGATTCCGGCATTAGGGCGCTGAAGAGGCGATTACATCGCATCGGGCCGGTGGAATTTTGCTTTACTATCGAGAGGCCGTGCACAGTACTGAGAGGAGCTTCCGTGTTGCGTTACCTGCTTTCAGCGTTGCTGAGTGTTTCCACCGTCGGACTTTTCTCTACGGCGCTCGCTCCTTCGTCTGCTGACATCCTTGGCTGGTGGAACGCCGCGACAGTCGCGTCCGGAGCGGCGTCAGGCTATGTCGCGTCGCGCACGGTCATCCGCATCGAGGAGCTGGATGAATCAGGGCTCGTTACATCCCTTGAAGAAGCCGAAACGAGGCTCGATTGGACAAAACCAACGCCCGAGGCCGTCGTTGTGAACGCCGTTAAAAATGGTAAGGACGTTACTGAAGAATGGCGCAAACGGTACGCCAAGGCGGCCAAGGATCAGGCAAAATCGGGCGCCGACGGTAATTCCGCCGCTTCCGGAAAAGGTGGTCCGCCCGGCGGCTTCGACGCCACGCCGTTTGACCCCAAATACTCCAGGGGCTTGAGCCGCGGACAGCCGAGTTTAGTCAACGCCGGCGTCGAGGTTCCTTATGTCATCACCACTGATGCCGGTCCCGTCGAAGGGATCGCCAGCTTTTCAGGCTCGGGGGCCGCGTTCGGGGCCACGCAGCGCTGGAGTAAGCCGCCTGTGTTCGTATCCTCGATGAGTTCGACAATGCGTTACGCGTACCAGGACCGGATGTTGTTTATTTCTGGTATGCAAATAGAGGGAGAAACCTCGATTCTGTTTATAAAGCGTCGCTTCAGGATGGGTTTCGAGTTTTCAGACTGGCGGAAATCGGCCCGTTGAGGGTCAGATCCGCCCGAGCTCTACGGGTCCCTTGGCGACGACGCAGGCATAGACGAATAGCTCGAGAATGACCTTCTCGTTGGCCTGCCCCATGGCCCGTAGCCGGGCGTCAGTATCGACCCCGAACGCTACGAGTCGTTCGCAGGTGTTCCTGGGCCAGCGCCGCCGCGCCTGGTCATAGCTTGCCAGCGCTGTGCGTCTTGTTATCCTGAGCGACCGTGCGGCCTGCTCGTAGGGCGCTCCATCCGCTAGCGCCGCGTGCAACGCTGACAGCCGCCTGAAACTCCACAGCAAGCCTGCCAGTAACCCCACGCCGGATCCGTCGCGGTCAGAAAGTATAGCCTGGAGCGTTTCGAGCGCTTGCGTGAAGCTGCCGCCCGCCATCTTGTCCCAGAGGCTGAACGCATCCTCGGCTCTATTGTGGGCGATATAGCGCTCTACATCGTCTTCGCCTATGGAGGAGCCGCGCGGGTAGAACAGAGCGAGTCTGGAACATTCTGTCTTGAGCGCCTCGGTATTGTTTTCCACGAGATCCAGTATAGCCTCGACGGCTCCATCGTCGGCCTTTACGCCCTGAGCCGAGAAGTAGTCGCGTATCCAGCGGCCAGATTCCTGGGGCGACAGTTCCCAGAACACCTTTTTGGCGTCCTTGGAGATCGCGGCTTCCAGCGTCTTGTCCACGCCTATGCCATCGGCGACGAGGACCAGCACGGTCGTTTCCGCCGGGTGCCTGGCGTATTCGACGAGGGCCTGGACATCCGCCTTGGCCTTGATCTGGTCCGCGCCTAGGTATTGCACGAATTTACCCGCGGAGAACAGCGAGCCGTTCATGAGGAGGTCAAGGAGGACTGGAACGGGTGTTTCGTGGGCGTAGAGTCGGTGCTCTTCGGGTTCGCCCTTCCATTCGGAGGCGCATCGGGTTTTGAGCTGCCTGATGAAATCGTTGCGGCGGCCCAGTTCAGGCCCGCCGACCGCGAAAAGGGCTTCCACCTGCGCTTAGTACGTGCGGACTATGCCGCGCAACTGGCCCAGGATGCGGACATCCTGGCTAAATATAGGCGCGTAGGCTTGATTTTCCGGTTCCAGACGAATCCGGCTCTTTTCCTTGTAGAAGCGTTTGAGCGTTACCATGTCATCGATGGCCGCTACCACGATTTCGCCGTCGCGGGCTTCCTGTTTCTGCTCGATTACCGCTAGGTCTCCGTCCAGGATACCGGCGTTGATCATGCTGTCGCCGCGGACCCTGAGAGCGAAGCAGGTAGCGGACCCGACCATAGAGGCTGGCACATGCACGCTGGATTCGTAGTTTTCCTCGGCAAATATCGGCTTGCCGGCCGCGACTGAGCCGAGCACGGGCAACTCTATCGTCGGCGATCGTCCTGCCAGTATCGACTTGCCTATGATCTCGATCTTGCGTGATCGACCTCCGCCTGTCCGGATACGGCCCTTGCGTTCAAGCGCCTTCATGTGGTCGTAGGCGCCTTTTGCCGACATCCCGAAATGCGCGGCGATTTCCCTGATGGTGGGGGGGTAGGGGTTTTCCCTGATGAAAGTCTCGATGTAGTCGAGGACTTCTTTCTGGCGATCCGTCAGTTCGTTCATTCGCCTGCCTCTATACCGAATTTCTTTATTTTGGCGTGCAGGTTGCTCGGGTATACGCCTATAGTCTCTGCAGTCCGAGCTATATTATATCCGTGCTTTCGCAAGTTGTGCAGTAGGTATCCGCGTTCAAATGCTTCCCTGGCCTCCGAAAGCCTGAGTTCGGACAGTATATCCAGCCGGTCCTTGATGATTTCAGGAGCCTTGCCGTCTGCCCTGGCTATGAAGTGTTCGACTGTCTCGGCGGATATCTCTTCCTCATCGCTCATGACCGAAATGCGTTCTATAAAATTCTTGAGTTCTCGTACATTACCGGGCCAGTCATGGGTCGTCAGCGCCTCGACCGCGCTCTTGGACAGACGCCTGTCGGCTCCGCCGACGAGTCGGCCAAGGAAGAATTCAGCCAGGCGGGCAATGTCCTCGGGGCGTTCCCGGAGCGCCGGCATGCGCAGAGGAATCACGTTGAGCCTGAAGAACAGGTCCTCCCTGAAGCGGCCGGCGGCAATCTCCTGCCTCAGATCCTTGTTGGTGGCCGCTACGACGCGAACGTCCACCTCTATGGTGCTTTCACCGCCCAGCCGTTCAAAGCGCATCTCCTGGATGGCACGGAGCATCTTTGACTGGGCTGAAAGCGACATGTCCGCTATCTCGTCCAGGAAGAGCGTGCCTGTGTGGGCCGTCTCGAACTTGCCCTTACGCCTGGCCACCGCATCGGTGAAGGAGCCTTTTTCATGGCCGAACAGTTCGCTTTCTATCAGTGTATCGGGCATCGCCGCGCAGTTGACGGCTATGAATGGGCCGGTAGCCCGGCTTGAAAGCTCGTGGATCCGCCTAGCGGCAAGTTCCTTGCCTGTACCGTTTTCTCCGGTAATGAGCACCCGGGCGTCGGATCGGGCGCTTTGCTCTATGAGTTCGCGCACCTCGGCCATTTTTGCCGAGGATCCGATGAGATCGTCATTCTCTATCGTCGTCCGTTTGAGTCGGGCGTTTTCTAGCCTGAGGTCGGAAAGGGCGCGGGCGTTCCTGACCGCGGTAAGGAGGCGTTCTATAGAGAGCGGCTTTTCTATGAAGTCGAAGGCTCCGAGTTTTACGGCGTTGACGGCCATGTCTATGGACGCGTGGCCCGATACGACGATGGTCTCCGCCGCCGGATGATCGGCCTTTATGGCCTTGAGCACGTCAATCCCGCCCATTCTGGGTAGCCATACATCCAAGATGACAACGTCGACGCTCTCGCGCCGGAGCAGGTCCAGGCCGATAGGGCCGTCTTCGGCCGTCAGGGTGCGGTACCCCTCGTCCTCGAGGATATCTTTCACGGTGGCCCGTATACCGGGTTCGTCGTCGATTACGAGGATGGCGCCCATGGATGACTTCCTTTATTCGATTATGCGCTCTCCGCTGGTAAATCTATAGAGAATACGGTGCCGACTCCCGCTTCGGAGTCTACCCGTATTTTTCCGCCATGGGCCGCCACGATATGCTCGACGATGGCCAGGCCAAGGCCGGTGCCGCCAGTTTTTGTAGTAAAGTACGGCGAAAATATCTTGTCTTTGGCCTCGTCCGGAATGCCGCAACCATCGTCCCTGATCTGGATTCTACAGTATCGGGATTCAGCCGTTTTGACAAGATCGGCACGTATCCAGACGGTGCCAGCGCCGCTGGTCGCGTCGGCCGCGTTGGATATAAGATTGCCCAGCGCCTGCTTTAGGTAGCCTCTATCCGCCTTGAGCACTATGCCTGGATCAATAGCGTCGCAGTCTATGGTCAGCGATGGCCACGAGGCTGAATACAGGTGAACGGCCTCGTCTATCGTCGGCTTCAGTTCCATCCAGTCTTTTTGCGGTTCCGGTAGCCGGGCAAAGTCCCGGAATTCAGTCAGCAGCGATTCCATGTTGGCCGTCTCCTGGATTATCGCGACCATAGATTTTTCCAGGATGTCCTGCGCGCTCTCGGGATTAGCCTTCCAGCGTTTAAGCACGCGCTCCGCGGACAACTTGATGGGCGTAAGCGGATTCCTGAGTTCGTGCGCCAGCTTCCGGGCTATATCGCGCCACGCTCCGATCTTCTCGTTGCGAAGTTCGTCGCCCCTGGATCGTTCAAGCTTCTCTAGCACGGTATTGAGCGCCTCGATGAGATCGCCCGCCTCGTCGTCTGGTTTCGCGAGGAAGGGGGCGCGGCGGGCTCCTGAGCCGACTCTAGTCAGGGCGTCGGACAGCGCCATCAGGGGCCTGAGCAGTCGGTCGGACACGCTGAGCGCGAACAGAGCGGCAAGGGCAAGCAGCGGAGCCACGAGGCCGGCATAGAAAAACGCCAAATACAAGGGAAAGGAGCCCGCGATACGTCCAGAGCGCTCGAGGTTTGCCACTGCCACCGATATTCCCGCCGCGGCGTTTTCCGCTTTCTCGTAGAAACGGAGCGTCACGATTACCGAGACGCGCTCCCCATGTTCAGTCGAGCCCGCATCCCTCGCAAAATAGCGCGCGTAGCTTCTGCCGCTAGAAGAGAGGCGAGGGAGAAAGCCATTTTTGTCCAGTCCCGAGGTTCTCGTGCCTGACTGGACGGCGGCGTCGCCGGCAAACGAGATTGACCGCCCGCCTAAAAACAGCTCCACGGCGCAGACTGAAGGATCCCGGGCTGAAAGACGCGCGAGCACCCGGTCGGCGTCCGGACCGCGGGCGCTTACTATAGCCGCAACGTCGTTTTCCGCTGTGTATTTGAGCGAGCTTTCCTTTTCGGCGTAGTAATCAACGGCAAAATCCAGGCCATCGGCGAGCGCGGTCCTCACGATGCCGGATTGCGGCGCATCCACAGCCTGGACGGCTATGATGCCCAGGAACACCATTGAAGGCAATGCCGCCATGATGGAAACCGCTATAAACGAGGCCATAACGCGGCCACGGAGCCTATAGCCCCATGCTTTCTTTCTGTATTCCCTGATAAAACGTACGGCCGAGACGCAGAGCACGATGGCCAACACGGTCGGAGTAATAGCCAGCAAGGTGGCGGTCAGGCCAGACTGAATGTCGGGGAAGCCCGCTCCATCGTCCATCGCGGTATGCACGTAGGCGTACGATCCGACAAGCACTATGGCATACAGGATGCCTATGACGACGAGATCGGTTACACGACGCGATAGGAGGCCGCGGCCTGGCATTACTCCTCTTCGAAGCGGTTCTGGAATAGTCGGTCTATGGCTTCGGCCGCTTCCACTTCGTCCTCGCCATCAGTGATGATCTTGATTTCGGTCTGGAAGCCGGCGCCGAGCGTAATGATACCCATGATGCTCTTGGCGTTGATACGGTCATCGCCCTTCTGCAAATGTATTTTCGATTTGAATTTACCGGCCGTCTGCACGATCAAAGCGGCCGGGCGGGCATGGATGCCGGCTCGGTTTTTTATGACGGTCATTTTCTCAACCATAGTGAGGCTCCGATCATTAACGGATTAGATAGAATCGTCCCTGCCGAAATATACGTCACGGGCGTTTTCGCTCTCAAGCCATCGTAATATATTCTGATTGAATTCCTTGGCGGAATGGTAGCCCATTTTTTTGAGCCGCTCGTTCATGGCGGCCGTCTCGACGATTATGGGTATGTTTCTGCCCGGTTTGACCGGTATGTCTAGCTGAGGAACATGTACGCCGAGTATATCTTGCGTTTTTTCCTCGGTGCCGATGCGGTCGTACACCTTGGCGGAATCCCACTCTTCCAGGGAACATATCAGCTGAACCTGTTTCTTGTCCCTGATGGCGCCGACGCCGAACAAATGGGTCACATTGATGATGCCGAGGCCGCGGATTTCCATATGGTGGCCGATTACCTTGTTAGCCCCAGAGCCCATCAGGATGTTGCCCGAGACGCAACGTATCTCGACGACATCGTCGGCCACGAGGCGGTGGCCGCGCTCTATCAGTTCCAGCGCCGTTTCGCTCTTGCCGACGCCGGATTCGCCTACGAGCAATATGCCGATGCCATAGACCTCGACGAGCACGCCGTGGACGCTCGTCTTGGGCGCGAACACGTTGGTCAGCACCCGCATGAGACGCGACGACAGCTCCGTCGACGAAAGATCCGACAGCAGGATGGGGCAATCCGCCGCTTCAGCGGCTTCAGCGAACATAGGCGCCGGCGGTTCGCCGTTGGCGAAGAGGAAGCAGGGTATCGGGAACGAGAATACTTTAGAAACCCCGTCTTCCTTGCCTTCCGAGGCGAGGAGGTGCAGATAGGCCGCTTCTCCCCTGCCTATCAGCTGAATGCGCTGGTACGCGAAGCTCTCGAAGAATCCAGAAAGCGCAAGCCCTGGTCTGTTGATATCCGGCGAGCTTATCAGCCGGCCCAATCCCTTGCGGCCGCAGATGCAACGTAGCTCAAGCGCGTCGTGTTCCTTGAGGTCGAGGTTGAGGAGATCGAGGACCGTGAAACGCTTGTCTTCCATCGATCGGGAGCATACCCCGATTCAAGCCGTTGCGCAACGTACTATTACGACCACAGCAGCCTCCGGCCGCGGAACCGCGCCGCTACTCACGAAGAGGCCTTACGGAAAGACCTTACATGAATTTGCATGGGGCCCCGCCTGGCGCAACGATCATCGCGCTTATCGCGCGACGACCGTTGCGCCGGCGCCCCATGCACTTTTCATGCGATGGCCTTTCTGAGAGCTTTCCGAGGCGGCGCGGTTCCGCGGCCGGCTTGTGTGTGGGGTTGTTTAGTAGGAAGCGGAACGAGGGAATCGGGGGATGCGTCTTGGATATGTGGGGGAGCAATCAAGGCTCCTTCAGTATGCCCGGTTACGCCCATCGCACGATAAACCTGGCTGATCTGCCTTATATCCCCGCCTGAATCAGGCCGGGGTGTGACTTAAACGGCTATCTACAGGAAGGTTGCATTGGGCGCCAGTAAAACACCTGCCGCGCGCGTTAGCGCGGCGGGTGTTTGGCCAGGCGGGACCCAACGCAAAATTCATACATGGCTTTTCTGAAGAAAAAACCGTTCCTGCGGCCTGATTCAGGCGTTATAAAAAGCCAGACCAGAATTGCTTGCGCGATGACCGTGAGACGAATCCCAACGCAAAATTCATACATGGCCTTTATGAAGAAAAAACCGTTCCTACGGCCTGATTCAGGCGTGGTTACAGACCCGAACTGCAAGCACCAAGGACTTGAAGTTGCCTTAGACTATCTTTGCCAGGGTGGCCAGGAGTTCTTCTTTTTTGAAGGGTTTGACGAGGAATGCTTTGGCTCCCAGGGACAGGGCTTTTTCCTGGAGTTCCTTCTCGTCCTGGGTGGTCAGCATCACTACCGGTATTTTTGCTATCGAAGTAGCCTTGGCCTTGGCCTCGAGGAACTCTATGCCGTTCATCTCGGGCATGTTGATGTCCAGCATGACGAGGGCGATGCCGCCCCGCATGGCCTTTTCAATGCCTATGCGGCCGTTTTCCGCTTCCTCGCAGGTATAACCGGCGGCGCCCAGGGCGATAGAAACGATTTTGCGCATGGTGGTGGAGTCGTCGACTATCAAAGCTTTCATACTATTACCTCCTGGATTGTTTCCTTCTCGCCTTTTGTATGGGCCAGCGCGAGAAGGCGCGTTCGTAATTCCTTGATGTGGGACTGGTCGGGTCTTGCCAGCGGCGCTCCATCCGCCGGCTGTGCTATTGTCATCATCTTGCCGCGCACTTCCGAGACCATGAACTGTACGCCTTCTACCATCTGGCGCGTGATGTCCTGGAACTGCAGGGACTCGAGCACCCCGTCGAGATCTCGATTCATGGTCGCGACGACCTGTTCGATATCGCGAGACAAGGCTACGCTGGCGTTGCTTATGGTAAGCAGCGATTCTATGGCCTTTTCTTCGTCCTGGATTCCACGCTCTACCTCTTCCGCTACGACAGCGGAATCTTTGACAGATTTCTCCACCAGGGATTCGTTGAATTTTTTGAAGCGGCCAAGCAATTCTGAGACTCGCTTTGAAAAGACCGCCGTCTGGTCATTCAAGTTGCGCAGTTCGTTGACTATGACCTTAAAACCGTTGCCTTGCGAGCCTATTCGTGCCGCTTCAATAGCCATGTTGAAGGCTATCAGCCTTGAGCGCTCGGTTATTTCGCCGATTTCTGCCAGCAGTTCCATGCCGGAGGTGAGTTCCTTGCCGAGGGCCTGCAAGCCAGCGGCCGCGTTTTTGTCGTGCTTTCGCATGTCGGACAGGGCGACACGGACCCTGGCGATGGTCGCTTTGGCGTTGTCGGCTAGTGCGTTTATCGTGGATGAGGTCGCGGCATCGCCATGAGCGGTCGCGGCGGATTTAGAGGCTTTTCCCGACTGGTCGCGGAGCGCTATGAGCCTGTCCATCAAGGCGAAGACGGCCGCTTCTGTTTCTTCGGGTACTTTTCCAAGCAGAGCGTCCGCATACTGGAGTTCCAGGAGCGCTAGAGCGATGGTGGTAGTTGCGAGAGCCGTTGACTCATCGATAGCCGGTTCCGCTACGAGTGGAGCTGATTCGACGATTATCGCGGTTGCCGACGCGGCGGGTACGGCCTGGATCTGTTTGTCCTCGTATCCTGTCGGTAGGTTCTTCTGGGTGGCCCGGCTTGACCATAGGCCCGCGCCGACCGCGAATGCGGCCGCTATCAGGGAGAGTGAAATCGGTAGTATGGCGCTTGTGCCGAGGGCTATGGTCGCAGTAGCCGCTATAGCTGAGAGCGCGGATGCATATGCGATAATACCGCCCATTTTCATAGTGAGCACTCTAGAACAGAATTCGTCCGGCTACAAGTAAGAGAATCAACGATATAATTAAAAATCGTTGATTAGAGCTTGCAAAATTGACCAAGTCCGCTTATTGTTTTGGCTAGCACAATTATCTCTATATACTCTATTCCGGATAAATTACAAATGAAGCAAGTCGATGACGAGACCCGAGAAATTCTTGAATCCTTCATAGCCGAGGCTTATGAGCGGCTAGACGACGCGGAGACCGTTCTGTCCAAGGCAGGATGCGAAGCCGAAGCCGAATGCCTCGGCACGGTGTTCAGGCTTTTTCACTCCGTAAAGGGTAGCGCCGCGTTTCTTGACCTCAATAGTGTTAGGGCACTTACCCATGAGGCCGAGACGCTACTTGAGGTGCATATCAAGGGCGGTATCACCGTTACGAACGACAGCCTCGATGTGATCTTCCAGACCATCGATATGCTGCGCACCCTCGTCAAGGCGGTGCAGTCGGAGTTCAGCGACGAGGGGCATACCGAACAGGTTGCCGCACAGATAGCCTCCGTGCGTTCCTGCATCGAGGTTCTTCGCGCCGGGATGCTTGTCCCGGACGCCGGAAATAAACCGCTTACGGCCCAGGAAGCAGTTCCGCAAACGGTCATACCGCAAACCGCATCGCAAGAGGCTCAGCCGTATAATGAAATAATCCTCAACGAACTGGTCACGCGCGACATGACCGAACGCTTCTTGGCCGAGAGTTCCGATCTCGTGGACCGCCTGGAGTCTGACGCCCTTGGTTTGCTGGCTTCGCCAAACTCGGCTGAAGATGTCCATGCCATGTTTCGGGCAATTCATACGATCAAGGGGAATGCCGGCTTCTTTGGCTACGAGTTGCTTGAGGGCCTGTGCATGGGTGCTGAATCTCACCTTGACCAGGCACGCAAAGGGGCGGTGGCAACCAACGAGGCGTTTATCAACGCGACGCTTTCCCACGTTGACGCAATTCGCAGGGCAGTCACGACCGTACGGATTTTCGATGAACCGCCGGTCAGAACCGCGGGTAGCCAGCCCGAGCCTGTCGCAACCCTCCTTGAGCCTTCGCCGATAGGAGTTTCGAGAGCTTCAGGAGCTTCAGCGGGCGGGCTTCAACAAAGCGGCCCCCAGAATAAGGCCTCGGACACGGCTACCGGCATCAACGTGTACCGACCCCTCGGCGAGATACTGGTCGATATGGGCGCGGCCGACGCCGCGGCAATACAGTCAGCGCTAGAAATCCAGGAAAAGCCCTTGGGCGAACTACTGGTCGAATCTGGAGCCGCAAGCCGCGAGAACGTGACCAAGGCGCTAGAGAAACAGCGCGCCATGGAGGCCAAGCCCGCCGAGCCCGTAGGCGAAGAGGTTCAGCGCAGAGAGATACGAGTGGATACGGCCAAGCTGGACAAGCTCTTCGACCTCGTCGGGGAACTGATCACCGCGGAGGCCATGGTCGTCAATAGCCCAGACCTCAAGGGCCTCAAGCTGGACCATTTCGAGCGCTCGTACAGCGCGCTCAACAAGATAAGCCGGGAAATCCAGGAGACCACCATGGCCATTCGGATGATCCCGATGGACGGTCTCTTCCATAAGATGACACGACTGGTGCGCGACCTTTCGCGTAAATTCGGCAAACCGGTAGATTTTCGCGTGTCGGGCCAGGACACTGAGATGGACAAGAACGTCATCGAGCAGATTTCCGATCCGTTGGTGCACATCCTGCGCAATTCCATAGACCACGGCCTGGAGTTGCCGGCCGAGCGGAAGGCTTCAGGCAAGCCTGAGGCCGGTACCGTAACCCTCGATGCCCGCTACGAAGGCTCGGAGATATGGGTAAGCATCAAGGACGACGGCAAGGGCCTCAATAAGGAAAAGATACTGGCCAAGGCCGCCGAGCGCGGCCTCCTCAAGGTGGATCCGGCTACGCTCGAGGACAAAGACATCTGGGCCTTCATCTTCGAGCCGGGATTCTCTACGGCCCAGGTAGTCTCGGAAGTCTCCGGCCGCGGCGTCGGCATGGACGTGGTGCGCAAGAATTTAGACCGCATCAGGGGCGCCGTCGATGTGCGTTCAACGGCGGGCAAGGAAACGGAATTCGTCCTGCGCATACCGCTGACCATGGCCATCATAGAGGGCATTACGGTCCGCGTCGGCCCCAACTACTATTCAATTCCGCTCAACGACATCCTGGAATTCTTCAAGGCCAGGCCGGACCAGATAACCCGCACCGCCGACGGCGGCGAGATGGTTAGCCTGCGGGGCGAAATATTGCCCCTGGCAAAACTGTGGCAGGTGTTCAAGATCGAAGGCGCGCTGGAAAAACCCGAAGACGGCATCCTGCTCGTCGTCAACGCGGGCGGACGCAAGGCAGGCCTGCTCATAGACGAGGTGCTGGGCAACCAGCAAATAGTCATTAAGTCGCTGTCCGAGTACCTAGGCAAGGTGGACGGCGTTTCTGGCTGTTCAATACTCGGCGACGGCACGGTCAGCTTCATCATAGATACGGGACGACTGTTGTCCCTGGTGCTTGAATGATATCCGGCGTACACGGCGCCGCATGTGACTTTTTAGGAGGAACGGTATGAAGATTTTAGGTAAGTTACTGGTAGGGTTTCTGGCCGTTGCCGTGCTCTGCGCCGTCGTGGGTATTGTGGGTGTAACGCAACTTACCGCACAGAACGGCAACCTTAAAGTGGTCGGAGATGTGACCATACCGTCAATAACGTCCCTTCAGGAAGTTGTTGAAAATATGAATGTTATCAAGACAGCCGTCAGAAGTATGGCGATAGAGCAAGCGGCGGATGATGAAGCCTTCATTACCCGCCAGCATGACAACATAGAGAAGGCGCGCAAGGCTTATGCGGCTGCAATTGAGACGTACGAAGCTATTCCTCGCGTTCCCGAGGAAGACAAGCTCTGGAAGACTGCGCTGACGGCTCTTGATATCGCCAGAGATTATAATAACGAACTTATCGACCTAGCCAATCGTTCCATCGAGGCTGGCGCGGGAGAAACCCGCGATGCAATGTATGACCAGCTCTATCTACTAATCGCCGGTGAACGCCGTGCCGAATTCGACAATGCTCTAACGGCATTGATTACACTAAGCGACTTCATCGTTGACTATTACGGAGTTCAATTAATCAACGCCGCCGAGGAAAGTGCCAGAGTCGGTATCCTCATTCTTGTACTCGTGACCATTCTGGCTTTTATTGTGGCTATTGTGCTCGGCATCATGCTCGGTTCGGCCATCAGCAAATCCCTGCGCAAGGCGGTCAACGTGCTCGACCGCGTGGCGGCCGGCGATCTTACCGAGCGTCTTGTCGTGAAGAGCAAGGACGAGTTTGTCCAGGTAGCGGCGTCGCTCAACCTGGTCGCCGGCACCATAAAGGCGCTCATAGACGAGGCTGGTATGCTGACTCAGGCAGCGGTGGACGGCCGCCTCGCCACCCGCGGCAAGGCCGAGAATTTCAAGGGCGGTTACCACGACATCGTGGCGGGCGTCAACAAGACGCTGGACTCCGTCATCGGGCCGCTCAACGTGGCCGCCGGCTATGTGGACCGCATCTCCAAGGGCGACATACCGCCAAAGATCACCGACACCTACAACGGTGACTTCAACATCCTCAAGAACAATCTGAACGTCTGCGTGGACGCCGTCAACGCGTTGGTGACCGACGCCGGTATGCTGGTCAAGGCCGCTGTGGAAGGCAAGCTGGATACCCGCGCCGATGCCTCCAGGCACAAGGGCGACTTCCAGAAGATAGTGGACGGCGTCAACAAGACCCTGGACGCCGTCATAGGGCCGCTCAACGTGGCCGCCGGCTATGTAGACCGTATCTCCAAGGGTGACATACCCCCCAAGATCACCGACACCTACAACGGCGACTTCAACACGATTAAAAATAACCTGAACGTCTGTGTGGACGCCGTCAACGCGCTCGTGGACGACGCCGGCATGCTGGCCCAGGCCGCCGTCGAAGGCAGGCTCCAGACCCGCGCGGACGCCACCAAGCACCAGGGCGACTTCAAGAAGATAGTCGACGGCGTCAACAAGACGCTGGACCTGGTCATCGATCCCATCAACGAGACCATAGCCATACTTAAGCGCATGGCCGAGGGCGACCTGACCGCCACCATGACCGGCGATTAC
>Ga0154384_1128_pt1 | contig 18650 bp, 13 predicted proteins | sample RifGroB1_FD_115896 | JGI IMG/M metagenome (GOLD analysis project Ga0154384, IMG submission 115896) | Spirochaetes bacterium GWB1_59_5 | reverse complement strand
CCGCTACTCACGCTGAAGACCCTGCCGGACGAAATCCTGATAATACTAGAAAGTTCCTTTGGCGAGATAGTACAGCTACGCAGGCTGGTAGACGAACGGTCTGTGACGGGACAAGGCGCGTACAACAAGTATGTCCAACTCGCCGATACCATCATCAACCAAATGATAGTACTGTCATTGACAGACGCCGCCGAGGCGACACGACAACTCGAGTCTATTGTCTTCTATGAAAAAGCCAAGGAAAACGCGGGTCGCGTCCAATGCCTCGCCAGTTCGATATTCACGCTAGATCAGCCTATACGGTACCAGTCAATGCTCGAACTCGTAGACGCGAACGCGGGCATCACGGTAAACCTCGCTAACGGTGTCGTAAATTCCGGCGAAGAAGTGGCCTCGGCCATCTCCGAACTCGAACTGAGCCCTGCCTGGTATTCAATGCAGGACTCTGTTATCGACATACTGAAGCTGGCGGACTCCGGCGGCTACGGTCGCGACGGCCTCGAATTCTACAAGGAAACCAGCACGGTCGCGAGCCTCATACAGGGTATCATCGAGACTATCTCATCTCGGACAGACACCTGGTTCGAACTAAGAAACGCCAGGCTGACAAAAGAAATCGTGTTGATAGCATCGTTGCTCATCGTTTCGGTGTTGTTCGTGCTCTTCGTTTCTATATTCATGCTTTCAAATGTGTCTGGCAGGATCAAGGAAGTATCGACGGGCATGAGGAACGTCTCGTCCGGCGACGCCGACCTAACCCGCATGCTCAAGTCCAGAAAAAATGATGAACTGGGGCAACTAACTGGCTATTTCAACAAATTCGTGACAATGCTCAGGGGCATTATCGACAGGGTAAAGACCGAGGTGGGATCGCTCAGCGAAGGAATGATACAACTGTCTTCTAATACTGAAGAGACGGCTGGAGCCATCAGGCAGATCACCGCCAACATCGAGAGCCTCAAACTCCAGTCAATCAACCAGAGTAGCTCGGTCGACAAATCGAGCGAGATGGTGGAGAACATCGCCAAGAACATCATACAGCTTTACAAGTTGATAGAAAAACAAGCCGCCGGCGTTTCTTCGTCATCCAGCGCCATCGAAGAGATGGTCGCCAGCATCCAGTCGGTAACAGGCAACATCGAGCGCATGGGATCCTACTACGAAAAGCTGTTGGGCAAGTCAGACTCGGGCAGAGGCGCCATAGAGACGGTTGGAAAGCAGATAAAAGAGATCGACGCGCAGTCGGAGAACCTCGAGGAGGCGAATTCCCTGATCGCCGGCATCGCGGCCCAGACCAACTTGTTGGCGATGAACGCGGCGATAGAGGCTGCTCACGCCGGAGAGGCGGGCATGGGTTTCGCGGTCGTCGCCGACGAAATACGCAAACTCGCTGAGAACGCCGCGGGGCAATCTAAGACCATAGCCCACAATATCAAGGGTATCCGCGGAACCATCGACGCCGTCGTCACCAGCTCCGGTCTGAGCGCTAGAACCTTCGAGGAAATGCTGGAACAGATACGGATACTCTCGAGACTCGAAGAAGAGATAAAATATTCCATGCAAGAACAGAGCGCCGGCTCGGTGCTGATACTCCAGTCCCTGGCCAGCATCAACGATGTCACCGCCGACGTCAGACAGTCGGCCGAGGAAATGCAGGAAGGCTCGAACACGGTGCTTCTGGAGATGCGCCAGCTTCTGCAACTGTCTAGCGAACTGGAGAACGGCATGAGCGAGATGGCCGCGGGCGCCGAAGAGATCCGCCGCGCCGCCCAGGACACCAACGAGCTGTCCATCGCCGCCACCCGCAGCGTAACGGCCGTAAACACCGAAATAACCCAGTTCAAAACCTGACCGTCACCCTGAAGAGCCTGCGATACGTTTTGAACGCAGAGAATAAGAGGATAAGAGAAAAGAAAGATAGGACGAAAAGGTCTAGCCCTTCCATCCTCTCTCTTTCTTAGAATTCTTCTCTTTCCGATCTCTTATACTCTTATACTCTTTGTTACTCTTCCTCATTCGTCTTCGACGGTCAGGCTTTTATGACGAAGTTGACCAGTTTTCCTGGAACTACTATCACCTTGACGATCTCTTTGCCGGAGAGGTGTTCGGAGACCTTGGGCACGGCCTTGGCCGTCGCTTCCAGCGTGTCTTTGCCGGCGCCCTTGGCGGCCTTGAAGTCGCCGCGTAGCTTGCCGTTCACCTGCACGATTATGGTGTCCTCGTCATCCTCGCAGAGCGCGCTTTCGTAGGCAGGCCAGGACGCCTTTGACACGCTGCCTGAGTTGCCCATCTGTGCCCATAGTTCCTCGGCGAGGTGAGGAGCGTACGGTGCTACCAGGCGCACGAGGACGGACCACAGGCTCCTTGGCAGCGTCTGGAGCCTGGCAGCCTCTGTGGACAGCACCATCATCGCTGAGATGGCCGTATTGAAGTTCAGCGTGTCGGTATCGCCGTTCACCTTCTTGATGGTGCGGTGCATGAGCTTCAGCAGCTCTCCCGACGGTTCGGCATTGGTCAGCGGCTTCTCCGACATAGCGTAGAGGCGCTCCAGGAAACGGGTAACGCCCACGAGGCCAGCGGTAATCCAGGGCTTTGACACCTCGAGCGGGCCCATGAACATCTCGTAGAGCCTGAGCGCGTCCGCGCCGAATTCCCTGACGATGTCGTCGGGGTTGACCACGTTGCCGCGGCTCTTGGACATCTTCTGGTTGTCCTCGCCTAGTATCATGCCCTGATTGACGAGGCGTTGGAACGGTTCCCTGGTGTTGACCAGGCCCAGGTCGAACAGGACCTTGTGCCAGAAGCGGGCGTACAACAGGTGGAGCACCGCGTGCTCAACGCCGCCGACATAGAGGTCAACGGGCAGCCAGTAGTCTATCTTGTCGCGGCCCACGAAGGCCTTGTCGTTGGCGGGGTCAAGGAAGCGCAGGTAGTACCAGCACGAGCCGGCCCACTGGGGCATGGTGTTCGTCTCGCGCTTGGCGCTTCCGCCGCAGACCGGGCAGGTGGTGGTCACCCAGTCGTTTATCTTGGCCAGCGGGCTCTCGCCGGTGCCCGATGGTTCGTAGCTGGACACCGACGGGAGGGTCAGCGGCAACTCTGATTCAGGCACGGTAACGACGCCGCAGGCCGGGCAGTGCACCACGGGGATTGGCTCGCCCCAGTAGCGCTGGCGGCTGAACAGCCAGTCGCGCAGCTTGTAGTTGATGGCCAGCTTGCCGAGTTTACGCTCTTCAAGCCAGGCGGTGATGGCCTTCTTGGCAGCCTCGGTGTCCAGACCGTCCAGGAAGCCAGAGTTGACGTTCACGCCGTCGGCCGCCGTGCACTCGGGCATCTCGCCAGCGCAAGGCACGGCCTTTCCGTCCGGCCCGAGGCTGGCAACCACCTCGATGATGGGCAGGCTGAAGGTCTTTGCGAATTCCCAGTCGCGCTCGTCGTGGGCGGGTACGGCCATGATGGCGCCCGTGCCGTAGGAGGCCAGGACGTAGTCGGAAATCCATATCGGAATGCGGGCGTCGTTGACCGGGTTGATGGCGTAGGCGCCGGTAAAGACGCCGGTCTTGCCCTTGGCCAGGTCGGTGCGCTCCAGATCGCTCTTCTTGGCGGCCGTTTCTACATACGCGGTGACCGCGGCCTTTTGGGCCTGGCTCGCGATCTTTTCGACGAGGGCATGCTCGGGCGCCAGCACCATATAGGTGGCGCCGAACAGCGTATCAGGCCTCGTGGTGAAGACTTCCAGCGCTTCGCCTGAGCCATCGACACTAAAGACTACGCTGGCGCCTTCCGAGCGGCCTATCCAGTTGCGTTGCATGGCCTTTACCGGCTCGGGCCAATCCAGGTCCTCAAGGTCCTCGAGCAGGCGGTCCGCGTACGCGGTAATCTTGAGTATCCACTGGCGGATGCGCTTGCGCGTCACCTTGGTGTGGCAGCGGTCGCATTCGCCGTCCTTGACCTCCTCGTTGGCTAGTCCAGTCTTGCACGAGGGGCACCAGTTGATGGGCGCATCCGACTCGTAGGCCAGGCCCTTGTTGAACAGCTGAATGAATATCCACTGAGTCCACTTGTAGTAGTCGGCGTCGCAGGTGGAGACTTCACGGTCCCAGTCATAGGAGAAACCGAGGCTCTTGATCTGCTCGCGGAAGCGGTTGATGTTGGCGGCGGTCGTCACCGCGGGGTGGGTGCCGGTCTGGATGGCGTAATTTTCCGCCGGCAGGCCAAAGGAGTCGAAGCCCATGGGATGGAGGATGTTGTAGCCATTCATGCGCAGGTAGCGGCAGTAGATGTCGGTAGCGGTGTAGCCTTCAGGATGCCCCACGTGGAGACCGGCGCCGGAGGGGTACGGAAACATGTCCAGCACATAGCGTCGTTTGCTCTTGGGAATAGTCGTATCTTCGACTGCCCGAAAGGTCTTGTTGGTATCCCAATAGTTCTGCCACTTGGGTTCGATGTCACTGAACGGGTACTTGGCCATAAATGTCGCTCCGTTGCTCGGAATGCGACGAAGGGCGCTCTCGCGCCCTTCGTCTGCTTGAGTATTCCGGATCATACCTTATAGGTAGTAACGCGACAAGCCAGCCTACAGAGTCGGCTCAATCGGCACAGGCTCCTCCAGCGTCGGCGGCGGAGCATCGTTGTTCGTAGGCCGCTCGTACTGGATGACGAAGTGTTCCCAAAAATCGTCGGCGCCAGAAGCCATCTTCGGAACGGATATCAGGATCATGTCGTTGCCGAACGGCACGGAGAATTTTGCCTCCAACCGATTGGCGGGATCCTGCGTCTCTATCCTGATGCGGTGCCCTTGGCCTCTGACCATCAGCAATTCCCTGTCACGCGCATAGAGTTCCAGCGGTTTCTGGTTGTCTATGAAGACTTTGACCCGCCTCATCGCCGACACGGCGCCGTCGTCCAGGGACTTGTTGTCTATCAGAAAGGTATGGGACCTGCCGTTGATGAACACGAACACCGTCAGCGCCACGTACATCACCAGCAAACCAGCCTTTACAAGGAGGCGCCTGGTCCTGATTGCCGGATTAGCTCCGTTCTTGTCGGCTCCGCTCATACCGCACCTCCCTTTGCCGCCGGGTCGACGGTGTTCATGCGCAGGCCGGCGCGGTCTATCTCCACGCCACGGCGTTTGCGCCAGGCATGCAACACGAGAGCCAGCGCGATGGCGCCGTAGCTGAACGCGTCGCGGAAGTATTCGCCTATCTGGGCCGAGCCGAAGAGCTCCGCGCCCGCGCGAGGCATGACTATGTACATCAGGTGCAGGAGCACCACGCCTACGAACACGTTTGGTATCGTCGCCTTAGTCACCGAGGCTCCACCTACGAGTATGGCCGCCACCGCGAAGAAGCCGGTCTGCCTGTGCGCGTTGTAGGTAGCCATGTTGCCCATGTTCTGGAGGAATATCACCTGGCCTATCATAGCCAGCACCGTAGACATGACGATGGCTATGATGCGCGTCGTTTCCACCGGTATGCCCGAGGCGTTGGATACGAGCTGGTCCTGGCCTATGGCGCGCATGTCCTGACCAAGCTTTGTCTTGCGGAACCACACGATGAACAGGCAAAGGATAGCCACGATGATGAAGGTACCCACCGGAAAGTTGAGGCCGAACAGCTTGACCATCATCATGTTGTCCAGGCTCTGCCGCACCGAATCAAGATTGAGCGTATTCCTGATACCGTAGCCGCGCGACAGCGTAATCGCCAGCGAGCGCATCGGAATCAGCGAGCCCATGAGGTACAGCACGACGAACTGGTACACGCCGTCCATGAAGAAGCCCAGGATGTAGCCGGTGGCCATCTCCCGGCCCTTGGCCCTATTGAGCACCGCGCCGGCGGCCCAGCCGAGGATGATGGCTATGGGCAAGCCGACGAGCACCGAGAATCCCAGGCCCCAGACGCCTGAAATGTTCCAGTCCACCGCGAAAATGAGGCCTATCTCGCCGGCCATGGCGCCGAGCACCATGCCGAAGTTCAGTCCCATGCCGGCCATGATGGGCAGGAGCAGGCTGAACACCAGGAACGAGTTGCGGCCGATGCGCGTTATGATGTCCTGGAGTATGTAGTTGGCGGACAGGCCGGATATCGGCGTAGCTATCGCGGTGAGTATAAGGAAGATCACGACGACGACATTGTCGGCGATGAACCTCCTGAAATCGAACTTCTTCTTCATTTCGTCACCTTCGTTTTCCGCGTCAGGGCATAGAGTATCATGCCGTTGGACAGCACGATGCGTATCACCTCCGACATGTCCGTCTGCAGGACGCTGTTGATAACGCTCGGGGTCATAGTCAGTATGCCCTGAAACAGGAACGTGCCGACGATCACGTTGATCATCGACGCCTTGTTGACGCTGGCGCCGCCGATGAGCAGGGCCGCCACAGCCGGGAAGGCCATAAACAACGGCGCCTGGTACATCTGTATAAAACCGAAGCTCTGCTGGTATACGAGTATGCCCACAGCGCCGAGCATCGTAGACAGCATCACGCTGATGGTACGCATCTTGTCGGAGGAGACGCCGCCGGCCCTGGCGAAATCGGGGTTGGAGCCTACGGCCGTCATCGCGGTGCCGGTCTTGGTGCGGAAGAACAGGTACACGAGAAACGCGCAGAACAAGGCGAACAATATCATGCCGGTGGGAAACACGAAGTTCTCGCCTATCCTGACGGCCAGGAAATTATTGAGTATGTGTCCCCAGAAGTTATCCAGCGTTATAGTCGTCCGCAGTCCCTTGCCTGTATAGCCCCAGACCATGGCCGGGCTTGAATACGGCAAAAGAAGCCACAGGATGGAGAAGAAGGTTACCAGCGAGAAACCGACGTACATCGCTATCGTCATCTCCTCGCCCTTGACCTTGTTGAGGAGTTGTCCGTAGAGCCAGCCGAACACAGCCGCGATGGGCAGACAGATGGCTACGGCTCCGAAGAAACCGAACCAGCCTGTCAGGCCAATCTGCATGGCTATCGTCGCCCCGAGCAGGCCGGCGATTATTCCCACGGGAAGGCCAAAATTGAGGCCGCAACCGGCCTGGACCATCGGAACGAGGGCCAGCACCAGGATGGCGTTCTGGCCGAAGCGGTTCAGGGTGTCCGACAGCGACATGCTGATGCTGACGCCCACGAACGGCGCCACGATGAATAGCGTGATGAGAAAGAAGAAAATGATTATGCGCGGCCAGCCGAAGTCCGCCGCGAATTCCTTTATCTTAAGCACGCGCGGCCTCCTCTTTTACTGCGCCGGCCATGAGCAGGCCGAACTCCGCGATATCGGCGTCCGGCGGCAATATACCGGCGATGCGGCCCTCGTCGACTATGGCGACGCGGTCGCAGATGGATCTGAGTTCCTCGAGTTCGCTAGAAACCATCACGATGGTCGTACCAAAATCGCGGTTGTAGTGTCGCAATGACTGCAGTACCAGCTCCTTGGCGCCCACGTCGATGCCTCGCGTCGGTTCGCTGACGAACAGCAGGTTGGGCTTGAGCGCAAAGGCCTTGGCCAGACATATCTTCTGCTGGTTTCCGCCGGAAAGCTCCTTGGCAAACTGCTTTGGCCCCGTGCATTTAATAGAAAGTTGCTCGATGTATTCCTGGGCCAACTTGCGCAGGCCGTTCTCATCGCGCAGCTTGAGGAGGCCGCCCAGATAGGATTTAAGGTACTGACCGTGGATCTGCATGGCGGTGAAGCCGATGTTCCATTCCAGGGTCTCGTCCAGAAGCAGGCCAACGCCGCGACGGTCTTCCGAGACGAACGACATGCCCATGGACAGGGCTCCGCGGGGGTCGTTGAGCGGTACCGGCTTGCCATGGAGCTGTACCGAGCCGCCGCCGGCGTACAGTCCCATGATACCGTTGGGTATGCCCAGCTTTCCTTGACCAGCCAGGCCGCCTATGCCGAATATCTCGCCTTCGCGGACGGTAAACGACACATCGCGCACCGCCTCGCCTGGCATGTCCACCCAGAGCCGCTCTACCTTGAGCGCCTCGCCCTTGAACGAACGTGTGGCAAGGTCAGGCCGCTTCGTCTCGACGGAGCGGCCCACCATCCAGGAGGCGATGTCGCGGACCGAGGTGCCCGGACCCGGGGTATCCTTGACGACGCGGCCATCGCGGAGCACCACTATGGTGTCCGCTACCGAGGCCACCTCGTGCAGGCGGTGCGATATAAAAATTATGGAAATACCCTGCGCGGCCAGGCGCCGGAGCGCCTGGAGGAGTATCTCGGCCTCGGTCTCGGTGAGCACCGCGGTCGGTTCGTCGAGCACCAGCAGCCTGACATTCTCGCGGTTTATCTCGCGGGCAATCTCGGTGAACTGCTTGTGGCCCACGGGCATCTCGGAGACGAGCGTTTCGGGGTCGAGCTTGACGCCGAGCCTGTCTATGGCCTTCGTCGCGCTGTCGCGCATCGCGGTACGATCCAGGACGCTCATGCGGTCGCCGAACACCTCGCAGGCAAAGTTGCCCTTCATCGGCTCGCGGTTGAGCACGATGTTCTCGGTGGTCGTAAAGCCCGGTATCAGCGAAAATTCCTGATGCACCATGCCGATGCCGGCATCGAGCGCGTCGAAGGGGCTCTTGAACTTGACCGGCTTGCCGCCGAGTTCAATGGAGCCTCCGTAACCGCCGGTTTCGGCTATGACGGGCATGCCGAACAGAATGCGCATCAGCGTCGTCTTGCCCGCGCCGTTTTCGCCGACCAGGCCGACGATCTTGCCTGGGCCGACGTCGAAGGTTACATCCTCGAGCACGGAGTTGCCATAAAAGTCTTTGGATATACCCTTGAGCGAAAGCAAGGGCGTTTCTTTGGGCATGGTTCCTACCTTTTTCGAGAGGTCGGGCGGGCGTCGAACCGTTCGGCGTCGCTGGCCCTGAATGGAGCGGCGGAGATCCCGCGCGCGGAACACCATAGTAAACGAATGATGCGATATTGTCAAAATAAAAGGGTCGCCCGAAGGCGACCCCAATGAAATCAGACTAGTCGATCGTTATTTCTTGAACTTGATCGAGTAGTATTTCTCCGGTACGACCTGAGCCGTGGTGGGCAGGTAACCCTTGCCCATGACGTAGGTGTCCATGTACACGAGAAGGTGGTTCTTGGCCTTGACGCCGGTGTTGGCATCGATGTAGTAGCCGCCGTTCCACTTGGCGCCGGGGGTGTAGACCGCAAACGCGGTAAACAGGCCATCGAGGCTGTCCTTGGTGGTCTTGCCCTCGATCACGTTCTTGGCGAACTCGCCGAGACCGGCGGTGACGGTGAAGCCATAGCTATAAGCCCAGGTACCGAAACGGCCAGCGCCGCCCTTGTCCACGACAGCCTGCTCCACCTTCTTGAGGATGGCGGGGAAGTTGCCGGCTTCGGCGGTCAGGTCCACGCCGAGAGCTCCTGGGTAACCCATGAGCGGTGAGGGAAGGTCGGCTTCAACGAAGATTCCACCGTACTGGAGCAGCTGCTTGAGGAGGGGCTCGGTGTGGGCGTCGTTGGTGCAGAAGAACGCGGTCTCCTTGCCATACTTCTGGATCCAAGCCGGGACCTTCTCCAGGATGAACTGCTGAGCGCCGGCCACGCCGACGTCGGAGGTCGGGTCGGGGGCGGTCTCGAAGGCGAACTTCATGCCGAGGTCGATACAGGCCTGCTCCATGATCTGCCTGCGCAGGCCAAGGGTCTCATAGGACATATGGCGCGGGAAGGAGATGTGCACGAAGGTCTTGGCTCCGAGTTCCTTGGCGGCCCAGATGATGGTGTAGCCACGGCTGATGAAGTCGCTGTTGAGGGCGAGGTCGGCGGCGGCTTCGATCACGAGCGGGTCTTCATGAGGCTCGCCGGCGAACAGAAGGATGTCGGCGCGCTTCTCGCGGACGCGCTTGAAACCTTCGGCTGCGCCGGGGATGGCCTGGTTCATGACAATGGCCTTCATGAGGGGATCGTCAGCCAGGGCTACGATCTGGGAGATGGTGGTCTCCTGCTGGTCCATGAAGTTGTCGGGATAAGTGATGTGCTGGATCATTCCGCCGTCGGCGACCTTGCCGTAGCGCTTGATCAATTCTTCCGCTCCGCGCAGATCGTCTTCTGACTGAGAAACGGTACCAGTCACAACGCCGATATGGAAGGCGGCCTTTGCGGGTTCGGTGGCGGCGGCTGGCTTCTCGGCCTTCTGGCAACCGGCGAAGAGTACGACAGCCGCAATGAGCGCGACTGTTAGTACACGGGTAAATTTCATGAATCCTCCTTAAGGATGCCGGTAATCCGGCGATTTGTATATTGTAAACCATTGAGGATATCCGTCAAGGCCTGCTATACTCGTTCACATGCTTTACCGACGGTTTCCTAAGGTTCCGGAGCTCGAAATATCAACATTAGGCCTGGGTTGCATGCGTTTGCCCACCCTCGGCGACGATCCAGCCGCAATAGACGACGCCGCGGCCACCGCCATCCTGTCCGCCGCGCTGGACTCGGGCGTCAACTATATCGACACCGCGTGGCCCTACCACAAGCAGATGAGCGAGCCCTGGCTGGGCGCCGCCGTCGAGTCTCTGGGTTGCCGCGACCGCGTGTTGCTCGCGACCAAGGCTCCGGTATGGCTCATCGAGAAAAACGCCGACTGGGAGTGTTACCTGTCCGCCCAACTCGAAAAGTTGCGCACCGACCACATCGACTTCTACCTGGTGCACGCGCTCAACGGCAAGCGCTGGAAGACCGTCCTGGAGACAGGAGGGCTGGAATTTCTAGCCAAGGCCAAGGCCGACGGCCGGATTGGCCACCTGGGCTTCTCGTTCCACGACACGCTAGACTCCTTCAAGACTATCGTTGATGGCTGGTCAGACTGGGAATTCTGCCAGTTGCAGTACAACTACTTCGACGAGGACTACCAGGCCGGCGACGCGGGCATACGCTACGCCGCCGAGCGGGATATAGGTGTGATCGTGATGGAACCGCTGCGAGGCGGCGTCCTAGCGCGGGTGCCTGACGCCGTCAGGGAGATTTTCTCCCGCTACCCTGTTCCGCGCATGCCGGCGGAGTGGGCCTTGCGTCATGTTCTGGACCGGCAAGAAACCGTGACGGTGCTCTCGGGCATGGGCGCCGCAGGCCAGCTCTGGGAAAACGCCGGCGTGGCCTCGTCGGCCGCGCCCAATTCCATTACCAAGTCGGAACGCGCCATACTGGATGAGGCCCGAGCATGGTTCGTCTCTAAGATGGCCGTGCCCTGCACAGCCTGCGGCTACTGCAGACCCTGCCCGAGCGGCGTCAACATCGTGGATACGTTCGGCATGTGGAACGAGGCGGCGATGTTCGACACCCTTGAAGCCAACGCCAAACAATACCAGGCCTCGCTCGCGGCTAAGGGCAACGGAGCCGACGCCTGCGTCGAGTGCGGCGAGTGCGTCTCCAAGTGCCCGCAGGGCATAGCCATACCCGCCAGACTCAAGGAAGCGCGCGCGACTCTGGGCTAAGGCCTGAGCCTGCTACAGCGCGCCGCCGGCGAGGAACGGCAGGGCAATGAAGTTGCCGAGCGCGCCGCCGAAGCTGGATAGGAAGAATACGAGCAGAATGTGCGTTACCTTGTTCTTATAGAAGCCTCGCACCGTGGAGACGTCGGCGGACAGGGTCTGGAAATCCGAGACGCGGGGCTTCCGGAGCCAGGCCTCCACTATGCCGGAGAAGAAGCCCACGGCGACGAGGGGATTGAGCGTGGCGACGGGCGCGGCCGCGAACGACACCAGAATCGTCAGCGGGTGCGCCAGGCAGAGTAGCGATCCCACCGCTGCCAGGGTGCCGTTGAGAGCCACCCACCGGAGCAACATCTGGAGGCTCGCCTCAGCGCCTGAGGTAAAAAAACCCGCGACGATGAAGCCGACGATGAGCGCTGGCACGAGCCAGCCGGCGGAGCGCGCCAGCAGGCCGGGAGGAGGCACCCTGTCGATGTCGGATACGTCGGTCGTGGAGCCGCCGCCGGCAAGGCGCCCGAGCCACGCTTCTACGCCGGAACCGTGTCCTGCGCCTATCACCGCGACGAGTTTGTCGCCGGGAGTGGCCCATATTTTAGAGGCGAGGTAACGGTCCCTTTCGTCTATCAATACTTCCTTGACGCTCGGGAGGTAGGCCGCAAGCTCGCCCATCATCTCGTCCAGTTCGGAACGCACTTTAAGGCGCTCAATCTCCGCGGAGTCGGGCTTCTCGTTGGAGAAGGCCGCGGCTATGAGCTGGGCCACCAGTTTTGACTTGTTCCAGAAATTAGACTTGCCCCAGGCCCGCCTGAGGGTCGTCTTGACGTCACGGTCGCAGAAACTGTACGGAATACCCGCGGCCTCGGCAGCCTTAATGGCGGCGACCATTTCTGCGCCAGGCTTTACGCCCGAATCGGCGCCCATCCTGCGCTGGAACGACGACAGCGCCAGGTTGGCCAAGAGGAGAAAGGCCTGCCCCTCCTTGATCACCTTAACGATGTCCGTTTTCTCCCATACGTCCGGCGAGTTCATGGCCCGCCAGCGCCCCTCGTCCAGCTCGACGCAAAGCGCATCGGGCGACTCTGTGGCGATAACCGCGGCGACCTCATCGACGCTCTCCTTGGAGACGTGGGCCGTACCCACGAGCACTATCCTGCGTCCCGACAGCTCTAGAACCTTGACCGTATCAGACATCGTCGCTCCGTTCGTTTGTTGTAGTCTGGATTCGATTTATTTCGGAGCGGACAGGCGGGCCAGATCGGCCTCCGCCATGCGGCGCTCTATCGTACCCATACGCTCGGAGTCGTATGACATCCGTATGTACTTTGATCCCAGCTCCGGTTTACCCTTGGCGACCCAATAGGCTCCGAGGTAGTACAGCATGCCAGCCTTGAGGTCAAGGTTCTTTTCGGCGTTGATGCGCACCTCGAGTTCCGAAGTCATCTCGCTCTGGTCGAAAAGAAGCCTGAGCGCTAACCATTGCGCGTTGAATTTTTCCTTGTCGATCCTGGCCAGTTTTTTGCCCGCGTATTCCTTAGCGGCCTTGGCATCGCCGGCGCGAAGAAGCGACAAGGCGGCGGCTATGTAATACTCGTGGTGGGTAGTCGTATAGCTGGAAGCCTTGTCAAAGGCGGTGAAAGCCTCGCGCCAGTTGCCCAGGCGGTAGGCCAGGACGCCGATAGACTCGAAAGAAAACCAATAATCGGGATACAGCGCCGAGGCCGAACGGTAATCAGACAAGGCGGCAAGATCGTTGCCCGACTTCTCATGGATTGAGGCCCGGTATACGTAGGCAAGGAAATAATCGGGGTTGAGCATGATGGACTGGTCAAAATCCGCCTTGGCCGGATCCATGCGCCCGGTATCGAGATACAGGCGGCCGCGTTCAACGAAGTTCCAGGCCGACTCGGGAGCAAGCTTGATAGCGGTATCTAAGTCGGCTTCGCATTCGGCGTATCGACCGAGCTGATAGAACACGCGGCTGCGGTCGAGATACGCTATGGCGTCTCCTGGAGCGGCGGCAACCGCCTTGTCGAGCGAAACGAGGGCGCCTTTCATGTCATCGCGCTTGTACCGCAGGCGGGCCATGCCGAGCAGGGCCTCGACATTGGCTGGGGCAAGCGCCAACGACGCCGCGTACGAGGCCTCAGCCTTGGCGTAGTTCTTGCTCGCGTAGTGGATATCACCCAGCGCGGCCTGCGCGTCGGCGTTTTTTGGATCCTTGACTATCAGCGATTCAATGGCGGCTCGGTGGGCCTTAGCATCGCCGGCAAATCGCTCCAATTCGGCCAGGGCGAACAGCGCTTCCAGGTTATCGGGCCATGCGCTGAGCTCGGCGGCGAGCGCGGCGCGCGCATCGTCGATACGGCTCATCGAAAGCAGCACGGCCGAACGAAGAACTGGGTAGGATCTGTTGTCAGGTTTACTGGATGAAAGGCCGGCTAACCCGGTCTCGGCCGAGCCAAAATCTCCGGCTTCAATGGCGCGATAGATCGCGTCGAGTTCTAGCCGTTCTTTTTCAGCCTCGGTGAGAGCCGGCGGAACGGGTTCCAGGATAATGGCGTCTGGTAAAGCGGGAACGGAATCCGGAACGCCCGCGCAGGAAGCGAAAAGCGCGCTCAGGGCGACGATGACGGCGGCGAACATAGCCGTCCTACGGTATCTCATGCTGTTGTCTCCGGTGGCGGGTCTGTTTGTCGGCAATGGTAGCTGTTTTATCATCGTTTAGCAAGCCAAACGAGGCGCCTAGCGTCCCGCGGAGCCGTCGCAGTTGCGTAATCACTTATGAAACGTATATAGTCGCATTAATATGAGAATAAGCGCATTCGGCAGGGCTGCCGCGATAACCGTTTTGTATATCGCCATATTCATGGTCCTCGTCGTCATACAATTCCCGTCTAAAGGCCCCATCATAGCCGTTGCCGGGGGCATTTCTTTCAAAGGCTTGCCCAGCAACAACGGCGATGGCCTGCGTTCCGCGGAATTGAGCGCCAACGGGCTACGATTGATATTCTCTGAACGATATCCGCTCCTGCTGCACAGCGCGGCCGCAAAAGAGCGCGGGGTTCTGCCCGTTTCTTATAGAGCCCTGGAGCGGGGATTCTCTGTCCTGTTCGACGACGGTACCCGCATAATCGCAAGCGCGGACGGAGACTCCGCCGGCCGAGCTTCCTGGCAAGTGATTCCAAAGGACTCCGCGGCCGCCACAGCGACCGCCACAGCGACCGTGCGTTATGAACTGGCATACGGCGCGGCCATGATCGCCCCCGGCGAAAACGGAGCGTTGCGGCTCTCATTCAGCGGAGCCACATACAACATTTCCGGCGCGCGGGCCGGCGTAGAACCCAAAACACTGACGCTTGAAGCCTCAAAAGGTTCTTTCAAGCCGTTTGTATCGGTTCGCGAGGACGAAAGCAAACCCGTCTCGCCCACCCAGTTCATAGCCCAGGCCCCCATGGATCCGACAGTCTGGAACAAGGAACTGTCTGATTGGCGGGACAAGGCCTGGTCAGCCCTTTCAGGACCCACGTTCAATACCGCCGCCGTTACTTGGTCGAACGCGCCAGGCGAGCCGGGGGATTTCAACGAGGCATTCTTTACCGCCTATATGGCCGAGGCATTGAGAAGGGATAATACGGCCGCCGCGGCCGCTCTCGTACCAATCGTACGAGGAAAATTCACCGCTCTCCTGAGCTGGAAAAGCACGCCGTTCACGGGAAAAACAGCCGTCACCATGGCGGCCTTCGAGGACGCCACCCTTGCTCAGGTCAAAGCCGCCGAGCGCCAAGTTCAGGCGCGTTCTCCTTCGCTCTTCTATACCGCGGGTATCGTGCCGCTGCTCTTCGACCGATCACCGTATTCATTGGCGCAAGAAGCCATGTCGCTAGCGCGAACACTGGACTTCTCGAAGGCCGACGTGCCTCAGGCAATCGCTCTGATCGAGGCCTACCTCGATACAAGGCTCTACCTGAGCGAAGAAGAAAACCCGTTTAACACAGCTATCGAACTGGTCGACAAAACCATCGCCCCGGCTATAGGGAAAGCGAATGGCGGCTTCTACCTGCGAACGGGATCTGACGGCGTCTGCGACGCGCTCGCCGGACTCACCGCGGGGAAAGCGCTCATCAGACTCGCCGCCGCGGTAGATAAGCCAATCTATACAGGAATCGGCCAAAGCCTCGTCCTGGGGTTCCTGAGACTTGCGGCGAATGACGGATCCATACCTAAAAGCGTGACTGTCTTCGACGGATCCATGACCCGCTCGGAGGAGCGCCTTTCCGCGGCGGCGGCTTATCCCGTAGTCGCTGACTCGCCCTACTATCCGCACGCCGTAAGCTTCTATAAAGAACTCGGACCGGGAACCTGGGCTTGGACCTGCGCCCCTGCCCTGCGAGTACGGTCCAGCCCGGAAAACACGGTATTCACCGCTGAATTCCCGATCGGATCCTCGCATTACCTGACGCTCTACGGAGTCAAGCCTTTCGTGAAGATCCAGCTGTACGGACTGGATTACAATATGGATTCCGGCTTCGAGAGCTACAACGCGTCAGGTTATTTCTACAAGAAGGCAGCCGGAGCCATGTACCTTAAAATGCGCCATAAGGCACAGGGAGAAGACGTACGCCTCTTTTATTAGGAGGCAGGGAGATCGCTGCCGGCTTCGAATCGGTCGGCGAGCTTATCTACCTTGTCGGGGGAGATCATTCCGAGGCTCTGGCCAGAGTGACCAGGGCGGCGTCCGGTCGAATAGCGCGATGCGTGCTGACCTGGTCCGGCGATCCCCTCATCGCGCTCGAAGCAGCCTGCGGAACTGTCGGCGCCCTGATCAACCCCGGAGTTCTTTCCGCGGCCCTGTCCGGAACCCCGCAGGAGCCTGGCCGCGAAGGTTTTATCGTGGCTATCAGGCGTGACGACCGAGAACGATTCGAGGAAACGGTGTCGGGGGTCTATGCCCGCTGGATAGGCGAGAGCATAACCCGGCCCGGCCTCAGATTCTCTGAACCGGACGATTAGGCGCCGTGGCAAAATCGCTTAAAAATCATATCTGTGGCTTTTAATAGGATCACGGCGTATACTCCTAGCCATTCAGAGGGCAAGAAAACAGAGTGGAAAACAGCGACATCGCACAGATCAGGGACGAGTATGAAAAACAGATATTCGACCTCAAGCAACTATTCGAGATATCCAAAAGCCTCAATTCAACGCTTGATTACGGCATCCTGATAGAGTCAATACTCTACACGATAATGGGTCAGATGAAGGTGCTCAAGGCCGCCCTCTATACAAAGAAAGGCCTGGACTCGACCTGCTTCAACCTTCATCGTAATTTCAAGGGATTCGAGCTGGAGCATGAGCACGACTACAGCATTCCCGAAGACGCGCCGGCCATGAGGCTGTTCGCCCGCGAGACGCGCTGCTGGACGCTGGCGGAAATCCGGTTGCGTTTCGGCAATCTGGGCGGACTCGAGGTGCTGGAATCCATGGAGCCCTGCCTCCTCGTGCCGCTCAAGGCAAAGGGCGTCGTCAACGGGCTGATACTCTTGGGCGAGCAGATTATCTGCGACGATTTCTCGCCCTACGAGAAGGATTACCTCCTCAACATCGCCATTCTGGCGTCGATAGCCATAAGCAACGCTTTTCTGTTCGAAATGACGACCACCGACATGATGACAAGGCTCCGGATGAAGCACTACTTCTATACCGTGCTCCTGGACAAGATGGTAGAGAGCGCCTTCACTGAAAAGCCCTTGTCGGTAATCATGTGCGACATCGACCACTTCAAGAATTTCAACGATACGTACGGCCATAGTTGCGGCGACGAAGTACTTAAAAGCGTGGCAAGGCTGATCCAGAACCAGACGCGCTCGGCGGATGTAGCGGCACGCTATGGAGGCGAGGAGTTCTGCATGCTGCTTCCCGATACAGACGCCGCGGCCGCGGAGATAATCGCAGAGCGCATCAGAAAGGGCGTCGAAGCCATGGCTATCGAATATGAAGGCCAGAAAATGTCTATTACCCTGTCGCTCGGCGTCGCGCAATACGACCCTGACCGCGATCTTAACGGAAAATCTGTAATAGACAGGGCCGACAAAACGATGTACCTGGCAAAACAGAGCGGCCGGAACAAGGTCATGGTGGCCCGCTGATGGCCCGGGCAAGGTTGTCCTACGCGGATCGGCCGGCCGCTGAATTCGAGACCTCATTGGCTATGTCTATACTGGTATCGGCGGGCCGGGCCGGAGTACCGCTTCGCCACGACTGCGGCGGCAAGGCGCAATGCGGAACCTGCAGGGTCCGCGTCATTTCGGGCACGATAAGTCCCATGGCAGACAGAGAGCGCGCCAGGCTACACGCGGTGCGAGCCGGGAATGACGAACGCCTCGCGTGCCAGGCCAGGGCCGGGTCTGACTTGGTGCTGGAAGCTGTACTGCCGCTCGGCGCGGCTGAAAAAAACCGGGGCCCGCGGGGAGGCCAGGCGTGATCGACAGAAGAGACGGCAACTGGTGGAAGCGGGCGGTCTTCTACCAGGTCTACCCGCGCAGTTTCAAGGACTCCAATGCCGACGGCATCGGAGACCTGAAAGGCATACAGGACAAGCTGGAATATTTTTCCGAACTCGGCGTGGACGCGCTGTGGATCAGCCCTTTTTTCAGAAGCCCAATGAAGGATTTCGGGTACGACATCTCCGATTACAAGGATGTCGACCCCATCTTCGGAAACCTCGCGGATTTCCGATCAATGCTGGCGGCGGCTCACGAACGCGGGCTACGTATCGTCGTAGACCTGGTCGTCAACCATTCATCGGACGAGCACCCCTGGTTCAAAGCCGCTCGCTCCTCGAAAACTGACCCTAAGCACGACTGGTATATATGGAAACCGAAAACCGGCCGCCGCCCGCCCAACAACTGGATCAGCCTCTTCGAGCAACGCTCAGCCTGGTATCCCAACGAGGCCACCGGAGAATGGTACCTGGCGACCTTTACGCGCAACCAGCCCGAGTTCAACTGGCGCAACCCTGAACTCAGAGAGGCCATCTACGATGCCACGCGCTTCTGGCTTGACCTAGGCGCGGACGGTTTCCGCATGGACGTCGCAACCGCGTACTTTAAGGACGCCGAGTTTCGTTCCAACCCGTTCAGCTTTAATCTGATACCAAACCTGCTGCAACGCCACGTTTACGACCGCAATCGGCCCGAAATATTCGGGG
>Ga0154384_1127_pt2 | contig 18764 bp, 21 predicted proteins | sample RifGroB1_FD_115896 | JGI IMG/M metagenome (GOLD analysis project Ga0154384, IMG submission 115896) | Spirochaetes bacterium GWB1_59_5 | reverse complement strand
CTACTTCGTCTATCCACTGGTTGACCGGTCCGACAAGCTGGCTCTCAAGGACGCGGAGGCCAGCTTCGAGCGCCTGTCGCGGGAGGTTTTTCCAGAATTCCGCGGCGGCCTCATCCACGCGCGCCTTCCCGAGGAGCAGAAGCGCTCCACGATGGCTGAATTTTCTGCCGGCGTGCTGTCCTTTGTCGTGGCCACCAGCGTCGTCGAGGTGGGCGTCGACGTGCCGGAGGCCACCTGCATGGTCATAGAACACGCGGAACGCTTCGGCCTGGCCGCCCTGCACCAGCTCCGCGGCCGGGTAGGTCGCAGCACCCTGCAGAGCTACTGTTTCCTCGTGTGGTCCGATCCCAAAGGCGCCGCCAACGGCGAAGAGGGTTCGCGCCTCTCCGAGGACGGCAAGCGCCGCGTTATGGCCATGAAGGGCACCACCGACGGTTTCCTGATAGCAGAAGAGGACCTGCGCATCCGCGGCCCCGGCGAGATAACGGGCACCACGCAGTCCGGGGCGCTCAGGCTGTCGTTCGCCGATCCTGTACGCGACGTCGAACTGCTCGAGGCCGCGAGAAGCGACGCCGCCGCTCTGCTGGCGACCGATCCGGGCCTCATGGGGCAGGAAGGCTCCATAGTCCGCGCCGTCATAGAGCGCGCAAGCCCCTTCTCCGAACGGACCGCCGCGACAGGTTGACCATCGCAGGCGAATACATTCCACGTTGCCGTCCGGCTTTTCTACCTATATACTGAATATTCAACGACCGCCCTGAGGCTGTTCCACTACGACATCGAGGAGCCTACCCGTGCACGTGCTCATGGTAACCAGCGAGGCCACGCCCTTCGCGAAATCCGGTGGCCTGGCTGATGCCGTTTCGGCCTTGTCCAAGGCCTTGCGCAGGCAGGGAAACGATGTTCGCATCGTCATGCCGCGCTACGGCAGCATCTCCACCCAAAATCTGCGCAAGCTTCCCTCCGAGCTGATCGTCGCTATGGGCGGCACGACTGAAAAAGCCCACCTGTATCAGGGGATCCTGCCCGATTCCGATATACCGGTGTATTTCGTCGAACACGAAGGTTTCTTTGCCCGTGAAGGCATCTATGGTTCCAAGGCCGAGCCCGATTACGCCGACAATCCGCGCAGGTTTTCATTCTTATCGAGATCCGCGTTCAGGCTTTGCGACGCGCTAGGCTGGACGCCCGATGTATTCCATACCCATGACTGGCCGACGGCTATCGCGGCCGTGTACAAGCGCTACTCCGAACCCGGTTACGATGGGGCGTCGAGCGTCCTGACTATCCACAACCTGGGCTACCAGGGCATCTCCTCCAAGGAAAATTTCAGCTACCTGGGCCTGCCCTGGGAGCTGTTCCACGGCGCGGGTTTCGAGTTCCACGACAGGATCAACCTGCTGAAGGCGGGCATTACCAGCGCCGATGGCCTGACCACGGTCTCTCCCACCTACGCGCGGGAAATCCAGTCGCCTGAACTTGGCTGCACCCTGGACGGGCTACTCCGCGCGCGGGGTTCCAGCCTCGTGGGCATACTCAACGGCGTAGACGGCGTTGACTGGAATCCGTCCACGGACGCCTACCTTCCTGCCGCCTATTCAGCCGATGACCTGTCGGGCAAGGCCGCGTGCAAGGCCGCCTTGCAGAAGGAATTCGGCCTGCCCGTGGATCCGGACAAGCCCCTCATAGGCATGGTGTCGCGTTTGGCCGACCAGAAGGGGGTGGGCGAACTCTTTGGCCCCACCTACGGCTGCGCCGCCAAGCTGTGCCTGGACATGGACCTGCAATTCGTCGTCCAGGGCACGGGCGATCAGTGGTGCGAGACGGAGGTGCAGACCCTGTCCGGACGCCTGACCAATTTTAAGGCGAGGATAGGCTATTCTGAGCGTATCGCACACCTTATAGAGGCGGGCTCCGACTTTTTTATGATGCCTAGCCGCTACGAGCCCTGCGGCCTCAATCAGATGTACTCGCTGCGTTACGGCACCCTGCCTATAGCGCACCGCACCGGCGGCCTTGCCGATACCATTTCCAATTTCAATCAGGATACGGGCGCCGGCACCGGATTCCTCTTCGATCACTTGACGCCGCGGGCGGTCTACGATACTACGGGATGGGCCGTGTGGGCGTACTACAATCGCCCGGATCAGCTCGACGCCATGCGGCGCCGGGCCATGGCCCTGGATTTTTCATGGGACGCGGCCGCGCGCGAATACGAAGCGCTCTACCGTGAGACAGGCGCTTGAGGAGATACAATGGCCACTGCAACTGATGTGCTCGATTACAAGAAAGACGCGGTGCGCGAAGCCATCGTCGGGGCGTTCAAGAAGCGCCACGGCGAGGCGGCGCCCGCCGACATCGTCGCGTTCACCGGACTGCCCAAGCCCCAGGTCGACGCGGAACTGCCGGCCGTGGCCGACGAGTATAGCGGCAGGCTCAAGGTAACGGACTCGGGAGAAATCCTGTATTCCTTCCCCGACGGGTTCAAGAGCCGCTACAAGGGATTCGGTCCGGGGCTCAAGCGCTTCCTCAAGGCCTTGGGTAAAGGCGCGACCGCCGTCGGCACCTTCCTGTTCAAGGCCTGGATCATGGTGATGCTTGTCGGCTACTTCGCGCTGTTCATAGCGCTCGTCGTGCTGGCCCTGCTCGCGTCGGTCGCCGCCAGCGCCGCCGACAAGGATAACAGGGGCCGCAAGGGCGGCGGCGGCTTTGCCCTGACCGGCCGGCTCCTCGAAATGTTCATGCGCATCTGGTTCTACAACGAGGTGTTCAAGTCGCCCAACCAGCGACGCTACGAAGTCGGCGCCAGGGCCAGGACCAAGGAAAACAGGCGACCCCTCAACAAGGCCATCTTCTCGTTCGTCTTCGGCGAACCCGATCCCAATGCCGGCCACGATTCGGTGGAGAAGCGTGCCTTCGTGGCCCTGGTCAAGGCAAAGAAGGGCGTCGTGCTGCTTGAGGACTTCATGGCCGTCACCGGACTCTCGCCGGAAGAAGCCGACAAGGCTATCAACCGCTACCTCTACGAGTTTGAGGGCAGCCCCGAGGTCAGCGAAAACGGCACCGTGTACTTCCACTTTCCAAAACTGCTCCTGCGAGCGCGATCGGACGATGCCGGCGCCGCTGATTCGCCATTCCAGCGACTCAGGCCATTCTCCGCCAACGACAAGAAATCGAACGGATGGTATGCCGTGATCAACGGTTTTAACCTAGCGTTCGGTTCGTATTTCCTTTATTGCTCGCTAGCGTATTCGACGCTCGCGACCCAGCCCATATCGGGCGGTACCTACCTGTTCTGGTTTGTCGGCAGCCTGCTTTCCCAGTTCGCGGCCAATCCGCTGGCCATCATGACCTTTGGCCTCGGCCTCGTGCCGCTCGCGTTTTCGGCCCTGTTCTGGCTCATTCCCGCGTTGCGCGCCGGCTCTGTGAACAGGCAGAACGAACGCATCAAGCGGGGAAACCTGCGCCGCGCCCTGTACGCCAGCGCCGTCGCCTCTCCCTCCGCTGTCCGCGAGCCCAACCTGGAATCGTTGCCAGCCTCGGCCCGGCCCAAGGCTGCCGCCGCCGGGCGCAGGGTGCTCGAAGAGCTGGCCGCGTACGAAGGCGCCGAGCCGGCGGATGGCGGCGCGTGGCGCCTCGTCGAACTGGAACGCAAGACTGTCGACGCCGAACGCGTCCGAGCCTCCGTGCGGCCCGAGGACTCCCGCCTGGGCGGCATCGCCTTCGATTCAGGCGCATGAGCGCGACCCCCGCGGTCGGTACCGCATTCACCGGCTATCACAAAGGCGACCGCGCCAAGGGCGTCGCCTTTGCCGTGGTCTCCGCCATCAGCTTCTCCACCCTCGGCCTGTTCGCCAAGCTGGCCTATTCCCAGGGCATGGCGCCCGCCCAGGCCCTGGCCTGGCGCTTTACTCTGGCTTCGGTCGTGTTGTGGGCCATACTCCTGAAGCGCGGCGGATACCGTAGACCCTGGCGCGAGTACCGCAATACCCTGATGCTCGGAATTCTCGGCTTCGCGCCTCAGGCCGGCCTCTACTTCCTGACGGTAAAATACCTCGATCCTGGCCTGGCCTCGCTGCTCCTGTACCTGTATCCGGCCTTCGTCGTCGCCTTCTCGTTCCTGTTCATCAAGCGCAGGCCGCGACTGGCCCAGATCGTCGCGTTGGTCTTCTCCAGCGTCGGCTGTGTCCTTACGCTGTGGACTCGCGGCTCTTATCCGCTGATCGGCTACTTCTTCGGTCTCGCGGTGGCCATCACCTACGCCGCCTACCTGGTCGCCGGCGAGAAGGTCATGCGTGGGATTGACCTCATATTCATAGTCGCAAATCTGCTGGCCTCGTCTGCCGTCGTCTACTGGATCATTACGCTGGCGACCGGAGTCTTCTTCCTGCCGTCTGCTCCGGCCGCGATAGGCGGCATCATAGGCATAGCCGTCGTCGGTTCGGTCATTCCCATAGTCACGCTGTTCGCGTCAATCAGGCTCATAGGCTCGTCAGACGCATCGCTCGTATCGACGATAGAGCCGCTGTTCACCGTAGCGCTGTCCGCCCTCATCTTCGGCGAACGCCTGGGCGAGCTCCAGTTGGCCGGCGGCGCGCTGATACTGATAGGCGTACTGCTGCTCAACCTGAAATTCAAGAAAGCCCTCTAGCATGCGCGTGCTGGCCGTCATCGACCATCCCTGGGCGGAAAGCTTCAATCACGCCATTCTCAAGGCCGTGGTCGGAGGACTTGAAGCGGCTGGCCATGAGGTCGACGTGCTTGACCTGCACCAGGACGGTTTCAATCCGGTCATGAGCGTTGAAGAACTCGCGGTCTACACCGCCGGGCGCTGGCTGGACCCCAAGGTCGGGGAATACCAGGCGCGCATCGACGCGGCGCAGTGGCTATACCTGGTGTTCCCTGTATGGTGGGAGACGGCGCCGGCCCTGCTCAAGGGCTTCTTCGACAAGGTGTTCCTGCCTGGCTGGGCCTTCGCCGAGGCCGACGCCTCGCCCTTGCTCACGCGGCTCCGCGGCGCCACCGTGATAACAACCATGGGCGCGCCTAAGGCCGTCCACACCTCAGTCCAGCCGGCCGTCTGCAGGGGCACCCTGGAAATGGTCGGCGTCAGGCGTACCCGGTGGATCAACTTCCTCGACCTGGGCAATTCGACGCCAGCGCAACGAGCAGGGTGGTTGGCCGAGGTCTCGGACAGCGCCCGCGATCTGCCCTGATACCCTAATCCCCCCGGCTTATAATAATCTTGACAGAGAAGTACGGATGTACTAAATTATCAATGTACTATAATACTAGTACAATATTGCCAGGGAGGTAGCCGCGTGGCCCCAGCGCTTGATAAGAAACCCATTCAATTCAGCCTGGACGCGAAGAGCGGGGTGCCGTTTTACAAGCAGATCATCCTGCAGGTGGAGTTCGCCATAGCCGACGGCCGCTTCATTACGGGGGACCAGCTACCTACCGTTCGTAGCCTCGCGGTCGACCTCAAGATCAATCCCAATACCGTGGCGAGGGCGTACAACGAGATGGAAATACGCGGCATCGTCAATACCCAGCAAGGTACGGGCACCTTCATCGGCGACAAGGAAATACACCTGACAGAAGTGGAACGCGAGAATATGCTAGAAAACCTGGTCCGGCCCTTCGTGACCAAGGCTACGAGTTATGGATTCAGGGCTGACGAGGTGCTCGTCGCCGTTAAGGAAAGTTTTCTGGGAATGGCCCAGGGAACGGAGGCATGACCATGGATTTTTTTGGATTTGGCGCGCGTAAAGCGGCGGTCGCTAACCCTCGCATCAAGAACCCTCCGCTGGAAAAGAACCGCGATGATTTTTCATTCAGCATTTTTTCTTTCATTATTATGTTTACGATCGCGTCGCTGGGCGCGGCGGCCGGAGTCATAGGGTTCGGCGCGCCTGAGCCCGCGATATTCATCCGGGGCTACGCCGCTCTCGTCCTGGCGGCGTTGCTGTACACCCTATATCCCAGCTGGAACGCTCTGCTCTACGCATTGCTGCTAGAACTCGTAGCCTTGTTTTCGGCGACGGGTCTAGGCGGTAATTGGGCGATTCTGGGCTACGAGGCGGATGTCTCTCATATCCCCTTCATAGTCGGCGTCCTGCTCGCGGCGGTCTTCGGGCCGTCCTTTCAGATCGTCGCGCAGTGGGACAAGGCGCTCGTGCTCAGGCTAGGGCGATTCCATAAGGTAAAGGGTCCTGGTCCCATCTTCCTCGCGCCGTTGATAGACCGGTGCGCGGCCGTCGTGGACACGCGTATTCGGGTGACTGATTTCAGCGCCGAGCGCATACTAACACGCGATACGGTGCCTATTCACGTCGATGCCTTGGCCTTCTGGATGATTTGGGACGCGCAGAAAGCCATACTCGAGGTAGAGGACTTCCTGGAGGCGGTCACGCTCTCCGCGCAAACGGCGCTGCGCGATTCCGTAGGAAAATACACCCTGAGCACCCTGCTCGCCGAACGGGACACGCTGTACAGGGAAATACAGGGCATCCTGGACGCCAAGACAAATCCCTGGGGCATCACCATTCTCAGCGTGGAATTCGTCGATATCCAGTTGCCCAAGGACCTGGAAGACGTGATGAGTAAGCAGGCCCAGGCCGAGCGTGAGAAGAATGCGAGAATACTGCTCGCCGAGGCGGAAGAGGAAGTCGCCGGCCACTTCGTGGCGGCGGCGGCATCGTATCGGGGACAGCCCGAGGCCCTGAGCCTTAGGGGCATGTCCATGGTGTACGATGCCATGAAGACCCGCGGCAGTATGGTGCTCATGCCGTCGGGAGTCTTGCAGGATATGGGCATGGGTTCTGTTCTCGGCGTTGCGGGTTTAGCTAAAAGAGAAATGGAGAAGGCCGCCGCGAAGGCGGTCGATGGCGGAGGGGTCATAAGCCCTGAAGCATCGCAAAGCAATAACGAGGAGGCATGAGATGTCAACTATTTTGCAGCTCGAGAGAGTCACCAAGACCTATAGGAAGGGCGAGAATGAAGTGCACGCGCTGGTCGGCGTCGACCTGAGCATCGAGCCGGGAGAATTCCTGGCAATAGTCGGACCGTCCGGATCAGGCAAGACCACACTGCTCAACATCGTGGGTTGCCTTGATTCCCCTACATCCGGCGGCGTGCGGTACAACGGCACTCCTCTGGGCGGACTGAAGGAAGACCAGCTTTCCGATTACCGTAAAAAACATATCTCGTTTATATTCCAGTCGTACAACCTCATACCGGTCCTCACCGTGCGCGAGAACGTCGAACTGCCGCTCGTCATAGAACGCAAGCTATCCAAGGCGGAGGCGCGGGCGAGGGCGGAGAAGGTGATAGGCGAAGTAGGGTTGGCCGGGCTTGAGGAGCGGTATCCCCGGGAATTGTCCGGCGGCCAGGAGCAGCGCGTAGCCATAGCGCGCGCGCTGGTCAAGGATCCGTACATCGTGCTGGCCGATGAGCCGACGGCCAACCTTGACTCTCGCATGGCCGAGGAGATCGTGGATATCATGAAGGAAATAAACCGGACCAGAGGCGCGACGTTCATATTCTCTACGCACGATCCGCTGGTCCAGAAACACGCGCGGCGCATCGTGACGATACGCGACGGCTCCGTGCACGCCGACGAGCGGAAGTGAGGGCGGCATCATGGGTACCCTGTTTAAGATAGCGTGGCGCAATGTCTGGCGTCACGGTAAGCGGACGGCTTTGACTATCGTGACTATGGCCATAGGTCTCGGCCTCTATATCGGGATGGATTCCATGCTCAAGGGCATGGATCGCGGAGGGTTGGACAACATCATCAACCTTACCGATTCCTCGGTACGGGTGACGACCACTACGTATGAGGAAGAGCGCGGTAGCTTTCCCCTCGACTACGGCATAGAGGATACAGCCTCGCTGGAGTCATTCATCAAGAAGGACCCGCGGGTGCTGGCCGTTAGCATGCGGACCCGTTTCGTAGGTAGCATGTCCAACGGAACGGACGCCATACCCGTAATGGCCGTCGCCCTGGATCCCGTCGCTGACGGTAAGGTCTTCACGCTGCCCGAATTCGTTGACGGAGTCTGGTTCGGCGATGGCGGAGAACGTCAGGTCGTACTCGGAAAAGGGCTTGCCGCTGACCTTGGCCTGAAGCTTGGCGACTGGGTAACGCTTTCGGCCCGGACTCGCTACGAGGCTCAGAACGCGGACGATTTCCGTATCGTAGGCCTCATCAACAGCACCGCGCCCGCCATCAATTACAGCGGCGTATATCTGGGATTCGATGACGCCGAGGAATTTCTCGAACTCGAGGGGCTGCGGACCGAGGTAGTGGTCAAGATGGAGCACCGCGTCAATCTGAAGGATGCCATGGCCGATTCCGACGGCCTCGCGGCGGCTATAGCACGCGAGTATCCGGAGTTCAGCGCGCTGAGTTTCGGGGAAGTGGGCCGGCAATTCCTGGAACTGGCCAAGGCCAAGTCAAAATCTATAGGAATGATCATCTTCGTCATGATGCTCATCGCCGGCGTGGGCATAGCCAATACCATACTCATGAGCGTGTTCTCGCGCGTTCGGGAGATAGGCGTGTTGCGCGCGTTCGGATTCGCTCCCAAGGAAATATCGAGGCTGTTCCTCATTGAGGGCGGCATACTCGGATTCGTAGGCTCGATAGCGGGTATGGTCGTAGGCCTTGGGCTTGACCTATACATGATCTATGTGGGATTCCCGCTTGAATCCATGTTCAAGGGCATGGACCTGGGGCTGCCGATATGGGGCACCCTGTACGGCGAGTGGAATCCATCGCAGTTCGCGGTCATCCTGATCGTAGGCGTCCTCGTAGCCCTGATCTCCAGTAGGTCGCCGGCGCGTCGCGCGTCGCGGATGGAAGTGACCAACGCACTGCGGTTCGTATAAAGGAAGGCGACGTATGAACTGGATACTCGATATGGCGCGGCGCAACATCAAGCGCAACAAGCGCCGGACCATACTCGCGGCCTCGTCGATAGCGCTGGCCGTCATGCTCATGACCTTCCTTGGCGGACTCGTAGGCGGCATCCTGGACAACATGGTGCGCAACCTCACGAGAAGCGATATGGGGCACGTGCGCATCGTCACCTCCGGTTTCGTGTCCCGGTCTCGCTTCATGCCGGTGGACGAGCTTGTACCGGACCCGGACGCCGTTATGGCGGCTATCAAGGCTATTCCCGACTTGCCTGGAAGGTTGATCGTTACGACCGACCGCATCATGTTCGGAACGCTCCTGTCCAACGGACCTAAGACCAAGGCTGCCGTCGGTTTCGCCGGAGACGCCGCTAAGGAAGCCGGACTCATGGACTTGGATCGTTCCATAGTCGAAGGCCGGTACATCTCCGGCCCCGGGGAGACTATCCTCGGGCAGAAGCTTGCCCACGATCTTGGCTTCAAGGTCGGCGGTTCGATGCTGGTGGTCACTCAGGGAGCCGATTACGGCTTGCACATCAAGCGCTTCACGGTCGTGGGCCTGTTCGCGTCGGGGCTCAACCAGCTCGACGGTTCCTTCTTCCAGGTGCCTATCGCCGACGCGAGGACCTTCCTGCGCACAGCGGGCGGCAGCCAGCAGATCCTCGTGATGCTTGACGATTACCGCAAGGCCGGCGATGCCGCCGTTAGCATCCGGACGGCGCTTGCGGGCCTGCCTGGCGGTCCCGGACTGCTCGTGCAGCCCTGGACGGAGGTGGGAGAGTATCCCGGCCTCATCAAGATGATGGAAGGTATGTACCAATACATATTCGTGGTGATAGCGGTGCTTGGCGCCTTCATCATTACCAACATCCTCATGATGGTCGTTCTTGAGCGGAAGAGGGAAATTGGCATACTCAAGGCGATGGGCCTCAGGCGCCGCGATGTCTTGGGCATGTTCCTCGCGGAAGGAGCGCTCATGGGCGCCATAGGCAGCGGTGTGGGCGCCGCGCTCGGCATGGTCCTCTGCTATGTGATGTCCATATACGGACTCGATTTCAGCGCGGCCATGGGTTCTATGACCATGCCGATAGATCCTATTTTCTACACGCGTTTCGAGTTGATGAATGGCGTGACCATGTTCCTGCTCGGCCTCCTGGTGTCCATCGTGATGTCCATATCCCCGAGCCGGCGGGCCGCGACTATGAATGCCGTCGACGCCATCAAGAGCGTCGCATGATAGGGGCTCCGATGCCGCGCCGCTTCGGTACGGCCCGAGAGCCTCGACAGGAGTAGCACTATGAATAGAATGCTAACGATAGCAGCGGCGCTCGCCGCGTCATCCTTTCTGACCGTGGTCGCAGTCGCGCAACCGACCCTCCCCTCGCTTTCCGGCGAGGCAATAATGAATAAAGTCGACTCCAACGCGACGTACACGACGATGGCGTATACGGGAACCATGGAAATAGATCTAGGTAACCGCCTGCTCCGCAAGGAGATGAAAGTAGTCGCCGAGGGTAAGGATACATCCTTCGTGGAGTTCTCCAACCCTGAGGACCGCGGTGTCCGCTACCTGAAAGTAGACAAGGACCTATGGATGTATTTTCCTTCTGAACAGGAGACCGTCAAGATTTCCGGCCACCTGCTTAAGGAAGGTATGATGGGGTCGGATGTTTCCTACGAAGACGCCCTGGAATCAGGAGCCATCAGCGATAAGTACGACATCAGCGTTGTGGGTACCGAGCTGCTGGACGGCCGTGCCTGCTATGTACTCGATCTCAAGGCCAAGGTTCGTACCGTAAATTATGAGCGCCAGAAGTTCTGGATAGACGGCGAGCGCTTCGTGGTGCTCAAAGGCGAGATGTACGCCAAGAGCGGACGCTTACTCAAGGAGAGCCACGCTCTTTCCGTGAAGCAGTTCGGAGCGCGCTGGTTCGCTACCGAGGTGCGGATGGAGGACAAACTCAAGAAGGGCGGCGGCACCGTATTCAAAATGAAGGATATCCAATTCGGCATGACCTTGCCTGAAGACATGTTCAGCCTCAGGCGCCTGAACCGCTGACGGAGGGGCAAATGAAGCTCACCGTACTGGCTCTCGTCGCCCTCGTACCCGCTATAACGGTCTGGTCGCAGGAAGGGCAGTCCGGCTTCGATCCCGACGCGTTCTTCTCTCCGGCGGGCTCCGGAACTGGCGAGACGGAGGCCTCCGCGTCTACCCAGTCTGCCCGGCCGGCGGGTCTTGAATTCTCGGGCGATGCGAGCGCCGATATCCTGTATACCGTACTCGAGCCCTTCGACGAGTCGGCGAGGACTTCAGACTACACAGGCGCCACGTCGCTCAGGCTTGACGCTACGGGCGGGGACCGCAATGAGGCCAAGGTAGAAGCATCCGCCATAGTCCTCATGATATACGGCGTAGCCGAAGCCCCTGTTATGTCGTTTGAGCTCAAGAAACTGTATCTTTCTATATACACCGCGCTCGCCGACATCTCGGCCGGCCGCATGGTAATCAACTACGGTCGGGGTACCGTCTTCTCGCCCGTGGACCTGTTCAGCGCCGTAGATACCTCCGACCTCGGGCTTGGCAGGACCGGGACCGATGCTCTGCGCGCCTTGTTGCCCCTCGGCGACTTCTCGGGGCTGGATCTCGTCGCGACCCTTGGGGCCTCTACGGGCGAAAGCATCGCGGGCGGTCGCCTGTATGGCAATCTGGCAGGCGTCGATGCGGGCGTATCGGCCTTCGGCGTAGGTCTGGCGGACGGGAGCGGCGATATAGTCGCTGGCCTTGACTTTAAGGGAGACCTCGAATTAGGCGTTTCCGCGGAAGCCGTGGCGCGTATTCCCGTTTTCGACTGGCATCCGGACGGTTCCGAGACGGTCTACAGCCTCATGTTCGGCGCGGACTACTCATTTGCCGACGCCTGGTTCATCGATGCCGAATACCTCTGGAACCTCCGGACCGGTGATGCCTATGCGGTCGGCGCCTTCCGTTCCGACCATACCCTGTTCGGCGCGATTTCCTGGAAGCCAGACGAGCTGACCGCCCTGGACCTGCGTTGCATAGCCGCCCCGTTCGAAGAGGCCGTTCAGGCAACATTCTCCCTGTCACGGTCAGTGGCCGCGGGCGCGAGCATAGTCGGTTATGCGCTGTACCGGAGCGGCGACGTCGAAGGCCGGTATCTGGATGGCCCCGCGCCTTCAGCGATCGGGTTAGCAAGTTTCAGCCTAGGCATCCGTCTCTCCGTAGCCTACTAGAAAACGCCGTCCAGCGCGGAACTAACTTTCCTTTGCCCGGCCGCCGTATTATTATTGTCTGATGAAGTACCTTACCATTTTGCTCATGATAGTGCTCTCGGCCTGCGGGCGCACGGCTCCCGCTCAGGCTGGAGCTCAGGGAAGGACGGATATAATGAGTCAACCGGGGTCGCAGTCGCTCGTGCTGGGCGGTGGATGTTTCTGGTGCCTCGAGGCTGCGTATGAAGTGTTGCCAGGGGTGCTCGGTGTGGAGTCGGGTTACGCCGGCGGGAACCGTGACGATCCGAGTTACGAGCAGGTTTCAACGGGCCTTACCGGCCATGCCGAGGTCGTCAAGGTGGTGTACGACCCGACTATCATAAAACTGGAAACCCTTTTTGAACTGTTCTTCCGAATTCACGATCCGACGACCAAGGACCGCCAGGGCGCGGACATCGGCTCCCAGTACCGTTCCATCATCTTGTACGCCGATGCCGAGCAGAAACGGTCCGCCGAGGAAGCCATCAGGGCCACGCAGCCGCAATTTACCAAGCCCATCGTTACACAGCTAGAATCTCTGGAAAAATACTGGCCGGCGGAAGACTACCACCAGGATTTCTACCGAAAGAACCCGACCTACGGCTACTGCCAGGCCGTCGTGGCTCCCAAAGTAGAAAAAGCCAAATCCTTCGCCGATAAACTCGTCCCTCTGAAGCCTTGAGAATAAAGAGTCAGACCACGGAGTCACGGAGCAGGAAAAAACAAGAAGAAAGATGAAGTAGGAATTCCACTTCTTTTTTTCCCTCTCTCTTGTCTTCCTCCGTGTCTCCGTGGCAAAGTATTAGTGTACCAGACCGCAAACCAGGCCGTGTACCGGGTCTTAGTTCTTGAACATCTTGGCTATGCGGTGTTTGTAGAGTTCGGCTACGACGTGGCGCTTGACTTCCTGCTTCGCTGAAAGTTCCTTGCCCACCTCGAAAGGCGTCGCGAGCAGTTCGAAGCGGAATATTCGCTCGAAGCTCTTGAACCCCGTCTTGGCGTTGACCGCCTGGCCAATTTCGTAATCTATAAGCTCCTTGACCTCGGGCTGGGCCAGGAGCGTCTCGTAGTCGACGATCGGTATGTTGTTGTCCTTTGCCCATGCCATAATCATGTCCTGGTCGGGCACGATGATGGCCGCGAGGAAGTGCTGATCCTGGCCGAGCACAACGGCTTGCTTGACGTACGGGCTGTCGCAGATGCGCTGCTCTATAGGCAAGGGTTCGATGTTTTCGCCGCCCAGTAGCACGATAGTGTCCTTGGCGCGTCCGGTTAACTTGAGGAAACGCTTCTTCGTAAGCATGCCCAGGTCGCCGGTGTTGAGCCAGCCGTCAGACGAGAGCACCTTGGCTGTCAATTCCGGTTTCTTATAGTAACCGAGCATGACCTGCGGACCCTTCACATACACGATACCCTTTTTGCAGGTACCCAAGTCCTTACCGGCTTCGTCCAGGATCTTGAACTCGGTGCCGCGTATGGCCGGCCCTACGGTGCCCATGACCGGCTTCCGCTGCGGCCTGAGTCCAATGACGGGCGCCGTTTCGGTGAGTCCGTAGCCTTCTAGTATCTGCACGCCTATGGTGTTGAAGAATATGTCCACCGAGGCCGGCATCGCGCCGCCGCCCGAAACGCCCGCCTTGAACCGGCCGCCGAGCTTGAGCTTTATCTTCTTGAACACGAGTAGCTCTCCGAGGCCGCGCAACGGGGCGAGCAGGATGAGCGGAATGATGGGCATAAGAAGATCGAGGATTCTGGAGCGATTGCCGAAATCCGGCAGGAGGCCGAGCATCATGTTGCGGAAATAAGCATAGCTCTCGCCTACGGCAACGAAGAATCCAAAGAGAACCTTCTTGGCTCCGCCGGTCTGCCTGATGTTCTTGTAGATACCGTCCTTGACCGATTCCCATATGCGTGGAACGCTGGCCATCCACTGCGGCTTGATGGCCTGGAAGTCCGGCAGCATGATGGCGCCTATCGGCTTGGAGTACGCGATGCTGTCGTACACGGCGATTATGGCATACTGGACGATGCGCTCGAACGAGTGCCATACGGGCAGCACCGACAGCCATATCTGGCCCGGCTGGAGGTCTATGATCTCGGGCAACACCTCTGTCTGGTGCAGGAAGTTAGCGTGCGACAGCATGACGCCCTTGGGCTCGCCGGTAGTGCCGCTCGTGTAGATGATGGTCGCCACATCGGAGCTCTTGCCTTTGGCGGCCTCGGTTTCGTATTCGCCGGGCGTCTTGGCTCGCCTCTTCTGACCCGCGGCAAACACGTCGGCAAAGCTCTTGATTTCGATTCCCGCGGCGTTCGCCTCCGTCGTAAGTTTTGCCGAGGCGGCGTCGAACAGCACCACAGTCTTGAGCAGGGGCATTTCCGTCTTGCGCGCTATGATTTTGGCGAGTTGCTTCTCGTTTTCCAGTATGGTTATGGCGCATTCGCTCCACGACAGGATGTACGACAGTTCCTGTTCGGTGGCGTCGCAGCCGCGCGGCACGTCAGCCGCGCCGAGACCGAGGATGGCAAGGTCGCTTATGAGCCATTCTTTGCGGTTGTCGGCGATAAGGCCTATGCGCTCGCCGCGGGACAAGCCGAGCTGGGCTAAGCCAGCGGAAAAAACCGCTACTTCTTCAAGGAGCTGGCCGTAGGTCGTAGCTTGGAACACATTCTTTTCGTCTTTGCTGTATTGCATGACGAGGTCGGGCCTCGCGCGTACCCTCTCCATGAACATGAGCGCCAGTGTTTCGGCCATAGTAATCCTCCCGCTCGGGACTCGGCAGCGCGAGGCGCATGCCGGGTTTGACGCTCCATGAGCGTCATTGACACTATGACAATATACTTATATATGTAAAATCACGCAAGCGTAGATTTCAACGCTCGATCTTGAGGCGCTCCGCGGGCACGTCGACGAAATATTGCCTGAACTGGCGTTCCATTTCATCCAGATCGCGCAGGTTCTGTATGGCGTAGCGGAGATGGTGTCCGAACGACAGATTGTCACAATAATAATAGAAGAAACGGCGCGCGCGGCTGGCATGGAAGGGCTGCGGCAACAGCTCCTTGATTGACCTGAGCATTCGCAAGCCGATTTCCTCTATATCGATGTGCAGTTCAAAGGCAGGATCCGCTTCCTTGCCCCTCAGGAGGGCGAATATCCAGGGGCGACGCACCGCCTCCCGGCCTATCATGGCGCCGGCTGCTCCGTACTCGTCCATAGCGGCGGCGAATCGTTCCGGCGTTCTCACGTCGCCATTGCCGACCACCGGTATGCTGAGGGCCTCGGCTACGGCTTTAACGTAGAGCCAGCGTCCCGAACGCCTGAATTTCTCGCTTTTCAGCCGCGGATGGACCACCAGGTAGTCGGCGCCGGCGCCTTCCAGCGCCAGACAGAACTCGATGAGCGCCTCGCCCGATTCTTCGTAGCCCAACCTGAGCTTGGCCGAAACAGGCACGCCGGGGGCCGCTGCCTTGAGCGCCGCGATAAGCTCGGCCGCCCGTTTTGCGTCCTTCATCCAGCTGACGCCGCCGCCGGCCCTCTCTATGAGCGGCGCCGAGCAGCCAAAATTGGCGTCTATGCCCCCAAGCGGCGTACCCGAAGCGCGGCGTTCTTCAAAGAGGCGCGCGGCGGCCAGGGCCAGCGGCTCTATTTCTGAATCGAACAGCTGCACGACGGTCTTTTCAGGCGAGGGCGCCGAGTCCATGAACCAGCGATCGAAGGGCGAACGGGCCAGGTATCCCGACGCGCTCGTCATTTCAGTATAATATCGGTCGCAGGAGCCGAAGGAGTCGATGAGCTCGCGGAGAGGCCTGTGGCTGAGTTCAACCATGGGCGCGAGGAGGAGGGCGCGTGCGGGAAGTATCGGCATTGCCTGGACTATACGCCGGCCGGCGCGGTTGCGGCAAGCGCAGTCGGAACCCGCGCTTGCAAAACGCCGGATTGGTTTCGATGATTGACTATTGCCTGTCTTTTGCGGTATAAACCCAAAGCGCGAATATCGGCGCTTCCGCGTCGCGGTCGCTCATCGATCGGCGGCGCGGCTCGCGGTTTTTACCGTGACCCAACAACCGAAATCGACGTTCCGGCAATACTATCAGGAGGAATTCGTGAGCGTAAAGATCAGGCTCAAGAAATTTGGCGCCAAGAAGCGCCCGTACTTCAGAATCGTTGTTCTCGATACCCGTCAGCCCCGTGATGGCAAGACCATCGACGAGCTTGGCATCTATCATCCGATAGAAAAAGAAGGCAACCAGATCCGTCTCGACGAGACAAAGGCTCGCGCCTGGCTCGCCAAGGGCGCCCTTCCGAGCGACACGGTCCGCAGCATCTTCAACAAGCAGAATATCCGTCTCGACTGAGCGACGGGGCTCCGCGACAGGCGGCCCCGGGGCTCGACGCTTCCGCCTCGGGCGGCTGTGCCGGCGCCGTCGCTGAACGAAAGGGCCAATCATGGAACGAGATTTCATAGAATACGTAGCCAAGTCTCTCGTTGACGATCCTGCCGCGGTGTCGGTCAACCTCGTCGAAGGCGATGAGGGTACGGTCATCGAGCTTCGTGTAGCGCAGGACGACATCGGCAAGGTCATAGGAAAGCGCGGTCGCATCGCCAAGGCGATACGAACACTGCTATCCGCCGCCGCGACCAGGGGCGGCAAAGACGTCAAGCTCCAGATCCTCGACTGACGTGGAAGAACTTGCGCTCGGCCGCCTCGGCGCGCCGCACGGCGTCGAGGGACGCATCAGGCTTGTATCGTTTTCAGGCGAGAACGAGCACCTCCTCAAACTCAAGGAAGCCACCCTTAAAAGCACCGATGCACGCGTGCTCAAGGTACGTATAGAATCCGCCCGCGAGTTCGGAGACGGCGCCCTCCTCAAGTTCGCGGGCTACGACTCTCCCGAGGCGGTGCATGTGCTGGCCGGAATGGAGTTGTGGGCTCCCCGCGACAAGGCCTCTCCCCTGGACGAGGATCAATATTATTACGCCGATCTTGTAGGCTGTACCATCGTCGTAGGCGAAAAGACGGTAGCCACCGTCATTGCCGTGTGCGACGGCGGCGGCGGCGATCTCCTCGAGGTCAAGAAGACGGACGGCGGCTCTTCCTATGTACCGTTCCGTAAGGAATTCGTCGGCAAGGTGGACATACAGGCCAGACGCGTCGAACTCGTTGCGCCTTGGATTCTCGAGTAGAGCGTCTCAGGCATGAAGATCGATGTGCTCTCCTTATTCCCCGATATCCTCAAAGGCTTTTTTACCAGTTCTATAATGGCGCGGGCCGTGGAACGGGGACTCATCTCATATACTCTTAACGACATACGGGATTACGCCATAGACAAGCATCACAAGTGCGACGATCAGATATTTGGCGGCGGGGCGGGCATGCTGATGTTGCCGGCTCCCGTTTCCGCCGCGTTGGACGCGGTGGATGCCGACAACGCGCGCGTTATCTATGTAACGCCGGGCGGACGCCTGTTTAATCAGGCCTACGCGCGCGAACTTGCCGCGGAAGAACGGCTCGTCATACTCTGCGGGCGGTATGAAGGCGTCGACCAGCGCATCATCGACCGCTACGTTTCCGACGAAATCAGCATAGGCGACTATGTGCTGTCTTCAGGCGAGACCGCCGCTATGGTCATCGTCGACGCTGTCTACAGGCTCATTCCCGGTGTGATAACAGGCGAATCCCTGGACGAAGAGAGCTTTGAGGGCGGTCTGCTGGAGTACCCCCAGTATACACGCCCTGCCGTTTATGATACCATGAAGGTCCCTGACGTTCTCGTCTCGGGCCATCACGCGAACATAGTCAAGTGGCGCATGAAGAAACGGCTTGAGAAGACACTTCTGTACCGGCCCGACCTGCTCCAGGGCAAGGGTCTGGAAGGTGAACTCAGGGCCATGATTCTGGAATTAATTGGACAAGGGGGAGAGGCATGAACCTCATAAAGATGATCGAGGCCGGACAGACCAAGGCCTATCAGGATGTTAAAGCCGGAGATACCGTTCGCGTTCACTTCAAGATCGTTGAAGGCAAGACAGAACGAATCCAGCTCTACGAAGGCCTTGTTATTGCCATGAAGAACTCGGGCGTTGGCCTGACCTTCACCGTGCGCAAGAACTCATACGGCGTCGGCGTTGAACGCGTGTTCCCCATGCACTCACCGCGCATAGAGAAGATAGAAATTCTCCGCTACGGCAAGGTTCGCCGCGCCAAGCTCTATTACATCCGCGAGAAGATTGGCAAGAAGGCCAAGATCAAGGAACTGCTCGGCGGACGCAAGCCCGCATTCCGTTCCCAGGCGGCCAAGGCCTAAGAGCTTGCGGCCGGTCGGACCGGAGCCCATAGTCAAGGTACCGCTACAGTCGAAAGTCGGCGACGGCCATGAGCCGCCTGCCGACCTTCGCATTTTAAAAGACCGTGGCCCCGAATCACGCGCAGCCAAAGTCGGTCCCCATACCGAACCTGGCCCCCTTGGCGATCCCGCCAGGATAAAAACCCTAGCAGGGTTTGAGAAATCCGCTACCGGCGGTTTTACAAGCGCCGTGAAGGAACTCTCCGCCGCGCTGCGGCTACCGGTG
>Ga0154384_1123_pt3 | contig 19231 bp, 14 predicted proteins | sample RifGroB1_FD_115896 | JGI IMG/M metagenome (GOLD analysis project Ga0154384, IMG submission 115896) | Spirochaetes bacterium GWB1_59_5 | reverse complement strand
AAGGCGGCTTGTACATGGGGCATCCTCCATACCGCGTGGGCGGTAACTGGAAACACTCCGGCAAGCACCGGCGCTTTCAACTGTCAAAAATTTCCCTAAGGTTCGGGACACTGCTCGGTCCTTGCGCAATTTAGGCCGGGCGACGCATACTGGACCGATGGATACGATGATGCATTTTTCAGCCTCCTGCGCTGTGGGTATAGAGAAGGTAGTAGCCGGTGAGCTGGAGCGCTTCGGCATTGAACCTGGATCCAGGGCCGCGGGCCGCGTCGGCTTCGAGACTGACTCGGCGGGGCTGGCCAAGGTTCTGGTAGGACTTCGTACCGTGGACAGGGGATTTCTAGAGGCTGGCGTATTCCCGGCCAAGGACTTCGATGAGTTGTTCGAGGGCTTCCAGGCTATGCCCTGGGAACGCTGGGTAGGTCCCAGGGACAGGCTCGTCATAGAGAAGGCTAAATCACTGCAGTCGACCCTGTCGGCCCAGAGCTCCATACAGGCCGTCGGCCAGAAAGCCGCGTACGACCGGCTCTGCGCCAAGTACGGCGTTGGCCGCATGCCCGAGACGGCGGCCAGCGTTATGACGCGAGTGCGGATAGAACGCGACGTGGCGACGGTGGAACTGGATCTCTGCGGCGAGGCCCTCTCTCGGCGCGGCTACCGTAAGCGCCCTACCGAGGCGCCGCTCAAGGAAAGCGTCGCGGCGGCCGTGCTGTTCCTTTCGGGCTGGCGCCGGTCGTTTCCGCTCTATGACCCGTTCTGCGGTTCAGGCACCATACCGATTGAAGCCGCCCTGTACGCCTTCGACATTGCGCCGGGGCTCGGCCGCGGTTTTTCCTGGGAGCACATGCCCGATGGAGGCGCCAGGGACATAGCGCTGGCCAAGGAACAGGCCAGGAATGCCGTCAATCTGGATCGCGACGTGATGATAGCCGGCTCGGATTCCGACCAGGCCGCCCTGGACTCGGCGCTCGCTAACGCGGGTCTGGCCGGCGTCGGCGAGCGGATACGCTTCTTCAGGGCGCGGGCCGAGGAGGCCGCGCCCTTTGCCGAACGCGGCTTCATCATCGCCGATCCGCCCTACGGCAAGCGACTTGGCACGCCCGAAGAAGCGGATGCGTTGTACGCGTCGCTCAACGCGTTTGCCGATCGCTTTTCCCGCTGGGAATTGTGTTTTGTCGTCGACCGGGAAGAATTCGGCGGCTTTGCCGGGGATCGGGCGCCAGCAGAACGCGTGCCTGGCGGACGAGGGCCGCGACGCGAAGCTAAGCCTTCAGGCGGAGCCTGGAAGAAGACAAAGATCGTGGACGGAGCGGAGACCCGCTGGCTGCACCGCGCTATCGCCCGAAGCGCCCCTTCTTCGAGATGAGTCGCGCCACGGCCTCGTGGATCTGCCTGTGGAACACGAGTCCCGCGATGAACAGTATCGATGCGGCGGAGACGATAATCAGCGCCGCTATGTAGTCCTGGTCGAAGACGGCAGAACCCATGTAGGCGCTGCCGACGATGCCGGGCAAGCGGCCCAGCGTCGATACGGCTATAAAAGCGCCGAACGAGAGCCGACTGGCGCCAGCGGCGTAGGTGAGCGCATCCTTGGGTATGCCAGGAATCGCGAACAGGAGGAAGAACCCGACTGTAGCCTTGTCGCCGGCGGTCGCGGCCTCAACACGCCTCGTCCGTTCCGCCCCTAACACCGCTTCCACGAAGGGCCTGCCCAACACGCGCCCCGCCCCGAAGTTGAACAGCGAACCGGCGAGTATGCCGATGACCGACCACAGGGTGCCGCCCCAGAGGCCGAACGCGAAGCCGCCCGCTATCTGCACGACCTCGCCGGGTATAAAAAAGACGACGACCTGGACTATCTGCAGGCCAACGAAGGCCAATGAAGCCAACGCTCCCCGGGCTTCGACCCACGAGCGCAGCGATTCAGTGGAGCGGAATAGAATGAAAAATGAATCTCGCCATATAAAAGCCAACAAGCCGAGCGCCACCAGGAGTACGGGAAAACCTATGATTGAAAGCCTTTTTCTGGATCGGTCAGACAGAATCATCGGAAAACTATACGCCGGCTCTCTCGCATCGACAAGCGGCGGATGCGGGTTTATGCTGTAGACAATGAACAACCAGAACGTCATGCAATTCGACTCGGGCGACTGCATTTTCAAGGAAGGCGAGCGCGGCGAGCTCATGTACATACTCCTCAAAGGCGCAGTCGATCTGAAGATGAAGGTCGAAGGCGGGGAGGCTGTCCTCAAGACCGTGGATACGGCCAACGAGTTCTTCGGCGAGATGGCCCTGCTCGACGACAGGCCGCGCTCGGCGAGCGCCGTCGCGACAAGGCTGACCCAGGTCCTGGCCGTAGACCAAGCCACGTTCGAGAACATGATCCTCTCGAACGGCAAGTTCGCCCTCAAGATAATAAAGGTGCTCGCGGAGCGCATCAGGCGCTCCAACGATCAGGTCTCTGACCTCATAGAGACGGGGCCCCGCGAGCGCATAGCGCGGAGCATGGCGGACTTTGCCCTCAACCATGGCGAACGCATCCACGACGGCTCCATGAAGGTCAACCTGGAAGCCATGAAGGCATGGATCAACAACCACATCGGCGTGCCGCTGGACGAGGTCGAGGCCGCGGTGTTCCGCCTCATAAAGATGGAAACGATAGCGTGGGCGGCGACGAGCCTAAAAACGAAGGAATGCGTCAACCTTCCAGAGGCCTTTGTCAAACAGTACGATAGGCGGACACAGACCTGAAAGCGGCCTAGCGATTAGGCGCCGTCCTTTTCACCGTCGCTAGAACTACGGTATACTTTGGACGATATGGCATACAAAGATCTGCAGGACTTCATGGCCGCCCTCGAGGCGAAGGGTCAGCTCAAGCGCATCACGGTCGAGGTTGACCCCGAGCTTGAGATAACCGAGATTGCCGACCGCGTCATGCGGCAGTCCGGAGGAGGCCCCGCCCTTCTCTTCGAGAAGGTGAAGGGCTCCGCCTATCCGTTGCTCATCAACGCGATGGGTAGCGAGGAACGCATGGCCATGGCCTTCGGCGCCACGAGCCTCGATGCAAAGGCGGCGGAGATCGAGGGCCTCATTTCATGGGCCTGGAAGCAGCTCCGCGGCTTCAACCTGTTCACGGCGGTACCCGAGGCCCTGCCCAAACTGCCGGTGGCGCTCAGCCTGTTTCCCAAACGGATCTCGCGGCCCAAGTGCCAGGAAGTAAAGGATGACAAGGCCGGCTTCGACAGCCTGCCTGTGCTCAAGTGCTGGCCTCTGGATGGCGGTCGTTTCCTGACCCTGCCCCTCGTGTGCACCCGCGACCCCGAGACCGGCGTTCAGAATGTGGGCATGTACCGTATGCAGGTCTACGACGACCGCACCGCCGGCATGCACTGGCACCTGCACAAGGACGGCGCCCACTTCTTCCAGAAATACAAGGAACTCGGGCGGCGCATGCCCGTAGCCGTAGCCCTCGGTTGCGACCCCGCGGTCACCTACGCGTCCACGGCTCCCCTCCCCGAGGGCATATGGGAAATGCTGTTCGCCGGCTTCCTGCGCGGCAAACCCGCTGAAATAGCCAAGGCCACCCTGAGCGAACTGGACGTGCCCGCGGACGCGGAATTCATCCTGGAAGGTTATGTCGACCCGAACGAGGTCCGCGTGGAAGGCCCCTTCGGCGACCACACGGGCTACTATTCGCTTGAGGACGAGTATCCGGTGTTCCACCTGGAACGCATTACGCGCCGCAAGAAACCCGTGTACCCGGCCACCATCGTCGGCATACCCCCCAAAGAGGACTGCTGGATGGCCAAGGCTACCGAGCGGCTCTTCCTGCCTCTCTTAAAGCAAATTTGTCCCGAAATCGTAGACCTCTCTATGCCGCTTGAGGGCGTGTTCCACAACTGCGTCATAGTATCGATAAAGAAGCGCTTTCCAGGCCAGGCCCGCAAGGTAATGAACTTCATGTGGGGCATGGGCCAGATGATGTACACCAAGCTCATCGTGGTGGTGGACGAGGACGTTAACCCGGCGGATGTGTCAACGGTAGCCTGGCGCGCCTTCAACAACATCGACGCCAAGCGCGACCTGGTGTTCTCCGACGGCCCGCTGGACGCGCTGGATCACTCGTCCCCGATGCCGCGCTACGGCACGCGCTTAGGGCTGGACGCCACGCGCAAGGGGCCGGACGAGGGACATACCAGGCCCTGGCCCGCAACCCTCTCGATGGACCAGAACATTAAGGATCTCGTGGACGGCCGCTGGGACCAGTATGGCATCTGAGCCCTTGGCCTTCTGGCCCGGTGTCACGAAGCTTGGGGAAAAAATAGGTCTCCTCGGCGATGCGGTGATAGTGCGTCACACCTTGTTTTCGTTGCCGTTCGCCCTCGTGGCGATACTGCTCGAAACCGACGGCAGGCCTCCCCTGCGGCCATTGCTCCTCATCGTGCTCGCGGCCGCCTCGGCGCGAAACGCCGCCAACGCGCTCAACCGCGTCATCGACGCCGACATCGACGCGAAGAATCCGCGCACGGCGGGCAGGCATCTGCCGACGGGCCGGCTCTCAAAGAAGGAACTGATACTGTTCGCGGCGGCCATGGGCGCGGTCCTCGTCGCCTCGGCCACCATGCTCAACTGGCTCTGCGTGGCCTTACTGCCGGTTGCGGGCTTGCTCGTAGGCGGATACTCGTACACCAAGCGCTTTACCTGGCTATGCCACTACTGGCTGGGCGTCGCCTGCGCGGCCGCCCCGATGGGCGCCTTCGTCGCGCTGGCCGGCCGCTTCGAGTTGCGGTACTTCGTGCTGGCCGGGGCGGTGGCGCTCTGGGTAGCCGGCTTCGACATCCTGTACGCGCTGCAGGACATAGCGTTTGACCGCAAGGAGAGGCTACATTCGGTGCCGGCCCGCTTCGGCGCAAACGGCGCCAGAGCGATCTCGGCGCTATCGCATATGGGCACCTTGGTCGGGCTGGGACTGTTGCCGCTGTTCTGGGACCTGTCCTGGGCCTACGGAATCGGCGCGCTAATCGCGGCGGGCCTGCTCGTTTCCGAGCATATCGTCGTGAGAGGCGGTACCGAGCGGCATGTACGCATAGCCAGCTACTCCATCAACGAGGTTCTGCCGCTCGTCGTGCTGGCCGCTACGGCGCTCGATATATACGTTTTATAAGGAGCACCCATGGGACGATACCTGGTATGCGTGACCGGCGCGAGCGGCTCCCTGTACGGCGCTAAAACCATAGAGGCGCTCATAAAAGCGGAGCATGAGGTGCACGCCGTCTTCTCCACCTGGGGCGAGAGCGTCTTTTCGATGGAAACAGGGCTGTCGCTGTTTGCCTGGATGGCCGGCGTAGGCCTGGACGCCGACCGGGTCTACTCCCCGGACGATATGGCCGCTCCGCCGTCCTCGGGCTCCTGGAAGCTGGATGGAACGGTCATCGTTCCCTGCTCCATGAGCACGATAGGAGCCGTGGCGTCTGGAGCTGGTACAAACCTGGTTCACCGCTCGGCCGCGGTGGCCCTCAAGGAAGGCCGCCGCCTCATCATAGTGCCGCGTGAGATGCCTTGGTCTATCGTCGATCTAAGGAACATGACAAGTTTGGCTGAAGCCGGTGCCGCGATTCTACCGGCTTGCCCCGCCTTCTACCACCGGCCCCAGACCATAGACGACCTGGTGAATTTCGTCGCCGGCAAGATCCTCGACCGGCTGGGCGTGGAGCACGGGCTGTATGAAAGGTGGGGCGGAGTAGCCGAAGAAAGCTGACCCGTTTATACATTGAAATTTTGTGTTTGGCCTCTGCATGGGATACACTATAGACAAATAATTACTGCCATCGTTTCCGTCCACCTATACCACAGGAGGGTTGAAGCCATGCGTAGCACGTTCGCCGTCGTATCAATGTTCCTCGTTGCGACTCATCCTGTCTTTTCCCAAACCGCAGAAAACTTCTCGTTCCACCTGAGGCCAGGCGCCGACCTGCCTTTCGGTGAAAAGAGCGCGTTGTTCTTTGAGGATGCCGCCTACAAGCTTGGCGGAACCGCGGCCTTGATCGGACAGTATGCCTTTCCTAAGTTGCCGGCCCTGTTCGCAGAGGGCGGGTTGAACCTTGGTATTCATCCAACCCAAGCTGAGAATTTCCTCACCTTGACCTCGGCGGGAGCGGGCATTGGATATGACATCCGGCTTGCGGACAGAATGAGCCTTCAACTAGGCATAGAAGGCGGCATGAGTTTCGGATTTTTCAGTGAATCCGAACCTGCGGGCAACCCCTACCTTGGAGGCAACATAGCCGCCATATGGGACCTTACTCCGGGGTTTGCGATATCGGCCGGCGGTACCTACCGATACCATCTTGGCTGGGACACGGCAGGCTCTCAGTACACGGATTTGTACCAAGGCGTAAGCATCTGGGCAGGAACGGTGTTCCGACTGAAACCCGACTCGGGCAGGCAGAAGCTACTGATATCCAAGGTCAAGACTGAACCGCTGTTTCCTGTATTCTTCAGTTATTATGAAAAAAATCCATTCGGGCAACTGACAATACAGAATCTTGAAAACAGCGCGATCACCAATGTGGACATCTATTTCTACGTAGGCGAGTACATGGAACAACCAATGCTCACCAGTAGCATCAAATCCCTCGCCAGGAACGCCAGCGTCGATGTCCCGCTCAAGGCCCTCTTCACCGGACGACTGATGAATCTTACCGAGAGCGCCAAGGTCTCTTCTGAAATTCGCGTTTCTTATACCTACCTTGGAGAGCGAATAACGTATACCCATCCGCTCACCATCACGATACTTGACAGAAACAGCATGACCTGGGATGACGACCGCAAGGCCGCCTCGTTCGTGACTCCCCGAGACCCTACCGTACTCATCTTTTCCAAGAATACCGCGGGGCTCATCCGGGATTTAGGCCACAACCCCATGAACCTGAACTTCCGTATCGCGATGGGTATTTTCGAGGCAATGAGGCTGTACGGGCTCAACTATGTCATCGATCCGCAATCCTCGTTCATCGAGGCATCTCAAGACGCCTTGTTCCTTGACTATCTCCAATTCCCGTCGCAATCGCTTATCTACCGCGCGGGAGACTGCGACGATCTGTCTATACTGTTCGCCGCGCTGCTCGAATCGGTCGGCATACCGACAGCCTTTATAACAATACCCGGTCATATATTCATGGCGTTTTCTTTGGGCATGAAGGAAACGGAGGCCAGAAAAACTTTTACGGGAGCCAACGATTTTATTTACATGAATGATGATACCTGGGTTCCAGTCGAAGTCACCCTGGTACAGGAAGGATTCATCAAGGCATACCGTACAGCGACGAAACAGTGGAAGGAAGCCGTCAACAAGAAAGTTGAAGGTTTTTTCCCTATCCATGAAGCCTGGAAGGTCTATCAGCCCGTCGGATTTACCGGCGGCACGCTTTCGCTCTTGTTCCCGTCCGCCGACTCGGTTATCCAGAGCTACAAAGCCAACCTGGATGCATTCGTTACCCAAGAAATTCAGGCGCAGGTCGAGAAATACCAGTCGAGACTTAGCCGTGAAGGCGAGAAAGCCAGCACCAGGAACAGCTTCGGAATCCTCTACGCAAAGTACGGCTTATTCGAACACGCGGAAACGCAATTCAAGGCAGCGCTCAAGGTCGACAAAAAAGCGTTCAACGCCATGGTCAACCTCGCCAACATCTATTTTCTTCAGGATAGGACAGTCGAAGCCATTGATTGGTACAGAAGCGCGGCCGTCATCAGCCCGGACGATGAGCTCGTGATAGCGGGGCTGGCCAGAACCCTGTTCGAGCGTGAGGAATATGACGAATCTCAGAAATATTACGCGCGGTTGATCCAGCTTAATCCAGAAATTGCCAGCCAATACGCCTATCTGGGCAATGTGAGCACCTCGATAGTGAGAGCCTCTGCGGCCAGGGACAAGGGGAAGACTTTTTGGGATGAAGAGGAATAAAACATGAAACACAACATCGCATCGAAGCGAAAAAAAATATTCCTACTTTCCATGTGCTCGCTCGTCATCGCGATGTCGCACGCCGGATGCAAGAGCCCACTTCTAAACGAAGTATTGGAGAAAGTCGCCCTTGCGGTAACGCCGCCGGTCATCTCCGCGGTCTACCCAGCCAACTCATCCCAGGAAATTCCTGTCAATGCCTCGCTTTCCATTACTTTCTCGAAAAAAATCGATGCCAGCACAGTCAACGCATCCAATCTGCCGATCCTCGATTCGCAGGGCGCAACCGTCGGCGGTAGCTATTCAATCAACGCCGCTACAGTAACCTTCACCGCCACGGGTGGGTTCCAGTTTGGGGCGATATACACGGCAACCATCTCCCCCGCGGTTCTCGATACAGACGGACAGCCCCTCGCCGAACAATATTCATGGACGTTCACGACCAGCATGACACTCGACACAAGCCCGCCATCGCTCTCGGGTCTAACTTTCGTAGCCAGTGACGTCATCATCGCTGGTTCAAAAAAGTGGTCGGGAGTCTTTACGGTCGAAACTACGGTCGCAGCCAGCGATGACCGAGCCATTGCCCAAATAATGCTCTCCGACAATCCGTCACTCATCGGCGGCAGTTGGATTACCTACAATGCTGAAAATCCTGTTTACTCTATAACCCTCTTCGCGCCTGATGGACTCAAGCACGTCTATGGTCAAGTCAAGGACGGTGCGGGGAATCTCAGCGCTATAAGAATATCTGAAGACATCTACATTGATATAACCCCGCCGGAAATCACCAATTTCCTCATCAACGACGGTGCCAGCGCGACGAACAACAATGCTGTCGACCTCGATATATTCTCCATCGACGACGAAGCCTCAAGCGGACTTGCCCAATTCCGCTATCGCCTGCAATCTGGCGACTGGCTTCCATGGCAAGACCTTACTATCGACAGTGGAGCAGGTCAGGGAACCGCCGATTCTGTGAACATCACCACGAGTTTGGGAGAATCCGCTGTGCTCGAGGCCCAGGTTATTGATAACATCGGCCACACATCCGCAATTTTCCAGCGATCAATAGTGTACGAGCAAACACCTCCGACCATCGTCGATGTCAGTTGGGATAATGCATCTGTATTTCCTTACAACGGCAGTGTGTTGCGCATCATCTTCGATGAGGAAATGAACCCTGACAGTTTCTCCGGGACGAGCTTCTCGCTTGTGAAAGTGTCCGATGCTACACCCGTACCTGGAATGATCAACTTGGCATCAGGGAATTCCATACAGAATGCCGCCGCCGAACTGTGGGGACTTGAACTGGCACCCAACACTTCGTACAAAGTCGCCCTTTCAAATACCGTCAATGATATCGCCGGCAACGCCATCGGCGGTAGCGCGAAGAACTGGTTCTTCAGCACTGGCGATGCCGCGGATTCCAATCCGCCCGCGGGAACCGTCTCGCTCACCGATCAGCTCGGAGTCGTCAAGGTCGTCGTGTTGCCCTCGGGTTCCACCGCGAGCGACAGCGCTACCGTGGAACTGGATTTCTCAGGTATATCCGATGATTACAATATCCCCTACGGAATCAAGATATGGGGCGACAATGACGGTCTGCACCCAAGCGAAAAATCATTCGAGCAGGATGCCAGCTGGCTCCCTTGGAGCGCTACGATAGCGTGGCATCTTTCTACTGGTTCCGGGACGAAGTACATACTCTGCAAGCTCATGGATTCCGCCGGAAACGAGTCCTCAAGTCCCATCCAGCTGAAGCTCATACTTGATAATGGCCAGGTGCCGATTATCTATGGCGTTTCCATCGACAATGGAGCTACCCACACAAACGCCGCGGACAGAAAAGTCGACGTGAGCATCCAGGCGGAGGATGCTCATAGCGGGATCAAAGAAATGATGGTTTCAAATTCCGCGGTTTTCACAGGAGCGGTATGGGAGGCCTGGCAGCCCGTCATTTCCGAGTGGGAGTTGCCGGACTCGGATGGCTCTAAGGTATTCTACGTCAAGGTCCGCGATCATCTCGACCAGATTTCGACAACCCACGCCCTGTCCTCCATCATTCTTGACAGGGTCTTTCCGGAAGTCTCATTTAACCTGCAGGAAATCCTCGTCAACACGGACACACGGCTCCTTGAAGGTCCCGCCGGAACCGATCTCTATCACATCACCGAAGCCTTCGGAATAGATTCATACTCATGGGAACAAATGAGCGGACCAGGCATCCTGTATTTCAACACGGTTTCCGGTGGCGGCGCAACCAACGACGGCACAGAGCTTCAGGAACCGTGGTTACGGGCTACGTCCGAAGGCGACTATTTCATCAAAGTGAACGTGACCGACTATGCCGGCAATGCGGCCAGCGCCGCTGTACCGTTCCGATGGGACGTCACGCCTCCAGGCAACATTTCCAATCTGCAGGTTTCTCAATACGACACTTCGGGGCAACCCAGCTGGAGTTGGACATCCGTAGCAAACGCGGATTTCTACCGGATCAGCTACGAAGCTGATTTCGATCCGTTCATCGATGTATACGCTTCGTCGTTCACGCCAAACTCGCCGCTAGCCCCGGACGGAAATAAAATTCTGTACGTACGGGCACAGGATAACGCGGGAAACGCTTCGACAGCGTTAAACGCGACTGTCCACGTTGATACCACCCCACCGACTATCGCGATCACCAACAGTAGCTTCATCGCCAACGTCGTAGCACCATCGATTACCCTCGACTATTCAGCAGCCACTCATGTAGATGGAAGCGTAGTCGACGCGGGCAGCAATCCGAGCGGCGTCGCTTCATACCAATGGAGCATGATATCCGGGTCGGGCACAGTGACCTTCGGTTCCCCAACCGCCGCGACGACTACCGTGTCCGCCTCGGCCAATGATGAATACCAGCTACGGCTGCGGGTAATAGACTATGCCGGGAACATAAGCGACGCGTACTTCAGTTTCCTCCGCGACACAACCTTGCCGGGTACGCCCGCAGTTACCGGCCCTGACATCACCCCGAGCCAATACCCCACATGGTACTGGTCCAGCGGCGGCGGCGGTATCGGAGAATATCGATACAGGCTCGACGGAGGCGCAATAATCGACACAACCGGTACGTCGTTCACTGGCTCCGCGCTCTCGGATTTAACCGACCATACCTTGCTCGTCTACGAAAAGGATGTAGCCAACAACTGGTCCTTAGCCGGAAGCAAAACCATTCACGTCGACACCGAGGCTTTGACCCCTCCGATACTATCCATTGGCGACGGTCAACCACAACTACGAACCATCACCTCGATGACCTGGAATCTCTACACCGGAGCGGGCGGAACGGCCAATGCCTATCGCTGGCAAATGGATGGGACGCCTGGTACGAATTGGACAGAAGTTCCGGCAGAACTACCGGAGCCGCCAGCCGCAGCCGCGACAGTACTTCAGGCCGGACTGAGCAACGGCGCTCATACGCTATATGTGCAGGAACGCATAGATGCGACCTGGCAAACGAGCAAGCAAGCCTCACACTCGATCACGGTCGACAACATCGCCCCGTCCGCGCCAGCCCTAAACGGCACCGGACTCACCACCGTAACCGCCGGAAGGACAGCCACTCCTGATACGACCCCCACCTGGTCATGGGCCACAGGAGGAGGAGGCAACGGCAAATTCAGGTACCAGGTCATACGGCTCAAAAATGCCAACGGCAGCGCCGACGGCACAGTCCAGGTAAGCTGGACCGCGGAAACCACCTCCACCAGCTATACTCCGGCTGCCCGCACCGAGGGAACCTACCAGGTGCAGGTCCAGGAACGAGACGATGCCGGTAACTGGTCGTCTATCGCTAACCAGTTGACTACAGTCGACACGACATACCCGACCATCAGCGGCGTCACGATCCGGGGCGCCAGCCACCCGAGCGACAGCGACTATACGTACACAAAAAGCGCATCGGTCTGGGTGGACATCACAGGTAGCATCAGCGGCGAAATAAACTCGTTCTATTCAAGGCCAGTAAAAATAAATATCTACGATTACAACGCATACCTGTGGGGCGATTACCCATCTCCATTCCCTACAGCCACGCCAACCGCGACGACGATCACGACAACGCTCCCCGCAGGCGACGGAACCAAGTACGTCTATGTACGCCTTATCGATGAAGCGGGAAACACAAGCGCGTACATCAACGACACCATCATCATGGATCTGACTTTGCCGACCGGCACGTTCAGCATCAACAACGGCTCGGCGACGACGCCATCTCTTTCCTTTAACATGACGATGACGGCAAGCGACAACATCTCAACAGCCAGCGAACTGGAGGTATCGCTTTACAATTCAACAACCAGTACCTGGGGTTCCTACAGGCCCTATGCGACGTCCATGTTGTCAGATTCAACGTTCACAGCGAGCGCAGGCTCAAAGACCGCCTATGTACAGATCCGCGATGCAGCAGGGAACAATCTTTACTACTTATCAGACAGCATAAGCCTTGAGGTTCCGGTTCCTACCTACGCGGCCAAAGGTCAGTTTTCCGGCGGTTATACCTACGTGTACTATAGTCCCGTGACCGATCCTGCTGGTGGAAGCTATGTAACCAGGTATAACATCTACTCGACTTCCGATTCTTCCGCTGATCCCAACAACGGGGATCCAGTTACGTACCTGTACAATACTACATCCACTAGCTACAGCTATGCGCCTATCCCGAAAGGCGAGTTGCTGTACTTCTTCGTCAGGGCCTACGATACGGATACAGGCGGATACGGCCCCTACAGCGCCACCTCGGTGCTGGGATTCTCATCGAACGTGACCGTAGTGTATGACGCAGGTTTAGACAAAGGGGAATTCTATGCTGACGCCGGCCGGGCAACAATGCTCAAGTCGCTCTTGGAAGATACTCAGGGAATCGTCGCTGATGCGTACGTCGAGGGGTCGATGCCAGCCTGGACGGTTACACTTCTTCCTGAAGACCTCATCTCATCGACCTATTCGACCAGCGGGACTATCTATGGTGACCCCGTCATTATAACCCATGGATCATCGTTCTCGACAGCCTCGACCATCGACGGCCGCGTCAGGAACATCGCCGCGACAGGAAAGGGAACCATTGCGATGGGCGCCGGGGGGGCGTATTATCTCTACCGCGTCGATCAGAACTGGGCTACATGGAGTCTCTCGAGCGTCTCGCCGACACAGCCATCGGATATAGACAGCGGCAACCAGATGCTCTTGACGGCCACAATGAGCGCAAAGACGGCTATTGCGGTTTCTTCGGAGAGCATCTGGTACACACCGCTCTACTACACGACGCTGTACAACAGCTATCAGGGTTCCTCCATCGCGGCCAACATCTTTACTACCAATGTTTCCCGCAGGGGAGTATATATCGCATCCGGAGCCAATCCGGCTGGCGGATACATATACGCGGGCGACACCTACGCTTCGACGTACTTCCCTGTTGTCCGTCAGGGAGAATACTGCTACTTCGGTTATTATGAAGTGCCAGATGTGATCAGAACGGGACAGGTCTTATTCGTCAACCTCGTAGCCCGCATGGACGACTTCTAGGATTTCCCGGCAAGGCGGGTGGCACGCAATTCAGGCCGCTCGTCTTGTCAGGCATCCGCCGCATCGTTAAACTCACGAACATCGACATCCATCCTCGCACTCGTCCTCGCGGGCGTTATTTTTTAGGAGTGATTTATGCAATCCGCCAAGAAAATCGGCAAGAAAAACATCCGGATTCTCGCACTTGCCGCCGCATTTGCGCTCGGCACAGGCAGCCTGCTGGCAGCCGCACCGGCAAAGCCCGCCGAACCGCTCAGGCTGGGCATCATGCCCGACGCCGATTCACTACCCTTCATGGTGGCCGAGGCGGAAGGGCTCTTCGCGAAGAACGGCGTCGCCGTGGAACTGATCTCCTTCGCGAACGCGCAGGAACGCGATGCGGCCATTCAGGCCGGTAGGCTTGACGGCGCGATTTCCGACCTGCTCGCGGCGGCCTTCCTCGTAGCGGGCGGTTTTGACATGCGCGTGACGAGCGTCACCGACGGCCGCTACGGTATCGCGGCGGCGCCCGGCTCCGGCATCGCCAACGCGGCCGGGCTGGCTGGCAAGAAGATAGGCCTGTCATCCAACACCATCATTCAATACTCGGTAGACGCGATTACTACCGCCGCGGGTCTTCCCGCCTCAGGCTACAACGCGGTGGCCATCCCCAAAATGCCGGTCAGGATGGAGATGCTACTGGCCGGCCAGGTGGATGCGGCGGGCCTTCCGGAGCCCTTTCTGACCACGGCCATCCAGCGAGGCGCAACCCTCGTGGGTACGACCGAGCAGTTCCATATCGACGCGGCGGTCATTGTGTTCTCTAAGGCCGTACTCGATTCGCGGCTTGCGGAGGTCAGAAACCTGTATACGGTCTATGCCTTGGCGGCCGATAAGATCAATGCCAATCCGGAATCGTACCGCGGCTTCCTTGTTGAAAAAGCCAGGTTCCCGGCCGAGGTCAAGGACGCGTACCGCTTCGTTAAATATCGCAAGCCCACGCTGCCTGACGCAGCCCAGGTTCAGGCTGTTTTGGCGTGGCTCAAGGCGCGAGGGCTGCTGAGCAAGGATCTGGTTCCTGCCGACCTGCTCGACGGCAGGGCTGTCGCTGCGTGGTAGAACTGAGGGAACTCGCCGTTGATTATCCCTCTGGATACGCGAATACACGCGGGCACGGTCGCGTCAAAGCGGTCACGGGGACAAGCGCGGTGTTTCCTTCCGGCGGCATATCGGCAATCGTGGGGCCGTCGGGCTGCGGCAAGACCAGCCTGGTCCACGCAATCGCCGGCCTCTTGGTACCCGCTTCGGGCGAGGCTCTGATAGACGGCCAGCCGCTTCGCGGTATCCGCGACAGGACCTCGGTGATTTTCCAGGATTACGGCTTGCTGCCTTGGCGCAGCGTGGAGGCCAACGCGGAACTGCCGCTGATCATAGCGGGGCTCAATCGCGAGGAACGCAGGCGCCGGGTGCGCCCCTTGCTCGCGGAACTCGGCCTGTCGGCGTTCCGCGACTTCTACCCATCCAGGCTATCGGGCGGCATGAAACAGCGGGTCGCCATAGCCAGGGCGCTCGCGGCCGAGCCTGACCTGCTCCTGATGGACGAACCGTTCTCCAGCCTCGACGCGTTGACCCGCGAGGCCGCCCAGGAGTTTCTTCTTGAGATCAGGCGCGCGCGCGCGCTGACTATCGTCGTCGTCACGCATTCTATAGAAGAAGCCGTGTATCTGGCGGAGACGGTCTTCGTGATGGGCGGCCGAAACCCCGGTAGCATCCGCGAGCGCTTCGACATTCCCGAGAACCAGTCGGCGCGACGCTTCTCCCCCGAGACGGCTATACCCGGCCCAAGAGAGCAGGATTTCAGGGCGAAGCCCCGCTACCTGCAACTCTGCGCCGCGATCAGGGCCTCGCTCAGAACTGCCGGCCCCATAGATGACGCTGAGGCCTCGCGGTGAAACACTACAAGGCGGATTTGAAAAAGGCAACCGGCATCGCTATCGCGACGGCTGGTATCGTTGTTCTATGGACGCTGGCATCCGCTGCCCTCGGAAAGCCATTTCTGCCAAGTCCATCGGCTTCAATCAGGGCTTTATGGAAACTCGCGGCCAAGGGCAGTCTGGGCACGCACGCCCTGGCGAGCGCCAGCCGCGTACTCTGGGCTCTCGCGACCAGTTTCATCCCAGCGGCAACGCTGGGCCTCGCGGCGGGCCGTTCAAGGCGTATCGATCTCTTCGTGTCGCCGATCGTGTACATCCTGCACCCGCTGCCCAAGGTGGCGTTCCTGCCCATCATACTCCTGGTCTTCGGCCTTGGCGAGGCATCCAAGATAATCCTCGTAGGCCTCATCGTCTTCAGCCAGATCCTGGTATCCGCGCGTGACTCCGCCAGACGGGTGCCGGAGCAGCTGATTGACTCGGTACGGTCACTGGGGGCTACCCGCTTCGACCTGGTCCTCCGCGTCGTCGTGCCCTCGGCCCTGCCAGATCTTCTGACCTCCCTGCGCGTAAGCCTGGGCACAGCCGTCGCCGTGCTCTTCCTCGCCGAGACCTTTGCCACCGAGACGGGTCTGGGCTACATGATCGTCGACGCATGGGCTCGCGTAGCGTACCCTGAAATGTACGCGGCCATTATCGCGCTGAGTTTCCTGGGGCTTGGTTTCTTCATCGCGATTGACCTTGCCGAACGCTTGCTCTGCCCCTGGCGGCCCTATCGAACCTAGAAACGGCCTATAGCACAACCAGCCACTAATATCACGTTTCTTTCAGCTGTTAATGCTTGACTTTGACTCCAATATCTCTAATAATCGTGCCATGACTATAGAAACCGTAGATCAACTCTGGAAAAACCTCTCTAGTACCATCGCTACGTCAATGCGCATGACCGATGGAGAAACGCAGCGTTTCAAGGCCAATGCCGTTGCACGCCTTGTGGGGTTGCTACCCTTCATCGCCCATTGCGACGATCCCGAGCGCACCGCGTTGTCGCACCTTGCGACGTTTGTGCTTGCGGGAAGAGGAGAATCCCGCGCGGTATTCGACCACAGCGCGGCCGATGACGTGGAGCCTTTAGCGCGCCTGCGGACCATTTCCGATTTCAAGGGCGGCGACGACGTCACGATAGAGCGCGGCATGGCCTTGCTCTGCCTGTGCATGTTGGCCGGATATGAACGAGACATTGAACTCGATGCACAATTGAACAAGTACAATCCCCTGTCTTCGGGTGGTTGGAGCATGACAGAGACAGAAAAGCGACTTGATGTCGTTTTATCCCGAAGCGCCGATCCAGCTATCGACCTGGTGATGACTGAGGACGACGCGCTTCGAGTCTACTGGCAGGATTGATATGCCCAATAAACTACGAGCATCAGGCTTTTTATTTTCTGCCATTTTCCTCTGCGGTTATTTTGTGAATGTATTCAGCTCTACCGTACGCGGTTTCCCGCCGAGCAGAGTGTTCTTCTCGCAGACCCAGATCATGATTTTACTTCCCGTTATGCTGTTCCTGCTCAGCGCCTTTGTTGACCGATTGCGCTGGATACAGCCTGCGCTGTTTCTCATAATGACCCCCTTCTCCATCGTGTCCAATTCTCGGACCATCTATGGCCTCGGGTTCATCATCATGAGCATACTCCTGCTTGAACGTGCTAATTTTTTCGCTAAATACCGGATTATTAAAATCGTAGGCTTAATCATATACTTGTTGGGAATAGAAGCGGTATCGGTCATCTTCGCCGGAGAAAAGTTCAATGATGCTTTATCCGCAAGTTTTTTCACCCTGGCTTTCGGTGTTTTCCTCTGGTTCCTCTATAAAGATAGGTTCGTCGTGTTCCTCAAGGAGCCTAAACCCAGGCTGTCGCTTTCGGAACGGGGTCTTTCGATGGGCGAGCGGTCGTTCGTCACGCTTACCATGGCCGGCAAATCTCAGAAGGAATTGGCCTTTGACTTCGAACTCTCCGAGTCGACGGTCCGCAACACGCTGTCCCGCGCCTACAAGAAGCTGGATATCGATGACCGCATCGGGCTGGCAATCATGGCGGAGCGTTTCCAGATAGTGGACTAAAGCCTCTCGAAGCTCTGACAGGATTGCGCAATGGCAGGGAGCCGCTATACTGATCCTTATGGCACCCCCGATATTGCGTCTCCACTCGTGTGCCGATGAACAGGATGTACGGATGGACGACCTCAGGGCTCGTTTGATGATATCAACGTGGTTGTCTGTACTGGCCACGGTACTCTGTTCACCCCTCCTGTCCTGCGGCTCCCGCACTATCGTCATAGGCGCTCCGCTCGGGCTTACGGGCTTAACCTCGGCTATTGGCGTGCAGGGTCGCAACGGCATGGAGATTGCCGTGGACGAGATCAACGCCGGCGGCGGCGTTCGGGGGAGGCAGCTGGAGCTTGCTGTCTATAACGACGGCGACACGGCCGATGGCGGAGTGCAAGCCGACGAAGCACTGATAGCCCGGGGCGCTGTCGCCCTCGTAGGCCACATGTCCAGCCAAGCCGCTTTAAAATCAGTAGCCTACACAACCGAGAGAAAAATCGTCCTCATCAGCCCGACCGCTTCGAGCAATGATTTTTCAGGCATGGATGACTATTTTTTCCGCGTCATCGGCCCCAATGACCAGCAGGGCCGCGCCCTTGCGGGGGAGGCCCTTAAGCGCGGGTTCAGGCGCGCCGCGGTGGCGTACAACGCCCTTAACCGATCCTACACTGAGGCTGTCTACCGTGGCTTCAAGGACTCGTTCGAAGCCGGCGGCGGTGTCGTGCTTGCCCCCGGAGAGATCACAGCCCAAGCCGGGTTCAATTACGATGGCCTCCTGCAAGATCTCTTGTCGGATAAACCCGAGCTCTTACTGTGCGCCGGCAGTTCCTTTGACCTAGCGTCCTTGCGTCAAGCCATGTTCAAAAAGGGAACGCTGTTGCCCACATTCGCATCGATGTGGGCTCGAACCCCCGACCTCTTGGTATTTGGGGGACGAGCCGTAGAGGGAGTCATACTCGCGGAAGGCGCGGCTCTATCGTCAACTAATCCGGCGGAGGTCGCGTTCCGCGCTGAGTACAAACGCCGCTACGGCGAAGAGCCCACCTTTGCGTCCCTGTATTCGTATGAATCCATACGACTCCTTGAGTTGGCCTTGAAAAAAGCAAAAAAGCTGGATGGGCCAAGCCTAAAGGCCGCCCTGGAAGCGCTGGGGCAGTTCCAGGGACTCGTCGACCTCATAGAACTGGATCGCTTTGGTGACACCGCGAGGCCGTATAGCCTGACAGAAGTCGTCGACGGCGTATTCAAACCGTTGAGCCAGCCGCGATGACACGACCGCTCTCCTCTCCGAGCCTCATCCGCATGTTCGTCATCAGCCTGGGCATCACCGCCCTCATTCCCGCATTGCTCATTTCAACTACCGCCGCGCTTTCTGTGCATGCTCATGTCCGCTCTGAGATAAACGCTTCAGCCCGCTTGCTAAATCAGGCCGTGGCCCAGGAGACGATACGTTTCCTGAACAACTCGGTGTCGCATCTAAATGCCTACGTGGAACTCCTTGATCAAAAAGTTCCACGCGGCGAACTATATACGGCCTTGCACGTCTCGACGAATGCTCACGGAGAAGTGACCAGAGCCTACCTCCTTGATGAGTCCGCGCGGGTCAGTTTTGTATCGCCGACTGACGCTGGCGTTCTAGGAGACGATTTTTCAGGCATGGCGGTACTTGAAACCCTGAAACGT
>Ga0154384_1122_pt10 | contig 19472 bp, 27 predicted proteins | sample RifGroB1_FD_115896 | JGI IMG/M metagenome (GOLD analysis project Ga0154384, IMG submission 115896) | Spirochaetes bacterium GWB1_59_5 | reverse complement strand
GGATTCTCTTTCTCCTTCATCTTCCCGCCGATACCGTTCAGCCTCCCGATCATCCACTCGAAGCCCGACCGTGACCGCGCCTTTTGGATTAACGCCACCTCTTGCCGGTTCTCTGTGAATGCGAAGCCTACAACGTACTGAGTCATTGGTTTCCCCCTTCCAAAACCCGATATGGTTGAGTTGCTGTTATTTTCCCGTTTTCCATATTTAATTCCATCGGCCAGAATTTGATAAGTGGTTGCCCGTCCCAGTGGAAAACTTCGGTTTTGTCAGGGTATACGTCTATCCGCCCTCTGCGCATGATTTCGCTGATGTCAGACATCGTAAAGCCAGGGCATACTCGAAGGATCGAAGAGAGTATTTGATTGTCCTTATTGCTCACAACTATCGCCGCTGCATCTTTCGCTATTATCTCGATTGGTTTCGCTAATACTCCTTTTTCCATCTGATCCCCTCCCCATCACATTCTGAGCATGTTGCAGTATCCCATCCGCCGCAACACGGATTCTCGAGCAGTGAATGAAGCGGCCTGCTCCGACAAGCACACTCGACGTTAATCTCTCCGGTCCCCTTGCATACTTCGCACTGCACGCCAATCTCCCATCCCTCCTTTCGATAAATAGCCGGACAAATCATCAGCGTTACACTAAGCTCGACAAGATCGTCATATTCGAGCCGGTTCATGTTCTCCTTGTCACGAATTGCTATAATATTTTTCTCCTCGGTGAGCATGTACCCGAGGGCCTGAAGTCCTGTCATTGGCCACCTCCCTTCAAAATCTGCCGTTTCTGTTCCTGCAGCATCTTCAATCGATCCTCTCTCACTTTCTTATCCTGTTCCTTGAGGTTGCGAAGCCGCTCTTTGATATCCGTCCCGGCGCCGAACTCAGTCCCATAGTTTCCATCAATCGCCTCAATGCCGTCGATGATCTCCTGAAACTTCTTGATGTTGTACTGACGCCTCTCCTCTGCCACTTGTGGAGACTCGAGCATCTTCATTCCTTGTGATCCAGGCAGGGAAGGGGGACGCCATGTCTTAGCCAACCCTCTGATCTCTGCGACCTTCGGGAAAAACGTTGCTATCTTCCGATGTGCTTTCACCGCGAACTCAATCGCCCGGATATCCAGGTCAATAAGGTCATCGAAGTAAATAGCTATTCGTTGAGAAGAGAGGTCCTTGTCCATCGCCTCAGCCGTCGCCAGAAGAATCTTTGAGAATTTGTCAAAATCATGCTTCTTCATCGAATACCCCCAACATCATGCCGGCCTGTCTCGCTGCTTCAATGTTCCTGTCAAGGCGTGTGTTGTTCTTTGCTGCTGGAACCTGCCTGTCACCTTCCCACGTCCTGACAGCCGCTCTCCAATCCTTCATTTTGGTTCTGCCGACCATCCAGCCCTTTGCCGAATAGTGGTCATGCCACTTATGAGGATTCACACCGTTGCTCCGTTCAAGACAATAAACTCCAACTTCCTCTACAGTGGGTGGAGTAAAGCGACAGCTTTTCTCCCTATCCTTTGACTCTTCTTTTGTTACTGCTACTGCTACTGCTACTGCTACTGGTTGAGCATTGTTCAACATATGTTCAACATTTGTTGACTTATGTTGCTCTTTTGTTGCCCTTTGTTCAGCACTTGCTTTCCCTGCTACTGCCCGTTTAGAGCGGAAGTTATGCGCTTCCAGAATGATATTTGATGCAAGTTGTGTTTTTGCATTAGCTGGATCGTCATTTCTTAGATCGTGAAAGAAGTTAAGGAACCATTGCAGCCATTCTGAATGATCTATGCTTGTCATTTCCGACAAAACAGACTCAGGGTTAATCCTATAAAAAAAGTTTTTACCCTTCATGCGACTCCCCTTATCCCTTTATCGAGATTGTGCGACCTTCCTTGTGAGACATAACCATCTCAGTCAGCAACCTCTCGACGCCCTCTTTAATCCGCATATCATCAATCGCAGCCCTTACCTCTAGATGACTGAAAACGTCATCCTCAAGATCAATCGTGAGCTGTTTCATTTCAAGCCCCCAACCCGCTCTGATTCCCACTTTTCCAACTCTGACCGATCATCAGCAAGTTCAGGGTTAAGCAGATTCAATTTCTCAAGTGTCTTTTTCATCTGACAGATACCGTCTTCGTCAACCAGGTGATTCAAGCACCGCTCAAGCAAGGCATTATCGCTCTGGTCATAGTTGAAAGACGCCTGGACAAAGTAAACTGGACACATTTCAACATCATCGCCACGATGTAGACATTCACAGCATTGGTTATCTAAAACCATTCCGGCGGTTCCGTTTGGAAAATATGCCATTGCCTTAAACCTCCTGTTTCATGCGAATCAAACCATCCTGAATAGTGCGGACTACCGCATTCCAAGCACCCACACTTTGCAGACTCCTGAACCCCGATAGTTGAATTGCTGAGCAGACGACCCTGACCGCTCTTTTCGTGGCCGGCTTGAGAGTGATCTGTTGCTACCTCGTGCCAATTGACAACGATCTCCGGCAAAACATAGCCGGTATCGTCGTAGCCAAGATCTGATGGAGTCTGGAGAAACAGCGCCCAGGATGCCACCCACAACCAGAACTCTCGCTCTTTGTGTGGATGGATTGTCAGGCAGTCGGCCTTTGTACTGTCACGCTTGAAGAAACGTGTCTTTGCTGCCGACACGTCCATGATGTCGAGATAAGCGGCATAGGCCAGTAGCTCGATATAATCATTTGGCGATGGTGTAGCCGTGGCCACGTACCGGTACCGAACTCCATCAGTCCTGACTCGTGCGTTCATGGTCTTACCATCACCAGCAAACAACCTCATAAATTCACGAAAGGTCTTTGTTCCCCCGAATCCCCTGAGGCATGCCGCTTCATCCAGACTGGCCACGCTGAACAGTTGAGGGTTGAGCTTGCCGTCCCGAACCGTCTCGTAGTTTGTGAGATAGATTCCCTCGGGATCATCACACTCTTCAATGCGTCTGATGAACTTCACTTTGACGCCAAGCATCCCGGCATCCCTTACGAACTCTTGACGAACCCCAAGAGGAAGAACGATCAGCGCCATACCTCCGGCATACTCCCGAGTAATCCGGACCGCCTCAATCTGGATAACACTCTTGCCGAGTCCGAAAGCCGCAAAGCAAGCGCGTCGACCACCTTCGATCATCCATTGCACAATCGCCGCTTGATGTGGCTTGAGCATCGGGTTGATCTCGTCCAACTCTATTTGAAAGCCTATCGACGGGGCTGCTACCGTCTTGCTCTGTAAAAACTCTTCATATGTCATTTCATACCTCAGTGAATTAAAGCGCCGTCTCTGACACGGCGCTGATGTCATATCGTTTCGACTGTTATCCTGACGCCCGGACTATCCCCATATTGCTTGACGATATTTGGCATCTCGCACACCTGGGAATCATCGTTCCAGACGATTGAGGTGAGAGCGTCTTTCACGCACCTGACGAGCTTATCCAGATCAGGCTTTGATACGTGCCAACAGGGGGCATCGTCTCTCAGGACGTTCACTTTTTTACCTGTGCCAAAATGAGACTTTAGCCGCGGCATGGTGAAGTACAGGGAAAGGCGCATGGGACCGGCGACAGGTTTCTCGAATCGCATCTCCTGTAAAGCCGTGTAGGTGATCGAACTCGCCCAGGGCTTCTGTTTATCCCCGTTATCCTGTGTAACAATTGCGCGAGGCTTGCCGCCATTCTTGCCCTTGACCACAAAGGCTTTTGCGCTACCCTTGGGAACCGGTACGCCTGGAACAAAGAAGTCAAGAATCATGACTCTCCTCCGGACAGTTCTTTTCTAAGGACACAATGCTGATACCTTTAAAAATTGCTTCCATAACAGACTTATTGGCGCTTAAAAATGCGTCTGTCTTTTTCATGGCATCAATAGCCTCTTGGTGAAATTTGTACCCTTGGCCAAGATCAACCTCATCCCCGACCTTCAACTTGCCCATTTTGTTGTAATAGAGATTAAGGAACTGCTCTATCTCCTTCTTGGTAACCGAGCACACGAATGTTTCATCTTCGATGTGGGCTATAATCTTCATGCCGCCACCTCTTCAAACAGTTCACCCTTCTCAAAAGGAACATGGCTGTAAGGCGTTGTTGTCACGTCCTCTTTGTAGATGATCAGCTTGCAGATGGTGCAGTACATAATCCTGATGTCACCATCCCTGTGAAAATCGCGGTCTTTCGGCATACAGCACTTGCGCTCTTTATCGATGTTCTTGATAAGATCCTGCTGCCCTTTGGGAGCGTCAGGCCAATCTTTGTCAAGGTCTTCTTTCGACACTTCATCAACTTTGTTTTCAGCTTCTTCGACAAGTGTAGAAGCATCAGGCGAAGAAATAGCGTCAATTTCTTCCGTTTCGCCACCTTCTGCCAGTTCTTCACCTTCCGTGAAGGTATCGGTAGCCTCGTCGCCCTCTTCGACGTTCTCAGGCGTTTCTATTGGCAATTCAGGATTGCGCCACCGTTCCATCTCTTCTTTGCTGATTGTCTTGCGCTCGACGATTGCGTTACTGTCCAGGCGGATCAGGATCTTTTCGTTCTCGTCGTAGTTAAACATCCACTTGCACATTACCGGACGCTCTTCTGATCCTTCGTTGACGATACGGGAAACCTCGTCAAGTTCAGATTCAACCTGGTCAATCATCCGTTTGAATGTTGCCGCGTTGTCTTTCTTCTCCTGATTGAGACGGCCCCATTTCAGCCAGAGGTCTGATTGCTGTTTGGAGTAGTGGCCGAGTTCCACATCGGTCAGGAAAACAGGCAGGGCGAACATAAACTCTTTGCTCATTGGCAGATCAACATTGACTGTTTCCTGTGTCTCAGGGATAGAGGCGGAGGCATCAACCATTTCATCAGGAACCGACACAGAATTTACAAACGACTCGCAACACTCGTTAATAGGTGGAGCATCTTCACCAAAATTATTAATACAGTTGTCTGGTTGCTCTGTAGTAAAGAACTCACAAGTAGAATTAAAACAAACAGCCCCCTCAATAAATTCTTCGCCCTCTATTTCGATCACTTCATTTTCCATCTGAAACCTCCTTTATTTGATAATTTAATTTGGCTCTATAGCCGGACAAGCTGATTGATGTTGACCGTTTTCAGGTTCGCAGAATTCACAGGTTACAACGGCCTGAGCACCGCCCTGTTCTTTGTCGAACCCGAAGCGATTCATCAAGTCAGTTGCCGCGCCACCGGTAGCAGTAGGATCTTTGATATCCTCAAACCAATCGGACGCCTTACTCATTCCATCCTTCATGCTGTTCCTGATCTTCACCAGGGAGATGTATTGAGCGGGAGCAATCGATTCGATGTTCCGCTGGATCCTCTTTTCGATATGTTCCTTTGTGACACCCAGGGGAGCAAAGTAATCAATGAGCTTCTTGATGCCATCTGGAGAGGTGTCCGCTTTGGCTTTCAATGTCGTCTCGGTCTGACTGACAACCGCCTCTATGATATCCCCAGGGATGACACCGAGGATGCAGGCGCGGAGACGACGCGCCCCGTTGTTGGCAACCAGTTCGTAAATGTCTCGAGGGTCTGTCAGCTTCACATTGCCGCTTCTTTTCGAGCGTACGTGCTGCACCTGGAATACTTTAACTTGCCGAACATTCGTCTCAACATCCCACGCGAAAGCCTCAACAGTACTCTCCCCGCCGGCCTGTGACAGTTCACGAACTCCAAACTGCAGGTTGCCCCATGATTGAGCAATTGCCTCAGCCGCACGGATAGAAGGACCTGTGACGTCTGTTCCGCCCCGACTGTAGGAATAGAGCGCCTGTTCTGCAAGGCCCGGACGCTGGAAGGCGACGAGTATTCTGTCGAGTGCGGCCTTTTCGTCTCGAGGGAACTGTCGAGCAAGGATCATCGCCGCTTGTACCTCAGCAATTGCCCGATTGCTTTCTGTCTGGACAAGGGCATTGCCGCCAGTTTTAATCATTTCATTTTCCATCTTGATACCTCCGATCCCGTATTAGGGAATGTTTAACCCATCAAGTCGTGCATCTCGCTCTCTATTGCTATGTCCCAAACCCTAATAATTAATGGGTGAATATAGTGAGCTTCAACATGAGCTTTAAACCGTTCAACGTGGATATTGAGTGCTATCTCTGCTGACTCTCTGCATCCCTTGGCCGTTACATGACGATCCCTCACAAACCCATCTCGCTATAAGGTAAGAGCTCCTGACACCCTGCATTGACGTAGTTGGGATAGAAGAACCCTTGAGCCCTGCACTCAATCTCTCTTTTGATTGCATCCTGGTACTGTTGTCTACCCTCGAGGAGAAACGTACTGTCTCCCGAGAGAGTGTAAACTTCACACCGATAAGGAGGCTTTTTCTCTACAGCGATGAAGGCGAAAGAGTCCATCTCGGGAAGATCACCACGGACCGCGTTATATCCGTCGATGTAGAAAGCTGCCTGCTGGAAATATCCAAACTTCTTGCACGATCTGATGAAGGCATCATAGCCGGCATCTTCCGTGGTCTTCAGGTCGATTAACACTTTCATCTGAACTGCAGGAGTCCTATCAGGCCGCACCTTGCAAAGCACCTTCTGACCGTTGCACTCCACTTCGAAGATAACGGTGGTTTCAGAAACACCCTCAGTCAGCAGAAGCTTTGCGAATGGATGAGAGCGGACAGAGTTCCGAACTCCCTGGAGCGTTTGATAATCGGCTTTCGTCAGGATGCTTTTACCGTTCGACTGAGCAGTAAAACGGTTCCACCAGTCCACAGCGTAAAGAGTTTCAGGAGACGGCTTCTTTGCGAAGATCTGTCTGTCGGTTGGACGCTTGGGAGCCTCGTCAGGCAGAACGATAAACTCTGAATGAAAAGCATCATCGCCCTCCAAGGTCATAGCGTGAGCCGCACGTCCAAAAATAAGAGCCTTAGTGTCATCAGGATCTTCTACCTGAGCAGAGGCCGCACACTTCCGGATCTTCTTCAGATAACTGTTTCTGAGAGCATCGATGTCGTTATAATCCCGATGGTGGATGTTCTGATAAATGCCAGGAGACAGTTGCAACCTCTGTCTCTCCTGGGGCCGTGGCGCACTTCCCATGATTTCGTCGAGGTTGATCATGACAAATTACCTTCTGCGATCAGGGCAATCTCTTCACGCGCTTGGAGATGGGGAACGTTAGTGTCTTGGCAGATGGAGAGGATCTTCTTGAAGGCAGTCACGGCATCCTTACATTTAGACTCTGCCACCTTCCGCGCTCTTGCTTCAGCCCTCCGCGCCTTTTCAGTTTCGGCACGTTGAATTTCAGCTGCTATTGCCACTTGACGTTCTTCCTCGCGCCTCTTCGCGTCCTCTTCCGCCTGTTGACGCCTCACTTCAGCCGCCGCAGCTTCTTCCTTTTCCCTGATCAATCGTTGAGCCGCTTCCTGTTCTTCACGGATCTTTGCTTGTTCCGCTTCAAATAATGCACGTTGAGCCGCAAGCCTGCATTGTTCATCTTCGGCCAGCTTCCTAAGTCGGGCAGCTTCAATTTCGTTCTGACGCTTGAATTCCGCAAGTTCCGCTTCCTGCTTTGCAATCTCCTGCTTGCGGATAGCGTCTTGACGTTCACGCTCGGCTCTTTCCTCTGCAAGTCGTGCGAACTCCGCTTCCTGTTCAGCTTTTAGTTGAGCCGCTTTTTCTTCTGCCTGGAGGGTGTCACCCAAGATGGTGATTATCTCAGCGATAGCGACAGCCTTTGCATTCTCAGCACGTTCAAGATTTTCACCGGTAAACTCCCCGCCGATCAGTTTGAATTTAACCGCGGCCAAGAATTTGCCGATATACTCCGAATCCTTACCGATGCACATGAGGGGCAGCTTGCCTATCTCAATGATCTTGTCGTCGAGGATCTTCTGAGCAGCTGCAGCCTGGCGCAATTTCTCTTGACGCTCTTCTTCCCGCCTTGCTTCTTCTGCTTTGATCTGCTGATCGATAGGAGTTTCGAGAGCAAGGATTTCAGAACATACGCGCTTGGCTTCCTCGTCGATCAGTTTGCACCGCTCCAGAGCAGGAGCCTTAATCTCTTTCCGCTTATTCTCAAGAGCGGTTCTCAGGGACACCAGTTCGCGCCGGTCTTTCTTTGCGAGACCCATCCCGGGTATTGTTGTAACGTCATAAACGACGCCCTTCATTCTTTCTCGGAGTTTGGCAAGCCCCGCTTCCGTTTCGTTGTACTCAGTGATCTGCATTGTGTTACCTCCAAAAAATGAAATGTTAAATACACTCAAGCAACGTCATCACACCAGTAGCAATCACCGCGGCAATTGTCAGCTGCTCCCTGCTAAAGTCGATCGTTGCACCATTGCTGACGTCTATAGCCCATCCAGAGCCAAGGGGGTGAGCCGATAGGATTACTGAGTAACCTCTTTCAACCAGCACGGTTTCAGCAGTTCTTTCATGCCCACGCAAACAATGCGATTTCTTTGCTGTACTCATGGCGCTTACCTCTGGCTGACTATTTCTTGATTCTTAATCTCCGCCGCTAACTTCTTGTCATGCTCTTCAAGCCAGTTCGCAAAGGAGCATACAAGCACAAGGGTGATGAGAAGAATTAGGCCACACTCTTTGTCTCTTCTGTAATCTTCTGGTGAGCGCATACAACCTCCATTACATTACAAGTTTATCCGCGACCAAAATTAAACCGATGATGAGCATAAGCAGAAACAGCAGATCATCATTTTCTGACATATTCATGACTTCACCTCGGCAAAGTGAAGCTTGCCAGATCTGACCTTCTCCCTCAGTTTGTTGTAGGTCCATGTCCCAAGTTGACAGGCTGGAAGAATAGCCGTCTCGTGGTAGACGTGATCTCCATGTTGGAGACAAAAAATAAGAGTTTCGAGATCTGGAATAATGGGACCGCGCTTGTACTTGCTCATTTCCCCACCTCACTTATAAGCGCCCTGATGTCCTCAACTCTCCATGCCGTGATTCTTCCGCCCAGGTTGACGCCCTTTGGATATTTACCGTCCTTGATACCCTTCCACCATGTAGACTTCTTCACAGGGAAAACAGCCAGCACTTCAGGCAATCGAACAAATCCGGTTTCAGGTAAAGTACCCATTAGACAATCTCCGATTCATTAGAGCTTTCTTCTACAAGTGTCGAATCATCGACCAAAAAAAAGGCCGGTGACGTGTCAAAAGTGTTGCAGATCTGCAAAAAATTTTCCATCGACGGACAGTTTACTCCAGCTTCCCAGATGCTAATTTGCTGAACTCTTTTCCCAAGCATATCAGCCATTTGCTCTTGAGTCAGTCCGAGATTCACCCTCAGCGTCTTAATCCGACTAGCTAAAAATTTATACATTTTTTTCACCTCCTCCCTTGTAATTTGTAATTGCTGTTCTACACTTGTCGAAGAACGTTGTCAACGGTTTTCTATCGTTGTAATGTCATATTTTTTTGAGGGTAAAAGGGAGGCTTAAAAGTGAAAACATATCCTAGGGTTATGGAACTACTGCAAGAAGACTTGAGAAGAACTGGCAGTGTTAATGCCATCGTGAAGAAAACAAATCTTACCCATAACACCATAGGAAATTACTTAGAGGGTCGAGCAGAACCAACTCAGTCGAGTTTAGAGAAGATCGGGAAAAGATACGGAAAATCAGTAGCGTGGTTAAGAGGGGATACAGATGTCAATACACTACCGGCTGATTACAGCCCTGAGATGATAGACGTCTCGACTCTATCTTCTGCCAAGCGTCAGTTGTGGGATGTTCTAAATAATTTAGAAGACGATAAAGTTGAGGGAGTGCTTGGTCTTCTCCAAAAACTTCTACCAAGCGAGAAAGCAAAATAGACCGATTACTCACGAGAAACCTCCTGAAGTTAAGTTGTAGTTTTACACTACACCCAACCCATGACAGAACATGTCATACTCGAGGAAAAAATGAAAACAATTTTAATTTCTATGATTTCAATAGTCGTCCTTGCTGGATGCGCCACGGTAAAACCCGATACAACAAACGAGTTAAATCAAGTCGGGCAAAGCGTATCCACCTATGGTGAGTGCTTAGAAAGAGAAGGGAGTTTTCTTCTTAGATCGAGCGAGACTCCAATTGATATTGCTGAAAGTGTCTCTTACAAATGCGAAATATTCTTAAACGAATATCGCAAGAGTGTGGTCAGTTTTTTCACTGCCCTGACACCCGCAGGATCTCAATCACAATATGATCTTTTGATGATTGAGCCTGATCGTAGAGTCATGAATCTCCGTGACAAAGGAAAGAGAGCAACCATCTCGAGAGTGCTAGACTATCGCTTGAGTTTATCTAAGTAATCCGCCCAGGTCTGCATCATCTTCTTTCGGTCTGCAAGGTGCGCTGTCCGGTTGTACGCTCTGCCGTTCGGATCTTTCACGGTATGTGCAAGCTGATGCTCGATAATATCAGGCCGGAATCCAAGTATCTCGTCAAGCACCGTCCGCGCCATTGCTCTGAACCCGTGACCGGTGATCTCGTCTTTATCAAATCCCATTCTCCTAAGCCCTGCGTTGACTGCATTCTCTGACATGCACCGTAACGGGGATCGATGTGAGGGGAAAACATATCTCCCTTTCCCGGTCAATGGTTGAAGCTCTTTCAATATTTCCACTGATTGCGTAGAGAGTGGGACCAGGTGAGCGACCTTCATCTTCATCCTCCCTGCCGGTATGTTCCATTCCCCTGCATCAAGATCAAATTCCACCCACTCAGCCGCCCTCAGTTCCCCAGGGCGCACGAAGGTAAGTGGCGCAAGGCGTAAGGCGCACTGAACTACAGTAGAGCCGTCATACTCGCTTATCGCTCGAAGAAGTGGGCCGATCTTCTTTGGTTCAGTTGGGGCCGCGAAATGATTATTCTTTACTCTCCTGAGTACCCCTTGAAGATCAGCTACGGGATTTCTCTGTGCCTTGCCGATTGCGATAGCGTAACGAAAGACACGACCACAGTAAACCTTGACTCTGTGTGCCGTCTCAAGGCTTCGAGGTTCCACCCTCCGCAAGATTGATAAAATCTCTGGGGCTTCTATCTCAGAGATAGGCCGCGACCCTATCCAGGGGAAAGCATGAAGCTCCAGCCACCGGAGAATCCTCGTTGCATGTTCCTCTGTCCATTCCTTATAAAATGCTCGATGCCATTCACGAGCCATAGATTCAAATGTATTTGAGTTTGACTGAGCCAGTTCAGTTTTCTTTTTCTTCTTTGCCTCGCCCGGATCAATGTTTTTTGCCAGGAGCTTTCGAGCCGCTTCCCTCTTTTCCCTCGCTTCAACAAGTGAAACCTCTGGATGCACCCCAAGAGCAAGAGTCTTTTCTTTTCCGTCGAAACGATACTTGAGACGCCAGCATTTTGAACCGGCCACAGTCACAAGGAGGTACATTCCGCCACCGTCAGTCAATTTCACCGGCTTGTCACCGGCCTTCGCGTTACGTACCTTCGCATCTGATAGAGGCATACACCCTCCTGGGGGTATCGAAATTAGCAACTGGGGGTATCTGTCCAAAGAGTACCCCCAAATATCACGGATGTAAATGGATATAAGTGGATTACATCGGACAACAGGCAAAGAAAAAGCCCCTGATTTTTCAGAGGCTTTGACCTTTGTTGGACATCTGCGGATTGTCTGTTGGAGCCGTTGGTCGGAATCGTTATGATGGTTCAAGCTGCTGATTATTCAGATGTAAAAGGGATACACTTGAAACACAATACCCCCACAAATACCCCCACATAAAAAAACCCTCTTGAGTGCGGAGGTTCACTTCAAGAGGGCTGGTCTATGCCTGGGAGTCAGCCAGGGGACCATGATTGTAATTGAGTATTAGATACCGGAAAGGGGAACCGTGTTGCCGTCCGCTTGTAGTGAAGGATTGGTTTGAACGGTCTTCGGTACTTCTATGGTTACCTTGTTATTGTCGCCGTGGAAATTGCAGTTGACCGTTGAGCATCCGGTCATTGCGAAGCAGAGAATGATGATTAATGCTTTCATGGAGCCTCCAATATTGTTTGTTTGCAGACAGCAGCCGAGCTTCCGCCGAAGTCACGGACGGCACGATATACCCACCATGCCCTGATTTTCCACATGCCGTCCTCGATGCAGATCCGCTGCAGTTTCCTGTCTGCCATCTCGCGCCATCTCTCAGACAGTTTCCCTTCGCGCATGAGTTGATAGAGAGCGTCGTGAACAAGAGATCCACGCATAAAGTTTTTTGAGTCGAAACTTGGCCCTGAAGGTCCGTCCCATGCATAGCCACCATTGATGATCAGCATCCCGTTCGTAGCCAGGATGATAAAGTCAGTCGCTATATGACGAGGTGGAAAGATTGCAGTCTGGACCGCATACCCTTCCGCCAGCTGATACCTATACCCATCCCGATACTTGATAACATTCACAGCGTTCCTCCTTTTGTGTAGGAGGCTGGTAGCAGCCTCCGTCAACAAGTGTAGAAAGTGAGATTAAAAAAGTCCTGTAGAAACCTGACGAACAATTCTCTCCCCGCGTCCTTCTTTAGGTCCCGGCCCATCTGGATCACCGGACTTGCCAACCTGCCGAAACCAGAGTGAACGTTCCAGACCTTTAGCGACAGACGCCCACGGCACTTCTTTATTCTTGAAGATGAAAGAGAGCGTGTTCTTAAAGGAGTAAAGCCCCTCGTTGCCGTCCGGCCTGCCGGTCCCCATGTTGAAGATCAGTTGAATGAAGCATTCTTCCCGGCACTCGTTGAACTTAGATTCATGCCCTTTGAACATCTTCTTGAATCCGATAACAGCATTATCAAGGTGGGCCTCAAGTAGAACAGAAGCGGCCTTTTTTGAAATCGTTGCCCCTTCGCTTGGAGCCTTGCAGCCGAAGCCGAACGTCCATTGTTTTAGGTCCCAATATGCTTTAGCTCGAAAGCCTTCGTCCTGTTTCAGCGTGTTCATCATCCTATCTTTGTTCATCAGTGACACTCCTTTTGCTGTAATCCAATTTGCAATCGCTACAATGGAAATAGTTTTATGAATTGATCGGGATCTATCATCACAGATTTCCTTCACTCACCCAATCGGTGTTTAAAACGTTTCCTGCGCCGGTTGTTACCCTGCGCCAACCTTTAGCAGCCCCGGTCGCCGGTGCATTGTTGACGACCATATCCCCTCTAGTCCACGTCCCGGTAGTAGGCATCCCACTCATGTATGCAATGATGTTAGCCCCTGCAAATTCGATACTGGACACACCGAAATGGTTGAGTCCTTCCGATGCGGCAGGGGTGCCGCCATTGTAAACCTTCCAGTTATATATCCCGTTGATTGAATAACCGTCGTCATAGAGGTAAGCCACCTTGTTTATAGGCACGTCTACGTAATGGCTATATGTAGCGGAGGTTGTGCCTCTGTAGATCCGAAGCAGGTATTCATGATAGTTGGCTGTTGAAAGGTTCAGGTCAAGCCTGACACCGTTAGTTGTGACGGCAACGGTACGCATCCCCGTATTGTAGCCAATCATGCGGGTGTTATCCCACATAGCGTTACCCTTATAATAATAAGTCGCTGCGACACCGAGTCGCCAAGGAATGGAACTGTCGGAGGTAGCCGCAGAAACACCAGGATCACCTCCCGATCCACCGCCGATCAACAAGTTGATGCTACCTAGTCCCTTAACGCCCTTTTGGAGAACGGTACTTTGGGTACTGGCAAGCTGGCTTATGTTATTAAAAGCCGCAAGGTCTGACACAAGCCCTGTAATCTGTGTTTTGGTCTGGTCAGCAGACGCAGAATACACAACGTAGGTGTCTTTGAAACTCCATCGGACTCTCCCATAGTTCATACTGAACAATTTGATCTGCCCGTCATACCCTGAATAAAGCTGATTTTCAGTGATGAACCTGAAATTTGTATTGATAAATGAGATTAGCGATTGAGTTGTACTTGTGCCGTCAACCCCTGTGATAAACTCATCAACCTGTGGCAAAAAATTACAGTTCAAAAAGGTAACGCTTCCAGGTCCAGCAGTGACCTTAGCTGTTGCCCCTTCCATGTAAACTGTGTCGAATACAAAATTCTGTACTGATCCGACAACTACATCTGCATTAAAGATGCAATTAGTTGCTTTACCCGTTAAAGATCGGTACGAACTGAGAGCCTTGTCGCTGCTGGTTATGTGTACTTCATTGAATAATCGTGCATCTCCTTGGTTGTTAAAATCAAGACAGTAATTTGCACCCCGGCATTCGTTAATTTCCAGCCGGTCAACAACAATCTGGTCAAGAAATACATTCACCGATTTAGCAAACTGAGCCATGTAGCGCCCATAGTTTTCATGAAATGTGATAGGTGCGCCGATTAAAAACCACTTGATGTCAGTTTTGTTCGCGCCGTTAAAATAAATTCCCTCAATATCCCCGTATGTACCTGGAAATGCCTCAACCCAGGATGTTTCAGCATCGTTTACATTGAGGGTAAATGCGTAGTTCCCTACAAAAGAGGCTAATGCACGGAATTCTACATCTTTACCTGCGGTACTAAAGTTTATTTTTTTACGTACCTTAGTAGTCCCGCCAATGCCATATACACCTGTGAGATATAGCGTGGATTGGCCGTCTATGGCTGCATCCACCGCTTTTTGAATTGCTGGACTCATATCGGTAGTGCCGGGGGTCGTGTTAACACCGAACCACTCAGGGCGGATATTTCCTTTCAACCCCGTAAGCGCCCCGCTGCCGGTAAAGGTCACATACGCACCGGGAGTAAACTCAAGCGCCCTGTCCTCCGGCCATACCAGCGCCGTTGTGATTACCTGGGGAGTGGTCACGCGGCATGTTTTTATTCCTGCTGCAGTCCGACAGGCAGCAAGCGAGGCCTGGCTTATCACTGTCCCCTTGTCAGTAATCCCCAGTACAGCCGCCGAGGATTCGCCACATCCCGCCATCAAACCCATGACCATCATCAGTGATGCAATAAATCTTTTCATTACTGGCTCCTTTTTGCCATTGAATAGCAATCCCCATATGGACTGCTTTTGAAATTACGCCACGATCCACATATTATCCGACGCCCGAGGGATGAATCGCTTGTACTCGTTTTGCGCTCCTACCTCATAGGTCGCCTCATTCATCACCGTACCGGCAGCAGGCGTAAATATTACGAAGTTGGTAGTACCATCAATTTTACCGATCAGCATTGGCCGTGCTGCAGGATCATTTGCGGCAACGACATTAACTGTAAAATTCCCCACCGAGGCATCGGCGTGAACAATCATGTCTCCCGCCTCTCCTTGGCCCGGAGTAACGATCACCGTCGTTTCCCTGTCAAACAGAGTGGCAATATCGCCCTCAGTTGCCGTTACACGGAATTCAAGCGACGTGGATCTATCGCCCAGATTATCAACATCTGCCTCGAAACTTGCTATTCTCCGCAAACCGTCCTGCGACATCATGGTCAGCCGATCGAATACATTCTCGTGAATTTCCGGTCTGAAATTGTTCCCTTGGTTTCGAATGCTTACTTCCTGCAGTGGCGCCGTGTTTCGCTCGACATAGAGGTCGGTCCCGCTGAGAATGTTATCCGTAGTGACCAGACTTCCCCCTGTGTAAGATCCTGCTCCCGTCATGACGTAGTCATCTCCCTCGACAAGAAGGGTCCGGATCTCCATTGACGGATTATCCTCATCAGGATCCAGGATGATATAAACGGAGATGTCCGTGTTTGCCAGGAAGCGCCAGACCCATGTAAAAGGACCGGTTCCCCCTGTACCGTGAAACCGTTTCGAATTGTCTGTGCTTGCGACTGTCATCTTTTACCCTCCTTATTTTTTTGGCTTGCCAAAGAACAGCGACAACAAATTACCACGCCCCTCTGAAATCTCTCTCATGCCGTCAACCACACGCTGAACCTGAGTAGAAGGATAGTGGAGTAAAATCCCGCCGAGACTGTTAAGATGTTTAAACAGCCCCGCGTCCCATTCACCCTGACCAATCTCTTTAAGCGACTTGACGGCTGCAGAATAGACTCGTGCGCCGGCAGGTCCCTCGTACCCCTGGAAGCCGGAGAAGGCGGAAGATATTTCGCGCATCCCGACAAAGCCGCCCATCATATACCCAAGCTGTTCAGCCGCGAATCTCTTCAATAACTCATCGTCGTCATCGCCTCCCCCGATAGCTCTCTGTACTCCTTCTTTCAATGCCATTGTCAGTACAGTGGGGACCGTGTAGAGCATGAGCATGTCCACCATAAACCGCCCGACCTCAGACGGATTCTTGAAATTGGTCCGCCCCCTTGATTCTGCAGCCAGGTTATAAGTCGTGGAGAAGAAGGAATAGAACGTTGTAAAGAGCTTCTTCATCGGCCCGCCGCGCTGAATCCGAGCCAGATCCTTTGTTTGTCCTCCAGCCTGGGAGTCAATGACAGCCTGATCAGCTTCTGCTATCGCGTCCGCCTCGTTGCCATGTTCCGCCATGCTTTTTTCGTACTGGCCGAGCCATGTCGGTATATCAACGGTCTTTTGCATCTGCTGAATGAAGTAGAAGAACGAATCCCGGACAGCGTGAGGAATGACCCCGACTGTCAGTTGGTTTCTGACTTCTGCGATTTCCCTGTTCTGCGTCTTTGCCCTCATTGCCATGAAAGAGGACTTGTCATAAATCCAGTTTGCCGTTTCGATCATGCGAGTCGGAGAGCTTATCCATCGGCCTATTCCTTTCCCAACCCACTTTGTTCCGATTCTGACCATTGATTGAGTCAGTCCAAGAGGCTGCATCATGGAAGTCACAAGGTTGTATCCCAAACCGGCAACTGAGATACCCACCCGAGCATGAGCCATGAACTTTTCGAAAGCTTCCTGAGCCGGGATATCCCCGACAGCGACGTCCCGAATCCCATCGGTAAAGACGTGGTAGGCTTCCATGCCGTAATGATCCCGGATAGCTTCCTGCATTGCCGTGGTTCCCAGGAGCTTGTTGACATCGATCAGCATCTCGTGATGTGTCAGGTCATGGATAACCTGATTCATGTGCTGGAAGAGAGAATCAATAGAAAGGGAGAGGGGGCGGTTGACCGCCTCGAGTCGCGCCTCTGTGTGACCATGCCGAGTGCTGGCACGAGTGAACGCGCCGCCCATCATCTGCTTGTAAATCTCCGCTTCCTCCTGGGCCCCTGTCTTTGCCGTCTCTTCACGGTCATATTTAAGGGGATAGTAGCCACCCGCGAGAATCCCGTATTTCGTCATTACAGGGAGAGCGATAACCTTCTGAGGAGCAACGCCGTGGATCCTCTTCTCCTTCGCTTCGATCATCGGCCAATATTCGTTGATTGCATCCCACACGTTTTGAACGAACTGCCAGTCTCTTTCATCAAGCGTGTCGGTAATCTTCTGGACCTGTTCAGGAGTGAACATCGACGAGAGCCGTTGACGGTTTCCCTCGTTGCCCATGTTCAGGGCGACAACTATTCGACCCCACTTTGACATTTTTGTGTTTATTTCCGGGATGAACGTCTCTCGCCACATTTTAGTGCGCTCAATACCAGAGTAAGTAGAAAAGACGGCGTTCAGCTTCTCTGCCGCCTCTGCTCTCATGACTGCCTCATTGTCGCCAGCTTCATTCAGCGGACGAATTATCATGCTCCAGACCAGACCACCGTCTTTGCCGCCATCCATCTGACGTGCCAGAGAAGACATCTTCCGATGAGAGGCGAAATAGTTCTCCATCATCTTTCCCGGTCGATCCTGGGGAAGATCCTTCTCGGGCTTGCGAGGTTTCAACCCTTTGCTGTTCTCTTCGATGCTGGCCGCTGCCTCGTCCGCCAGTTCCATGATGTCGCGCTTTTCCTGATCCTTCATCAGCTTGCCGTCAATCCGCGCCATATGAGTGATGACCTGTACCGCTTCGTGAACGTCCCGCAGTTCACCGATAGGAAGAGATCGGTAATTGACCTGCCGCGCCTCGTTCAAAACAGAAGGAGGGACCGGTGGAGGATAGCCGTTCGCCTTTTCATAACGATCCATCCAATCAAAGAGGCTTTCCCGTTCTTCGATCTCCCTGTTTGTGACTCTCCTGAACTCGTAGCGGTCCAGAATCGCATTGACCTGTTCGAGATAATCCTGACCAGCTTTGCCGATGCGCTGTTGTGCTGCAGGCTTGTCAAGGTTCCGCATGAATGCCGCTATGCTGTCGGCATCTTCCCGCGCCTGTGTAGCTTCACGGTAAAGGAAGTGATTGAGGATCTGTCTCTGTTTTGCAATGCCAGCTTCGACATACTGACCCTTCCCATTGAGAAGAAAGGCCTCTTTCCCTGCTTTGGCTTCCGCCCTGCTGTAGACTCCCGGCAATATTTCAGATACCGGTTTGGACGCGATAGCTCGACGAGCAGCCTCCCTGAAAAATTCCACAGGAGGAGTGTCTTCTTTGGCGATCTTCTTTGCTGCGCGTGCCCGTTCCTTATCTGCCTTGATGCTTGCCGTCAGATCGTCGATTTCAGCCTGTTTCGCCCCGCGCTCAATAGCTACAGCAAGCTTTCTCTCCGCATCCATCCAGCGACGTTCATATTCACGCTCTGCCCGTTCCTGCTTGAGAGCATCGCCCACCGCTGCATTAACGATAGGCTTGACGTCCCGCGCCTTGCGATTGATCGCCTTCATCTCTTCCCGGAGTAGCTTCGCCTGATCTTCATTATGAACAGCGTTAATCGCCTCCTCAGCAATCTCAGCGGTATTCATCTCGCCGTGGCGCTCGATCATTCGCCGGTCTGTCTCAGCCTTGACATACTCTTTCAGCTTTGGCGCTTCCATTACTCGCTGAATCATTTCATCAGCGGATCCAAAGCCGAACATCTCCGCGACCAGGGCAGGGGATATGCCGCCTTCCTTGCGGTAGACCCATCCGAGTTTTTTCTGTATCGCCTTGATGGTTGCATCATCGTACATCTTTGACAGTTCAGTTTTTGAAAGCTTGAAGTCCTCACCCTCAAAGGTAGAACCGTCGAACAGTTTTCCGGTGTAGAGGAAGTTGGTCACTTCATAGACAGGATTTTCTTTCGCCTCTGCCTCGACTTCTTCAAGCATCTTGGCTTTTTCGTCCTTGTACCATTGCTCATGGACCCGCTTTATCTCCTTGAGCTTCTGCCTCTCGAGCCGATCCTTTGCATCGTTGTGAGCCTGTTCAGCAAGTTTCCGATAAGCTTCAAAGACTGCCGGCGACATTCCCGCTTCTTCTGCCGTAGCAAATACAGGCTTTACAACCTGCTCCTTTTCAGCCGCTGCTATCTCTTCATCTGTTGCAAGCAGACGATCAAACACGCCGCGCACATCGTCAGTCAGTTCCACGTTGAGGGATTTCAGAGAAGTATAGACAGCCTTGAGCCATGTTTTGAATCGCTGGAATACTCCGCGCAGTTCCTGAGAGGGAGCCTTACCTTCATAAAGGTACGCCTCGAATCCTCGTGCAAATTTCTCTTGTTGATCAACTGTCAAGGATTGCTTGTCAGTTGCGCCGAGC
>Ga0154384_1108_pt1 | contig 19703 bp, 31 predicted proteins | sample RifGroB1_FD_115896 | JGI IMG/M metagenome (GOLD analysis project Ga0154384, IMG submission 115896) | Spirochaetes bacterium GWB1_59_5 | reverse complement strand
CCCGAATTCACTTCGATTGCAAGGCGAATTTGGGCTTGCTTCAGAATTGCCGGAATCGCCGTCGCTTCCAACGGTACGCCGTCGATATACACGCCTTCGCGCGGAAACTGCAACCATTGTTCGGCGGATACCTTCGAACCTTGATACCGGGCGCGTTGCGCTTCCAAGTAATCAACCGACGTAATCAGCAAAGCCGAAAGCGCCGTATCGTCGGCGGGAAGCGTTTTACCGCGTGCCGTAGCATACGCGCGGGCTTCGGCAAGCGAAGCGTAAGAATTCGCCCCCGCTACAATTGAACCATCTTCAATTATGATACTCATTGCCGAAACCCCTTGCTTATGCGGTTACAGTGATTACCGAAGTTGCCGTAATCGTTTTGCCGCTTGTGTAAGTATGCGTCGCCGTAATTGTCGTACTTCCAGCGGCAACGCCAGTAATAAGACCGCCCGCCGATACCGTCGCTTTTGCCGCGTCGGAACTTGCGTAAGTCGTCGTAACCGCCGTAACGTCAGCCAGCGTAAGCGCCGAAACGTCGTTGCCTGTTGCCTTCAACGCTTGAAGCTGTTTCGTTGCCGAAACGGCGAAAGAATGCGTTGCCGGAAGCAAAGCGAACTTGACCGGGCGCGCCGCGTTGGCTTCGCCGTAATTGGTTTTTGCGTTGTAAGCCGTCGGAATCGTACCGGCGACGAAATCGCAAGCTTCAAGATTCGGCGTGTATGTCGAATTGTGCAAGGCTGAACGAACCCCGACGGAATAACCCGGCGTTGTAAGCGCGTTCAAAGCGTCGATTTGCGCTTGTTCGGCGACGGTCGGAACCGTACCCGCAATGAAGAACAAAAGTTTCTTGGTCACGTCGATTACTCCTTATTGACCCGTCGGGCCGTTGGGTTGCCATGCGACGGCGGGTTTTGCCGCTGGCTTGGGGGTAGCCGGGGCCGTGGCTGGCTTTGCGGGCGTCGGGGCGGGGGTTGCCTTGGGTTGCGCGGCTTCGTCGCCTTGGGGCTTCAGCAAACGCGCTTTGCGTTCGGTTTCAAAGTCGGCAATCGCATCTTCGGCGGTCGGGTATGCGTCGGCGTAACGTTGCGGCACAAGACCGGCGACGCCTTCGCACTTTTCAAGCGAACCTTCGTTTGAAATCATCGCCGCATTACGAAACGCAACGTTCGGCCCCAATTGTTCAGCGGCTTCAAAGTCGTCTTGCGTCGGCATTGAAGCTGCAACGAAGAACAGAATTCGCGGATATTTACGCATTTTTGATATTCCTTCAGAATTAAACGCAACTTGCGAAACAGGGGCCGAAGCCCCCGTTTTTGTCGTCGCTTAGTTTGTTTCGACAATCACGCCCGCAATGTCTTTGTTCGACGTTGCGTATTTGTCCCAATTGGTCGCCGTAGAAAGCGCCGCATCGTTAGGCGATTTGCCGCCGTTGGTTTTGTCCCAACTGAAACCCTTGATGCCCAATTCATACGACCATTCGGCTTGATAAGTCCGAGCAATGTTTTCGTCGCCGTTCTTGGTTTCGTAGTTATCCGTAAAGTCGTTGTTTTGGTCGATACGGATTGCTTCAGGCACCAAGCCCAAATTGTGATACACGGCGGGCGAACCCGCAGTAATCAAACCGGGGCTATCGCTAACGATGAACACGCGCCCGAACGGGTCGGCGGTAACGTTGACGGTTCCATACGAAAACAGGTTTGCCGCGTTCGTAATGTTGTTGCCGTAATAGTCGTGCATTGGCGTACTGTGAACAATCCAAGCCGCGATTTCGGAAGAACGGTCGCCGAACTTCGCCGCGCCTTTGTTCAGGTGCAACGGGGTCAACGTGTCGGGGGTTGCGCCGGTCGCGTCGTAAATGATTGCGGAAACGCCCGACAGTGCGGAATAGGCGGAAGTAATGCCCACATTCAGCATATCCGCCAGCATATCGCGTGCCAGTTGTTGACCCATTGCAGCGCCCGCAACTTCGGGGTTTTGCTGAATCCATTTGAATTGGCCGGGGTCAAGTTCAACGGGTGGCGTACCGCCCGCAATTTTAACCATCGTATCAACCAAATGCGCAAGCTTCTTCGACGCAACAGCGCCGGAACCGTAAGCATTACGACGGCGAACCAAGCCCGAAATCTTCGCGTAAAACGCGCGTTCGGCGTAGTCGCCTTGATGTGCGGCGGCGGCAAGAACAATCGTATTGCGCGAAGCGGCGTTGAAAAGGTCGATTTGTTGCGCTACGGTTTCCGTCATAGCGTCGTAAGCGTATTCGCTGAATACGGCAAGGTCTGAAAGTGCCACGGTTGTTACTCCTTGTTGGCTTCGCGGTTCGCTTTGATTTGTTCCGCAAGGGCGCGGGGGTTCATCGTAGCAAGGTTCGCGGGTTTGTTGGAATCGTCGTTTTGCGTGGCACCGCCGTTACGCTTTGCAAAGCCGTCTTTTGCGGCACCGCCGCCCGAAGCTTTACTTCCGACAATGATACTTGAAAATTCTTTGTTTGCAACAAATTCTTGTGACAACTGTTCAAGCGTCAACGTTGAAGGCTTGCCCGCAGCATCAAGAATGCGCAAAGTTGGTTCGTCGCCTTCGAAGTCAACGGCCAAACGTTCGCGAATCGCTTTCGCCATTAAGCCGGGTACGGTCGAAATTTTGGCGGCGATTTGGTGCGCTGTACCGTCAAGAAGTGTTTTCGTTGTATGCGCTGTAAGCTTGCTGATTTTGCCGGTTGATTCGGCGGTTGCGTCATCAAGCTTCTTTTGCCATGCTTTTTCAAGCGTCGCAATGTCGCCTTTCTTGCGGGCGTCGTCGTTGCCCAAAGCGTCAAGCTGTTCTTGCGCGTCGCGCAACTTGGCTTCAGCATCGCGGCGCAATTGGGCTTCACGGTCTTTCGCGCGCTTCAAAGCGCCCGTATCTTCGTCGCCGGTTACGTCAAGCCGGAAGCCGTCGCCGTCTTCAATGTATTCAGCTTTGAAAGCTTCGGGAAGCTTCGCGAATTCTTCTTTAGTAAGTTTCTTCTTCATTGCCATTTCAAGGACTCCTTGGGGTAATGTTGAACACTGTTCAACGGGTTAAAATTTGGTTAAGTTTGGAAACAAACCCTTCGACGGTAAGCGGGTTCACTTCGTCGAATTGCGGCATATCTTTTGCTTTGATTTTGCCGCTTCGAAGGTCGCTTGCCTTTTGCGCGCCCATTATATCATCTTGAACGCCGGAAGGTTGCGAATTCATCCAAGCATGATAAGACGAAGGCGGCGTTGAATTATCGCCAGAAACAACCGGCACAGTTTTAGAACGGCATCGTATATGCGCCGGGGGCAACGGGCCTTCCCCATATCTAAAAATTCGACCGTTCCGGCCTTTGCAAATTTCCGTCGTTGCGTTGTCGATTACGGAAACCCAACGATAACGACCGAAGAAGATTGAAGCAATCCCGGCTTGCGTTACCGAAGTTACATGCTGAATTGCGGTTGCAGTTACGGCCCCGGCTTGGCTGTTGATTCGACTAAACGAACCGTCGCGAAAGTTCTTCGCTTTTGTGCCGACGATTTCAGCAAGAACCGCTTCAACGCTTGAACGGTTCGCGTAACCCTTGCGAACGATGTTTTCAACCGACGTTGACGCCGAAGCCGCAAACCCCGCAATGAACGGCAACAACAAAACGCCGTTTGCCGGTATCGGCGCATTTGTAATCGAACTCCAAAGCTTCGAACTGTCGCCCCCATTGTGGGCACTTTTAAACCATATCAACGGGTAAAGGTTCGAACCTTCGTTGTTGTCGTAAGCGTCTTCTAATGCGGCGTCGGCTTCGTCTTCGTCAACCGGCGTTTCGTCTTCGCCTTCGGGCTTTTGAATCGTTGCAAAAATGACCTTTGAAACGCGAATGTCGGCGCGCATGAATTCTTGAAGCTGTTCAATTAGCTTTGTCGTATATGCGTTGTAAACGCGGCCTTGCACGTCGCGAAGGTCGATAAGAAAAGAACGCAACGCCGCTTTCGTCAAGCCGTCAAGCGTTTGAAAACGAAGACGCGCGAACAACGTATTGAATTCAACTTGAAGTTCGCGCAATACATTATTGAATTCGCGGGCGTGTTGCGCTTTAACGCCTTCAACGTAAATTTGATGCCGCGTTAATACGTCAAACAATCGAACATTGTTATACATTCTTATTTTCCTTTCAATCGAAATACGGCATTTTTCGGTTTGTTCCGTTTATGCTTACGGTCAAATAACCGACCGGCAAAGCTGGCAACGCGGTTGCAGTTCCAGCGGTTGCGCTTGTCCCGACCGTTTGACTTGTCAAAGCCAAAGGCGAAGCAATGTTTACTTTTGCGTCAAGTGCCGTTTGTTGGGCTGTTGAAACCGGCTTGTTCGCGTCGCTTGTATTGTCGGCGTTCGACAAACCAACGTCGTTTTTTGTCGTTCCGTGCGGGTTGCCCGTTGCTTGCGAATGGTCATAAGCCGTTTTGCCCCGGTCGCCGCGATAAGCGGTTGCCGACGTTTCGCCCAACGCAAGCGACGAAGAAACTTCAACGTAAGCGGAACCCGACCAACGATAAGTTTTGTTCGTATCAAGCGTTACGTAAATCTTGCCACTTTCGCCAGTGCCGGGAAAAGCCGCAAAGTTTGCATATTCTAAAACGTCGTCAACATACGACGGCAATTGCGACGAAGGTACTTTGCCATCAACAAGCGAAGCAAACGACGCGGTAAAAGCCGACGAAATCGCGGCGGATAACGTGCCGAATGAAACGCGCATAACGTTGCCGGTCGCACTGTCGCGAATCAACAGCATATCGCCGGAAGTTACGTTAATTGTCGCGATTTCGGCGCTATCGGTAAAACGCTTTTCTAATGCAATGTCAAATGCCGCCATGATTCGCCCCGGTTGCCCACATTAAGCGGGCGGGTTGTTTTGATTGCCGTTGCCTTGGTCAAGGTTCGGGGCGCTTGCCAGTTCTTCCGCAATGGCCGTTTTCGCGGCGGCGTCGTCAAGCGTTGCAATGCCAGCCCGGCGCATGTTGTTACGCATTTCTTCGAAAGCGATTGCCCCGGCTTGCCATTCGGCGACAAGTTGCGCCCGTTCTTGCGGCGTCATTTTCGACAAGTCGAAATCTGTATGCAAATCGAATTGAATTCCGGTTTCAGGTACGCCGACAAACTTTGCGCACCAAGTTAACGCCCATTTGAAAACGGCGCTTACGTTCTTTGCCGCTGAAGCAAGCGTTGAAGTTTCGGAAGCGTTTTCAATGTCGGCTTCGGTTGCTGTACGCTGAACCGTCGATTGTTCGACAAGCTTTGCGCCTAATGCAACCATTTGCCTTTCTTTGTGTTGCATCGCTTCGAACGGAAGCGTATTCGGCGAAGCTTGCAACAACCCAGCATCGCCGCCGACCGGCAACGGGATTGCGCCGCGCGCACCAAGCGCAATCGTTCCTTTAAGAACGTTCGTAACCCATTCTTCAGTAAGGCCGGAAAAATACGGCGTTGGTTGACCAACGATAAAGCATGATTCTTCGTAATCCGCCGAATTGCGATAATGTGCAATGTTCAATGAAGCCAAGTCATACAGCGGCGGTAAATCCGGCAAGTCGTCGTTATTTTCGCAACCAATAAACGAAAACGGAATTTCAGTAAGTATGCCGCCGCTTGCGTCTTTCGGAAAATGCGGGCCTTCGAATATCGTGTAATCGCCGGAACCCTTGCGCCAAATCGACACGGCGTAACCCGCTTCGGTTAGCTGAAGAACGCGCCATTGGTCGGCCTTCTTCATTTCAAAACCATCGTCGGAATAAACGTAAGTTTCATGCAATACGACCAACGACAAAAGTTCACGCGCCCCGCGTGTAACAGTTCGCCAATTGATAATATCAAACGGCGAATATACGTTAATCGTTGGGCGTATGTCGCCCGCTTCCAGTTGCGCGCGTGAAGCCGGGGCTTCGCTTACCGGGTAATCGACAAGCAAGCCGCTTCGGCCATACGCCAAAACGTGAAGGCTTGCACGCTTCGCAAGTTGGGTCAAGCTTACGCCGCCGCCGTTTGCGTCATTGTTTACAACGTCAAGCAACGTCGGAACTTCAACGACGGGTTCGCGAAGGAATACAGCGCCAGCAAGACCGGCAAGCGTGCGTTGTGTTACGTTGTAGAATACGGCACGTTCTTTATAAGCTTTGTAACGTGCGACGTTTTCGGGCGATATATCCGACGAATTAGGCCGGGGTAAATACTTATCGCCCGCTTTCTTTACTGTCATTTCGCCTTCAATGCAATCACGAATCAAACCGTAAGACGGCAAAAGCTTTTTTAATTCTTCGCGAATAAATGCGACGTTTGGCATTTTTGCCCCTTTTTTAATTTGCGTAAGTAACTTTAATCTTTTGGGCTAAACGATTATTGCCCTTCAAGACACGATAACGAACCATATCATAACAATGGTCTTCGCTGGAAGTATCAACGTCGTCAATCTTGTCTTCGTCGCGCGGTAACGAAGGCAAAGTTTCAATTGAAGCTTCGCAATTGACCATGAAGTAAAGCCCCGGCCCTTCGCCACGAACGGAAGCTTCCAGCCGGTCGCGTATCAGTTGAAGACCGTTGCGCCGCGAACCGGGCGACTTGTCGGATTCTACCCAACGAACGCCCTTCTTCGACATTTTCTTTTCAATCGTATCAACGTCGGATTCGCGAACGTCGCGTATTTGGTTATCAGCCGGGCCGGGCCAAGGTTGCGTTTCAATGAAACCGTTTTGAAGCAACGAAATTTCGCGGTCGATAATTCCTTGCGCAACGTCGGGCGCGGAAAGCTTCAAGCCTTTGTTCGTTCCGATTTCTTCGGTTCCGTACCATTCCGCAAACTGAATCAATGAACCGGGCGGCGGGCAAAACGTCGAACCGTCGGGCAACGTTGCTTCTTCGCCGTTCGCTTCGGCAAACCATCCAACAGAAAAAGGATGCGACGAACCCCAATCTAAACCCCTATCAAGCCGCCATGCTTTCGGCACAACGAAGCGCGGCTTTACGTGTACTTCTTTTGACCAAATATCGTCAAGCGCGCCGCCCGCTGTAACATCCCAAGAACCTTCAAGCCATGCCGCGCGCAAGTTCTTATCAGTTGCGCAAAGCCGGTCAAGTTCGGCAATGTACTTAACGTCAAGGTAAATATTTTCACGATACGAACCGAAGATTGCAACTTGCGTTTTCGTTACTTCTTCGTCTTGTTGTGTACGCGGGTTGAATGCGACACAAGTACGGCGCACGACTTCGCCGTTTTCGGCGCAATTGATAAAGCGTTTCTTTACCCAATTATGACCGGGGCCGCTTGGGTTCGTTGTGCTGAACACTTCAAGCGGAATCGGCGGCAATGGCTTTCCGTCGTGCGTATCATATAAACCGTTCGGAAGTTTCGGCGTATGTAATTCAGAAACAAACGACGAACGGTTTGTTGACATTAATTTGTCATACAAAGCGCCGGTCGGATGTTTCGTTAATTCATTCCAGCCAATAAACGGGTATTCGTGACCATGAAACCCGTCATAATCCGAAATCTTCTTTGCATGCCGAAACAACAGTTCTTCGCCAGTCGGCCAAACCCATTTATATTCGGAAGCTGATTCAAGGAACTTTGCGCCGTCGTCGAATGCGTTAAAGAAACGTTTCGATTGTGCGACAATATCGCCGAAGTTTTTATATTCACGGTCGAAGATAACGCCGCGCCAATACGAACCGTAACCAATGCCCACATTACGCCGGAAGCGCATTAATTGGGTAATGGTCTTACCGGGGCCGCGCGTGCCATGATAAAGCGTATGGTCGCAACGGGTATCAAGTGCCAGTTCTTGCGAACTCCCCGGTATCGGTTGCCATATAACTTCGTCAGGCGGGTTAATGGGTTGTTGCGCCACGTTTCAACCCTTCTTGTTGCTTGCGCAAACGCTTTTCCCAATCGTCGGCGCTTCCGTGGTCTTTTACGACCATTACCCGATTTGCGGTAATAACGTTCGTGTTAATGTTCGTCGTTGGCTTTTCAATCAAGCCTTTAAGTTCGCCGATAACTTTTGCGGCTTTAATTCTGTCGTCGGCAATTGAACGTTCACCTTCAACAATCGCCAAAAGATTTTGTATCAATTTGTCGCGAAGGCTTTCTTTGTCGAACTGTTCGAAGCCTTCGGATTTAAGCCGGGCGCATTCTTCAATTACGAACGGGTCTTTGAACCATTCATGCGCGGCGCGTAAGGCTTTGCCCGTATCAACGCCGAAGACGGCAAGCGCCGCTTTAAACGGGTCGGTCGGGGTCTTCAGCAATTCAGCGGCAAACGCTGTTTTATATTTTTCGTCTTGCATGGCGTGTTGTATTTTCGCGATTTTCTATAACGCAATCATACGACACGCCGCCCGGTCGGGCAAGGCTATTCGACGCGGCAAGCGTTTTCGTATTTACGAACCAACGATTGAAGTTCGATAATGTGAATATTGGCGGCGTCGAAGTCGCGCCCTAATTCGACAGTTTGTTTTGCAACGTCGTCAAGATTAATTTCGCCCGTTCTAGGCCCGTCGGTTCCGTCGCCGGGGGTTGCATCAAGTTCGCCGGGGCCGGGGGCAATTGTGGGCAAACTGCAACGGGGTTTGACGCGCAACCGGATAAGGTCGCGTTCAGCAATAACAGCGCGGTTATTAAGTGCGGCAAGTTTCGTTTCGTATTCATTTGATACCCCGTTAATTTCAATTGAAAGTTTAGCTTCAGCGGTTCGAACCTTCGTCAAAGCTTCGTTCAATGCTTTGTTTTGCTTTGCTTCATTTGCGACGCTTTCAGCATGGGAACCCCAAAAATAACCGCCGCTAACAGATACGACGATTGCGACGATAAACGCCAGCCATAAGCGGGGGTCAAGTGCGGCAATCATTTTAACGCCTCATAAGTACGACGGGTTACGCCGTCAACAGGAATCAACGAAAGCGCCTTATCGGCTTTGCATTTGCACGGATAAGGCGCGCCGACGGCTTCATAACCTTTCGGCATTGAATGCGCTTGAATTTCGTAACCGTTGCCGTTCGTTGTTCGACTTGGCTTGCAATTGCATTTCAATTCGTCAATCATGCGACAACCTTTTTACCGGCTTGCATATCAGCCAACGACAAGCCGCCCGTATATTGGAAGTGCGGAAATTCGCGAAACGTCTTCCAGTTCCCGGCCCATTCAAGCCCACACTTAGCCCCGATAGCCCCAAGGCGTTGCCATAACACCAAATCAGCGCCAGCCGTGCCCCATACGGGCTTACCGTTGCGCATGGGCACAACGTCGAAGGCACAACGGAAGTTATGCCAGCTTTGCCCGGCCTTCGCGTTTGTGACCTTCGCGCCGGGCGTCGTTCGGCCTTGGGCGTACAGTGCGTTTTGTGAATCGTTGTCGCGATACGTTGACGTTACAAGAACGTCAATACCTTCAGCGCGGCAAAGGTCAAGAAAGTTCGCGGCTTTCGCTGCAACAATCGGTTCAAGGTCTTCAAGCTTTCGGCTGTTCAACATCGCTAACCCCTTGTTTAAGAATACGACCAAGAACGCCCAAGACAAGAAGAACGATTGTTGAATACGACACAACATGCGGCGGCAAGGTCGCTTTCATATCGTCGGGAACTTGCAACCATGCGCCTTGAATTGCAGCGGCAAGAAGCATCGCGTTTACGCTGAACCAACGCCATGCGTTACGCCAATCTTCAATAAGTTTAAGCTTCATTGTTACCCCTTGGAAAAATACGTTCGTGCAACGCTTGAAAGCTGGCAATTGCTCGCGTTCCCATATGGCCCGAAACGGCGATAAGCATTGCCGCTTTTGCGCCTTCAATGCCGGAAGCATCGCAAAGAAAGTGCGTCAATATTCCGGCAAATGACGACGAAATAAGGTCAAACGCCAGTTCGCGCCAATTGAATTTTTTCTTACCGTTGCGGATACGCTGAATGTGTTGAACAAGACCGCCCCAACATGAAAGGCCAATTGTCGAAAGATACGGCAAAGTTTGTCGGAACCATTCGACAATATACGCCGTATTGTTGGGGTCTTTATCAGGCATTTTGTGCATTCCGTTTTTGTTTTTTCCGGGCGCGTTTATAACGCATTTGACGGATTGTAACAAAGCAACACGCAAAAGAAAAGCCCGGCGTATTAAGGCCGGGCTTTCGGTTCACTGGCTGGCACTAGGCCAGCGGGGGCGAATTAGGCGGTACGCCAAACACGCGCGCCCTTGACGCCGTTTTCTTCGACGGAACGAACAACGAACTTGCGAACTTCGACCATGACGGGCACGGTTTCGCCCTTCTTGTTGGTCTTGGTCGAACCGTCTTCGGCTGGCACGCTGTAACGTGCGGTTGCGCTGGAAACGGTCGAAGCAAGCGACTTCGCGGGGTTCGGCTTGTCTTCGTCGGCGGCGACAAAGAACGATTGACCGGGGGCCATTTCGTCGAATGGGTACACTTCGCCGCCACGACCGCCGCGCTTGATGGTCGGAACAGGAACATTTGCTTCCAGTACGAAGCCGTTTTTGCCAGCGGTTGCAGCAACGCCAGCGACGGCGGCGATTTCTTGGTTATCGTTCTTGGACACGGTTTGAATTCCTTTTTCAGTTGCGCGGGTTGCAAGTTCGCCCGCTTCGTTTACGATGGATGGATTAACTTCGACAAGACCCGCTTCAATCAGCGGCGCATGAATCGAAACCGAAGTATATACGAAATTGCCCGCTTGTGTTGCGGAAACAATTTCTTCAAGCTTTACTTCGCCGATTTGTGCGACGGCGACAGCCGGGGCGGTTTTGCGGGAAGCGGTCTTTTTGTTTGCGGTTGCCATGTTTGAAAACTCCTTACAGTGTTTGCCGCTTCGCGGCGGGTTGTTACCGTTGATTCGGTAGATAGAACTTTAATCGTTTTATTGGTCTTCGTCAACCATCTTTGCAACATTTTTACAAATTTCTTTGAAGTTGCTTTGATAGTCGGGCCAAAGGCCGGTTTTCACATTGTAACAATATTCAGCTTCTTGTCGGTCGGCTTCTTCAACGTCGAAATGTCCGACGACGCCCAACACAACAATTATAAACGCGGCGATAAGCCAGTTGTTAAAACGGTTTGACATAATTAACCCCTTTGCTTTGGTAAGTCTTTGGCAACGCCTTCGACGCCTTCCAATGCGATACGCTTTGCCAAGTGCAAACCGCTTTGCAGTTGCAGCAATGGCGGTACGATGCCGTCAGCGCCGATAAGTTCGGCAAGGTCGATAATTGCTTGCACGGCGTCGAACTGTTGTTGAACGGTTTGATATAGCACGCCAGCCGAACGAAGCAAGTTGTAATATTCCGGGTTAACGCTTTGTTGTGTAAATACAACTTTCGCTTGTTCCGCGCTTTGGTCAAGGTCGATAACAACGCCGTCTTCAATACGAAGCAACGTTGCTTTCATTATCTGTTCATGCTTTAACATTTCGTCAATCCTTCGTTAATGTTCAACAAGTATAACAGAAACGCCCGCTTCGGCAAATGCTGTTAATGCAAGGTTGAACGATTCCGACCATTGCGCCGGGTTGTTGACTTGCCCACACTTAGCGACAACGCGGGCAATTCCCGATTGAATGATAACCCCGGCACAGTTCGAACACGGCGACAGCGGCGATACGTACAGCGAATGACCCCTTACGGGTTCATGGGCCGAAAGAATCGCGTTCAGTTCGGCGTGTACGGTCAACGGATACTTCAATTCGCGATTCCACAAGCGTTCGACGGTATCACGCACGCCGCGCGCAAAGCCGTTAAATCCGACGCTTGCAATTGTGCGGTCGGGTCGAACAATAACGGCCCCAACTTTCGTACTTGGGTCTTTCGACCATTCGGCGACGTGTTCGGCCATTTGCAGAAAACGCAAATCCCATTTGTCAAGCGCGTTAATGTTTGTTGTTTTCATACGTCAATATACGCCAAAGCTTCAGCACGCGGCAAGGTTCCCGACGCTTCGCACAAGTCGCAATCGTGCCAGTCGTTCGGCGTTGTTTCGATACCGCAAACGCCTTTGCACTTCGGACACGTTACCGGCGTTACATCGTCGCCGCGAAAGTTCGTAATGATTTCGTCAGGGTTGCCGCCCGCCGCTTCGAAGCCCCGCGCATATACCCCGGCTTCAATCATGCTTAATTCGCCGCTGCAACGCTGGCAAACAATCTTTTGATTCATACCCCAAGGGTAAAGCGGAAGTTCGCCGAACGCATGGCGCGGGCAAGCATCAAGCTTCGCGCGATTTGCTTTAATTTTAGCAAACGTCGCTTTCGCGTCAAATTGCGGCTTCATGCTTCGCCCTTTCTTCTTCGGCTTCTTCCATGCGCGAATAATGCCCCGAAATACGGCAAAGCGAAAACGCCATGACGTAAACGAAGACAACAACAAAACCCAATACGTAAGCCATTTGAAACCCTTTCAATAATCGTCGAAATCTTGCGCCATTCCTTCGGCGGAATCGTAACACGCTTGCAAAATACGGTCTTCTTCGCCTTTCTTAGCTTCAATGCGATTATACAACCAAGCGGGCGACTTCTTGCAACGCTTGCCGTTAATTTCGACAACTTCCCATTCTTCGACGTAATCCGACATTATGCCAACGTCGCGTTCAGCGGGTTGCATGGTGAATTCGACCGTTACCGGAAGACCGCCCAAAATTCGAAGTTCCGTTTGCATGTTGCGCCCCTTGTTCGTTGATATGCTTCTATTGTACGACGAAACTTCGACGTTTGCAAGTCCAATGCTTCGACCAAAACGGCGGGAAGCGTTCACCGCACAATCCGCAAGTGTTGAATGATTTATACATACTTAGCCTTTATACGTCAAGTATTGTTCAATGATTGCGGCGGCTTCTTCCCAACTGTAACAAACGACGAAGCCGAAGCCTTGCGCTTTGACAAATTCGCCGAATTCGGCTTGTTCATCGCTTACGCCGCCCTTTGAACCTTCGCGCTTTGGCTTTTCGGTCGGTTTCTTCATTTCGATATACAGCCCCGACCAAGCCCCGCGCCGCACTGGCAACGATAAATCGCTAACGCCAGTGCGTACCCCTTGGGCCTTCAGTTGACCGCCCCGTATGGCCCGGCTTTGGGCACTGTCGCCCCGGCTTCCGCCGTTCGGGATATGGTGCAACCAACGCAATTCGGGCCAGCGTTTCGCGTGAAGCGCGGCCCATGCGAAAAGCGCGGTTTGGTGCGCGGCTTCGGTTCCTGATTTCGCCAATTGTTCGGGATTCACGGCAAGCCCAACTTATCACGACAACGACAACAAACGCCCTTGATAAGACGCGGCATAACTTCGCCGCATTTATCGCATTCGCCAGCTTTGCCGGGTTCAATCATTACGGCACGTTGACGAATTAAAGCAACGTCGGCTTCTAACAACTTCGACGTTCGTTCGTCGGTAAAATCTATTTCATCCATCGTTCAAACCTTTTTATTGTTTGCCCACATTCAGCCGTTAAGCTTCAGCCGTTGCTGTGGCTTTCTTCACAAGCGCAAGAAGGCCCGCAAGGCTTGCACGCTTGCCGACCAACACGTTACGGGGTTCGCATTGCCGATACAGCAAATACGCCTTGTTGGGGTCATTGAAGCCGCCCAATTCGACAATGAAGCAACCGCCTTCTTTGGCAATCGCTTTCGCGTGTTTCAACTTCGTTAAATCAGAATAAGCGGCAACCACGTTCAACCCCTTTTTAAAATTTGATAAATCTTTGCTGAAGTTTTATAAACGTCTTTAGCAACAGTTTCAGGAACGTTAGAAAGTATCTTATCGGAAATAGCGCAATCAATCAAACGCTTAATTTCATCGGTTAAGCTGTTCGGCGAATGTTTGATTGATGCAACGTTTGAAAGACGTTTATAAACGTAAGAATACGATATTACGCAAGCCGCTTTCATTTCTTCGGTAATTCCGGCTTTGTAACGGCTTATTTGTTCAAACGAAGTTTCTTTGAACTGTTCGATAATTTCACGCAAAGCCGCCATTGAATCCGAAGCTTTTTCGGCGCTTTGTTCGTTCTTGTCCAAGTATTTATAAAAAAGCTTGACGTTCGTTCCGTTAACCAAACGGCGGATTTCAAAAGCTTCAAAATGTTCAATCACAACGAACGCTTGCTTGCCCACGTTGAACGATTCGGCAATGTCGCGAAGAACCGAAAGCGCGAAGCCTTCTTTGACCAATGCAAACGACTTGCCTTCCGGCTGTTCGGCGGTCGGCTTCATTGCTTCGACGTGCTTCATAAAAAATTCGCCAGCGTTCGACGATTCGACGTATTCCATAAAACCCCCTTGTAAAAGATAAATCATATCTTAACACAAATAAACGAAAAGTTGCAAGTTACAAGTTACAAGATACGACATTTACAGATAAAGGGGGTTGTATATGTTCTAAGTTGTTGATTCTAAAGGATATAAATATAATAAATACTATAAATATCTAAATAAAGACTCTATATTAGGGGCTTTTGAGTTATAGAGTTATAAGAGTTACGGGGGTTAGGGGGTTGGCGTCAATTCCTATCCGAAAACATTCTTAACGTTTAGAATCAATGACTTACAAATTTATGGTGATAAATGTTGACATTTATAGACTGTTTGTAACATCAACGTATGCACAAAAGGAAAGACCGCCGAAGCGGTCGAAGTATCAACAGAATGAAACGCCTGTTATTTCGTATCCGTCAACAAGCAATTGACGCATAAACCGGCAACAATCGGCCCATGTTTGGCATTCTTGCTTTCGTATTTCAGCGTCGTAATCAAGCCACTTATAAGACACGCAATACGGGCCGTTGTTTGGGTTTCTTACTTGCGGCATGTTCGTTACTCCTTCGCGGTTCAATGTGGGCAATTGTGGCGCTTTGGCCCCGGTCGGTTTAAATGTCGAATTCGTCAATATTAGCGAAGGCAACAACGACGCCTTCAACGTTGCGAACTGTTGCTTGATATTCGCCGCTTGCTTTCAAATTAAAGCGAACGTTAAAACCGTTAATGTTACGTTCGTTGCGGTCTTCGTTTGCGCGGCAAGCATCAAACACAACGTTGGTAATTTGACCTTCGGTAACACTGGAAGCGATTTCGACGATTTGCATTTTGTTCTTTCGGTTGTTTGTTTCGATAATTGAATTATAGCATACGACGAAAGTTCGTCAATAGTTCGAAGCAAATATTTTGCAAAAAGTTTTCAGGCGTGAAAAAGCCCACACTAAGGCGGGCTTCTATCGTTCGCCGGGGCTTTGGCGGGCCGCTGGCTGGCTTACAGAAAGGCGACGGTATCAGACAACCCAAGGGCGCGGGCAACAGCCTTGCGGCGGTCTTGGGCCGCTGTTGTCGGGGCGCTTCTTATCCAAATGTCGGCGGAACGTTGGGCGTATTCCTTTTCGACACGTCGGAAAGCTTCAAGGCGTTGCGCTTCTTTCGCTTCGTTCTTCGTAAGCTTCAATTCAACTTCGCCAATTTTAACGGTAATCATTTTTAACTCTTTCGTTGTTTGTCGTATCAATAAACGTATTATTGACGAAGTTTCTTACGTTGTCAAGCGTTGAACAAAAAAAACCGCCCGAAGGCGGCTTGTTGTGTCGGGCGGGTTCAGATACCAAAAACTTTCGGCGTTGATACCATATAACAAACGGCGGTTGTTGCGTAATCCTTCGCCAGCGTCGCCCGGCTTACTTCCTGAAGGTCGCCGCGTTCGGCAAGGGTCTTCAAGGCGCGCTTTACGGCCCCGCTGTTGCCGATACGGTCTTTTCTAAAAACGGCAACTTGTGACAAACGTTTATGCAAATACGAATAAGGAACGATGCGTTCATTATGAAGATGCGCCGAACCTGATTTATATTTTTCCAGTTCCGACCAAGGCGATGTAATGTAATCTTTAACAACGCGGATAACTTGCGAAAGCTGTTTTGTTTCGTCGTTGTCAACGCCGACTTCGCCAGCATCAAAACGGTTTAACAGGTTGCGAACGTCAGCAACAATTAAGTTCGTTGCCCATGTTGCAACGTCAAGCGAAATTATCGGTTCGTAAGGATTACAGCCAACGGCGATAAGCGCGGCAAGTTTCATCGCTTTGATGTGTGCCCGGTTCCACAAATGCCGCCTTACTTCTTTGTCACTTGTGTTTATGTTCAAGTCGCAATGTCGGTCGAATTCGTCAAACAATGCTTTGGCTTCCGGCATGAACTGAACTTGAACGGCTTTATGTTGGCTGTTCAACATCAAAGCATGCGCGCAAATTGTCGAAAGTTTTTCAACCAAATCAAAGCCCGGTTGCGCGTAAATATGGGCGGGGTTTAACGGCGGGCGTTCGCCGTGATATTCAATTGTCGTAAAGCGCGGCAATAAACCTTCGGCAATCATGCCTTCGTGTAAGCCTTCGTAAAACTTTTCGGGGGTTGATTCACCAAGAATAGTAAGCGACGGGGCAAGAACGCTTGCCGTGTTCTTTTCGCGGTCGCTATAAATGCTTGGGCGTAAAACTTTACCTTCGCCCGACTTGTTGTATAAATCCAACAACATACGACGAAGGCCGATAAGATGCGGCGGCGCGTTGACGCTTGCCATTTGCTGAAGATAAATGCCGAATTCGCCGACCAATGAAACGAAGCTGTTTGCCGTCTTCGACATATATTTAATAAGGGCTTGCGACGAAGCGATTTCGCCGGGGCCGATAAAATCGACGGAAGCGGGCACGGTACGAAGAACCGCCGCCATTAGCTTATCAATACCCCCCGCAATGGCTTCTTTCCCGGTTCCGGTCGGGGCAAGCAACAGCACGTATTGATTAAGGCCGGTTCCCGACACGTTGTAAGCCCGGCCCACAATACCGGCAATCAGACCAAGCGCGCCAGCAAGGGCGATTTCGGCAACCGGGCGCGGGGCTTGCGCGTAAATGAATTGCGCGATTTCACCGACCAAGCCGGGCGGAACTGAATAAACGTTGCTTGAAGGCTTCGGCAATTGCGGAATATTTGCGACAGTTTCGGCTGTTATTGCGGGCGCTTGGTTCGGCTTGTTGGTCTTTTCTTTTGCCGCGATTGCTTCGTTTAATTGATTGCGCAAGCCGTCAATATCAACAGGCGGTAACATGCGGTCGAAACACTTGTTCAGCATGTAATTTACGTAATCGGTTCGTTGCGCTTTTTCGCGTTTACCAAGCCCCGATTCGCGGAAAATGCGGGCAATTTGCGCCCGGTTTTGCGTATAGAACGCCACAATATCAACTAAAGCAAAGTCGGCTTCAGATTGCGACGGGTAATAATCTTGCCAATTACCGGCCAAAAGTGCGGCGAACTTGTCGCCATTTACGGCGGCGGTTGCGCGTTCAATAACAACAACGTCGGTTTCTTTCGCTTCAGCGACGCCCGCATAAACAGCGGCGGCAACGGAACCCGACCCCATTTGCGCCCAAAGCATATTAAGCATACCGTCGCAATCAACAATCGGGGCGTCGCGATAAATATTGCCGGTCATTGTCATGTAACGACCCGACGAATAAATTTCGATAAAACTACGGCGTCGCCCGGTCGGCAACGAACCTTTTACGATGATATGCAAACCGCTTCCGCTTGGGCTTCGTTCCGCGAAACTATCGAATTCGTTGTAAATTTTTATTTGGCGGTCTAATGCGACTTGATCGCCCTTTGTGTCGTCAAGGTCGATAAACGCGAACGGGTCGGTTTCGGTCAATACAAAACCAATGCCGCTATAATGCCCGGCGCTTGCTGAATGCGTCGCTTCTTCAAACGTCGCCCATGTTTCGGGATTGCTTACGCTGGCAAGCCTATTGTTACGCGGGCTATACGGAACCTTTGTCGGTTTTGCTGAATCTGTATCTTCGTAACGCCAAACAACCCATTGCGGAAAAATTCGCATTTCATGCGGAATATTCGAAAACATCAATTCAACCCTTCTTCTTATAGTTTTTCAAATATACGGTCAATTCTTGAATCGTCATAACGCCGGGGTTGTTGATTTCGCCGCGTGCAAACATGCGAAGCCATGCCGAAGAAACGCCAATGTCTTTCGCTATCGTTTCCATTTTCAACGAAGCCGGGCGTTCGTTCAAAAGGTTACGCGCTATATCACGCCATGATTGTTCGGAAGCCATTTCGTCGTTTTCCTTGATATTTCGCAATGTGGGCACGTCGCCACGTTGACCGGAATCATACTCGAAAGAAATTTTTCGGGCAAGCAAATATTCTGTTGACCAACAGTTGTCGGGCGGCTACACTGTTGAACGTCGGCAAAGTCGCCGATACCAACCGAAAGAACGAAGCTATGACGAAGAACAAAGAACACGGTTACGGCGTTTGCCGCACTGTCGAAGATGCCCAAACCATTGCAGCAACGGCACGCCGCGAAGGCTTGCAAGGTTGTTACCCTTCCGCCGCTGTTGTGTTGTCCGACGCCTTGAACGCGCAATTTTCGCCGCCTTCGCCCGACACGCTGGCGCATTTGCCGTCGTTTTATACGCATAGTTTGCCGCAAGTTCCGGCAACATTGGAAGCAACCGCCGAATTTGATTACGTTGCCGAAGCTGTTGTTACCCGTTCCGACGACTGGCACGGCGACAAGGTTTCGTTTGCAATGTTCCGCGTTGTGTTGGCTGAAGCGGTCGAAGCATTGAACAACCTTGACGCCATCAAGAAAACGTTGTTTTACGGTCGCGACTTGCCGGAACATTTGCAAGTTAAAGTTGAAAACGTGCAAGCAAACGCGAACGGCGGAACATGCGCGAACCTTCCGAAGTGGTTTAAAAACGACAAGTTCGGCGAATACGTTTTACATGCCATCGTTGGGGCGGCGACTGAAGCGGGCGAACTGTTGGAAGCTTTGCGCGAAGTCGTCGTAAATGACAAAGAATTCGACGAAGTGAACATGCGCGAAGAAGTCGGCGACGTGTTTTGGTACTTCGCTATTTTGGCCGATACGTGCGGCTTCAGCTTTGAAGAATCGCAACAAGTCAACATTGCAAAGCTTCGGGCGCGTTATCCGAACAAGTTTACAGCGTTCGACGCGAACAACCGGAACTTGAAGACTGAACGAAGCATTCTTGAAGGCGTCAAAATTTCGCCGTGCGTCGGGCATGCTTACGAAGACGAAGAAAAAGTTTTGTCGAACGCTTGACGAAGTTAAAAAGCCGCCGTATAATTCAAACATACCGAAGCATACGGCGGCGGTTGAACCCAAAAGGAAAATTTACCATGATTCAGATTACAAACAAAGAAACCGGCGAAGTTAAGAATTACAGCGACGCCGAATTTGAAGCCGAACGTACCCGTTTGCTTATGGCATGGGAAACGGCGAAAACGGCGCTTGAAGCCGCCAAAGAAACCGAAATGAAGCTTCGTAAAGAATTCGTCGCCTTCGCCTTCGACCCGAACAAGGACAAAGGAACGGAACGAATCGAATTGGGCAACGGCTGGCAAGCAAAAGCCGTCAAGAAGATTAACTTCGGATGGATTAAAGACGGCGAAAAAGTCAACAAACACGCAATCGACGACGCGCTTGATATGATTGAAAAGACCGTTGCAAACGGTTCGTTGATTGCCGAACGTTTGGTTAAATGGACTCCCGAACTTTCGCAAACCGAATACAAGTTGCTTGATGAAAAAGCAAAAAGCATTATCGACGCGGTTATTGTGACAAGTGAAGGCACGCCGACGCTTGAAATTATCGCCCCGAAAGCCAAGTA
>Ga0154384_1112_pt3 | contig 19864 bp, 19 predicted proteins | sample RifGroB1_FD_115896 | JGI IMG/M metagenome (GOLD analysis project Ga0154384, IMG submission 115896) | Spirochaetes bacterium GWB1_59_5 | reverse complement strand
GACGGCGAGTGGAAAAAGGCCCAGGCCCTTGAAGCCTGGCTGCGCGGCCACGGTATTGTCGACATAGAACACCACGATGCCCCGGACGCGCGCGTGAGCGATGGCAAGCGTCCTAATATCGTAGCTACAATCAAGGGAACCAAGCCCGGCAAGCGCATGTGGGTGATGGCCCATACCGACGTGGTGCCCGAGGGTGACCGCTCCCTATGGAATACCGAACCGTTTCAGGCCGTGGTCAAGGACGGCAAGATTTATGGTCGTGGCGTTGAGGACAATCAGCAGGGGCTCGTGTCTAGCGTCTTCGCTGCTCTGGCGCTGGCCAAGAACGGCATCGTTCCCGAGTACGACGTCAAATTGTTGTTCGTCGCCGATGAGGAATACGGCTCCGTCTTCGGCATCCAGTGGCTTATGGAAAATCGTGCCTTGTTCGCGGCGGACGACCTAATAGTCGTGCCTGATTCCGGCTCAGCCGATGGCGCGGAGATAGAAGTAGCCGAGAAGAACATATGTTGGCTCAAGGTGATCGCCAAGGGCAAGCAGTGTCACGCTTCCAGGCCCGACGACGGAGCTAACGCCTTCTTGGCCAACTGCGATCTGGCCCTGCGCATCAACGCGCTGGAGCGTTCTGTCTTTACCGACCGCAACAACATCTTCGTGCCGGATCGCACAACGCTGACGCCTACGAAGAAGGACGCCAACGTGCCGAACATCAACACGGTACCGGCCGACGATGCTTTTTATATCGATATGCGCATCCTGCCGCATTATTCTGTGGATTCGGTACTCGTCGAAGTGACCCAGCTGATGCGTGAGGTCGAGGCCGCATACGGCGTGACGATGCACTACGAGGAAATCCAGCGGAACGACAGTCCCCCGACGCCCGTCGACGCTCCCGTCGTGCTGCTCCTCAAGAAGGCCATCCAGGCCACCTACGGCATCGAAGGGCGCGCAATAGGCGTAGGCGGAGGCACGGTAGGCGCCTACCTGCGCAAGGCCGGTTTTCCCTGCGTCGTCTGGAGCCGCCAGGACGAAACCATGCACGCTCCCAACGAGTACGCCAAAATCGAGAATATCCTGGGCGACGCAAAAGTCTTCGCCCGCCTCATGCTGGCCGAACGCTAGGCTGATCATGCATGGGACAACGAAGAGGATAAGAGTCAGGAAAGAGAGGGCGGAAGGAGAAGGAGGAGAGCTTTTGGGCCTCTTGTACCCCACTTCTATCTTCTCTTGAATTCCCTCTTATTCTCTTATTCTCTTATCCTCTTTGTTCAATTAGTGTGTTTACGGCGAATCGATGATGAAGACTACTTTGCCTTGCTGGGCGAGGGCGCGGTTTTCGGGGGTGCCAAGGATCTTGAGGGCGTCGTCGTCGCTGATGATGGCGTCGGTGCGGCGCGATCCGAATATCTCCGTTGCAATGATACGCAACGGAGCGCTGCCCGCCCTGGCTTCCATGGCGGGGTCGCCGAGGCTCGTGGCATAGCCTACCGCGCCCCATGAGCGTAGCGAGTCCGGATTCAGCAGGTTCCGTTCGACTATGGTCCGCATCGATTCGTCGAAGAGCTTTGGGAAGAGACAGGGACGAATTTTTGCCGTGCGGTGTTCGCCCCTGACGCTGTATTCACCCTGAAGATATACGACTATGCCAGTGTAGGCCCGGGCCGGTACATACCGATCTGGCGCGGGCAGGTCTATGGGTACGCTGTGCCTGACGTAGAGCGCCGCAAGGTCTGCCAACTTCCATTCATACGATTCCTGAAGCTTGCCCAGGTCGCGGCTCAGCGAGGACCGTGTCCTGCGACCCGCTTCAAGGAAGGCTTCAAACAGCGCGGGATCGAGAGTGCCGTCGGATAGACTGTCGCCGACAGTCCTGTACGAATCGAGTTCAACGGAAAGGACAGCGTCGCGCACCAGATCCGGGACAGCGGCCTCAAGGCTTCTCTCAGCCTGAGATCTGCCGGAGGGCAGGTAGATGCCTTCCGCGCCCAGATCGAGCTGGACGTCGGCCTTGATGAAGCCCGCCCTCCAGTCCACCGCGGTATTCGCTACAAAGCTGGCTGGCAAGGCCGCGGCGACCGTAGGCAGTAGCGCTATGGCGACGATCGCGACATACAAGATGCCAAGCGAACTCGCGCAGCGTTTTTTTGTTTCCATTACTCCAGTATCGGCACGACGAGCGACATACCTTCGCGCAACACGCTCGAGAGGTTCATGTTGTTTCTGGCCGCCAGGACCTCTGGTTGTACGCTGTACTTGAGCGAGATGCTCCACAGTGTGTCGCCTTTCAAGACTTTGTAGGTGCCCGAGTACACCAGCGTGTCGGCCGGCCTGGACGCGCCCGCATAGGGTTTCTTGTCCTTGAAAGCCGGTATTACGATGCTCTGGCCGATGCGGATCTTGTTAGGGTTCAGCCCTGGATTCATCTTGGCAATCATAGCCACCGAGACCTCGTAGTATTGAGCAAGGGCGGAGATGGTATCGCCTGAGCGTACGGAGTGCATGTATACGCTCATCAGGGTTTTCCTGGAGGCAATGGCGGCTTTAACGCTTTCTTCGTATGAGGCCGGCACTTTAATGAAGTATTTGCCTTCAGGCGGCGTAACGCCATACCGTAGTTCCGTATTGCCGGCCTTCACGAGGTCGTAGGGCACTCCGGCAATGGATGCGAGCATGGCTATGTCAACTGGCCGGTCAAGCGCTACGCGTACCCACTCGATAGACGGAGTCCACGAAATTGTGAGGCCGTTACGCCCTCCGTGCATCGCGATTGAAACGACGGCGAGGAATTTGGGTATGTATGAGGCGGTTTCCTTGGGCAGGAAGCCGCCTTCCCGCAGCAGCCAGTAGTCGCGCACGCCGCCGCCGGCCTTGATGGCCCTGTCCATGGCTCCGACGCCGCAATTGTAGGCCGCGAGGGCCAGGAGCCAGTCGCCAAACCGCTCATGGTTGTACCTGAGTTTGCGGAGCGCGGCATCGGTGGATTTCATGAAGTCGCGGCGCTCGTCGATCCAGTCGTCCATCCTTATGTCGTAACCGCCTACGCTGTTCCGCATGAATTGCCAGAGACCCGAGGCGCCTGAACGACTGACCGCCTTGGCGGAATATTCCGACTCGATGAACGGCAGGTAGAATAGTTCTTCCGGAACGCCGTAATAGCGTATGCGCTCCAGGATGTACGAGGCGTAGGGGCGGGATCGTTCCGCCACCGCTTCTAGCCATTTCTTGCCGCCGGTGGTCAGATAGGATGCCCGGAAGCGTTCGAACTGGGGTTCTCCATGGGGCAGAGCCAGCTCGAAGCGCTCGGGGCCCGCATGGTGGTCAAATGCGGGCATGTCAGATGTTACGACCCGGAGGGGGCGAGCGGTGACAAGCGGCGATTCAGAAAGCGTGGCAAGTTCTGTCGCGCTTGTTTCAAGCGCCTCGGCCGCAAGCGTAAGCTGCAGGTCGGCGCTGTAGGCCGCGGAGAGCGCAGTGGCCGCGAGCGCCGCCGCAAGGAGCTGCTTCCGTATCGTCATTGCATCTTTTCGCCGAAGTAAATGCCCGCCCACTCCCAGCGGCCGTGCACCTCGGGATCGGCGGGAAAGTTGATCTTCCTGAAATACAGGTACCAGACAGAAAAACGCTCGGTCCAGCCCCAGGGGCGAAGAAAGGCTTCCCTTGAGTTGGAACTGGCGTCCAGGGCCTCAGCCCTCTGTATGCGTGTGCCTGAGGTAAAGGCGCTGAAATCGAAGAGCACCTGGCTGTTGCCGTCGGCCTTGTCCTGGTACCAGTCCATGGCGAAGAATCCGACCTTGGCTCGAATCTTGGACAGCGAGCGGGCATTTCCGGTCGCCATGGCTACGGAAACCGCGCTGATGAGTTCGTCGAGGGTCTCGTAGGTCCAGTCCTTGCGTATTGTCGCCAGATCTATGAATTGCTGGGCATACTGGATGGCGTCAGGATAGCCGGGAATGTCCGCGATGAAGGACGGCAGGAATCGACGGTACGCGTCGAGGGCGGCGTCCCAGTCGCCGAGCGACTCGTAATCGTTGCCTAGCAGGAACAGTTCCGCCCCCATATCCACCTTGTCGGGAAACCTGGTAATCAGTTCGCGCCTGAATTCTATGCGTTTGGCCGGATCCGAGGACAGGTCTATGAGCCGCCGGAGGCAGGCTCGGTGGATGGATTCATTGTTTACGGTGAGGTCGGGGAAGTTTTTGAGGATACGGTCGTAATAGAGAGCCGCTACCTCGTCGGCTCCCTGTCTAGAATACGCCCACGCTATGGTCAGAAGGTGCCTCGCGTTGTACGGGCCTTCAGGATCCTGCGCCACGGTGTCGGCGAGAAAATCCACCAGTCTGGGATAGTCCTCCGCCGTGGACAGAGACGAGGATATCTTCTGGGTGACGGCGTAGCGCTCGTCCATGCCTAGCTTGTTTGAATCCAGGAGGCCGAACAAGTCCTGAAGTTGCCTTGCGTCCGCGCCTGGAGCCTGTATGAAATAGTCCCGCGGCGACTGGCAACCCGTCATCGATATGCATATGAGGACGAGGAGTGCGATTGTCGCCGAGCGCATCATGCCGGACTATACCATGCGCGCTTTACCGTTGGCAAGGAATCCCGTTTGTCGATACAATATAGCTAAGGGGTATCCGCGAATGGACCGGCACAAGATGATTGTCTACCATATATTGTTCTCGCTGGCCGTCGTATCCGTAGTAGTCGGGGCTGGTCTCCTCCTGATTACGACAGAACATGTCAACGGCGCTCTCATCGTGTGGCCTCTCGTTCTCATCATCGCCGGATCCTTGGTGGCGTATTTCGCCGTCTTTGCTCGATGGAAGGTAAAATTCATCTTCCTGTCGCTCATGATCGCCTGTTCCGCCCTCATACGGTTCGTCGCCGTCGTGGCGGGGATACACGTAGGCGACTATTGGCCCTTATATGTAATCGCGGCTGGCGTCTTCTATATGCCGGTCAACTATATACGCTACGGCAAGGTCAAGCCGAGTTCCATTGTCATTTCCACGGCGTTCGTCCTGCTCGGCAGCTTTTTCTCCATCTTCTCATTCGGTTTCAGCTCCATGAGCTTCAAGACCTTCATCACGAGGTGGTGGCCCGCGCTGTTCATAGCCTCGGGACTCGTACTCCTTATCGTTTGGTTTATTCAACGCCTCGTACTGAAGAACGCCCCGCTTGCGCAGGCTCATGAGCACGATCAGGCCAGCGATAGAGGAAAACTATGAGAAGTCTCGCCGCGGCCTTCTGCGTGGCTTTCATGGCGTTTTCCTGCGTCAGTTCGCCGCCTTCCCGCGGGGGAACCACCTTGTCCGTTGGGCAGGGCCTGAGCGCGGCCCAAAAGGAGCGCGCGGAGATAGAGGCTGCCATAATGCTTGGTAGCCCATCCTCTCTTGAGAACGCCGTAGACCTGTCGAGCACCTCAAAGACACTCAGCTCCGCCGACGCCAGGACCTTCGGGTGGATTGCGTACGAGATGGCGAGGCTCGTATATCCGGAATTGTCTGGTAGCCTGCCTCCGAGCACGGTTTCTCCGCCGGAATCGCCCTTGGTGCGCTCTTTTATAGATGCCCGCAACGGCAAGCTTGTGGTACCGGGGCCTGATGCCAGCCCGTTGTTGGAGCTTTTTCCCGCTTTGGCAATTTTTAGGCTGAAGACGGCCGCGGCCTCGGGCGCGACCCTCGCCTCGGTGGAGCGCTTCAACCGTTTTGGCCTTCCGTCCGCCGCCGCCGATCTGGCGCGCGGCATTGCCCTGGAGCGTTCCGGCGACCGCGCTGGCGCCCTGGTTGCCTATGCCCGGGCGGAATCCGTGGCCCTTGACTGCTATCCGGCGACACTCGGAAAATCCCGCATGCTCGTCGAGTTGGGCAGGGGCGAAGAGGCGTTAGCCGCTCTGAATGCGCTGGAATCCTCTATAGCCGACAGCGCCGCGAGCCGTAGAATCAAGGCCATGGCGTTCTATGCCGCGGATCGCTGGGACGAAGCCCTGCCCCTCATCACCGAGGTACTCTTAGACGATCCGCTGGATTCCCGTTTCGTGCTGATGCGAGCCCATCTCCTTGTCGAGCGCGGCGAATATAAGCAGGCCGCGCCTCTCCTCGACGCCTACGCCAGTATCAATCCAACTGATCGCCTCTATATACTCCTACGTTCCCGCACCGCCATGGACAGCGCGAAGGACAGAAGCGCCGCCATAGCCGCGCTCAGGCGAGGCCTGGAACGCTACCCCGACGACACCGAGATGATTCTGTACGCGGCCGAAGTATTTTTTGGCGGCGATTCCAAGGAAAAGCTAGAAGCCATCGCCTTTGCGCAGAAAGCGCTTGCCGCTGATCCCTTTTCGACGCGCGCGCTCAAGGTCTTACTATCCTCAGATCTCGCCGCTAACGACTTTAGCTCGGCAGCGGCCCGCGCTGATGCCCTTCTGGCAACAGGTGAGTACCATCCGTATACCGAATCGCTATACAAGGCCTATCGCGGCGCGGGGCGGCTGACCGACGCATCCAGATTGGCTCAGGAGTGGCGCGCCCGAGATCCGCTGTCCGAGGCGGCCGCGATGGCCTGGGCTAGCTCGCTGGTGGAGCGCGGCGAAAAAGCGGCCGCTTCCGAATTGATAACCAGGCTTCTATCCGCCAAGGGCACGCCTGCGTACAGGTCCACCTTATACTGGCTCCAATCCAGGATACAGGTCGCGGAAGACGCCATCCTCTCCTCGCTCAGGGCCGCGCTCATAGAGAACGGCATGAATATCGACGCGCTCGCGGCGATGTCCGATATGTATGTCAAGAAGGGCGACTACCAGCGCGCCCGTTTCTACCTCAAACAGGCCATTTCCATTGCGCCAGATCGCGTCGACATAGTGGAGCGCAGAAATGTGCTCGTTCAGCTAGGCGTGGCCATACCCTGAGTTCTTTACCTTACCCCAGGCTTCCTGTCCTCCTTGAGGCCCTCTATGAGCGCTATAATGATCCCCGCTGGCTTGAGCCCGATCCCCTGGTTGTAGTCCGACGCTATTCAGCGCCCGCTGATCAGGAACTGGCCGGGCTTGTGGCCTCGGCCCTGGCCCTGGGCAACGCGACGCTAATTATGCGGGCGGCTGAGACCGCTCTCGCTCCGTTCGGCGCCGATCCCTCATCGACTCTTGCTTCCATGGATAACGACGATGTCGTTTCCTGCCTCGCGGGATTTCGCTACCGTTTCTTCGACTCGGGAGATCTGGCGCCGCTACTCTGCGCCGCCAGGGACATCGCTGGCCGATACGGCAGCCTGGAGAACGCCTTTCTGGCGGGCATCGATACCGCTGAGCCGGACTATGCCCAGGCCGCGTCCTGTTTCGTGCGGAACCTCAGCGCCGCCGCGCCGTCGCCCTGGCGACTGAACCTGCTTCCCGATCCTGCCCGTGGTTCGGCCGCAAAGCGCGTATTCCTGTACCTGCGCTGGATGGTCCGCCATGACGCCGTCGATCCAGGCCCCTGGCGGCAGGCTGATCCGGCGCGGCTCCTCGTGCCCCTGGACACCCACATGGCCGCCGCCTGCAGACGCCTCGGCCTCATAGACCGCCGCTCTACTGACCTCAAGGCTGCCCGCGAAGCCGGCGCTGCCTTCCGCGCCTTTCGTCCCGACGACCCCGTGCGCTATGACTTCTGCATGACCCGCCCCGGCATACGTCCCGACCTCGACCCCGACCAGTGCTTTGACTGCTTTCATTGACACGCGTTTCTCCAGCGTGCTAGTATGCGCCCGTGCCGAAAGGCGCGACGGGCAATAGCGCAGCTGGTTAGCGTACTAGTCTGGGGGACTAGGGGTCCCGGGTTCGAATCTCGGTTGCCCGAACAACAAGCGGGGTCACCTTCGGGTGGCCCCGCTTGTTTATGTGCGCCCGGAACGGTGATCAAAAACATGGGCTTGGCTAGATGAGTATGACCGGTTCACCGTATCCTGACAGGACCGTGTCATAGGTCAACAGGACCAGGGCTTCAGCCCGTGATCGGGAAACAAGCATCCTGGCAAAGGGATTGGTATAGATCAGGGGCAAGGATTCGAGCTCTACCGCGTGCCGTTCCCTCGACCACAGAGCGATATGGGTATCGAGGAGGATATTCATGGTGTATTGCCGGCGAACAGCTTCGCGGCTGTATCGTCAATATCACCGAAATCGTCGGGTACCGTGAACAGGCCTCTGGCTACTCCGATACGGTTGCCTGCACTTTTACCGTTTGAAGGCTCTGGCAGTGATGTGCCTGGAGGCTGCCGGGACGACGGTCAGGCTCGCCCGGACAAGCGACTTGGGGTATGTCTCTTGCTTTTTTCTAATTAATCCCATTTCGTTGGACCATGGTACTATGCTGCTCAACTGGATCAAGTGGAGAAAAAAAGCATGCGCAAAGACTTTGCAATCAAATACCTGACCGCCCTGGAGCTGATCGAACGCCCGCAGGGAGCGACCATAAAAGAACTCCAGAGTGCCCTGGAATGCGAAAGCGAGCGTACCGTGTACAGGGTCCTTGCTACGCTTGATGACAAAGGCGTGCCGATCTACAGCGAACTCGATGTCTATGGGCCTACCAACCAGAAGCGATGGAGGCTTCTTGGCAAGGTCGGTGAACACGACAGGGACGCTTTGGTGCAGCTTGACAGGAAAGAACGCCTTATACTTTCCCTGGCTTTGCAGAATACGAAGCTATTTGAGGTTGGCAGTTTGAAGGGAGAAATCGAGGGCCTCAAATGGAAGCTTGGCAAGCGCGGTGTCTTGCACCCTGCGGAACGGGCCAGCGATCTTCACGTCAGTATGAAAAGGCGCAAGGACTATGGAAGCAAGGAAAAAACAATACGGAGTATTCTGACGGCGGTAGAAAAACGGGAAGTGTGTTCTGTCACGTACAGCGCTCTGTCGACAGGCCTTACCAAGACCTACGATATTCATCCGTTGACGTTCATGGAGCACGACAGCGGGCTCTACCTGCTCGCGGCAATTCCAAAACATGGCAGCAGCATCCGTGTTCTGGCCGTTGACCGTATCCAGGAACTAATTGCGAAGGCAGAACATTTCATGCCTCCACCGGAGTACAGCCCTGGAAAGCTTCTGGCGGAAAGTTTTGGCATCTTCATGGAAGAGCCTATAGCCGTTGAGTTGAGGATTGCTCCAGCGATGGTGCCATACATCAAGGAGCGGGTATGGGCCGACAACCAGACGCTCGAAGAGCAGGCGGATGGCGGCGCCATCCTTCGTTTCAGTGCCGCCGGCAGGGAAGAGATAAAAAGCTGGGTGTTGAGTCTGGGCTCATCTGTAAAGGTTCTGGGCTCGGAAGCATTGCTCTGCTTGGTTAAAGATGAATTGAAGAAGGCTTCCAGACTCTATGCCTGAATGCTTTTTCAAGGCAATCGTTGTAATGCAGACATGAACAAATCGGCGCTCCACAGGTTCAAACCGTGCTGCTCGGCCTGGGAGATGAAAGGCGAGACATCGTTTTTGGCGAGGTTCCAATCCATCTCGTTGATTCGTCTCTTCATCTCACTGATATACCAATTCCGGTCAATGCTCAGGCCCAGCCCTTGCCAGGGACCCGCCTGATTCAGGGCGGCAGACAGGCGTGCATAGTTCAAAGGGGTATTGTTCCCCATATACCAGAGGAAGTCATACCAGTCACGCCCTTTCTCGTATTCACGGCATAGAAGCGCATGGCTTTTCCCTGCCAGCAAGGTTGGCAAGGTTTCCGTGGTGATGCTCGAGACAGCGGGAAATATAAGGTACCGAGTCTCGAACGTGCCGCTTCCGGGTGGATTCGTGTCTATTTCCAATTTGATTTTGATCTTCTTTGGGAGGCCTTGACGGTTCGCATACGAGAGGCGGAGGATCTTTCCAATCGAGTCATCCTTGATGAATGCCTTTTTTACAGTACTGTCGATCTTGGATTTATCCTGAAGTTCGACATGGTATCCATACTGTTCGAGGGTAGTACCGATGCTCGATAAATAAGGTTGCCAGATAAATCCCGGATCACGTTGCTTCAGTATGAAATCCATATCCTCAGAAAATCGGTTCAGTCCGTGAACGATGCGCAGGCAGGTGCCACCCTGAAACGCCGCATAAGAAAAGAAGTCACTGGTTGAGAGCGAGAACAGAATCAGTTCCTGGGTAATTTCGCGGATGGCTTGTGTATCATCTTCGAGGGAGCTTCGGGGATATTTTTTCAGGCGGTCTTCGATGATCCTGGTGTTCATACATGCAAGTCCTTCCGCAGTCCAGACAGGAATGATTCTACATTGACTGCTGTCTGATAATTGCCTTGAATGCTGTCAAAATCATCGGCGTCAAGCGTTTCAAGTTCATCCTCGTCGATTCTTAGTGACTCGATCAGTGGTTTCCTGTCAGTCCAGGCAAGTCCGTGCAGGTAGACATAATCGGCCAGTGCTTTGAGCGGACGTGCCTGGAGCCAGGAGCCATCTTCTGATGAAACAGTTTCAACACCGCAGAAGAACTGGGCTTGCGGAATCCTCCGGTAGGTGAAGTGCCCTTCCGGGGTATCGAAGGTAGCCTGGTTTTTTGAGGTTGCGCTGGTGATTGTTATCACCCCTTCTGGAATCCAGCCCTGTGCGCTCAAGGCGTATTCGAGGCTCACGTAGGACGGGAAATAGAGGCGGTTTGCCAATGCTGGCCGATTCAGCGGGCGCTTCCGCAATGAAGGACAGAGTGTATACAGACCACGCTTGAGCTGTACCAGGTCTCCGTCCCTCATGGCACGTTTTACCAAGGCATACCGGATATTGGCGTTGGGCTCGATATTCTGTAAATCGGCCGCCGAGAAGAGGGGGTATTCCAAGGTTTCAAAGAGTGTCCATGTTAGTCTGTTCATAATGGAAACTGTCATATTATGACAGTTTCCATTATGGTGGTCTATAGCTGAAAAAACAAGTACTGGATAGAAGCTGTTCCCGGTTTCCATGCTTTGGTACTGACTGCTGAATATACGACGCCTTCTGTCATAGCTCCCCGTTACCCTTGGGTTATACAGAGGAGTAACGAATGCGCCGACGAAATAATCCCTTTTCAAACCACCGGGACTCCGAACAGAAACTACGGCACCGGACCACGACGGAGTCGATCCTGACTTCCTATTTCGAGCTTTATGTTCGCCGCCTGTTGCCGGAACACCGGTTTACGGAAGAATTCCTTGACCTCCTGTATTCAAACCTCAGCGAGGAACAGCTGAGGACCATTTCCGTAGATCTTCTGGGAGTCTTGGCACAAAAGTCTGGAATTTCAGGCGATGTCCTTGAAAGCGCTGAGCGGTTCAGCAATGAACTCGAAATAGAAAGCGAGCCCAAAGACATCATCAGTTCGCTGCTTTTTGGAGCCGAGAAATGCGGATTGCGCAAAGAAGCCGTAAGGGTATTGGAAAAACACTGTGGTCTGGCAGATGAACCGTTAGATGACATTGGGAGCATAGACCGCTTTCAGGCGGTTGCACGCGCATTTTCGCTGGACACAGATGAACTGAACCTGATTCTTTTCCTTTTTCTTGCTGGAACCAACGATATCCTTGAATCCGTGGTAGTTGGGTGGAGTTCCCACGAGAAGCCGCAGGGCATGAGCATCTGTATCGGGGTACCTGAATTCAGGATGCATGAAATCCTGAGCGCTAAATCCCGTTTGCGTTCCAATAATCTTGTTGAGTTCACGATGCGTAGCGCCTTGGACATATCGCTGTATGATGAACTCAATGAATATCTGGCGGCACCGGGAGCAGGCAGCCTCTATGAGCGGTATCTGAAACCCGCAGGGATATCGAACTATTCCCTGAACAGTTTTCCGGTACGGGCGAGCGAACGAGCGCTTTGCCAGACTCTTTTAAGCGGGAGCGCCCCTGTCCAGATACTGCTGCACGGCAGCGAGGGTACCGGAAAGACTGAATTCGCAAAGTCTCTGGTACTCGATTCCGGAAAGACTCCCTACGTACTTGATAGAAGCGAAGACAGCCGCAAAACGAACCTGGTTCAGTTGACACTGGCCCAGGCTGCGTTGCCCAAGTCTACCTCAGTCATCATCGTCGATGAAGCGGATGCCATGCTGGATGGAGGAAGGCGCTGGCTCGCTGACTTGATGCTGGGCGACAAGGAAGAAAAGGCGAGGATAAACACCTTCATGGATCAAGCCCGCTGTCCTGTTATCTGGATAGTGAATTCAATCGAGGGAGTCCAGGCGTCAACGCTCAGGCGCTTCGCGTTCTCCGTGGAATTCAAGCCGCTTAAGCCCGCGATCATCGCGGATCGGGTGGCGTTAGCTCTCGCTCATATCCCGATCAGTGATCGAGTAAAGAAACATGCGGTTGCGCTGGCCTCGTCCCGGGAATTGACGGGCGCCGCGGTTGCAAATCTCTGTACTACCCTCGAGGGACTTGCGCTCGGCAACACAGAAGAAGGACAGCTCATGGAGTATGTCAGCGCCTTGTTTGCCGCAAACAGCAAGCTGGTAAGCGGCAAGGCCACAAGGGTGAACAAGGTCAGCTCCGCGTATGATGTCGGCGTCCTGAACGTTTCGATGGAGCCAGAACGGATCATCCGCGCTGTAGGCATCAACATTGAGAAAGCAGAGGAAAAGGCTGGTTTAAGGATTCTGTTCCATGGCATCCCGGGGACCGGAAAGACCGAGTTTGCCCGGTATATTGCCCAGGAAAGCGGCAGAAAACTCGATATCAAGCGATCTTCAGACATACTTTCACCATACGTCGGCATCGCGGAAAAAAATATCGCATCCATGTTCAGCGACGCGGAGGAATCGGGCGACATCCTTCTTATAGACGAGGCGGACGCTTTTCTCTATGACCGGGCAAAGGCCCGTCAGTCCTGGGAAGTAACCCAGGTCAACGAATTCCTTACGCGGATGGAGGAATTCCGGGGCGTGCTTATCTGCACGACAAACCGCCTGGCTGCCCTGGATCAGGCCGTCATCCGCCGCTTCCAGATAAAGACAGAGTTTCTGCCGCTCAGGCAGGAGGGTGCTGAGCAGCTTCTTAAAAGCTTCTTTCCAGAAATGCCATTTGATTCAGAAGACCTCAAGCGCTTTTCAGGACAGGGGCCGTATGTACCCGGCGATTTCAGCGTCGTTCAGGGACTCCGAGCCACGCTGTCTACAGAATATTTTTCTCCAGCGATTGCCATTGATGCTTTGATAGGGGAGGCGAAGCACCGGAAGACTGAAGAGAAAACAATTGGTTTCAATGCCTAGCCGTATGGTTGGGAAAAAGAATGACAAGGAGTATCGAAATGGGCGGAATGAAACTCTGTAAAACGTGCAAAGCTCCCCTCGCAAAGAGCGCTAGGGTTTGCCCTGGTTGCGGCGCAAAACAAGGTCGAGGCTTACTTGGAAAATTGATTGCGGTCTTGGTTGTTATCATCGGATTTAATATGGCAGTCAATGACGGTATCACCGCGAGTAAAGCAGTCGAGCCAGTCGAGGTAAAAAGCTATACGGTCGGTACGCCTTTCATAATTGAAGACATTGAGATCAACGTTATAAAAGTTGTACAGCTTGCTTCTATCGCTGGCAATATATTATGGAGTGATAAACTCCCTCAAAGGGAGGCGTTTTTGTAGCGATAAAATGGTCACTTCGCAATGCAGGGAATGTACCTCACTGCTGTCCGGTTAATTTCCGAATCCTTGAAAACAAAGCTGGTTAGAGTCAGGAATATCCGGTAGCACTTCATGACTGAACAGTTCAAAGATTGTCCGGCGTGCCAAAATTGTTGTTTTCATGGCTTGTATAATACGCTGGGCTCATCATAATGCGTCGTGCGGATCGAGATCGGAATAACCTGCTGCCTCGCTACCCGGAAAACTGCAGATGCAAACCTTGCCCGGCCTTAGAACCGGATGCTCGAGCAGATAGGTGTCCATATACACTTTATTTGTAATCATTTTTGTACTTCCTCTCACAGCCACTTGTATACACTCGCAATTTTTTTTATGATCAACACATAAGAACTTATAAGAACTTGCGTCAAGTCGGTCCAGTCGGAGTACTAGTCTGGAGGACTAGGGGCAACCGAGATTCGAACCGAGTGAGCGCCGAGGACTTGTGTAAAACTATACAACCACAACTGGCTCGCCGTAGCCAGACAGGATGGTGTCATGGGTCAACAGGACCATGGCTTCTGCTAGTGCCTGGGAAACGAGTATCCTGTCGAATGGATCCGCATGGATCAGGGGCAAGGATTCAAGCGCCATCACGTGCCGTTCTCTGATTGGCAAGCATTCGTATCCAGCTTGTTCGCAGTAATGCAGAAACTCAGCTCCCGACAGGGGAATCCTGTCAGGCTTGAGCGAGTGCTTGATGGCGACCTCCCACATCGAAGCGACGCTCCAGAATATGCGGTTATCCTCACGCTCAATCATGGTCCTGGCTTTTTTGTCGAGGCGCGAATCATCGACGAGCGACCACAGCGCAATATGGGTATCGAGGAGGATGTTCACGGTGCAGAGCCAGTGAAGAGCGCCGCGACCATATCGTCCATAGAATCGAAATCGTCGGGCACCGTGAACTTGCCTTTGGCTACTCCGATACGATTTTCAGCGCTTTTACCGTTCCAAGGGACTATCCTGGCTACGGGCTTGCCGTTGCGCGCTATGACTATTTCGTCTTCGCTTTTGTTTTCCAGGAGTGAAATGAGCCTGGATAGTTCTGTTTTGGCTTGAAGCACATTGACCTGGCACATGGTCACCTCCTATTGAAGTCTGGTCAAGTCTGGTCAATAAAAATATAAGGCTTCAAGAGGGAGTATTCAAGTAAATATCATCGCCTCGCGCGGTTAGGCGGGACCTTAATTCCGGGAGGGTTGCCCAGCGGGCCGGGATAAGCAGACAAACCCTCAGCGCACTTGAAAACGGGTCGGGGTCGGTATCGATGTCTACCTGGATACAGATCCTCTTTGTCCTCGGTCTGGAGAAGGATCTGGAAGAGGTGGCGCGCGACGACCGGCTAAGGAGGGCGCTTCAGGACGCCAGGTTGCCGACGCGGATGCGGGCGCGCAAGTCAAAGCCCAAGGATGGTATCTATGTAATTGCCTTGCGCAATTCTTCGATCATGGCTGGCCGGTTGGAATAGGTTGCCACCAGATCGCGTACAAGCGACTCGGCTGCTGGCTTGCCAGCTATTCTAAGTAGATCACGGACAAGAGCCGCGGTTTTCTGATACGAAGAGCGATCTTGAGCCGTACGCAGGGCCTGCCGGATGCTTGTATCAAGCCATCGAGCTACGCTCTCCGGATAGTGCTTTCCTAATGCCTGGTAATGCTGTCGCATTATCGAACTATTTTTAACAGCCAATACCTGTAGCTCTTCCCACCGCCGTTCCAAGGCGCAAATAGTGGCGGCAAAATATTCATCGTGTCTGCTGGAATGGCTGAGGATACGATCTGTCATGGCCTTCCTGTTTGCAGAATTACTGATTCTCTTCATCACTTCCGCGTACCAGTTCATTGAATAGGTTGACAGTGTCTTTGACAGCGCGAATTCAATGGCGGCATCGGGTTGCCCCCGCTCATCAAGGATTGATACGAGTTCCATGGCGTAGTGGTCAATCATTCCCGGGTGTTTTCGCCGGGCTGCAAGGCTCATGCCGTCACGTATGAGCGATTCCGCCTTGTCCAGATCATGCGAATCCCGCGCTCTGCATATCGCGATTGTACGCACGGGGTCAAGATCCAGATGGGTATTGATGAAGGCCTGCAGCCTTGTCGAATCACCGGCAGTCTCAAGCGCGCTGCAAACGAGTTCAGCCAAGCGTTCAGCCAGGAATTGTTCATGGGAATTATCCTGGTTTACTACTGTACATTTCAATTCACAACGCTTGATGGACGCATTGAAATCCCGACTGTCACGCGCTGTGGCCAGTTCTATCGCATACAGGTCATAATCCCAGGAATCACCTTCATGCGCCCATTTCGCATCAACATTGGCACGAGCCCATGTTCTGATTTCTGACAGACAGGAAGGCGCCGTATTCGTTCTCGTGGCCAGCGACAGTAGATCTTCAAGTGATTCGTTAACGATTTCCAGCAATACGCCGTCGTGATCATCCGCTTCGTAAGCGTCGGGCGCGATGGCTTCCACTATCGCCGCGTACAGGTTAAAAGCATTGTTGATTGAATCGATCTCTTGCGGCTGGCTGACTTTTTTCTTTAGTTCATCGATATCTGCAGCCAGGCCATCAGGGTCGTCGACGATGCCGTAGTCGTTGTCCGAGTGATTGTCTCGGCATTGTAGAATGAGCGTGCGCCAATCGTGCCGGTTTTTAGCCTTTCCGAATCGTGCCAGAATCGCGCTTGCCAGCGAGTTGTTTTCTGAAGCCAGTTGTGAAAGCACTACCGATTCGAGTTCGTCCCTTGATAACCCGCGGACTATGTCGGATGGTGATTGCCTTTTTGCTTTGCTGTTCATGATGCCGCTATCTGATCATATCAAGGTGCTGACGTCAACATGGTCGTTACGCTTTAGGTGCCCTGCGGCAATTGACGTTTGCGGGGAAGCCGGAGACCCCGGAGCTTCCTTCTGGGAAGCGAGGAGGCTCTGGCTGGGGGGCGTGTCTGGCTCAGGCGGCCGGGGGCCGGTACATGACGCCCCCCGGCGCCGCGAGCCCTGGTTGACGGAGAGCCTGTTTCCGGGGATCATCAGCCTAAATCATGTTTACGCATACACCAAAAATTAGAAGCGCCGCTCTGGGTTTGTTTGCCCTCGCCACGGCACCAGGTGCCGTCATGCTCGTGGCCGCCATACCGCTGTTGTTCGAGAATCATGGCGGAAGGCCTGTGCTGGTGCTGGCGCCGGCGCTCGACGCTATCGGGGGCTGGCTACGGGGGCTGGCGGACGGTTCGTCGTTCGAGTACAGATACGGGACGACAGTCTGGAACTTCTTCGAGACGGCTCCTCTGTACTTCATGGTCTCATTCCTCTATGTCGCGCTCGCCGGATCGCTCGGCCTGGCGGGGGGAATGGTGCTCGGGCTGACCCTGCGCGGTAGGTTCGCCGCCGTTGTGTTGTCCGTCTGCAACACGCTGTTTGCCATTCCTGATTTCATCGCGGCGATACTGCTTCAGTTGGTCACTATCGTTATTCTGGACGCGACAGGTTTTAAACTGGGCCGCATTTCGTATGATTCGACGAGCGGCTTTCTCTTGGCGTTGCCGTTTGCGCTGATGACGATGTATCCGCTGGCTTTTTCCTTCAGGACGGTGCTCCGCAAATCGGTGGAGGCTGAACGCGAACCGTTTGCGGTGTACGCGCTGGCCAAGGGGCTGGACAAGAGGACCGTCAGGTTAAGGCATGTGGGCGCGGCGGTAGTTCCGGCCATTTCAGAGGAGCTGCCTACCCTGCTGGGCATCATGCAGACCAACTTGTTTATGACTGAGTACATCTTTGCGCTGCCGGGGATAACGCGGTTCTTGTTCAGGGTGGCGTTCTCGGGCAGGCGGCCCGGTTGGCTTGAATATTACCAATATCCGGTAGCGGTGGCCGTGCTGCTGGGCGTGCTGGCGTTGTTTTTGGCGTCCTGGGTCTTCTTTAAGCTGGCTTTGAACCTGGTCCGGAGGGCCATCACCGGTGAACGCTAGGTTGGCGGCGGGCCTGACGATACTGGTTCTGCTGGTCGTCGTCGCCATATTTCCATGGGCGTTCACGTCCTGGCCACGGGGGTATTCGGATACGTTGAGGTCAGTTGAAACCGCCGACGGTACCGAATGGCTCTTTGCGCCTGAGGCGCCGTCGGCGTTCTACCTGTTCGGGACGGACCAGTACGGCTACGATATCCTGACGCGCATCGTGTGGGGCTTTCGCTGGACTCTCGGCTGCGTGTTTCTCGTGGCGGCTGCTCGCGTCCTCATCGGCGGCGCGGCGGGAGCCATACGCGCTCTTGTCAGGAAGCCGGGTCGCGACCGGGGCATCTCGCCGCTGGCCGGAATTCCAGGCTTCGTCATAGCGTTTTTTGCTATCTATCCGTTTACCATCAACTCAAGGCTACAGGGCTGGCGGTTGTTTCTGTTCCAGTGCGCGGTGCTGACTGCCCTTGACCTGGGGCCTATAGTCGGCTCCATGGCCGCCAAGACGAGCCGGGTGCTCGCGACGCCCTTCGTCGAGGCCGCGTCGTCAGCGGGCGCGGGGCGGGCGTGGATCTTCAGGCGGCACGTGATGCCGTTTTTGGCCGAGGAGCTGCTGGAGAGTTTCGCCGACCAGACCGTGGCGGTGCTGCAACTGGTGGGTCGGCTGGGCGTGTTCATGATGTTTGTAGGCGGTACGGTGCTGACCTTCGACCCGCCGCTGCTGGACTCAGCGACAGGCGAGATAGCCGGGCTCATAGGCCTGTACCGGCTCAAGCTGCTAGGCGCCCGCTGGATGCTGGCCTGGCCGCTGGCGAGTTACCTGGTGGTGCTCGCGGGGATGCGCTTGTTCGCCTCAGGGCTGCATGAACGCGAACGCCGGATGCGCCGGCTATACGATGCCCGCTAGTCCGGCGCGCGCCGGCTTAGGCTCCCCGTTGAGCCAAGTTCAAAAGTCTGTTACTATCCGCCGTAACAGACAGCGCGCTCAGGAGCATCGCAGATGAACGACACGAAGCAGCAGAAAATTTCCAGGTTTGAAGCCATGGTCTTACCCGGTTCACTCGATCCGACTCCGCTCGAGTCCATAGAGTGGGAGAAGACCGGGTTCTCGTTGAAGGTGACGCCGTTCATGGGCGGCAGCATCGCGGGCGAGGACGGCGTTTTCGAATCGCAGGCCGTGGTCAGGACCGGCGTCCTTAAAATGCCGCCTCAGGCCTCTGCCCTCAATTACGGGCAGGCGCTGTTCGAGGGCATGAAGGCCCGCAGGGGCGTTGACGGCAGGGTTAGGCTGTTCCGCGTTGCCGACAACGCGAGGCGCATGGCGTCTGGGGCCGAGCGCCTGATGCTGGCCGCGCCGTCGGAAAGGCTCTACAGCGAGACCGTTTTGGATGTGGTAAAGGCCAACATCGACTATGTGCCGCCTCTGGGTAAGGGTGCGCTGTACATCAGGCCTCTGCTCATCGGTTCCGGCATGACGCTGGCTCCCGCGCCTTGCGACGAAACGCTGTTCGTGGTGTACGCGCAACCGGTAGGTTCGTACTTCAAGGGACTGGCCTGCATCGATGTGAAGGTGGAAGACGCGTACCAGCGGGCCGCCGCGCGCGGCACCGGCTGGGTCAAGGCCGCTGGCAACTACGCGCCCTGTTACTATCCCACCAAGAAGGCCAAGGCGGATGGCTTTGCCGACCTGTTGTTCCTCGATCATACAGGTACATATATAGAAGAAGTAGGCTCGGCTAATTTTGCGATGGTCAAGAACGGAAAACTCTACGTGGCAGACTCGCCGTCCATACTCAAGGGTATAACGCGCGACTCGGTGATGCGCGTGGCCCGCGAGAAGCTTGGCGTCGAGGTGGTGTTCGCGCCCCTGGAGCTGGACCGCGTGCTGGGCACGGGCGCTTTTGCCGCGGCCGGCCCCGCCGACGAGGCGTTCTGCATGGGAACCGCCGCGGTCATCTCCCCGATAGGGGCGCTTCACTGGAAAGGCAACAGCTTCACCTTCGGCGGCGGCGCCGTCGGCAAGGTGACCACGGCGATATACGATGTGATCGACGGTATCCAGACCGGCCGGTTGCCCGACGTGTACGGCTGGACGACAGTTGTGGCGTTTGCATGAAAACCACCATATCGATACTACCCTGCGGCGATTATGACCGCATTGCCGTACTCGAGGCGGTAGCCGAAGCGGCGCGCAAGGCCGGCGGGCTCGATGTGGCCGGTAAGACGGTGCTGCTCAAGCCCAACCTGCTGGCCACGGCCGAGGTGGATAGCGCCGT
>Ga0154384_1086_pt1 | contig 21921 bp, 19 predicted proteins | sample RifGroB1_FD_115896 | JGI IMG/M metagenome (GOLD analysis project Ga0154384, IMG submission 115896) | Spirochaetes bacterium GWB1_59_5 | reverse complement strand
GATCGATAAATCATGGGACGAGATAATTGCCGTCATGACCGCCCGTGGTGAACGATCGAACGGCGTCGACCTAGCGAAGATAGAGGCTCTCCTCAAGGAGGCCCTGAGCAAAGGTTCCTTCGTTATCGGAAACGCACATGCGCCTACCTTGCCCGCTTCGCGTATCGTGCACGTTGAACCAGGTCTTGCCAGTCTCGTTGGGGCCACCGAGGTCGCGGAGGACGTTGAAGAAATCGAGGATCTTCAGGAACTCAGCGAGGTCGAAGATGCCGAGGAAATAGAAGAAATTGACGAGGTTGAAGAATTAGACGAACTGGAAGAACCAGCAGAGAGCGTAGCTGCCGAGCTCGCCGAGGAATACGCCGTCGAAAGTTCCGCCGGATCAGGATCCGAACCGGCGGCCGAGCTTGGCGACGCTGAGGAGCTTGAAGAGCTCGAAGAACTCGAAGAGTTTGAGGAAGATCGAGAATCCGTGGAATTGGCGTCCGCCGAAATCGAGGAAAGCACCGATACGGTTCCCGTAACAGCGCTTGCCGAATCCGAAGATCTACAAGAGCTTCAGGAGCTTGAGCTGCCAGAGGGACAGTCCGAGCTTGAAGAACCCGAGGAACTCGAGGAACTTGAAGAACTCGAGGAGCTCGAGGAGCCAGAAGAGACAGAAGCGCTTGTGGAACTCGCTGTCTCCGATGAGGAAGAACCACTCGAGTGGGGCAGTCTGTCGGCAGAGGCGCTGGCGCTGGCAACGGATGACGATGACGACTATCCAATCATACCCGATAGCCTGGGCCTTGAACTCGTGGAAGAGACCGACCTGGCGGATATTATTGGGTACCTTGATACGGGCAGGCGCGACGAAGCGCCCGAGTATCAGGATTTTGTTGTTGCGGACGTCGAGGACTCCGGCGACGATGAGATTCTGACAGAACTTGTATTCGCCTCTCCGCTAGAGGACATAGCTGAAACGGTACAGGAACTCGGGGAGACCTTGCCTACTGATGTTCAGGATCAGGATGCTAGCGTAGCGAGCGAGGCGATGGAAGATCTGCTTGAGGAAGTGGAATTCGACCTGTTCCTGGGCGCTCTGGATCTAAGCGGACTCGAGGGGTACAGCGATGAAGATGGTTTCCTCGAACTGGATGACGCCAGCTTCGAAGCAGAAATTCCTTCAGCGATTATCGAACCGGAATATTCAGAAGAAATAGCCGGCGACGAGATTTCGATGCTGTCCGATGAGCAACGGGAACGAATCGAAGAGTTGCAAGTTGTCACCTTTGATGATACCGAGATCGTCGATGTAGAGCCCTTAGAGGGATCTGGCTACCGGCAGATCATCAGCGCATTTTCTCACCGCACCCTCGATTGGTCCAGAGGCCTGCTCGAAGAATTGCCCGCGGTATCAGAAACAGAGCCTTCAGACGCTATCCCGCTGGAGGAGAGCGTTTCCGGGAACGTTATCGTGATGGTCGATGGGGTCTATACCGTCAATCGTAACGGTATTGCCGGCGCGACGGCCGAAGACCGGAGTCTGAAGGCTTTAGCCGATTCGGTGCTACAACATCGCGGAGCTTGACAGCGGCGCGGGGCCGATCGTACTTTATACGACAATGAACCGAACCAATTATGTCTTCGTCCTTGATGCCAAGAAGCCTATCGTTCTTCATCCATTCGATTCCGCCGAGGTCTTCAAATCGGCTGAAACCGGCTCGGTCATCGGCCGATATAGTTCTGGCGAGTCACCCCGGGACGCTGATTCGATTAGGGTCGCATTGTATGAGTCAATGGAGAAGGGTACCAGACGCTACTTTCTCAATAAAGGCTATTATATCCGTCTTGCCGCTACGACAGGCACGTTCATAGTCGTATATTTATTCCTGTCAATTTTCGTTCGCGATCCCGTTCCGCTGATCGACGAGTTGTTGCTTGGCTCGCTGGCGGCAGCCGCTGTGTTTTTTGCAAGCGAACGCCGGGCCTTATCCTCTCCACGGCATCTGGAATCGGTACTCAAGTTCAGGCGAGCCATTGATGGCGCTTATTTTTCAGAAAGCCGTATCGTCGATTTGGTTGAAGCCTGGCGCGATGAAGCGGTAGCCTTAGGCCCAGCAGCCTTCTATAAAGCCGATGCCTTCGAGCCTATATTGAATGACGATGAAAAAGAAGAAGCCTCGGCTCTTTGTTACATGCTCGCCAGGCGATGGAAGACTAGACCCATAGTCTCCGCGCTATACGATGCGGCGACGAACGGCCGCGTTCCCGGTACTTTGCTCGATAAAGCCGCGAAGCGGCTGGGCAAAGATGAGTGCGCCTTGGCGCTTGCCTATCTTCGGCTTATACCACTGGCCCTCAAGAGTGCCGAATGAAGACTCGTCGCGCTACCGCCGCGCAACGCCGAGCCGCCTTGAAAGGCGCTGTTCTCGGGCTGTTCGGAGCCGCCCTGGTGGCAGTCATGGCTTCAGCGGCTGTCTGGCCTTTGTGGTACTTAGCGACCTCACATACCGGGATCTATACGGTACTGGTGGTCGTGGCGATGATCGGCGGTCTCGCGTACCTCGTGATTGTTAAAATAAAGCGCCGCAAAGCGGAATCCGTCAACGCGTCTATCGGTTCGTGAAGCGCGTTATCGTATTTCTGTGGTGCGGCTGTCTGACCGTGTTACTAGCCTCTGCCGCGAGTGCCGCGCCAACAACCTATCCCTCGATACAACGGCTTTCACCGCGCGACCTCCTCTTCGCGCAGATCCAGGATTCAATAGCCCAGGGCTATAGGGCGGAAATGGCCGCGGGCCCGTATCCTGACTTTTTCATTTGCCAATGGATCGCTACAGGAGGCGAGGAACTTCTTGCCCTTGCCGCGCGTTTGTCTGTGCCTTATGAAACCCTGGTAACGCTCAATGGAATCAGTAAACCCAGGGCTTTCAGCGCTGGCGAGGTCGTGCTGATACCGTCAGTCGCTGGCGTGTTCGTGCCTGATGTGCCGCGCAATGACCTGGATATACTGCTGCTCTCCCGATCCGTAGCTCCATCCGCCCAGACGCAGCGCGTCGTCGTTACGATTGCCGGAGTCGACAGGGATTTCACGTTCTATCCGGGGTCCAGGCTCTTTCCCACTGAACGCTCCTTCTTTCTGGAGATCGGATTTAGAATGCCGTTGCCTGACAGCATGGTAACCAGCGGGTACGGTTTCAGGAGCAGCCCCATCGACGGACATGACAGAATGCATGAGGGCGTAGACCTTGCCGCGCCTCTGGGGACAAGCGTGCTCGCCGCGCGCGACGGAACGGTTGTCGCCGCCGGCGATGATCCCGTGCTTGGTCTCCGCGTCATCGTCGAACACGAGGGAGGCCTGCGGACCACGTACGGCCACTTATCCCGCATCGCTATCGTGTTGAACCAAACGGTTCGATCGGGTACAATCTTAGGAGCGGTCGGTTCGACCGGCTTGTCCACCGGACCGCATCTTCATTTTGAGATACGGCTCAGCGGTAAAGCACGGGATCCGTCTAGTTATCTACCTGGATTGAAGCAATGAAACGTGTTCTGAGCCTTTTTTGCTTGCCGTTGATCGTCTCTGTCGCGCCGGTCTTTTCCCAAGGACTCAGGACGAATTTTGCCTCGGTGGTATCACTAGCGTCCGAGAGTCCGGAAGGCGTAACGGTCGCGTTGCATTACAATGAAGCCATAGCCGTCAATTTTCCCTCTGATCCGACATTTATTCAGGGCGTCGAGTTTGAATTGAGGGTGCCGAAGGCCTTCCAGGGCGCCGAATCTTCCATATCGTGGTCTATTTTCACGAAGTTGACGCCGCAACCATCCGCCGACAGATTCGACTATGCCGCTGAACTCGTCGCGACCCAGCCCCTGCCGGCTAGAGTATCAGTGAACCTCATCATCCCCATCAGCGATAAGCATGGCATCAAGAATAATCCTTTTGCGAGCCTGGTTCCCTCAGTGGCCGGCGCCGACCGTTTTCCGCTCGTCTTCAAGCTCACGCCTATCGGCAAGGGCCTGCTACCCTCGATGGAAACCGCTGAATTTAAGTTGACTATCAGGCCCGTATTGCGTGACGAGGGCGGCCTCACCGTTGCCGTTTCCGTGCCTGAAGGCGCGGATCGTCCTTCAGCCTCTGTTTTTGTCGACGACAAACGCGCCGAAGATCCCCACGCCATCATCATGGCAAAAAAAGGCCCACGAGTCATCCGTGTGAGCGCCGAGGGATATCGAGAAGAAATTATCACGGTGGCTGTTGAGGCGGGTAGGGTCATACCCTTGAACATCACCCTTACACCAAACGCTCCCTTGCTGGTATTCCAGGCTCCCGCCGGAACCTTCGTGTCGCTGGATGGTCAGACCGTACCTCAAGCCGAGCTGGATGGATTGGCTGTGGAACCCGGCGAGCACACATTGTTCTTTAGGATAGGCGACTACTCCATGACGCGAAAATTCATGGCGCTTCGCGGCAAGGTATATCAGGTTGTCCTGTCGGTTGAACTCAATATCCTGGCCTCGCCGTGACCGACCTCAGAGACCGGGCGCCGATCCGGGCCGCAGACATCAAGGAACTAAACGAACGATTGGTCTTGGGCATGGTCTTCCATGCGCCCCGGGCCTCCCAGAGCGAAGTCGCGACTACTTCTGGCCTCAAAGCGCCTACAGTTTTTAGAATTTTCGGTGAGCTCGAGCGCGCCGGCCTGATTGCTCCTGTAGCGTCTCCGCCGCTCGCCGCCGATAGAAAAGGTCGACGACCTACATGGTATTCTACCGTTCCAGGCGCGTATCGCATCGTCGGGTTAGATTTCAGAGCCGGCGCCGCTTCGGTTGTCGTCGAAGACTTCTCCGCCGCGGTGCTTTATGCGGAAGAGCGGCTCATACCGCCTGATTCCGATGCCGACGCGGCCTATGCCGTCGTTGCGCAACTGGCTGCCGACGCACTGGAACGGGCTCCTGGAGGCCCGCTTCTGGGTATCGGCGTAGGAGCCCCCGGCGTCGTTGACCTCGCCCGCGGCAAGGTGCTGGAATACAAGCGTATCCCTGGACTTTCCGGGTTTTCTCTGGCTGACAAACTTTCAGAACGCTTCGGCGCTACCGTCAGAATGGGAAATAATGCGACCGTAGCCGCAGTGGCGGCCTACCGATATGGTTCTACCGGCAATAAACCGCCTCAGGCGCGCGTGAACGACGCTGACAGCATCTTTGCTCTGCTTGTGCGCTCCGGCGTTGGCGGCGCCTTTGTGCGTGCCGGGCTGCCTTATCAAAACGGCGGTAAAACCGCCATCGAGATAGGGCACATGACTATGGATCCCCATGGCCCGGAATGCGCTTGCGGCGGCGCCGGTTGCCTTGAATCTTATCTGGCAGAAGACGTTCTTATCGCTACCGTGGCCGCGGCGCGTCCGTGTATTGATTTTGATGAACTCGATACGCTGCTTGTTTCCGAGGATGGCGCAACGTTGACCGCGCTACGACCGGCGGTAGAGAAGGCTTCTATTGCCCTGCTCAACGTGCGGCACTTGCTCGATCCCGGCGAGTTCATGATAATTTCTCGTTCCGAGGCGCTTTCTAATTTCATCGCGCGGGAGGCTCAATGCTACTTGTCCGAGCGGCCGGGCCCGGACGGCTGCGCTTCTAGCGTCAGGGGTTACCGCTGGGACGCGGTCTTGGCCGGACGCGCTGCCTGCGATATGGTATTCGACGGCTTCTTCTCATAGCGCTGCCGTTTTCAGGGCGGCGTATTGTACCACTGAACGGAGCAACGTATGACAAGACTTGCATCCTGGAACGTAAATGGCATCCGATCGGCATCCACAAAGGGTTTTTTCCAGTGGCTGTCCGATGAATCGGCGGATATCGTGTGCCTGCAGGAAACCAAGGCCGATCCTTCGCAGCTTGGCAAGGAATTCTTCGAAGCCAATGATGCCGAAGGCAAACGGTTTACACCCTTCTGGTCGAGCGCCAAGCGTCGCGGTTATTCGGGCGTAGCCATATATACCAGGATCGCGCCGCGGTCGGTGCGACCGCTCGGGGTCGAGGAATTCGACGACGAAGGCCGCTACCTTGAAGCAGATTTCGGCGAGTTCGTCGTCGCCAGCGCGTACTTTCCTAATTCCCAGGATGCCGGCGCAAGAATAGACTACAAGCTGCGCTTCTGCGACGCCGTGCTCGCCCGTTGTGACGCCGTTGTCGCGGAAGGCCGCCACATCGTCGTCGCGGGCGACTTCAATATCGCTCATGAGCCTATCGACCTGGCCCGTCCCAAGGCCAACGAAGGCAACCCGGGCTACCTGCCCGAAGAGCGGGCCTGGATGTCGAAATACCTGTCTAGCGGCTACGCTGACACCTTCCGGCGGCTTCATCCCGGAGAACCGGGGCACTACAGCTGGTGGAGCTACCGTATGAATGCCCGTGAGAAGGATGTCGGCTGGCGTCTCGACTATCACTGCATCGACGAGGGATTCGCGCCTGCCGTGAAGTCTGCCGCGATCAGGAATTCAGTCATGGGTTCCGATCATTGCCCGGTAACGCTCGAACTCGAACTTTGACGAGGAGAACCCTATGACGATACGCTACAATGCCCCGACAACGCTGACTTTTACCCTGATTTGCGCCATCGTGCTATTTCTGAACGCGTTGTTTCCGGGCCTGACCGCCAACTGGTTCTCAGTGGCTGGCCGCGGCGATTTTCATGCTGGTTCGTTCCGAGACTGGGTATGCCTGTTCACGCATATCTTTGGCCATGCCGATATCAACCATTTTCTCTCCAACTTCTCATTCATACTGTTGCTCGGGCCCATACTCGAAGCCAACTACGGTTCCGGCGGCATGGCGCTAATGACCGTCATCACGGCTCTGGTGACCGGACTGCTCAATATCCTGCTGTTCCCCTCAGGCCTCATGGGCGCCAGCGGCATCGTCTTCATGATGATACTCCTCGCATCGTTTACCAATTTCAACAAGGGTGAGATACCCCTAACCTTTATACTGGTCATGTTGTTGTATCTAGGCAAGGAAGTGTTCAACGCATTCAGGGCGAACAACATATCGGAATTCGGCCACATTATCGGCGGTCTCTGCGGAAGCATCTTCGGCTACCTGAAACCCGCCAAGCGCTGAGGCAAGCGTCGTTCCGTCCGGTAAAGACTTGCGCCTTTGTACGTGACTCGTATACTGGACAGCAAGGGAACGCAGATCCTTCAGTACCGGTTTTCCCTATTGTCCAAAGGTTATACGGGGGCATCATGCTTGAAAACGGCGATCGTAAAGTATTTGTACTGGACACCAACGTTCTTATCCACAATCCGGAGTCGATCCTGTCGTTCAGGGACAACGAAATTGTTATCCCTCTGCAAGTGCTCGAAGAGCTCGACAACCTGAAGACCTATGCCGATCAGCGCGGCAAGAGCGCCCGCGACGCGATACGTTTTTTGGATTCAGTCTCCAAGCGCGGTGATCTCCATGACGGAGTCAAGCTGGAGAACGGCTCTTCTCTGCGCGTTTCCTTGGCCCAGTCAGACAAGGTGCCCAAGGGCTTCGATACGACCAACCCCGACAACCGTATCATCCTCTGCGCCGCTTCGATCAAGGAGAGCGGCCGCCATGTGTTCTTCGTTTCTAAGGACATAAATGCGCGGGTGAAATCAACGGCGCTTGGCGTCAAGGCCGTTGATTACGAGAAGGAAAAGGTCGACATAGCCACATTGTACCAAGGCGTCAGCGAGGTTGAAATCGCTCAGGACTTGTTCGCCGCTTTGGAAGCCACAGGCAGCCTGCCGTGGAAGGATCGCCTGCGGCCAAACGAATTCGTCATCCTGAAGGAACGTGGTACCACGAGGGAGCGTCTTGCGCGTTGCATGCCGGAAGAAGGCGTCATCGAGGTACTCCCGGAAGAGCTGGAGTCGGTTTCCGGCATTTCTCCCCTCAATGCCCGGCAGCGTGTCGCGCTGGAATTGCTGCTGGACGACAAACTGCGACTCGTTACCCTGGTCGGCAAGGCCGGCACCGGCAAGACGCTTCTGGCTATCGCCGCCGGGCTCAGGAAAGTCTTCGATGAGAAAGTCTATTCCAAGATGCTCGTAACGAGGCCCGTAGTGCCGGTCGGCAAGGATATAGGTTACCTGCCCGGAGAAAAGTCAGCCAAGATGTCCAACTGGATGCAGCCGCTGTTCGATAATCTTGAATATATCATGGGCGCCCATAAACGAGATAAGGACAAGATCAAGTCGGTCGATCAGATGATCAAGGACAAGCAGATCGAGATAGAAGCACTTTCCTACATACGCGGACGATCCTTGCCTGATGAGTACATCATTATCGACGAAGCCCAAAACCTGACTCCGCATGAAATCAAGACCATCGTCTCGCGGGCGGGCGAGGGCACCAAGGTCGTGCTGACTGGAGACCCGTATCAGATCGACAATATGTACCTGGATGCCAATTCCAATGGTCTATCCTATCTGGTGGACAAGTTTAAGGGCCAGGCTCTCTACGGTCATGTAACGCTTCAGAAGACGGAGCGGAGCGAACTCGCGGAGCTGGCTTCGAGTCTGCTTTAAAACGACTGAACCACGGACGTTGTTTCAAAATCCTCCGAGGTATACAATATTGTTCGTCATGCGTTGCCCCGGGCGGCGCCTCGTAAATAAGGAGAGTATTCAATGTATGGAATCATGAAAGAAGAGCTGAAAACAAAGCTCCAGGCTATACGTAACGAAGGCCTCTACAAAGGCGAGCGCGTCATCATGACGCCGCAGGATTCGGTCATATCGGTTAAGAATGGCAAGAGCGTCGTCAATTTCTGCGCCAATAATTACCTTGGGCTGGCAAACGATCCAGCCATCCGCGAGGCGGCGAAGCGCGCTTTGGATGAATGGGGTTACGGCCTCTCAAGCGTCCGCTTCATCTGTGGAACCCAGCAACCCCACAAACTCCTTGAAAAGGCCCTCTCTGAATTTCTTGGAACCGAGGACACCATACTATTTTCTTCGTGCTTCGACGCCAATGCTGCCGTCTTTGAACCGCTTTTGGACGCCGACTGCGCCATTATCGCGGATAGTCTGAACCACGCGTCAATCATCGACGGCGTGCGGCTCAGCAAGGCTGACCGTCTGATCTATGAACACAACAATTTCGACGATCTCGAGGCCAAGCTTAAGTCGGCGGCCGGTAAGCGCCTGCGACTCGTGGCTACTGACGGCGTCTTCTCCATGGACGGCGACATTGCCGATCTAGGGCGCATCTGCGACCTCGCGGAGAAGTATGAGGCGCTGGTAATGGTGGATGACAGCCATGCCACGGGTTTTGTAGGCGCGCGTGGCCGTGGTACGCCCGAGTATTGCGGCGTGATGGGCCGCGTTGACATTATAACCACAACGTTCGGCAAGGCCCTCGGCGGAGCGTCGGGCGGTTGCATAGCGGGGCGCGCGGAAATCGTGGAATACCTGCGCCAGAAGGCCAGACCGTACCTATTCTCTAACACCGTACCGCCGGCTATTGTCGGGGGTACGCTCAAGGCGCTTGAAATACTTTCAGCCTCAACCGAATTGCGGGACAAGCTCGAGTCGAACACCATGCGCTTCAGAGCGGGGCTCGCGAAGGCCGGTCTCGACGTGAGGCCGGGGGTGCATCCCATCTGCCCCGTAATGCTGTATGACGAGCGCCTCGCCCACACTATGGCCGACAGACTCTTGGACGAGGGTATATACGTGATCGGCTTCAGTTTTCCCGTCGTGCCGCGCGGCAAGGCGAGGATACGCGTACAGGTTTCGGCCGCCCATACGACTCAGCAGATCGACGCCGCGGTGGCTGCTTTCGCCAAGGTCGGCGCTGAACTCGGTGCCGTCAAGAACTAAGGACAACGGACACGATGAGGGATCCCAAATACCTTGCGCTTGGAGTCGGAGTAGCCGCGCTGGCCCTCGGGCTGGTTGCGATCATTGCACTGAGCCTATATTCCGGCGGCAATGGTGGCAGGGCTTCGCTTCTGGTGCAGTATTTTCGCGCGCTTTCAACCGATGATGAGGTCGCGGTGGCCGAATTGACGAGCTCCTCATTCCAGTCTGATCTGGTTCTAGAATCGCTTGAGCAAGGAACGTACGAATTATACGATTTTGGCGAAGAGGCTGAAGGAACCCTGAAGTTTCTGCTGGTAATGCCTGCCTCCAGTGGAGAGAAGCGCGCCGTGCTTGCCGAAATGGAATTCCTCAGAGTAGGGCTTACGAACCGCATTGAGTCGATAAGTCGTATCGACGAGGGCAAAAGGCTGACGGAGTAGCTGTTTTACGTGCGCGCTTGAAGAGGCTCGTTAGACGCGTGCCGAACGCTTGAAGGCGGCGACGCGCGGCGAGGCATTGAGCGCCAATCCGTCGCGGTCGCCCCTTGCGAGCATCCGGTAACCTAACCCGGCGACCATGGCGGCGTTGTCTCCGCAAAGCGACAAGGGCGGAAAATACAGTCTCAAGTCAGTTCGTTTGGCGAGCCTGGATCGGAGGTATGTATTGGCCGCGACGCCGCCGCCGGCAACCACCGTGTTGATTCCCGTATCATCCACCGCTCGTAAAAGCCGCGATACTAGCATGTCTACCGCGGCCTTCTCGAAGGCCGCGGCGAGATTTTCGTCGGTGCGTTCAAAGGCGGGATTCCAGAACTGGTCCAGCTGCCTGATAGCCGCGGTCTTGATGCCGGAATACGACACATCATAACGGTGCTCGCCCTTGTACAGATTGGTGGAGGGGAATTTACATGCCGCTGGATTGCCTTTGCGCGCCAGCTTGTCAATCGCCGAACCGCCTGGGTACCCGAGGCCGTAATGCTTGGCCACCTTGTCGAAGGCCTCGCCGATGGCGTCGTCTATGGTCGTGCCAAGAACCTCGATGTCGTCGAAGCCGTTGGTTTGGCAGATCATCGTGTGCCCGCCCGAGACCATGAGGCCGATAAACGGATACTCTATGTCTTCTGATAATAATGGGGCGTAGAGGTGGGCAAGTACATGGTTGACGCCTACAAATGGCTTGCCCGCGGCCCAGGCCAGCGCCTTTGCGAATGAAACCCCGACAAGCAGCGAGCCGGCGAGTCCGGGTTTAGAGGTGACTGCGACTCCGTCGAGTTCAGCCACGGAAACGCCGGCTTCGTCGAGCGCCTGGGCGACGACATCGCGTATCCATTCGGTGTGCAACCTGGAGGCAATCTCGGGTACGACGCCGTCGAACTCGGCATGGCGTGCTATTTGAGTGGCTATGATGCTTGAAACAACACGGCGGCCATCGATGACGACGGCCGCCGCGCATTCGTCACAGGATGACTCAATCCCCAATATCGTCATCGTCATCCGAATCCATCATGATGCGCGAGATGGTGGAAAGGCTGAATCCCTGGTCCATCAGCTGTGGGTACAGGTCTGCCAGCGTCTGGGCCAGCTCAGCTGACCAGACATGGCCTATCATGATGGCGTAGCCCCTCTTTTCGGCGATTTTTGTGCCCTCGGCGATGTAGTGAAGCATCGAGGCTCTGTCGGGGGTATTATCTAGAAACACGCTACGCTCCCATATTGACTGTCTCATAAGCGAGGCCACGGAGTGTACCACGGAATCGCCTATGGTTAAAGAGTCTAGGAAATACACGCCGGCTGTGGCCAGCTCGTCGAGTACTGTCGACATGACCCTGACATCGGACGTTGCCCTGGAGCCCATATGATTATTTACGCCGACTGCTCCAGGTACCTGAGCCAGGTTGCTCCTGAGCACTCGCCGTATCGTCGCGTCATCCATATCGGCGCGAATTGAGCCAAGCCCTGGGTCGAGTCCCGCCATCGCCTCCATGGGCTGATGCAGCAGCAGTTCCTTACCGGATTGCGTGACAGACTCGGCTGCCTTTGTCGTAAAAGGCAGGTTTGGCAGTACCGCTATCGTTACGGGTCCGGGAAGCGCCAGAAACGGCTTGAGTTGCCACTCATTGTGTCCTGCGTCGTCTATGACGAACACGAGTATTCCTCTGGTTTTTTTACCTGCGCGTTCTTCCATGGAGGGGCTTGCGGGCGATACCGACGGCCCCGTAGCGGCAGGCTGGGCCACTGGATCGGCGACTATGTAAACCGGCTCGGGAACAACAGATACCGTGGCAGGCGTTTGGGTACCTGAAGAGGCGGTAGGAGAGGGCTCTCGTCCGTTTTGAAGTCGCGTAAGAGAAAACGCCAACCCTAGCGCGCCCAGCACAAGAAAGGCGCTGGTTAGGAGTAGTATGCGAGAATTTTGCGCTCTTGAAGCTTGGCTGCTTTTTTTTGTCGGCATCGGGTGCCGTGACTATACGACGAGGCTAAAGCATATCGCAAGAGAGGACGCCTTGCGCTCCCGCATCAGGCTCCTATGAAATCAGCATAGTCGCTCTGATCGCGAAGCTTGCGGATAGCGCGCTTTTCTATCTGCCGCACCGTTTCCGCGGAAATGCCCATGGTCTCGCCTATTCCCTTGAGTGTCTTTTTTTTATTTCCGTAGAATTCAAAACGATAGATCAGGACCTGCCGCTCCTTTTCCATGAGGGCTTCGAGCAACTCGACCGTTTTCTCCCTGACGCAATTCCTAACAAAGGCAGCATCAGGGCTGTAGGTTTCATCGGCGTACACATCGAGCACGCTACCGGCTTCCTCATCGTCGTTGTCGCCTTCCAGCGGCATGATGCTACCGGACATTTCCATCGCTTCCTGGACGAATCGCTCTTCGATGCCCAGTTCTTTGGCGATTTCGGAACGGTTCGGTTCCCGTGAGAGGCTCTGCGACAGATATCCGTAGGTCTTGTGAATGCGCTTGATGAGTTCTTCTTTGCGATGGGGAAGACGTATCGCGCGTCGCGAATTGACCAGGGACCTAGTAACCGCCTGCTTGATCCACCAGGAGGCATAGGTGGAGAACCTGACGTTGCGACGGTAATCATAGCGCTCGGCGGCCTTGATGAGGCCCATGTTGCCTTCCTGGATAAGATCGATCAGAGGAACATCGAAATTTGCGAAGGCGCGTGCTATCTTGATGACTAGACGGAGGTTTGCCTCTATGAGTCTGGAGCGGGCCGCTTCTTCACCGGCCTGGATGCGCATGGAGAGGTCGCGCTCTTCTTCCGCATTGAGCAGCGCTATTTGTTTGACTCTCTCGTAGTACATCTTCAGCGTGTCCTCAGACATGGACGCCTCGGTTTTTCCGCTCATTTTGTGTTACCTCTGGCTATTATGTAGCACTAATCGTGCCAAACATTAGTAAGTCAGCGGATTGTTTTTATTTGCATATTGTGTAACAAAATACATATTGCTTTTTTTATTGGGAATCAAGAATCTGTAAAAATAGTCTACTTTCGTGCACAAAAGCCTTTTTTTAAGGTATACAAAAAGATAAAAAAGCCGCCCTGCAAGGGCGGCTTTCCAGTCGGGCGATAAAGGTTTTAATTCGGTAAGGTAGCTTTTATCTGGGCCTGCTGGATTCCCTGCGAGGGCATTACTTTATATTCTCTGATGAAGGTGAAAATGGCTAGCACTGCGACGATGGCGATAACAAGTTTTCGCACTTTGAATCCTCCAAAAACATGGGTATGATACCCTGATACGCAGGTTTCTGCAATATCACGTTTCTATTTCCCGTTCAAGAATTTTAGTGGATCCACTGCTGTTCCGCGCCTGAAAACACCCAGATGCAGATGAGGGCCGGTGCTGTATCCCGTTGAGCCCAGGAGCCCTATGGTTTTGCCCTGGAGTACGCTCGCCCCCTGCTTAATGAGTATCTTGTTCAGATGGGCGTATAAGGTTTGATAACCTTCCGCATGCGACAGAATAACAAAATTGCCGAATATCGTGCTGTACCCCGTTTCAGCGACCCGGCCGTCCATCGCGGCATTGACGGGAGCGTTCAACGAACCGCCTATATCGAGGCCGCTATGGAATTGGCGTATTCCCGTGAAAGGATTGGCCCGATACCCAAAATACGAGTTTATCCGACCAACGACAGGCCAGATAATCAGTTTTCCCAAGGCTTTTTTGAGGTCGTACGATGACAGCCTGGCGCCTGGTATGAACAGGGACTGCCCCGGTGTGATAGTCTGACTGGAGAGGTCGTTGGCATCAACGAGGTCTAGTATCGATATATTTCTGGCGGCGGCAATGCTCGATAAGCTTTCACCCTTTTTTACTTTGTAGGCGACTCCATCGATGTTGGGAACCTTGAGGGTAGTCCCCGCTTGTATCCGACGAACGTCACCGATGCCGTTGACGCTGATGAGCGTGTCGAGGCGTATCCCGAATCGCCGAGATATCGCCTCAAGCGTGTCATTTTTTGCGACCTGGTATGTGGCTATGGACAGGGTCATGGGCAGGGCAGGCATGGCCTCGTCTTCGACAGCTTCTGCGGGGAGGGCGGTGAGGGAGTCGAGGAGGAGCGAGTTAGCCGCGCCGTCCGCGGGCAGGAAAAACTCGTGTAGGTCAGCCCGACGTTCAACTGCCCCGACTGCCGCAAGGGCGACAGCGAGTAGCAGGATGCCAAGGACTATGAAAATTGTCGCCCTTAGTCTGGGCGACGACAGGGCTTCCAGTAAACGGAGCGCATGGTTGATCCGCTCGCGCACTACAGCCGGCCGCGAGGCCAGCGCCTCCATGGTGGCCGCAAGCCTGTCGGTACGAGGCTCGAAGTTGTGCCTGAGACGGTTTTTCGCCTTTACGGTCTTTCTCTCGATATGGCCATTGTTGGCTTGTCTGATCAAGCCTTGGTCGAGGATTATCCTTACTGGTCTTGGCCGCGGCACTATATACTGGTCAGAGATGATGTTCTGCATTTCCATACGACTTACTATCGGCGAAAACCAACGCGGCATTGAGAGACGAGCGCACGTTCCAAGAACGGGGATTGATGGCATGAGTGGAAGGCGAGCGAGGAAAAGACCCATATATGTCTCGCGCATTGTCGTGACAGCCATCTTGGTCGCGTTGCTGGTAAAAACGTTTGCCGTTGATCTCGTCATTGTAAGGGGAGATTCCATGAGCCCGACGATAAGGGCCGGCACTGTCGCGCTTGTAGCCCGGTATGCCTATGGCATCCGGTCGCCCATTTCGGGGAACTTGGCGCTGCGCTGGGCTGAACCTAAGCCTGGTGAGATAGTGCTCGTCGCGCCAACCGACAAGGTGTCAAGGCGTGCGGTCAAGCGTGTTTTTGAACTGGGGCCGGCTTACCTGAAATCGGAGGCCGGTATATTGCTTGGCCGCGGTGGCTCCATAAAGCTTGAACCGACATCTTCATCACGGCTCGCGGGATTTTCATATCTGCCTGCAGGTCGGGTATTCATCGTTGGAGACAACGGAAGCCGGTCCTTCGACTCTCGCGACTATGGTTCCGTGCCGATTGAGAAGATTATAGGAAAAGTGTTACTCTATTCCGGCGGGCTTGCTGGCTCCGTTGAAAAATCGCACTAATCCAAGGACGCTGCGGACGATGTCGATCGATAAGCGCTTCATCCGGCACTACATCATTCTAGGCGCGCTTGCGATCCTGGCGTCCGTGACTCTTTTTCGCTATGGCAGACTGGCCTTCGGCGCTAACGGACAGCCGTTTGTCTCGCCTGAACGCGTCGTTTCGATACGCGGCCCGATTTACGACCGCGAAGGGCGTTTGCTGGCCGTCGATACTGATCTCTACGACGTTTCGATATGGAAACCATCACTCTCCAAGGGCAAGGAGCCGATTTTCGCAGCTGCCTTGGCTGTTGCCGCCGGATTGCCTGAGTCGGAAATCCTGGCAAAGCTGACCGGAGAGGGAACCGATTTCGCCTACTTAGCCCGTCGTGTCTCGGGGGATGTCGCCAAGTCTATCGAGAAGGCAGTCGCTGACACCGACATGAACGGCATCAGGCTCGACCGGGTGGCTGGCAGGGTATATCCCGAACGCGCTCTCGCCGCGCACCTTGTGGGTTTCGTGGGCACTGAGAATCGCGGCCTTTCTGGCGCCGAAGCCGCGTTCGAGACTTCACTCGCCGCGGACACTACGAAGGCTATCGGCGGTTACGCATACGGCGACGCAGTATACCTGAGCATTGATGCCGACCTGCAATTCAGGCTTGAAAGCCTGGCGCGCGCGGCGCTCATTGAGAATGATGCTGAAGGCATAGCCCTGGTGGCCATGGAGGCAAGGACCGGATCGATACTCGCCTATGTCTCGCTCCCCGATTTTGATCCCAATCAATTTCTTACGGCGGATCGGGCTGCGTGGGTAGATCGCGTATCCATCTACGCCTACGAGCCGGGTTCAGTATTCAAGGTCTACAGCATGAGTTCGCTGATTGCCCTTGGCGGCATCGACGATCATTCAGTCTTCGACTGCGATGGCAGCTACGAAAAAGAAATGCCGTCTGGCGAAAAAATCGTCATAAAATGCCTTGGCTCGCACGGCGTCGTCGATGTGACAAAAATACTGGAATATTCCTGCAATTCTGGCGCGGCCTATGCTTCCGACACGGTTTCGCCTATTGATTTCTATGCGAGAGTTAGGGAATTCGGCTTCGGTGAACGGGTCGGAGCCGACCTTGCAAGCGACAGTCCCGGCGTGATCCGACGGCCGGAGGCCTGGTCGGGCAGGACGAAGCCGACAATCGCGATAGGACAAGAGCTACTCGTCACGGCCCTGCAGATGACCACCGCCGCGACCGTGATAGCTAACGGCGGTATTCTCATTCGGGCACGGACCCTTGACCGGATTGTAGGCTCGGATGGCTCTACCATCGATGATCCTCAGCCCATTGTGGTCCGGCGGGTCATGGAGAAGTCAGAGGCGGATTCAATACTCGGGGCTATGGAAAATGCGACGCTTTCTACGGGCACCGGGCACCGGGCGCGCATCGACGATCTGCGCATGTCGGTAAAAACTGGCACGGCCCAGGTGATAGATCCCAAGACTCGACGGTATTCAGAAACCGATTTCATTGCCAGCACCATAGCCTTGTTTCCCAGCGAGGCGCCCGAATACATCGTATACGCGGCAATCTTCAATCCCAAGGGCGCCTCGACGTACGGAGGCCGTATAGCCGCTCCATTCGTCAAGGATGTGGCCAACGCGGTCGCCGATTTATACGGAGTAGCACGAGCCGGTTCGGCAAGCGCCGCGCATGATGGCCGAGTCTCTGTTTCCGGTACCGATTCTGTTCGTATCGGCGAATCGATGCCTGACTTGCGCGGCACTCCCAAGCGAGCCTTGACGGCGCTCCTTGAGCGCGTCGACATCATCGTTGAAATAGAAGGCGATGGATGGGTCAGGGAGCAATCGCCGGCTCCCGGAGAAGCCGTCGAGCCGGGTTCGACGGTGCTGCTGAGGCTTGAGTGATGGAACCTGACTGCTATGCGGCCAATCTTCAAGCCTTGCGTGTTCGGTCTCCCGCATTGGTTGCCCTTATCGACGCGGCCACTCCGTATCCGCTGGAATCATCAGATGCAAGGAGCGGCGCCAGAACGGCGAAGGCAGGCGGATGGTGGCTTCATTCTCGCTATGATCCTGAAGTCGAAGGGCGCAAGATAGCCGCAGAAGCTATCGCGACCGGCGCCGAGCTCATCGTCGTGCTGGGCCTCGGGCTTGGTTACTCGACGCGTTCCGCTCTCTCGGCGGGCGCCAAGGTTGCGGTCATAGAGTCCAGCGAGGCCTGGCTCGCCGCGTTGTTGCGGTCCGACGCTATGGTCGACATTATTTCCGACGAACGGTGCACGCTTATACTGTGTCCGGAAGGCCGCGGGGTAGCCGATTATCTCGATGAGGCGGCTCCCAGGTCCGTTGCCGTCATCGAAAACGGGGCGACTATGGCCGCCTTTCCGGAGGCCGCGGAGACGATCCGGCTCCAGGTATCCCGGTATCGGAAGAAGGACGAGATCAACGCGGCTACGCTCCGGCGTTTCGGGCGTCTTTGGGTGCGAAACCTTGCAAGGAACATCAGGTCGGCCGCGGCCTGCCCGGGTTTATCGCCACTTGTCGCCAGGTTTCAGGGTGTGCCGGCCCTCGTGCTGGCCGCTGGTCCTTCGCTCGATGAAATTGAGGAGCTGTTGCCCGAACTCGCAAAGCGGATGGTCATCATCTGCGTGGATACAGCCCTTCGCTCCGCGCTCCGCGTCGGCGTGGAACCCGATTTTATCATTGTGGTTGACCCTCAATACTGGAACGTACGCCATCTTGACCGCTGTACTTCGCCAAGCAGCGTTCTGATCACAGAAGCCGCCGTGTGGCCTTCGGTGCTTCGGTTTCGCTCTAGGCGGATTGTCCTGTGCTCCTCTATTTATCCGCTCGGTCGCTATGTCGAGGAGAGGCTAGGCCCGCCGAAGGGCACGCTCGGAGCGGGAGGCTCGGTCGCGACGACAGCCTGGGATTTTGCCCGAATTCTGGGTTGCGTTCCAATTCATATGGCCGGCCTCGACTTGTCGTTTCCGGACGGCAAGACTCATGCCAGGGCCAGTCTCTTTGAACAGCGTTCTCTGGCTGAGGGCACCAGACTGGACCCAGCCGCGAGCGCGGCCTTCCGGGCAATGCGGGGCGGCAGGCCTTACCAGGCTTTGGCCAACGATGGCTCCGAGGTGATAAGCGATGAACGCCTTTCGCTGTACTCATCGTGGTTTACTCGCAATATGTCCTGCTACCCCGAGGCCCTTACCTACAATCTTTCGTCACGCGGCCTGGCAATACCCGGCATGGAGCATGTTTTCGCAAGCTCGCTCGCTGACTTGCCTAAACGGCGTTTGGAAATAGACTCCTCGCTTGATAGCGCGGTGGCTTGCATGGCGGGTACTGGCCAATCAAATGCTACGGACGTGGATGTCGTAGTCGACGGTTTGAAACTGGAGTTGCATAGACTGGCTGAAATAGCCGATCAGGCCGTCAAGGTCGCTGAGAATGTCATAGGAACGAGCGGCGACCTTATTCAGCAGGCGCTCTCCGAGCTGACCCGAATAGATACTGTAGTGCTCGAAAGCGCGGCGCGCGGCGTTGTTGGTTTCTTGTTCGCATCGGCGGCCGAAGCCGTAGGTGGACGGGCCAAGACTCTGGATGACAGTCTGAGACATACGGCACGACTGTACCGCGCCGTCGCAGAAAGCGCCCGCTGGCACGCGCAGAGTCTCTAGCGCTACGTTGATCGTCCGCAAAAAAAGATGTTAATGCCTCGTGCAACGATTCCGATACTATTGGTAGGCAAAAACAGCCTGCAACAAGAACGGTATGTGTCGACGTCCAGGCATACCGTTCTTTTCTTTTCGAAAATCTCGGGGCGCTCGCTGCGTCGCTCGCCTCGCGGTACTCCTTGGCGTACCAACGTACGCCGGCGGAGTCCCTCTCGGGTCGCTCCTTGCGATCATCCCCGATATTTTCGAAAAGACCATTGAGACGTAGGGAAGAGCGCTCGCTTCGCGAGGCGCGCCTTGGCGAGGGCGGTAGGATATTTTCGAAGAGGCAGTGAGGTGTAGGGAAGAGCGCTCGCTTCGCGGGGCGCGCCTTGGCGGGGGCGGTACGATATTTTCGAAGAGGCAGTGAGGTGTAGGGAAGGGCGCTCGCTTCGCGAGGCGCGCCTTGGCGAGGGCGGTAGGATATTTTCGAAGAGGCAGTGAGGCGTAGGGAAGAGCGCTCGCTTCGCGAGGCGCGCCTTGGCGAGGGCGGCAGGATATTTTCGAAGAGGCAGTGAGGTGTAGGGAAGGGCGCTCGCTGCGCGGGGCGCGCCTTGTGGGTGGGGGAGCTGGATTTTTGATTAAAAAAACGGCCGTCCTGGGTGGGACGGCCGTTTGTATTGGCGGAGCGGGTATTACTTGGCGGCCTTGAGGGCTTCGACGGCTACGGCGATGAAGTCGTCGATGGTGACGGAGACGCCGGAGATGGCGTCGGTCTTGCCGTCGGCCTTGACCGCGATCTTAGCGGGGTCCTGAGCCTTGATGAGGGCGGCCTCTACGCGCGGGGCCTGGACGTTCCACTCGCCCTGCTTGGCATTCATTTTGTAGACGCCCTTGACGGCGCGGACGAATTTGGTGTCTCCGCCGGCTTTGTTGATGCCGTTCCAGTTAACGCTTACAATGCGACCATTCACGATCGTGATGAGCGCGGTGGCCGCATAGCCGCTCTTGTCGAAGGCGGGAGCCTTGGCGTAGAACCAACCGTTGTTTTTATAGCTTCCTTTTGAGACGGTACCAGCCGCGATTGCCGCCTTGACCAGGTCATAGAAACCCTTGACGCCTAAGGTCGCGCCGCTGATGGCGTCAGTAGAGCCAGTCGCGGTGAACTTGGAGAAGGCGGTGTCCTGGGTGTCGATCAGGTACTTCTCGACAGCTGCGGCCTGCTCGTGCCATTCCTTGGCAATCTTTGAACCCTTGATCATGCCATAGCGCCCAGCGGTGGATTCAGTCTTCTTGTCTTCAGCGCCCTTGTTGTTGATGCCATTCCATGTGGCGGCTATGATTTTGCCGCCTTTGACTTCAAGCACAACTTGATCCTTCCAGCCACTGGACTGGAAGGCGGTGTCTTCTGCGAAATAAAAGCCATCCTTGAGTTTGGCCTGAGCGCTGACAGAAACCACTGAGAAAATGGTACAGAGCGCCAGGAGCGCTACAATGCTCTTCTTCATAATATGATCCTCCATGGTGATAATGCACGTCTCTCTACTATAGGTTACGTGCGATATTTCTTTATAGCTGTAATGCTTTCAATAGTCAATAATATCAATTGTATCGATATAGGAGTCTGCATCCAGCTCAAACGATGACGACGCTGTTTTCCGCGTCACGGAACGCGCTCTGTACGTATTTGTCGGCGTGCCAGTCATTGTCCCAGCGGTCTTCGCCTAAAAGGTACCTGAAGTGGAATTCTTTGCCTGCATCCAGTTTGATGCTCACCTCGAACGTGCCCTCGGCGGTTTTTTTCATAGGAGTGGCGGTTCTGCTCCAGTTGTTGAAGTCGCCAGCTACAGAAGCACATGCAACGTCCGCCGCTTGTTCAGTTTGTATGATAAATGTGACGGTGCATGTGGAACCGTCTTTGGCGTAGCGTTTCTTGATCATGAGCGTCAAGCCTCCTTTCGGGAGATACAACATTAGTATATTGAGGCTCCGGCTTCCACGCAATGCCTGTCGAGAGGAGTCGGGCCGCCCCCAAGCTTGACAAGTCTTGCGCCAGACGCTTATACCGGATGTCGAGCCTCATCGTATATGGATGGGTTTTTCATCACTGAGTGGAGGAATTGCATGAACGTCTTAGCCGTAGAACTCAATCGAACCCTTGAAGGTACCTGCGCTGGACGCCTGTTGTCCAAGACTGGAACCAGAATGTATTTTCCCAAAGGTATTCTTTCTCAGAGCGCCGAGGCTACCGAGCGTGCAAAGCGATTCAACGCGACTATTGGCATGGCCTTCGCAAACGGCGAACCCATGGCCTTGGATGCCGTGCTTGATCAGCTTCCGGGGCTTACGCGGCGACAAGCCGTAGCCTATGCGCCGACTGCGGGCGTGCCGGAGACGAGGGTCGCGTGGCGCAAGGAACTCCTTAAGAAAAACCAGTCATTGGCCGGCGTTTCTTTTTCTCAACCGGTCGTGGTTCCAGGTCTGACCGCAGGCATTTCGTATCTGGCGGACATGTTTGTTGATGAGGACGATCCTGTCATCGTCGCCGATATGTTCTGGCCGAATTATCGCTTGATCATGGAAGAGCGAAAGGCTGCCAAACTGGCTTCATACCGATTTTTTACTCCTGAAGGCGGTTTCGATGTCGCCGGGCTTGAAAAAGCCGCAATGGAAGCGTCGACTACCAGCCGCAAAGCGGTGGTCATCTTGAATTACCCCAACAATCCAACCGGTTACACGCCGACCTTGACCGAGGCTAAAGCCATCAAGGCTGCTCTGGTCCGAGTTGCGGACTCCGGCGTCGATATTCTGGTCATTTCCGACGACGCGTATTTTGGCCTACAG